>Ga0307415_100000399_pt1 | contig 18493 bp, 14 predicted proteins | sample DK1Cmetagenome_FD_204524 | JGI IMG/M metagenome (GOLD analysis project Ga0307415, IMG submission 204524) | Maize rhizosphere microbial communities from greenhouse at UC Davis, California, United States - DK15-C-2 | ecosystem: Host-associated > Plants > Roots > Rhizosphere > Soil | place: USA...
GGCCGGCACGACGATCTACACCGCCGCCAAGCAGGCCGGGATCGACATCCCGGTGCTGTGCCACGACGAGCGCTACGACCCGGTCGGCGTGTGCCGCATGTGCGCGGTCGATGTCGGCGGCCGGGTGCTCGCCGCCGCCTGCGTGCGGCCGTGCGAGCAGGGGATGGAGGTCAAGACCGCGACGCCGCAGGTCGAGAAGCAGCGTGCGGTCCTGACCGAGCTGTTGATGGCCGACCAGCCGCCGGTCGAGCAGGACCCGAAGGAGACCACGACCGGCGACAACATGCTGCTCGAGCTGGCGCGCCGCTATGACACCGGTCACGCCGAGCGGCTGCCGCAGGGCCGCGGGCGCGGCGAGGACGACTCCAACCCCGTCATCGCGGTCAACCACGACGCCTGCATCCTGTGCGACCGCTGCGTCCGCGCGTGCGACGACATCCAGGGCAACGACGTGATCGGCCGCTCCGGCAAGGGCTACGCGACGCGGATCGCGTTCGACCTCAACGACCCGATGGGCGAGTCGACCTGCGTGACGTGCGGCGAGTGCGTCGCCGCCTGCCCGACCGGCGCGCTGGTCAACAAGCCGATCCGCAACGTGCCGATCCGGCCGCGCGAGCAGCTCAAGTCGGTCGACTCGGTCTGCCCCTACTGCGGCGTCGGCTGCGCGCTCACCTACCACGTCGACGAGGAGCGCGGCGCGATCGCGTTCGCCGAGGGTCGCGACCAGCCCGGCAACCAGGGCCGCCTGTGCGTCAAGGGCCGCTACGGCTGGGACTACGCCGCCTCCGCCCAGCGGCTGACGACGCCGCTGATCCGGGTCTCGTACCCGAAGGCCGCGCTGTCGGGCGACGTCAAGGGCGAGGGGCGCGGGCGCAAGAAGCCCGGCGGGATCGTCGACTACGACGAGGTGCTGCCGCACTTCCGCGAGGCGAGCTGGGAGGAGGCGCTCGACCTCGCCGCCGGGCGGCTGAAGGAGATCCACACGGCGCACGGCCCGGGCGCGATCGCCGGCTTCGGCTCGGCCAAGTGCTCGAACGAGGAGGCCTACCTCTTCCAGAAGCTGATCCGCGCCGGCTTCGGCACGAACAACGTCGACCACTGCACCCGCCTGTGCCACGCCTCGAGCGTCGCCGCGCTGCTCGAGGGCGTCGGCTCGGGCGCCGTGTCGACGACCTACGGGGACATCATCAACGCCGACGTCGCGATCCTCGCCGGCACGAACACGACCGCCAACCACCCGGTCGCGTCGAGCTTCTTCAAGCAGGCGCGGCGGCGCGGCACGAAGCTGATCGTCGTCGACCCGCGGCGCGAGCGCGTCGCCGAGCACGCCGACATCTTCTGCCAGATCAAGCCCGGTACCGACGTCGCGTTCTACAACGGCGTGATGCACGAGGTGATCGCGCGCGGCCTCGTCGACCGCGAGTTCATCGCCCAGCGCGTGACGAACTACGGCGAGCTCGCGGCGACGGTGCGCGACTACCCGCCTGAGCGCGCCGCGCAGATCTGCGGCATCGAGGCCGACGTGATCCGCGAGGTCGGGCGGCTCTGGGGCGAGGCCGGCGCGGGCGTCATCTACTGGGGGATGGGGATCTCCCAGCACACGACCGGCACCGACAACGCGCGCTGCCTGATCGCGCTGTGCTCGATCACCGGCCACGTCGGCAAGCCCGGCACCGGGCTGCATCCGCTGCGCGGGCAGAACAATGTGCAGGGCGCCTCCGACGCCGGCCTGATCCCGATGATGTTCCCCGACTACCAGCGGGTCGACAACGCGGCGGCGCAGGAGAAGTTCCGCGCCGCCTGGGGTCGCGAGCTCGACGCCCAGCCGGGGCTCACGGTGACCGAGATCGTCGGCTCGGCGCTGACGGGCGGCGTGCGCGGGATGTACATGATGGGCGAGAACCCGTTCCTGTCGGACCCGAACATCAACAAGGTCCGCAAGGCGCTCGCCGCGCTCGAGTTCCTCGTCGTGCAGGACATCTTCCTCACCGAGACGTCCGAGTTCGCCGACGTCGTGCTGCCGGCGACCTCCTTCCTGGAGAAGGAGGGCACCTACACGAACACCGACCGGCGGGTGCAGGTCGGGCGGAAGGTGCTCGACCCGCCCGGGCAGGCGCGGCCCGATTGGGAGGTCGTGTGCGACATCTCCAACCGGATCGGGCTGGAGATGGACTACGCGTCGCCGTCAGAGGTGTTCGACGAGATGGTCGCGCTCTCGCCGGCCTACGCCGGCCTGCGCTACGACAACCTCGGGCCGACCGGCAAGCTCTACCCGAACCCCGACCCCGAGCACGAGGACGGGACGGTCGTGCTGTTCGGCGAGTCGTTCGCGACCGACGACGGCAAGGCGCACCTCGTGCCGGCCGAGTGGATGCCGGCGAAGGAGCTGCCCGACGACGAGTTCCCGTTCGTGCTCAACACGGGCCGGCTGCTCGAGCACTGGCACACGGGCTCGATGACGCGGCGCTCGTTCGCGCTCGACGCGATCCAGCCGCAGGCGATGGTGTTCATCGCCGAGGCGGACGCGGCACGGCTGGGCGTGGCGAACGGCGACTACGTGCGCGTGAGCAGCCGCCGCGGCTCGATCGAGCTGGCGGCGAGCGTGTCGCACCGCGAGACGCCGGGCTCGTGCTTCATCCCGTTCCACTTCCGCGAGGCCGCCGCGAACCTGCTCACGATCGACGAGATCGACCCGTTCGGGAAGATCCCCGAGTTCAAGTTCTGCGCCGTGCGGATCGAGCCGGCGAACGGCCACGCGGACGTCCCCGAGTCTGCGCAGGCGCGCCAGGGGGCCGGCTGATGCCGGGCCCGAACGGCCGTGTGCCCGGCGTCGAGGCGCGGGCGGGCAAGTTCCCCGGGCCGTCGCTGATCCCCGCGCTGCACGCGATCCAGCGCGAGCACGGGTGGCTGCCGCGCGAGCAGCTGGTCGCGCTGTCGCGCGACATGCGCCGGCCGCTGTACGAGATCGAGGGGCTGGTGTCGTTCTATCCGCACTTCCGCACGGCGCCCGCCTCCGGTCCCGAGGTCGCCGTGTGCCGCGATCTGTCGTGCCGGCTGGCGCGCTCGCGTGCGCCGGTTCCGGAGGGCGCGGCCGTGCACGAGGTCTCGTGCGTCGGGCGCTGCGACCAGGCGCCGGTGGCGGTCGTGGACGAGCGCTACCCGGAGGCGCAGCGCGGTGGCGAGCGCCGGCCGAACGACCCGTACGCCAGCGCCGACGAGCACTACCGCGTCCTGCGGTCGTTCGGGGGCGATCCGGTTCCGGTGCTCGACGAATCCGGGCTGAAGGGGATGGGCGGCGCCGGCTTCCCGACCGGCCGCAAGTGGGAGATGGTGCGCGGCCAGCAGGCGGCGCCGAAGTACGTGATCTGCAACGCCGATGAGGCGGAGCCCGGCACGTTCAAGGACCGCCAGATCCTCGCCGAGCAGCCGCATCTCGTGCTCGAGGGGATGCTGATCGCGATGCGCGCGATCGGGGCGCAGATCGGTTGGGTCTTCATCCGCCACGAGTACGAGCCGGAGGAGCGCGTGCTGCGCGAGGAGATCGCGCGCGCCCGCGACGCAGGCGTGCTCGACGGGGTCGAGATCGACGTCTTCACGTCGCCCGGCGGCTACATCCTGGGCGAGGAGACGGCGCTGATCGAGTGCATGGAGGGACACCGCGGCGAGCCGCGCAACAAGCCGCCGTTCCCGGGCGGCTACGGGCTGCACGGGATGCCGACGCTGATGAACAACGTCGAGACGTTCGCGGTGGTCCCGATCATCCTCGAGCGCGGCGCGGAGTGGTGGAAGGCGCAGGGCGTCAACGGCGGCTCCGGCCTGAAGTTCTTCTCGGTCTCCGGGCACGTCGAGCGGCCGGGCGTGTTCTGCGTCCCGGCCGGCACGACGGTCGGCGAGGTGATCGAGCTCGCCGGCGGCATGCGCGACGGCGCCGCGCTGGGCGCGGTGCAGCCGGGCGGCGCCTCGACCAACTTCCTCGGCCCGGACTGCGTCGAGCTGCCGCTCACGTTCGACGCCGTCGCGGAGGCCGGCTCCGCGCTCGGCACCGGCGCGATGGTCGTGCTGGCGGAGGGGACCGACCTGCTGGCGGCGGCGACCGACGTGCTGAACTTCTTCCGCAACGAGTCGTGTGGCAAGTGCGTGCCGTGCCGCGTCGGGTCGCAGAAGGCGCACCGGATCCTCGTCGAGGTGCTCGAGCGCGGCGGCACCGCCGCCGACGTCGACGAGCGGATCGACGAGCTCGAGGAGACGCTGCGGCTGACGTCGATCTGCGGCCTCGGCCAGGTCGCGCTCGGGCCGGTGATGTCCGTGCTGCGGATGCAGCGCGAGCACGTTTAGCCGCGGCGCGATGTTCCTCACGGTCATGACCGTCGCGGAGGCGCTGATCGCGCTCGCTCCGGCGCGGCGCAGCGCGGTCCTGCGGGTGGCTCCTGCGCTCGGCGCCGTGCCCGCGCGCGACGTCCGGTCGGACGAGGAGATTCCGCCGCACGCGCGCGCGACCGTCGACGGCTACGCGGTGCGCGCCTCCGACACGTATGCGGCGTCCGAGGCGCTGCCCGCGTTCCTCGAGGTCACCGGCTCGGTCGCGATGGGGCGCGCGCCGGAGGGCGAGGTGGGGCCCGGCGCGGCAATGGCGATACCGACCGGCGGGCTGCTCCCGCACGGCGCCGACGCCGTCGTGATGGTCGAGCACACGACCGAGCCGATGCCGGGCCACGTCGAGCTGCTGCGTCGGGTCGCGCCGGGTGACGGCGTGCTGCACCCGGGGGAGGAGGCGCGCCCGGGCGACGTGCTCGCGCCCGCCGGCCGCCCGTTGCGCGCGGCCGACCTCGGGCTGCTCGCCGCCGCCGGCGTGACGGAGATCGCGGTGCACGCGCGCCCGCGCGTGGCGATCGTGTCGACCGGCGACGAGGTCGTGCCCGCCGCGACGCGCGCGCTCGAGCCCGGCCAGGTGCGCGACGCGTGCGCGCCGGCGCTCGCCGGCCTCGTGCGGGCGGCGGGCGGCGAGCCGGTGCTGCGCGGGATCGTGCCCGACGACGCCGCGGCGCTCGAGCGCGTGCTCGCCGAGGCGGTCGGGGAGGACGACATGGTCGTCGTCTCGGCCGGCTCGTCGGTGGGGGCGCGCGACCTCACGGCGACCGTGGCCGGGCGGCTCGGCGAGGTCGTCTGCCACGGGCTCGCCGTGAAGCCGGGCAAGCCGACGCTGCTGGCAGACTGCGGCGGCGTTCCGCTCGTCGGGCTGCCCGGCAACCCGCGCTCGGCGCTCGTCGTCTTCCGCCTGGTCGGGATCCCGCTCGTCCGGACCGTGGCGGGGATCACCGCGCCGGCGCCGGCGCCGACGGTGCGCGCGCGGCTCGGGCGCGACGTGCCGAGCGCCGCGGGGCGGCTCGACGTCGTGCAGGCGTCGGTGCGGGACGGCGTCGCGACGCCGCTGTTCGGGTCCTCGGCGCTGCTGGGCCCGATGGCGCGCGCGGACGGGTGGTTTTGCGTGCCCGAGGCGGACCTGGGGCTGGCGGCGGACGTCGAGGTCGAGGTCGCGTTATACGGCTGAGTCAGGTTTCTCTCGCGGCTGAGGCGCGCTTGGGCGCTTACACCGGTTTTGAGGAGGACGGTTGGCCGCGTCGCGGGCGGGCGCCGGTCAACGCCGGTCACCCCCCGTCTGGATCGCGCCGACCGGCGTTGACGGCCTCATTCGCCGTCAATGCCGGTCAGTCGCGTTTGTCGGTCACCCTGCCGGCGTTGACGCGCTCATGACCGCGCGCCGGCCAGCGCCGTGACCGCCAGGCGGCCGCGGAGGAGAGCCGTGCGCGACGCGTCATCCGTATGAGCCGGCCGGCGCGGTGCCGCCCGCCGGGCGAGCTCGCGCTCGCGCTCCTCGGCGACCGCGCGCATGAGGCCTGGCGCGATCATGACCCGGCCTCAAAACGGTGTGCAACGCGGATGGTGAGCGCGGTGGGATGCATGTGGGTCTCCTCCTCGGGAGTTGCGATGAGGGCAGACTGCGTGCCCTCGGTCAACGCCCGGTAGCAGGCCGGTAAACGGCCTCACCCCGCTGCTAGCGTCCCCGCGGCAGATGCGATTCGCGATCCTCGGTCCGCTCGAGGTGCACGACGGCGATGCCCCGGTGCGCCTCGGCGGTCGCCGGCAGCGAGCGCTGCTCGCGCGCCTGCTGCTCGATCACAACCGGACCGTGTCGGTCGATCGACTCGTCGACGATCTGTGGGGCGAGGACGTCCCCGACTCGGCGGTCAAGATGATCCACATCTACGTCTCGCAGCTGCGCAAGCTGCTGCCGGATGGGCGGCTCGTGACCCGTCCACCCGGGTACGCCATCGAGCTCGAGCCCGAGGCGATCGACGTCGTCGACTTCACGCGCTTGCGCGACGAAGGCCGGGCGGCGCTCGCCGCGGGTGATCCCGCGACAGCCTCGGTCAGCCTGCGCGAGGGCTTGGCGTTGTGGCGCGGCGCCGCGCTGGCCGAGTTCTCGGAGCCCTTCGCCCAGGCCCAGAGCGCGCACCTGGAGGATCTGCACCTCGCCTGCCTGGAGGACCGGATCGAGGCCGACCTCGCGCTGGGTCGCCACGCCGATCTGGTCGGCGAGCTCGAGGCGCTCGTCGTCAGCCTGCCGCTGCGCGAGCGGCTCCGCGGTCAGCTGATGCTGGCGCTGCATCGCTCGGGCCGCCATGCGGAGGCACTCGACGCCTACCGGCGGTTCCGCGAGACGCTCGACCGCGAGCTCGGGTTGGAGCCGTCGCCGAGCTTGCGTGACATCGAGCGACGGATCCTCCAGCACGATGCCGCGCTCGACCTGCCGGCGCCTTCCGGTCTCCCGGCTCCGCCGGCGCGCGATCGCCGTCCCGCCGCCTCCCTGCCCGCGACGGACGGCGCGGCCGCCGAGACGCGCTTCGTCGAGAGCGGCGACATCGCGATCGCCTACCAGGTGCTGGGCAGCGGGCCGCTCGACCTGGTGCTCGTGCACGGCTGGGTCTGCGGCTTCGCCGCCGGCTGGGAGCGCGAGCAGATCGCCCGCTTCTACCGGCGCCTCGCGTCGATGGGCCGGCTGATCCTGTTCGACAAGCGCGGCACGGGCCTGTCGGATCGCGTCAAGGGCGTCGCCCCGCTGGAGGAGCGGATGGACGACGTGCGCGCGGTCATGGACGCGGTCGGCTCGCGCCGGGCCGCGCTGCTCGGGGTCTCGGAGGGCGGTCCGATGGTGTCGCTGTTCGCCGCCACGTATCCGGAGCGCACGGCGGCGCTCGTGGCGATGGGGACGTTCGCGCGCAGGACACCGGCGCCGGACTACCCGATCGACGCGCCGAACCTGGATCCGAGCATTGCGCAGTGGGGATTGCCGATCGCGCGGCTGTTCGTCCGCCACCGCGTGCCGTCGATCGCGGACGACGAGGAGGCGATCCGCTGGTACGCGTCCTACATCGTCCGCGGCGCGAGCCCGGCGGCGGCGATGACGCTGCGCCGCATGAACGACGAGATCGACGTCCGCCACGTGCTGCCGACGATCGGCGTTCCGGCGCTCGTCCTCTACCGCGCCGACGAGTACCTGCGCGAGGCGACGCGCTACATGGGCGACCGCATCCCGGGTGCCCGGGTGATTGCGCTTCCGGGCGCCGATCACCTTCCGTGGGAGGGCGACCAGGACGACGTCCTCGACGAGATCGAGGCCTTCCTCGCCACGGTGCACGACGAGGACGGCCCGGAGCACGCCCTCGCCACGGTCCTGTCGACGCGCGCCGTCTCGCCGGACCCGACGCTGCTGCAGCGCTACGAGGCGCTCGTACGCAACCAGCTGCCGCGGTTCCGCGGGGAGCCGATCGAAGGGGCGCCGGACGCCGTCAGCGCCAGCTTCGACGGCCCGGCGCGCGCGATCCGCTGCGCCCGCGCGCTGGTCGAGGCGGCGGCCGCCCGCGGGATCGCGATCCAGGCCGGCCTGCACACGGGCGAGTGCGCGGTCGTCGACGGGAGGGCGGGCGGAGCCGCGGTGGAGGTCAGCGCCGCCGTCGCCGCCGAGGCCGCTCCGGGCGAGGTCCTGGTGTCGTCCACGGTCCGCGACCTCGTCGCGGGCTCGGGGATCAACCTGCGCGAGCGGCGCTGCGCGGGCCTCCCCGAGTGGCGCCTCTTCTCGTCCGGGGCGGCTCCCCGCTAGCGAGCAGTTACCGGAACGCTACCCGCCGACTACCCGCATGCCGTGTCCTCTCGGCTCCAGGTACCGACCGAAGGAGCACGACGTGACGCAGGTGATGCAAACGATCCGCAACGGGGTCGACATGGAGCAGATGTACGGGACGCTCGACGCGATCAAGGCCGCGCCCGCGCTGGGGACGTTCCAGTTCCGCGCGAGCAACCAGTGGATCGACGGAGCGCACAACCGCACCACGATCCAGCGCTTCTACGGCGCCGGCCAGGAGGACACGTCGCGCGAGGAGCCGTTCGTGCTGGACGCCGGCGAGCCGGCGGTGCTGCTCGGCAACGACACGGGAGCCAATCCGGCCGAGGGCCTCCTGCACGCGCTGGCCGCGTGCCTCACGACTTCACTCGTGTACGTGGCCGCGGCCCGCAAGGTCCAGCTCAGCTACGTCGAGTCGACGCTCGAGGGCGACATGGACGTCCGCGGCTGCCTGGGCCTCTCCGACGAGGTCCGCAACGGCTTCACCGGCATCCGCGTCAGCTTCACGGTCAAGGGCGACGCGCCGGAGGAGAAGCTCCGCGAGGTCGTCGAGCGCGCGCGCCAGCGCTCGGCCGTCTACGACATGGTCACGAACGGCCTCCCCGTCGCCGTCGAGGTCCTCACGGCCTGATCCGCGCGCCGGTTCTCCGGCCGGCCCTTGGCCGGCCGGGACCGGCCCGCCAGGAGACGACATGTCCATGGAACTGAACGCCAAGACCGAACCGGGCCAGCGCCTCGTGGCGCTCGCCGAGACCCTCGCCGCCGACTTCTCCACCCGCGCGGCGGACCACGATCGCGAGGCGAGCTACCCCTTCGCCAGCATCGACGCGCTGCGGGCGGTCGGCTACTTCGCCGCGCCGATCCCGACCGAGTACGGCGGCATGGGCGTCGCGTCGGTGCACGACGTGCTGGTCGCCGCCAGCCGGCTCGCCCGCGGCGACGCCTCGGTCGCGATCGGGGTGAACATGCACATGGCGGTCGTGCTCAATCTCGTGCGCCGCTGGGCCTTGGCGAAGGCCGCAGGGAATGCGCGCCGCGTCGCGGCCTTCGGCTCCACGCTCGAGGCGATCGCACGCGACGGTGCCGTGATAGCGACGGCCGTGAGCGAGCCCGGGCAGGACCTGACGCGGCCGTCGACGACCGCCACGCGGACGGACGCGGGCTGGCGGATCGACGGCCGGAAGGTGTTCTGCACGATGTCGCCGGCCGCGACGGTGCTCTTCACCGCCGTGTCGTTCCGCGACGCCGACGGCGCCGAGCGATACGGGTACGCGCGCGTGCCGGCGAGCGCGCCGGGCGTCGTGATCCACGACGACTGGGACGCGCTCGGGATGCGCGCATCGGGCAGTCACTCGATCACGTTCACGGGCGTGGAGCTGCCGGAATCGTTCCTGCGCGGCGGCTTCCCCGTGGGCGACGCCGTGTCGTACATGGAGAGCAATCTCGCCGCCGGCCTGTTCCACGCCGCGGCCTCGCTCGGGATCGCGGAGGCCGCCCAGCGCAACGCGACCGGCGCGATCGTCGCGCGCCAGCACGCGAATGGCGACGCCCGGGGCCGGATCCTCGTCGCCGAGAACGCCATCGAGCTGTCCGCCGCGCGCGCCGTGTTCGCCCGGGCGGCCACGCTGATCGACGAGCACGAGAGCGAGTCCGCGGAAGGCGGCGAGCGGCTGACCGCCGTGTTCGCCGAGGCGCAGGCGACCAAGGCGTTCGTCAACGAGGCTGCGACGCGGGTCGTCGATCGCGCGCTCGCGCTCTCCGGCGGCGCGGGCTACCTCAACGGCAGCCCGCTGGCGCGTGCCTACCGCGACGTACGCGCCGGTGCGTTCATGCACCCGCTGGGTGCAAACCGCGCCTACGAGCTCGTCGCCGACGTCGAGCTCGGCCGCCAGGCCTCGCTCCACTGACCGCTTGCCCGGAAGCCGCAACCGTGTCCTCGACCATCGCCGCCCTGCCCCGCGCCCCGCGCGATGCATTCGTCGCCGCCATGGGAGCGGCGGTGTCCGGCGTCACCGTCGTGACGACGTCTGGCCCGGGCGGCGCGATCGGCCGGACGATCAGCGCGATGGCGTCGGTCTCCGCCGACCCGCCGCTGCTGATCGTGTGCGTCCACCGCGGCTCACCGCTGCGCGACGCGATCGCGGACCACGGATCGTTCGCCGTCAACGTGCTCGGCGCGCATCAGGCCGGCATCTCCGACACGTTCGCCGGCCGTCCCGGCGATGGGCCGCCGTTCGCGTTCGACCCGCACGACTGGGCGCCCGGAGTGAGCGGGGCGCCGGTGCTCGCCGGCGCGGCGGCGACGTTCGAGTGCGAGGTCGTCTCGTGCGCTGAGGCCGGGTCGCACAGCGTGATCCTGGGAGCCGTCCTCGTGAGCGAGCCGGGCGTCGTCCCGCCGCTCGCCTACAGCGGTCGCAGCTATGCGCAGCCGGCGCCCTTGCCACCGGCGCGGACGTCGGTGAGCGCTGTGTGAGGCGGGCTCGGGCGCTGGACCGCCGCGCCGGTCAACGCCGGTCACCCCGCGCCTCGACCGCGGCGACCCGCGTTGACGGCCTCATTCGCCGTAAACGCCGGTCAACCCTCGCTCTCGGGCACCCTCCCGGCGTTCACGCGCACGCCGCAATCCGCCCGAGCAAGGCGGCCCGCTGGCCCCGGCGGGCGATCGCGGCAGACTGTCCACCGTGTTCATCCGCGACGTTCCAGCCGACGAGGCGCTCGCCGCGTGGCTCGGCGCCCTCGAGGGACGGCGCCTCGACGCGGTCGAGCTCCCGCTCGCCGACGCGCTCGGCCGCGTGACGGCCGCGCCCGTCTGGGCGCTGCGGTCCTCGCCCGCGTACGACGCCGCCGCGATGGACGGGATCGCCGTGCGCGCCGCCGACACGCTGGGCGCGACCGAGACGAGCCCGCGGAAGCTCTCGCGGCACGCCGTCGTCGACACCGGCGACGCGCTGCCGGACGGCTTCGACGCGGTCGTTATGCGCGAGCAGCTGCACTGGGAGGAGGGCGTGCCGGAGGTACGCGCCGCGGCGGCGCCGTGGCAGCACGTGCGCACGATCGGCGAGGACGTCAGCGCGACCGAGCTGCTGTTGCCGGAGGGGCACCGCCTGCGCCCCGTCGACCTCGCCGCCGCGGCGGCCGCGGGCCACACGGGGCTCAGCGTCCGGCGGGCGCCGCGCGTGCTGGTGATCCCGACCGGCGACGAGCTGCGCCCGCTCGGTGGCGCCGCCCCGACCGCCGGCGAGCTGCTCGACACGAACTCCCTGATGCTCGCCGCCCAGGCGCACGAGGCCGGCTGCGAAGCCGAGGTCGCGCCGATCCTGCCCGACGACCCCGAGCGGATCGCGACCGCGGTGCGGGAGGGATCCGCGCGCGCGGACCTCGTGATCGTGATCGCCGGCTCGAGCGCCGGGCGCGACGACTACACCGCCGCGGTGGTCCAATCCGCCGGCACGCTGCTGGTGCACGGCGTCGCGGTCAAGCCCGGGCATCCGGTCGTCCTCGGCGTCGTCGACACGACGCCGGTGCTCGGGGCCCCTGGCTACCCGGTCTCCGCCGCGCTCACGTTCGAGCTGTTCGCGCTGCCGCTGCTCGCCGCGCTCGAGGGCACCGCGCCGGCTGCCCGGCCGCGGGCGCGGGCGCGGCTCGCGCGCCGGCTCGCCTCGTCGCTCGGCATGGACGACTGGGTACGGGTGCGGCTCGGGCGCGTCGGCGGCGGGCTCGTGGCGACCCCGCTGCCGCGCGGCGCCGGCGTGCTCACCTCGCTCGTGCGCGCCGACGGGCTGCTGATCGTGCCCGCGGCGCTCGAGGGACACGACGCCGGCGAGGAGGTCGAGGTCCGGCTGCTGCGCGACCTCGACGCGATCGAGCGCACGATCGTCGCGATCGGGTCGCACGACCCGGTGCTCGACCTCGCCGCGTCGCTGCTGCGCGCCCGCGACCCGGCGCAGACGCTCGTGTCCGGACCTGTCGGCTCGCTCGGCGGGTTGGTCGCGTTGCGCGACGGCCTCTGCCACGTCGCCGGCTGCCACCTGCTCGACCCGGAGAGCGGCGAGTACACGCTGCCGTGGATCCGCCGCGTGCTGCCGGGCCGCGAGGTCGCGGTCGTGCGGCTGGTGCACCGCGAGCAGGGGCTGATCGTCGCTCCCGGCAACCCGACCGGAATCGCCGGCCTAGACGACCTCACGCGGATTCGCTACGTCAACCGCCAGCGCGGCGCGGGCACGCGCGTGCTGCTCGACCATGAGCTCGGGCGCCGCGGGATCGAGCCCGGCGCCGTCGACGGCTACGTGCGCGAGGAGCCGACGCACCTCGCGGTCGCCGCCGCGGTCGCGGCCGGCCGTGCCGACGCGGGGCTCGGCGTGATGGCCGCCGCGCGCGCGTTCGGCCTCGACTTCATCCCGGTCGCGCGGGAGCCGTTCGATCTCGTGATGGCGCCGGGAGAGCCGGCCGTCGCGCCGCTGCTCGAGCTGCTCGACGACGCCGAGTTCAAGGGCCAGGTCGAGGCGCTCGGCGGCTACTCCGTGGCGGAGACCGGGCGGCGCGTGGCGTAGCCGCCACCGCCGATCGGTCCCAGCACCGGCTCGAGCCCGTAAAGGGAGAACGCGCCGAAGCGGCTGAACTTGCCGTGCTCCGGGCCGTGGAAGTCGGCCGATCCGGTGGCGAGCAGCCCTCGCTCGCTGGCCGCCGCGTGCAGCAGCCGCGTCTGCTCCTCGTCGTGCTCGGCGTAGAAGACCTCGACGCCGTCGAGCCCGGCGGAGGCGAAGCGGTCGAGCGCCGCGAGCACCGTCGCGCGCTCCGCGATGTCCCACAACGGATGGGCCCACACGGCCACGCCGCCGGCAGCGTGGATCACGTCGATCGCCTCCTCGACCGTCGGCCGCGAGCGCGCGACGTACGCGACCGCGCCCGGAACGAGGTAGGGCGGGAACAGCGTGTCCTTGCCCTCGATCCCCTCGGCGCGCAGCCTCGCGGCGTTCGCTCGGTGCGCGAGCACCGCGTCGGCGAGGTGCGGGCGGCCGAGCGGGGCGCCGGCGCGCTCGCGCGCCTTCAGCTGCGAGCGGTCGAGCGCGAAACCCAGCTGCTCCAGCCGGTCGGCCATCGCCCAGATCCGGCGGCCGCGGTCGGCGCGGAAGTCGGCCAGCGTGGCGCGCAGCTCCGGGTCGTCGTAGCGCAGCTCGTAGCCGCAGACGTGCAGGTCCTCGAACTCGCCCGACACGCTCGACAGCTCCGCCGCCGGGGAGCAGCGCAGGCGATGCTCGCGCGCCGCGTGCAGCGCCTCCGGCACCCCGTCGACCGTGTCGTGGTCGGTCAGCGCCATCAGCCGCATCCCCGCGGCGGCCGCCCGCGCGACCACGTCAGCGGGCGCCAGCGCGCCGTCGGACTCGACCGAGTGCGACTGCAGGTCGAAGTCCGGCTCGACGTGTGGGCGTTCCATGGGTCGGGAACCCTAGGGACCAACCGCAAACGACGGAAGGGGAGTTCGGATGTCCACCGGACTAATCGTCGCCATCATCGTGGCGGCAATCATCATCATCGCGCTGCTCGTGATGCTGCCGCGCATGCGGGCCGCCGGTCGTCGCAAGCAGGCCGAGCGTGAGCTGCATTCGCGCCGCCGGGCTGTCGCGACGGAGCAGCGCGAGGAGGCCGCGCAGCGCGAGACCCGTGCTGAGCGGGCCGAGCAGCAGGCTCGCATCGCTCAACAGGAGGCTGAGCGTGAGCGTGCGGAGGCGAATCTGCGCAAGGAGCGGGCGACCATGCATGAGCGCGGCATGGCCGACGACGAGCTCATGGACGACTCAGAGCGCGATCGCTTCGCGGGCGTGAGCGGTCCCGACCGCACCGCGGACGCCGACGAGACCGCCGACGACCGCACGCGCTCGGAGACCGACCGCGACGAGGGCACGGCCCCGACAATGCGCGAGGGCGACGGCTCCGTGTCGTCCGACTACGAGCGCGGCCGCGAGGACGAGCGGCGCTTCGAGAGCAGCCGCCTGACCGACGACGTGCGCGAGAGCGAGCGCGAGCGTCACTAGGTGACAGGGCGCAGCGGCGTCGCCGGGCTCGGCTCGGCGGCCCGCCGCGGGCCCAGCAGGTGCGCGGCCGCCTCCGCGGTGAGCGGCGCGGAGAGGTGGAAGCCCTGCGCGAGCTCGCAGCCGAGCAAGCCGAGGCTCGCGAGGTGCTGGGCCGTCTCGACTCCCTCGCCGATCACCTCCATGCCGAGGTTGTGGGCGAGGCCGATGATCGCCTTGACGATCTCGTACGAGCCGGGATCGGTGAGCATCTCGATCACCAGGCTGCGGTCGATCTTGAGCGCGTCGCCGGGGAACCGGTGCAGGAAGCGCAGCGACGAGGCGCCGGTCCCGAAGTCGTCCAGGTGAGCGGTCACGCCGACGCGGTCGCGCAGGTCGGCGAGCGTGCGCAGCGCCGCCTCGGGGTCGTGCGACATCGCCGACTCGGTCACCTCCAGGCGCAGGTCGGACGGCCGCGCGCCAGACTCCACGAGCGCCTCCTCGATCGCGCGCGGGAAGCCGGCGTCGGCGAGCTGCCGGCCGGACACGTTGACCGAGACGCACTCGTTCCACTGCGCCGCGCGCCGCGTCGCCTCGCGCACGACGAACCGCCCGAGCGGGACGATCAGGCCCGTCTCCTCGGCGATCGCGACGAACTCGCGCGGCTCGACGGCCCAGCGGCACAGCGCCTCGAAGCCGGCGATGTCGCCGGTCGCCGTGCGCACGATCGGCTGGAACAGCACCTGCAGCGTGTCGGACTCGATCGCGTGGCGGAGCTCGGTCTCCATGTCAAGCCGCGCGACGACGTGGCGGTGCATCTGCGCGTCGAACACGGCATGGCGCGCGCTGCCCTGCGCCTTTGCGCGGTACATCGCGACGTCGGCGTCGCGGATCAGCTCCTCCGGGTCCGCGTCCGGCCCGGCGAGCGCGATGCCGATCGAGCCGGAGACGTGCAGCTCGCGGCCCGCGATCGGGAACGGGTCCGCGAGCGTAGCCAGCACGCGCTCGGCCACGACGCTGGCCTCGCGCGCGTCGCCGACCTCCTCGAGCAGGACGGTGAACTCGTCGCCGCCCATGCGCGCGACGGTGTCGCCGGGGCGCAGCGCCGCGTCGAGCCGCAGCGCGACCTCGTGCAGCAACTGGTCGCCGACCTGGTGGCCGAGCGAGTCGTTGACGACCTTGAAGCGGTCGAGGTCGAGGAACAGCACCGCTGGGCCCGATTCGGGCCCGCGGCGGCGGCTGCGCCGCAGCGACTGCTCGAGCCGGTCGATGAACAGCGTGCGGTTCGGCAGTCCGGTGAGCGCGTCGTGCAGCGCGTCGTGCTGCAGGCGGTCGACGGAGCGGCGGTGGTCCGAGGCGTAGCGAACGGCGCGCTCGAGCGTGTCGGCGTCGAGCGCCGCCTTCGGCAGGTGGTCGACCGCGCCTGCCTCGCGCGCCGCTCGGACGGCGCCGGCGCCGCTCGGGTCGCCGAGCAGGATCACCTGCGTCCGCGGGTCCTCCTCGAGCAGGCTGCGTACCGTCGTCTCAGTCGTCAGCGCCGCGTCGACCAGCACGGCGTCGTGCGCGTGCTCGGCGACCGCGGCTAGCGCCGAGCGCACGCTGGTGACCCAATGCACCTCCGCGCGACCCGGCTCCAGCAGGCCGCCGACGAGGCGGCGGTCGGCCTCGTCCGGCGCGACGAGCAGGAGGATGAAGGGCGGCTCGGCCATGGTTCGAAATGGGACAGTAGGTCCGACCGGAAAACCGAGCAATGAGCCATCCGGCCACATGGCCGCATGTTCGACGGTCGGGCGGCGGAACCGCGGGTGAGCCTGTATCTACGCTAAGGCACACCGACTTTCGCCCGCTCGAGCGCGCGCCGCACCACGGTGGCCAGGCGCTCGACGGCGGTTTCGAGCTCGGTCTCGGTCAGGTGGCTGAACGACAGCCGCAGCGCGTTGCGACCGTTGTCGCCGACGTAGAACGGCGGGCCCGGGACGTAGCCCACGCCAGCTGCGATGGCAGCCGGGCGCATGGCGAGCGTGTCCAGCTCCTCCGGCAGCGTCAGCCACGTCAGAAAGCCGCCCGTCGGCTCGGCCCAGTCGACCTCCGCGGGCATGTGGCGCGTCAACGCCGCCGACAGAGCCGCCCAGTGCGACGCGTACAGCGCCCGGGCCGCCGGGAGGTGGCGCTCGAAGCCGCCGGCGCGGCCGTACTCCTCGACCAGGCGCTGCCCGAGACCGCCGGCGCACTGATCGGTGTTCTGCTTGGCGGCGGCGAGCTCGGCGACCACGTCGGGCGGGCCGGCGGCCCAGCCGAGTCGCACGCCGGGGAAGAAGCTCTTGGAGAACGTCCCCGCCTGCAGCACGACGTCCGGCGCGAGCGACCACAACGACGGCAGCGACGTACCATCGAAGGACAGCTCGCGGTAGGCGATGTCCTCGAAGATCAGCACGCCGTGCCGGCGGCAGAGGTCGACCAGCTCGCGGCGCCGGTCGAGCGGCAACGTCCGGCCGGTCGGGTTCTGGTATTCCGGGATCGTGTAGAGGAACTTCGGGCGCAGTCCTGCCGCCAGCCGGGCTGCGAGCGCGTCCACGCGCAGCCCGTCATCGTCCGTCGCGATGGCGACCGCGTCGGCCTCGGCGCCGCCGAAGGCCATCAGCGCGCCGAGGTACGTCGGCGCCTCGACGGCGATCGTGTCGCCGGGATCGATCAACGCCTGGCACATCAGCGCGATGCACTCCATCCCACCACTGGTGACGATCAGGTCGGCGGGCTCGGGACGCCGGCCCTGCAGTTGCTCCTGGCGGTCGATCAGGTACTCGCGCACGCTCGCGATCCCCGCGCACGGCGTGTACTGCAGCGCGACGGCGGCGTCCTCGCGCACGAGCCGCGCGGCGATTTCGTCGAGCTCGTCGGTCGGAAACGTCGCCGGGTTCGGGAAGCCGCCCGTCATCGACAGCACGCCGGGTGGGCTGCCGGCGAGGATCGCGGTCAGCTCGTCGCCGCCACGCAGGCGTGTCCGGCGCGCGAACGCGTTCGTGAAGTCAGACATCGACCCGAAACGCCAGCGCACTGGCCTCGCCACGGTCGAGCGCTGCGACGTGCTCATCGTGGTTCGTCAGCCCGTGCAGCGCCTCCCCGCGAGCCTGCGCCGCGAGGATCGCGCGCTCACTGCGCCCGATCAGCTCCGCGCTAGGCAACGCGGCCGCGATCCGGTCCGCTGCGGCGATCAGGACGCCGTCGTCGTCGCCGAACACGATGTCGCCTGGCGACACCTCGACGCCGCCGCAGATGATCGTCGCCCCGAGCGCGGCCCGCGACACCGTCGTGCCCGATCGCGGCGTCGTGCCGCGGGCAAACACCGGCAGCCCGATGCGCCGCAGGCCCCGCAGGTCGCGGCAGAACCCGTCCGCCACGATCCCGGCCAGCCGGCGCCGGCGCGCCTCGGTCGCGAACAGCTCGCCGAATACCGCACGCGAGCCGCCGTTCGCGGCGATCACGAGCACGTCGCCAGGCGCGGCCTCCGCCAGCGCGCTCATGACGGGCAGATGGTCATCCTCGGCGACGACTGTGAACGCCGGCCCGGCCATACGCACTTCGGCGATCATCGCCCGAACCGCGGGAGCCACCACGGGCAGTGTCTTGTCGGCGTCCGAGAGCGCCGAGACGTCGATTCCCAACAGCCGCTCGATCAAGTCCACCGCACAGAGCGTGCCACATGGGCAGTCGAGAGTGGTCGAAGCTCTACGACGCCTACGCCAAGCGTCGCCGGGCGACGCCGGGTAGCGCGAGCGCTTGCATCGGCGAGTTAGTCTGCTACCGTACTTGTTAGTCCGTTAACAGACTAAAGGAGGAACGATGATCAACCGGACTGTCACGGCCGTCCTCGACGCGCCCAAGGACGTCGTGTTCGACTACTTGTCGCGACTCGACAACCTGCCGGACTGGGCGACCGACTTCGCCCAGGAGCTCAAGTACGAGGACGGCAAGGCCAAGGTCGTCAACCGCCTCGGCGAGTTCTACTTCGCGATCGAGGCCGACCGCGACACCGGCGTCATCGACATGTATGCCGGGCCCACCGAGGACGAGCTGGCCGTCTTCCCCAGCCGCGTCGTCCCGCTCGGCGAGGGCAAGAGCGCCTATTCGTTCACGATGTTCAAGGCGCCGGGGATGCCGGACGAGCTTTTCGAGTCGCAGTACGAGTCGCTGCGACGCGAGTTCGACAACATCCGCGGCCGCTTCGCCGCCGACCAGGTGAGCTGCGCGCGGTGATCGCGGGCCAGGAGCGCGAGAAGATGCTCGCCGTGCGTCTCTGCGGCGAGCG
>Ga0307415_100000400_pt1 | contig 18471 bp, 20 predicted proteins | sample DK1Cmetagenome_FD_204524 | JGI IMG/M metagenome (GOLD analysis project Ga0307415, IMG submission 204524) | Maize rhizosphere microbial communities from greenhouse at UC Davis, California, United States - DK15-C-2 | ecosystem: Host-associated > Plants > Roots > Rhizosphere > Soil | place: USA...
CGCTCGCCCGCGCCCAGGACGACCGGGTGGATGACAAGGCGGTACTCGTCGATCAATCCGGTCTCGACCAGCGATCGGGCGAACCGTGCCCCGCCGTGGGCAAGCAGGTATCCGTCGGAGCGCTCCTGCTTGAGCCGCGTGATGGCTTCGGCCAGGTCTCCGGCGGCGATCGTCGTCTCGCCCCAGTCGGCGGACGCGAGCGAGTCCGAGAACACGACCTTGGGGATCTCGTTCATCGGCTTGGCGAACGGCCCGGAGGCGCCGGGCCAGTAGGCGGCCCACCCCGCATAGGTGGTGGCACCCATGAGGTGCGCGCCGGCGTTGCTCAGGGTCTCGGCAGTCCAACTGGCGCCGTCATCGGAGCGTCCCGCAGCGACCCAGTCGGTGCTCCCGTCGATTGGTGCGACGTAGCCGTCGAGCGAGACGGACATCTTCAGGACCAGTGAGGCCATGCGCTGCTGCCTTCCCGGGATGGATGACACGAGCTGTGAGCTGTTGTTGCTGAGCGCCTCGGAACGCGTCCCGGGGCGCTCAGCTCATTGGTCGATCGCCAGCATGCCCGCGGGGACACCGGCGACCTCGATCTGGCGCCAGATCGAGCGCAGGCGGGGCAGCTCGTGGTAGCGCCGCAGTCCGGCGATGCCGCCCAGCCAGCCGGCCCAGCCCGGGTACGGCGGGTTGGCGGGGTCGAACCCGCTGTGCACAAAGGTGAGCCGGGTCTTGCCGTCCGAGCCTTCCAGCTCCCAGCTAGTGGTCTCGTTGTCGGCGAACCGCAGGGTCGCCTTGCGGCCCGGCTCGAACTCGACGAACTTGGCCCCCCCGGGGTCCAGTTCGAAGCCGCCCATCGCGAAGCGGCCGCCCACGTACGGCTCGATGTCCACGTTGGCACCGAACCACTTGCGGAACAGCTCCGGCTGGATCATCGAGTCGAACACCTTGTCCGGTGCCGCGTCGATCACGACTGAAGCGCGCAACTCGGCCGACGTGAAGTCGCACTTGGGCGTCAGCTCACGACCGGACAGATAGTCCGCAAGGTTCGCGATCGCCAGGGACCAGAACGTCTGCAGCGCTCCACGGGCACCGGCCGTGTCGGCCAGGACGTCTTGGAAGCTCGGCAGGTCGCTCTGGCTCAGCGTGACCAGCGTGCCGTCCTCGTCCTCGGCCAGCTCGAACTGCGCCGTGGTCTCGACTCCGTCCACGGTCCAGGCGAACCGGATGGTGCGCTCGTCCACGTGCAGCACGCGCTGGTGCGGCTCGGCGCCGTCCGGCGTGTAGCGGCCCCAGAACTCGTACTTGCCGGGCAACTGCACGTCGGCGTGCTCGGCCAGCCACACACGTAGCGCGGCCGGGTCGGTCAGCGCCTCGTACACGATGTTGGGTGGGGCCGGAACGACCGCGCGCAGGCGCAGGTCACTCGGCGGTTGATGCTGTTCGGTCATCGGGATCTCCCTTCGGGTAGCAGGCGACGGCCAGACGGAACGCGTCGCCTTCGGCACCGCCGTAGCGGGTGAACAGGTCCTGCAGCGTCCGCTGCAGTTCGTCGAGGAACGCCTTGCGCTGCTCCGGGCGTACCCGGATGTCCCCGGACACGCCGATCGAGGGCAGGTCGGGCTGGGAGAGGTCGATCGCGGCGACGTCCGCCTGGACGTCCTCCATCAGGTCCAGCAGGTAGCCCAGGCTGAGCCGGTCGCGGGTCTGGCGCAGCCCGATCCGGCCGACCAGGCGCGGGGACAGCCAGTAGGACCGGCCGGCCGCTTGGTAGATCCCCTCATGGATGCCGCGCACCCGGCGCTCGGCCACCTGGCGCACCAGGCCGGCCTCGACCAGGCGCTTCACGTGGTAATAGACCCGCTGCGGGGTCTGGTCGAGCTCGACCGCAACCTCGGTGCACGACCGGGGCTCGGCGAGCCGCCGCAGCACTTCGATCCGCTGCGGCTTGAGCAGGGCCTCAGCCTGCTCGATCTGGTCGAGGTAGACGACGTCTCTCATGACGAAAACTAGTCTTTACGTAAAGGAGTCTTTTGTCAATGCCCCCGTAGCGAGACCGGGCGTTCCTCCAGGTACGCCGAGAGCAGGGTGGTCCTGGCACCGTCACGGTCCTGGACGCTCGCGGCGAGCACGACGACCACGATGAGCAATGCCCAAGGCGTCGGTGACGATGAACCGCTTCCCGCCGTTGATCTTCTTGCCGGCGTCGTAACCACGGCTGTCGCATCCGACGGTGTCCGCGCTCTTGACGCTTTGCGAGTCGATGATCCCGGCGCTGGGCTGGGGATTGCGGCCCTGCTGCACCCGGGCCTGCTCCCGCAGCGCGGCCAGCATCAACGGTGTCGCGCTGCCCACCACGGTGGCCAACTAGCCGGGCACTCGGTCGAGGTCCTGCTCAGGATCCACGCCAAGTGTCTCGACGGCGGCTGCGCCCTGATATCCGCCAGTGCGTCCAAGCCTCGCTGGGGCACGCCAACACCGACCGCAACGTGGACACGCGTTGGACACAGATGCTCGCCCACAGCCGGACCCGGCCGGACTTGGTCGGACACACACGACGGCCGCTGGCCCTCATTCCGGCTGGTCAGCGGCCGTGGTGTGCTGGTGGTGGATGGTAGCCCCGACCGGATTCGAACCGGCGCTACCGCCTTGAGAGGGCGGCGTCCTAGGCCGCTAGACGACGGGGCCGCGGCTGCGCTGGGGTGCCAGGACTCGAACCTAGACTAACGGGGCCAGAACCCGTCGGGCTGCCAATTACCCCACACCCCAGGGACCGTGGGCCGTGGGCCCACGGGCTCGGGCATCTTAGCGGCCGCCGGCCGGATCCCTCAACCGGGCAGGGCGGCCGCCCGGTCCAGGCGGGCCAGGGAGCGGGGCTTGCCCAGCAGGTCCATGGACTCGAACAGCGGCGGGCTGACCAGCCGGCCGGTGATGGCCAGGCGGACCGGCTGGAAGGCGGTCTTGGGCTTGAGGCCGCGCTCCTGCTGGAGCCCGCGCAGGGCCTCCTCGATGGCGGGGGCCGTCCACGGCTCCATCTTGTCCAGCCGGGCCGCCGCCTCGGCCAGGAAGGCGCGGGCGTCGTCGGTCAGGACCTTGGCCGCGGCCGCCGGGTCGAGCTCGACCTCGTCGCCGAACAGGAACCCGACCATGCCCGGGACCTCGGTCAGGTGGCTGACCCGCTCCTGGACCAGCGGGGCGGCCCTGGCCAGCACCTCCGGGTCGGCGTCGGGGAGCCCCTGGGCCTCCACGAACGGCCAGGCCCGGGCGGCGAAGTCGGCCGGCCCCAGCTGGCGCAGGTAGTGGCCGTTGAGGGCGTCCAGCTTCTTGACGTCGAAGGCGGCCGGGTTGCGCGACACCCGCTCCAGCGAGAACACCCGCTCCAGGTCGGCCAGGGTGAACAGCTCGGTGTGGTCGTCCAGCGACCAGCCCAGCAGGGCCAGGTAGTTGACCATGGCCTCGGGCAGGTAGCCGTCGTCGCGGAACTGCTGCACCGACACCCGGTCGCGGCGCTTGGACAGCTTGCGCCGGTCGGCCCCGACGATCAGGGGCAGGTGGGCGAAGGCGGGTGGGGTCGACCGCCCCAGGGCCCAGAACACGTGCACGTGCCGGGGGGTGGAGGGGAACAGGTCCTCGCCCCGGATGACGTGGCTGATGCCCATGTCGACGTCGTCGAACACCGCCGAGAAGTGGTAGGTGGGGACGCCGTTGGCCCGCAGGATGACGAAGTCGGTGAGGGTGGCGTTGTCGAAGACGACCGTGCCCCGGACGAGGTCCTCGACCACCGTCTCGCCGGTGTCGGGGAGCCGGAACCGGACCGCCGGCTTGCGTCCCTCGGCCTCATAGGCGCGCGCCTGGTCGGGGCGGAGGTTGCGGCAGTGGCCGTCGTAGCCGGGCGGCAGGCCGCGGGCCTCGGCCGCCTTGCGGCGCTGCTCCAGCTCCTCGCTGGTGCAGTAGCAGAGGTAGGCGTCGCCGTGGGCGACCAGGGCGTTCACGGCCGCGTGGTAGCGGTCCAGCCGCTCGGTCTGCACGTACGGGCCATGGGGGCCGCCCTTGAGGTAGCCCTCGTCCCAGTCCAGGCCCAGCCAGCGCAGCCCGTCGACGATCCCGGCGGCGCTGTCGGCGACGTTGCGCTCGGTGTCGGTGTCCTCGATGCGCAGGACGAACTGGCCGCCGTGGCGGCGGGCGAAAAGGTAGGAGTAGAGGGCGGTCCGCGCGGTGCCGACATGCAGGAAGCCGGTTGGCGAAGGCGCAAACCGGGTCCGAACGGGCTCGCTCATGCGTCGAATGCTACGCGAGTTCGTTTGGACACGGTGCTTCGCGGTAAGGTAGGTGCCCCCCAGCTCCACCGCTCCGCCCTTGGCACCGCCGTACCCCCAACGGTGAGGAGGCCAGTGTGTCCGCATCCGAGGATGCTTCAAAACACCTGCGCGTCGCTGTGGTCGCGCCGCCCTGGTTCCCGATCCCGCCAGACGGCTATGGAGGCATCGAGGCCATGGTCCACTGGCTGGTCGAGGGGCTGGTCGCCCGCGGCCACCACGTCACCCTGATCGGCGCCGGCGACTGCCGGACCAGCGCCCAGCGGTTCCTCCAGACCTACGAGGAGCCACCGGTGGCCGATCTGGGCACGCCATTCCCGGAGATCGTCCACGCCCTCCGGGTGGACGAGCACCTTCGCTCCCTGGACGTGGACGTGGTCCACGACCACTCGCTCGGCGGCCCGCTGCCGGCCCGGGGCCGCCGCACCCCCACGGTGTTCACCGCCCACGGGCCCGTCCAGGGCGAGCTGGGCGAGTACTACCGGCTGCTCAGCCACCACCACGCCATGGTCGCCATCTCCGAGTCGCAGCGGGCCAACGGCCCCCGTCTGCCCTGGGCGGCCACCGTCTACAACGCCATCCCGGTCGACGAGTACCCGTACGAGGCCGACAAGGAAGACTTCGTGCTGTTCCTCGGCCGGATCAGCCCCGAGAAGGGGCCGGACCTGGCCATCCGGGCGGCCCGGGCGGCCGGGCGGCCGATCGTGCTCGCCGCCAAGTGCAACGAGCCGGCCGAGCACGCCTACTTCGAGCAGCGCGTGCGGCCCCTGCTCGGCCCCGACGCCGACTGGTTCGGGCATGCCACCACCGAGGAGAAGAAGAAGCTGCTGGCCCGGGCCAGCGCGCTGGTCTTCCCCATCCAGTGGGACGAGCCGTTCGGGATCGTCATGGTCGAGGCCATGGCCTGCGGCACGCCGGTGGTGGCGCTGCGCGCCGGCTCGGTGCCCGAGGTGGTGGTCGACGGCCTCACCGGCTACATCTGCGAGCGGCCGGAGGAGCTGCCGGCGGCCCTGCGGCGGGTCGACGCCCTCGACCCCGAGGCCTGCCGGGCCCACATGTACGACCGCTTCGACGTCCCCGACATGGTGGAGGGCTACGAGGCGGTCTACCGCCGGGCCATCACCCAGGCGGGCTGAGCTCCCGGGCCTGTTGCGCCAGCCAGTCGAGCGCCTCACTGCCCGAACGCCACTCCGAGGCCTCGTCCGGGCCGGTGTCGATCGGGCCATGCACCACCACCCGGTCGACGCCGCGGGCGCCATGCAGGCGGGCGCGGCCCAGGCGCGTGCCCTCCAGCAGGGTCCGTTCCAGCAGGGCGCCGGCCAGCTCCGCCCCACGCAGGTCGGTGGCGACCAGGTGCGCCCCGACGAGGTTGGCGCCGGCCAGGTTCGCCTCGCGCAGGTCGGCCTCGCTCAGATCGGCCCGGGTCAGGATGGCGTCCCCCAGGCGGGCGCGGACCAGGCGCGCCTTGCTCAGGTCGGCCTTGCCGAGGATCGCCCCGATCAAGCTCGCCTCGCTGAGGTCGGCGTCGATGAGGTTCGCGCCGCCGAGCTGGGCCCCGTCCAGCCCGGCTCCTACCAGGCGGGAGCCACCCAGGTAGGCCTCGGCGAGGTCGCGGCCGGCCAGGTCGACCCCGATCAGGTCGGTGTCCTCGAGGACGAGCTGGCGGCCGTTGGCGCCGAGGGAGGCGACCCAGCGCTCGTGCCCGTAGACGAGCTCCTCCAGGTCCGTCGGGGACGGTCGGGCGCGCATCATGGGCAGAACACTACCCGGTCGTTCCAGCCGTTGGCCGCGACCGCGCGCCCTAGCTGCTCGACGTGGTCCGGCGTCAGGTGCACGGTGTTGAGCAGGAGGCTCTCGCCGGCGGCCAGCTCCCGCCGGATGGCCCGGACCGCGGTGTCCAGCTCGAAGGCGCCGCGTCCGCTAGGGCTCGGGACGGTGGAACGGAAGCTCTTGACGTCCCACTCCCTGCCGCCCGGCCACTGGGTCCCTGGTGGGACCTCGAAGTCGGCGCCCCCGGCGCGGGACCGGACCATGCCCTCGGGCAGGAGCCCGCGGCGCTCCGCCCCCAGGATGGCGGCGGCCTCCTCGGCGCCACCCTTGTGGATCGCCCCGCCCTTGGCCGGGTCGGCCGCCAGAGCGCGGAACCGCTCGGGGGAGACGCCGAAGGTACGGGCAAGCTCGTCGAGGGCTCGCTGGCCGGCGGCGGCATCCTCCACCTGGTCCACGAGCCGCCCGACGGCGGCGTGGTCGCCGTCGGGCGCCAGCCGGTTCGCGGGCATGCCTGCCGGACCGGGGTTGCCCTCGTCGGCCGGCTTGACCAGGTCGTCGATCCAGCGGCGCAACTGCTCGGCCAGCTCGGGCGCAAGCCTGTCGAGCGCCTTACCGCTCAGCTTGACGACGGCGCTCCCGGCGAACACGGTGAGCACGGCGAAGCCGGCGCGGAACAGGAACTCCCGCCCCCCGACCTTGCCCTCGGCCCAGTCGATGGTGGTGTCGAGGGTGTCGCCGGCGCCCCACAGCGCCATGCCCACGCCGATCAGGGCGCCGGCCGGGATCTGGCCCAGCCAGCCGATGCCGAGGCTGAAGTAGCCGGCGACGAAGCTGATGGCGGCCACTGCGGCCCCGATCGCGACCAGGGCGATCCCAACCCAGCGCAGCCCCTTGGCCAGCAGCTGCAGGCCGCTGGCGTGCTCGGCCACGAAGTCCTTGAGATCGTCGAGCGAGTCCGACACCCAGCTCGTCACGTCGTGCCAGCTGTCGGCCAGCCAACCCTGGCCGGCGGTGGGCGAGGTCCGCCCGGCGGCCCGGATGCTGGCCCCGGTCTGCCGAGCCGCCTCCAGGACCTGGGCGCGGATCCCGGCGGCGACGGCCAGCTGCTCGTCCCAGGTTCCCTGCAGGCGGTCCGCCCTGGCCCCGGCAAGCGAGGCCAGGGTCTGCTCAGCGTCGGCCCGCGCGGCCGCCATGCGACCCTGGGCGGCGGCGAGGGTGTCGGCAAAGCTGTCGAGCGCCCGGGCGACCTGGCTGAAGGCGCCGTGGGCGACGTCCAGGTGCGGGGGGATCTCGCTCAGCCTGGCCCGGAACAGGTCGCCCTCGCTGCCGACCCAGGCACCCGAGTCCAGGCCACGCAGGCTGGTGGCGGCCTCACCGGCGGTGGCCGTGAACCGCCCGTAGGCGCGGCCGCTGTCCCTGACCGCCTCCGGGTCGCCCTCGATGACGAACGTGGCGGCCGGGAAGCTGTAGGTCGTCATCCCCGAGATCTCCATGTCGCTCCGGGCGGCAGCGAACCCGCTCCTCCCTACGGAGCCGGGACGGCGAACGGTTCAGCGCGTCGGCTCGGCCACGACCTCGTTGGCCAGGACGCCGACGCCCTCGACCTCGACCTCGACCCGGTCGCCGGGCTCGAGGGGGCCGACGCCGGCCGGGGTGCCGGTCAGCAGCACGTCGCCCGGGAGCAGGGTCATGACCCGGGAGACGAAGGCCAGCAGCTCGGCCACGCCGTGCTCCAGCTGGGAGGTGCGGGCCTGCTGACGGACCTCGCCGTTGACCAGGGTCTGCAGGGCCAGGTCGCTGGAGTCCAGGTCGGTCTCGATCCAGGGGCCGAGCGGGCAGAAGCTGTCGAAGCCCTTGCCCCGCGTCCACTGGCCGTCGGCGCGCTGCAGGTCGCGGGCGGTGACGTCGTTGGCGCAGGTGAAGCCGAGCACGGCCTGGATGGCGTCGCCCGGCTCCAGCCGGCGGACCAGCTTGCCCACGACCACGGCCAGCTCGCCCTCGAAGTCGATCCGGCCCACCCCTTCGGGGCGGACGATCGGGTCGCCGGGCCCGATCACCGAGGTCGAGGGCTTGAGGAACAGCACCGGGGTGGGCGGGACCTCGTTGCCGAGCTCGCGGGCGTGCTCGGCGTAGTTGCGGCCGATCGCCACCACCTTGCTCGGCAGCACCGGGGCCAGCAGCCGGACCTCGGCGACGGGCAGCCGCTGGCCGGTGTACTCGAACGCCCCGAAGGGGTGGGGGCTGATCGCGGCCACGGTCTCGTCCTCGTGGACGCCGAAGCCGACCTCGCCCTGGTGGCCGTAGCGGACGATGCGCATGGACAGCTGGCTCCTTCAGGCCCGCAGCAGCAGGGCCTCGAGGGTCAGGCCGGTCCCGAAGGCCAGGGCCACGACCCACTGGCCCGGCTCGACCTCGCCGCTGCCGAGCAACTGCTCGAGGATGAACAGGACGGTGGCCGAGGAGCGGTTGCCGCCGTCGGCCAGCACCTCGTGGGAGCGGGCCACCTGGGCGTCGCTGAGGCCGAGGCGCCGCTGCACCCGGTCGACGATCTCGGGCCCGCCCGGATGGACGGCCCAGTGGACGACGTCGTCGAGGACGAGGCCGTGGGGCTGGAGGAGCTCGTCCACCAGCCGGCCGACCTCCCGCTCGACCAGGGCCGGGACCCGGGGCGAGAGCCACATCTGGAAGCCGTGGTCCTCGATCTGCCAGCCCATCCGCTCCTCGCTGCGGGGCACGGTCACCGTGGCCGAGCCGATGACGGCCGGGCCGTCGCCGCCGGGGCCGACCAGCGCGGCCGCCGCTCCGTCGCCGAACAGGGCCAGGTAGACCGCGTCCTCGCGGGTCCGCAGCGGCTGCACGTGCAGGGTGCACAGCTCCACGCAGGTGACCAGGGCCCGCCGCCCCGACGCGGTGGCGAGCGCCGCGGCCGTTCGCAGCGCCGGCAGGGCCGCATAACAGCCCATGTGGCCGATGGCCAGGCGCTGGACCCGCCGGTCGAGCTCCAGGTCGCGGGCCAGGTGCGTGTCCAGCCCGGGTCCGCTGTAGCCGGTGCAGGACACGGCCAGCAGGTCGCTGACCTCGGCGGCGGCGGCGGGGCCGGCCCGCTCCAGGGCCCGCCGGGCCGCCTCGGCCCCCAGCCGGCGGGCGGCCGGGGCGAAGATCCGCATGCGGTCGGCGGTGGTCCCGGGACGGGCGAGGTAGCTCAGGTCGACCACCGATGCCCGCCGCTCCACGCCGGCGTTGGCGAACACCTCCCCCCAGGCCGGGTCCCAGCCGGGCTGGCGGGCGAAGAGCTCCTCCACGGCCTCCGACTGCTTGAAGAAGTAGTCCGGCATGGCGGTGCCGAGGGCCTGGATGCGGGCGGTCATGGAGAAGCCTTCCGGTAGTGCCCCAGGTAGGAGGCGCGACGCCCGTTGCCGGTGGCGAAGGTGGGGACGTCGATGCGGCGGGTCAGCAGGCCCCGGGCGACGGTGCCGGGGCCGATCTGTGGGCCCAGACCGGTGACCTCGACCGGCTCCAGGCCGGCCCCGCGCAGCAGCCGGTCGAGCTCGGCCGGGCGGATGAACAGCCGCCAGTCGTGGGTGCCCCGGGGCACCATGCGCAGCACCTGCTCCAGCCCGAACACGCCCGTGAACCACGACCAGAAGGTGCGGTTGACGGTGTCGAAGACGAAGCTGCCCCCGGGGGCGAGCACCCGGGCCAGCTCGGCCACGGCCGCCGGCAGGTCGGGCACGTGCTCGAGCACGTCGGCGGCGACCACGGCGTCGAAGGCGCCGCCGGCGAACGGCAGCCGCTCCAGCCGGCCCTGGGCGGGCGCGAAGGACCCGATCGGGCCCGCCGCCCGGCGGGCCACTCCCAGGCTGCCCCGGGAGCGGTCCACCCCGACCACCTCGGCCCCGGCCGCGGCCAGCTCGCGGGCGACCAGTCCGCCGCCGCAGCCGGCGTCCAGCACCCGCCGGCCGCCCAGGTCACCGAGCTGCCGCAGGTAGAAGCGGACCCGGGGCCGGTTGATGGCATGGAGGATGGCGGCCGGGCCGGCCGGGTCCCACCACAGCTCGTCCATGCCCTCGTAGTACTCGTTGTCGATCAGACAGCGCGCCGGCGGCACCGGCCGGGTCCGGTCGATGGTCAGCGCCGGCGCCCTCAAGCCCGACCCTCCGGGGGGCTATCGCCTGGCTCCAGGAGCCCCCCGGACCCCCCACCGCCCGGCGCGCTCCCCGACCCGAGCTCGACCCGGCCCAGCCACTGCAGGCTGGCGTCGTGCGAGGGGGGCAGCAGCAGGCCGGCGTGGGCGTCGCGCAGCAGCCGCTCCAGCGGGCCGGTGCGCAGATACCCGCTGCCGCCGGCCGTGCGCAGGGCCAGGGTGCACACCTCGAGGGCGGTCTGGCAGGTGAACAGCTTGGCCGCGGCCATGCGGCCGTAGTGGGCCACCGGGTCGGGGTCGGGCGGCCGGGCCACGGCGGCCAGCAGGCTCGCCCGGGCCGCGTCCAGCCGCATGCGCATCTCCCCCACCGCCTGCTGCACGCCCGGCAGCTCGGACAGCGTCTGGCCGAGGCCCTCGTTGCGGCGCTTGGGCAGGCCGTCGGCCACGTGCCGGAAGGCGGCCTCGGCCGCGCCCAGGAACACGCTGGCGAACGACGGCCACGACCAGTGCGAGCCGACCAGGAAGCTGACCGCCACCGGGAAGCCCTGGGCGACCACGCACTCGGGCGGGATCTCCAGCTCGTCGATGGCCAGGGCGTTGCTGCCGGTGGCCCGCATGCCCATCGCCTTCCAGTCGCCCAGCACCCGCACCCCGCGCTCCGGCCGCGGGACCAGGAACCCGATCGGCTCCCGGCCCTCCTCGGTCTCAACCGCCGCCGACAGGAACAGGTGGGTGGCCCGCGGCCAGCCGGTGAAGAACGTCTTGGTGCCCGAAAGCCGGTAGCCGCCCCCGGCCAGCGGGGTGGCGGTGCTGGCCTGATACCACCAGTTCCCACCCGACTGGGGCTCGGAGAAGCCGCCGGCCAGGATGGCGCCCTCGGTCACGACCAGCTTGAGGAACGGCTCCACCCGGTCCCGGAACCCCTCGGCCAGCAGGCCCACCCCGTGCAGGTGCATGTTCACGGCCAGGGCGGTCGCCGGGTTGCCCTCGGCCAGCCGGGTCTGGGCGGCGACCAGGTCGAGCGCGCTGGCCCCACCCCCCCCGAGCTCGGCCGGCACGGTGATGGCCGTGTACCCGGCCGCCACCAGATCGTCGAAGTCCTCGTGGCAGAACGCGTCCGCCTCGTCGTAGCCGGCCGCCCGGCCGGCCAGGGCCGGGACCAGGCTGGCGGCCAGGTCGACCAGCTCCTGCCGGGGCTCGGTGGGTCGCGATGGATGCTGCATGGCTGCTCCTGGACGGGGACGCTCGGCCGTCTCTACCCCATCAGCCTTCCATGAACCGGCCCCAAACACGAACGGTGCCGGTCCGACCACCGGACGGCAGGGGGCGGCCAGCAGCCTCACCCCCGGCTCCAGGGGCCGCCGGGCGGTAGGCTCGGGCGGTGAGCGACCGCCTGCTGCGGCTGCTGCGCGACGCCGCCCGAGGGAACCCGCCACCGGCCGACGGAGTGGTGGAGGTGTGGCCGGGGCCGCCCGGGCCGGTGGACGCGGTGCTGGCGTTCACCGCCCACCACGTGGTGGCGGCCGGGGTCAATCCCGGCCTGGTGGCCGCGCGGCTGCCCGCGGGGGACCTGTCGGCCCCGATGGGGGCGGCCTTCCTCGCCTGGCTCGGCGAGCAGCTGGGCAGCCGGCCGGGCAGCCTGGATGTGGTCCTTGCCGCCGAGGGCCTGGGCGGCCCGCCACCGCTGGAGCTGCGCTCGGGCGGCGCTCCCGAGCGGCACCCGCGGGTGGCCAGGTCGCTGCGCTACCGCGACGGCCTGGAGGTCTGGACCGACCCGGACGGCGCCGGGATGCTGGTGCTGGGCCGGGGGCTGGCCGGCCGCCGGGAGGTCGCGTTCGAGGTCGACCCGGCCCGGCGCAACCGCGGCCTGGGCCGGCTCCTGGCCGAGGCCGGCCGCTGCCTGACCCCCCGCGGCGAGCCGCTGTTCGCCCAGGTCGCCCCCGGGAACGCCGCCTCCCTGCGGGCGGTCGGGGCGGCCGGCTTCCGCCCCCTCGGCGCCGAGGTCCTGTTCCACCGCGGCCACGCCGACCCCATCTAACCCCGGAGCGAGGCCATGGACGACTACCGACCCGAGACCTACGGCGACCGGATCGCCGACCTGTACGACGCCATGACGGCGGCCATGCCCGACCCGGTGGACTGCGTCGACCGGCTGGCCGAGCTGGCCGGCCCCGGGCCGGCGCTGGAGCTGGGCATCGGCACCGGCAGGGTGGCCCTGCCCCTGGCGGCCAGGGGCGTCGAGGTCCACGGCATCGACGCCTCGGCGGCCATGGTCGAGCGGCTGCGGGCCAAGCCGGGCGGCGAGGCCATCCCGGTCACCATCGGCGACTTCGCCGACCTGCCCGTCGAGGGCGGCTACCGGCTGGTCTACGCCGTCTTCAACACCTTCTTCTCGCTGCTCACCCAGGACGACCAGGTGCGCTGCTTCCGGGCGGTGGCCGACCGGCTGACCCCGGACGGCGCCTTCGCGCTCGAGCTGTTCGTGCCCGACCCGACCCTGCACCCCGGCGGCCAGAGCATCCGGACCCGGCACCTGGGCCTCGACCTGGCCCGCTTCGACCTCGCCCTCCACGACCCGGTGGCCCAGCGGGTCGACTTCCAGAACGTGCTGCTGACCGCCGACGGCGCCCGGCTCCTGCCCGGGTCGGTCCGCTACGCCTGGCCGGCCGAGCTGGACCTGATGGCCCGCCTGGCCGGGCTGCGGCTGCGCGAGCGCTGGGGTGGCTGGCGCCGGGAGCCGTACACCGGCTCCACCAGCGGCCTGTGCGTGGCCGTCTACGAGCACGCCGGAGGGACCGCCTCGTAGCATTGGCGGCATGGACGGGGCCCTGGACCTGGACGACTGGCGGCGGCGGGTGGCGCTGTTGTATCTGACCGGGCCGACCGAGGGCGAGGCGGGGGTGGCGGCGTTCCGCCGGGGGCGGGACGAGCTGTTCCGCGACCACCCCCAGTCGGCCCTGGACGACGGGCAGCGGGCCCGGTTCGGCGGGCTGGCCTGGTTCCCCTACGACCCCGGGGCCAGGGTGGCGGCGGAGCTGCGGCCGCCCGAGGACGACGGCGAGCTGGCCGTGGACACGGGGGGCGAGGACGGCACCGTGCGCTACCGGCGGGTCGGGCGGCTGGTCACCCCCTTCGGCGACCTCACCCTGTTCTGGACCCTCGGCTACGGGGGCGGCCTGTTCCTGCCCTTCCGGGACGCCACCGCCAGCGACGAGACCTACGGGGCCGGCCGCTACCTGACCGACACCGTCAAGGGCACCTGGGGCCGGGGCCTGGTCCACGAGGGCGGCCGGGTGGCGCTCGACTTCAACTACGCCTACAACCCGTCGTGCGCCTACAACGCCCGCTGGGCGTGCCCGCTGGCCCCGCCCGAGAACCACCTCGGGGCCCCGGTCCGGGCCGGGGAGCTGGCCTACCCCGACCCGGCCTGACCGGACGGGCCTACTCGAGGTCCTGGGACAGCTGGCGGGCGCACTGCTCGCGGGCGGCGGACCCGACGGCGTTGTCCATGCAGTTCCCGAACCGCCGGAAGTCGTTCGTGTGGGTCGCGAACCAGGTGCCGACGCTGATGGTGAAGAGGATCCCGAAGAGCAGGGCGAGACCGCCGGTGACCAGCCCGGTCACGGCCTGCCCGCGGTTGTCGGCCTCGCCGCGGTTGGCCCGCACCAGGCCGACGATGCCGAACACCACGGCCAGCAGGCCGAGGAAGGCGCCCAGGGGCGAGAACAGCAGCAGCACCACCAGCACCAGGCCGACCACGCCGAGCACCAGCGCGGCCGTGCCCATGCCGTTGCGGCGGCCACTGGTCGCCGGGTAGCCGCCGGCCGGCGGATACCCGCCGCCCGAGCCCTGGCTGGGCGGGGGCTGGCTGGGCGGGGGCTGCCACTGGGGGCTGTCGGATGGGGTATCGGTCATGTCGACCTCCTCCGTGGGGCTCGCGGCGGGCGAACACTACTCCCTCCGGGCAAGCGAGGCAGGTGTCAGCCGTCGGCGGTGAACTCCTCCCGCGGGATCGCTAGCGGATGGGCTGGACCTGGTAGCCGGCCCGCTCCAGGTCGGCCACGATCTCCCCGGAGTGGATGGCGTTGCGGGTCTCCAGGGTGAGACGGATCTCGACCTGGTCCAGGTCCAGGTCGAGCCCGGAGCGGTGGTGCTCGACCGAGAGCACGTTGAGGCCGAGGCGGGCCACCTCGGCGGTGACCGCGGCCAGGTTGCCGGGGGTGTCGTCGATCACCAGCCGCAGGGCCACATAGCGGCCGGCCGCGGACAGGCCGTGGTCGATCACCTTGGTCAGCAGCAGCGGGTCGACGTTGCCGCCCGACAGCAGGGCCACCACCGGCCCCGACCCGCCGACCTTGCCGGCCAGCACGGCCGCCAGGGTGGTCGCCCCCGACGGCTCGACCACCGCCTTGGCCCGCTCCAGCAGCAGCAGCAGGGCCTGGCTGATCTCCTCCTCGTCGACCAGCACGACCTCGTCCACGTGGGCCTGGACATGGGCCAGGGTGAGCGGCGAGGGGGACTTGAGGGCGATCCCGTCGGCCATGGTGTGCAGCCGCTCCAGGCGCAGGCAGCGGCCCGCCTCCAGCGAGGCCGCCATGGTGGGGGCGCCGGCCGCCTCCACGCCGACGATCCGGATGTCGGGCCGGATGGCGGCCAGGGCGGCGGCGATCCCGGAGATCAGCCCACCGCCGCCGATCGGCACCACCACCGTCTCGGCCTCGGGGGCCTCCTCGGCCAGCTCGAGCCCGATGGTGCCCTGGCCGGCGATGATCAGCGGGTCGTCGAAGGGCGGCACCAGCACCGCCCCGTCGCTGTCGCCCAGGGACCGGGCGCTGGCGATGCAGTCGTCCACGGCGTGGCCGCCCATGCGCACGGTCGCCCCGTAGCCCTGGGTCGCCTCCACCTTGGGCAGGGGCGCGTTGACCGGCATGAAGATGGTCGCCGGGTGGCCGGTGAGCTTGGCCGCCAGGGCCACCCCCTGGGCGTGGTTGCCGGCCGACCCGGCCACCACCGGGGTGCCGGGCGGCAGCCGGGAGATCCGGTTGTAGGCCCCGCGGATCTTGAACGAGCCGGTGCGCTGGCGGTGCTCGGGTTTGAGGATCACCGGCCGTCCGGCCAGGGCGCTCAGGCTCTCGGAGCGGTCGACCGGGGTCGGGCGGATCACCCCGGCCACCCGCTCGCGGGCGGCGCGGATGTCGTCGATGGTGACCAGGCGCTGGTCACCACCCAACGGCGGGTCCTCCACTACACGCGTGCCCATTGCTGGACGACAATACCTCCAAGTCCGTGAGGAGGTCCCCATGGCCAAGGACAAGTCAGCCAGTCCCCGCGAGGCCATCGAGGCCGAGGAGTCGTCCACCACCAAGATGAAGAAGAAGCCGTACGAGGAGGAGCTGGCCCGCCTCCAGCTGGAGCTGATCAAGCTCCAGGAGTGGATCAAGCACGCCGGGCTCAAGGTCGTGGTGATCTTCGAGGGCCGGGACGCCGCCGGCAAGGGTGGGACGATCAAGCGGATCACCGAGAGCCTCAACCCTCGCATCTGCCGGGTGGTGGCCCTGGCCGCCCCGACCGAGCGCGAGCGCACCCAGTGGTACTTCCAGCGCTACGTGGACCACCTGCCCGCCGCCGGGGAGATGGTCCTGTTCGACCGCAGCTGGTACAACCGGGCCGGGGTCGAGCGGGTGATGGGCTTCTGCACCGAGGAGGAGTACCAGGAGTTCCTCCGGGCCTGCCCCGAATTCGAGCGCATGCTCCTGCGCTCGGGGATCACCCTGATCAAGTACTGGTTCTCGGTCTCGGACGCCGAGCAGGAGCGCCGGTTCCAGCGCCGCATCAACGACCCGACCCGCCGCTGGAAGCTCAGCCCCATGGACCTGAAGTCGCGCGAGATGTGGGTCGAGTACTCCCGGGCCAAGGACAACATGTTCCATTACACCGACACCAAGCAGTCGCCCTGGTGGGTGGTGGAGGCCGACGACAAGCGCCGGGCCCGGCTCAACTGCATCAGCCACCTGCTGGAGCAGATCCCCTACGGCGACCTCACCCCCGAGCCGATCAAGCTGCCGCCGCGCCGCGACGACCTCGGCTATGTCCGGCCGCCCATGACCGACCAGACCTTCGTCCCCAACCGCTACCCCTAGCGAGGCCGCCCATGGAAGCCATCGCCATCGGCGCCGACGACGCCGGGGCCCCGCTCAAGGAGCGCCTGGCCGCCTACCTCCAGCAGCGCGGCTTCCAGGTCAAGGACTTCGGCAACGGCGAGGGCGTCGACTACCCCGACGTCGCCGCCGAGGTCGCCGAGGCCGTCGCCCGGGGCGAGCACGACCGCGCCCTGCTGGTCTGCGGCACCGGCCTGGGCATGGCCATCGCCGCCAACAAGGTCCCCGGCGTCCGCGCCGCCACCGCCCACGACCCCTACTCCGCCGAGCGGGCCCGCAAGTCCAACAACGCCCAGGTCCTCACCATGGGGGCCCGCGTCATCGCCCCCGAGGCCGCCGAGCTGGTCCTCGACCACTGGCTCACGGCCGAGTTCGAGCCCGGCCCCTCCTCCCCCAAGGTCGCCAAGCTGGAGGCCCTGGACGCCAGGTACCACCCGGGCCGGGGGGACCAAGCCTAGGATCCCGACCATGGCGGAGTTTGCTCCAGGGACCGACCTTGGCCGTGCGTTCTACCAGGAGGCGGTGGCGCCGCGGCTGGCCGGGCGCAGGCATTCGGCGGCGCGGCTGGGGCCGGGCAGCGATGTGCTCGGCTACGACACGCCCCGCTCCACCGACCACGACTGGGGCGCCCGCGTGGCCGTCCTGGTCGACCATGGCCAGCCACACCCGTTGGCCGGCGTCCCGGCCGAGTTCCGAGGCTGGCCGACCGAGGCGGTGGTGGTCGGCATCGGCACCTTCCTGACCTGGCAGCTCGGCTTCGATCCCCGTGGCGGCATCACCACCATCGACTGGCTGGTGACGCCCCAGCAGTCGCTGCTGTCGGTGACCGCCGGGGCGGTCTACCACGACGGGCTGGGTGAGCTGGAGGCGGTGCGCCGCCAGCTCGCCTGGTATCCGCGTGAGGTGTGGCTGTGGCAGCTGGCCTGCCAGTGGCGCCGGATCGCCCAGGAGGAGCCGTTCCCCGGCCGGGCCGCCGAGGCCGGCGACCCGCTCGGCTGCCGGGTGCTGGTGGGCCGGCTGGTCCGCGACGTCATGCGGCTGTGCTTGCTGCTGGAGCGGCGCTATGCGCCCTACCCCAAGTGGCTCGGCGCGGCGTTCGCCCGTCTCGACAGCGCCGCCACCATCGGGCCGCTGCTGGCGGCGGCGCTGGCCGCGCCCGACTGGCCGGCGGCCCAACGGCCGCTGGTCGCCGCCTACCAGCAGGCCGCGATCCGCCACAACCGCCTCGGGCTCACCATGGCGGCGGATGCCGGCCCGCGCCCGTTCCACGATCGGCCCTACCTGGTCATCGACGCCGACCGGTTCACCGACGCCTGCCTGGCCGCGATGACCGACCGCGCGCTGGCCGCTCTGCCACCCCTCGGCGCCATCGACCAGTTCGTCGACTCCACCGACGTGCTCGGCTTCCGGCCCACCATCTGCCGCCACATCGGCCGCATCTTCGACGCGGTCGCTCCGGTCACCGAGGGGATGGCCTCACGGACCAAGCGCGCTACCGATCCCGGCCAGCGGTAACCACGAATGGACGCCAGCGCCGATGCCACGCGGCGGCGGCCACTGCACCATGCCATCGGCCGTTCCCTGCCACACCGGGACGACGAGGACGTTGGCGCTGGGGCGGTCTCAAGGAGGCGTCCGGTGGCCAGAACCAGCAACCCGCACCCCAACCCCATCTCGACCGAACCTCCGGCCATCGCCAACCGCCACGGGTCCGTGCGCTGGCGATCAGCCGGCTACTGGCTGGCCACCGTCTCGGTGGCGGCCGAACTGGGACTCGGCGGCATCTGGGACATCGCCCGCATCCCGTACGTCCGCGACCTGGTGACGCACCTGGGCTATCCGTCCTACTTCCTGGTGCTGCTGGGAAGCTGGAAGGTGCTGGGCGCGATCGTCTCCCACCTGAGCACCGGCCACGACCTCAACGAGCTGCCGCTGCTGGCCGTCCTGACCGCGCTGACCGTCCTGTCGTGGGCACTCCGACCCCCCAGCCGTCGTACCTAGTCAGTATGAAGCGGCCGGCCCCGTCCGCATCTGCGTGGATCATCCATCCTTGGCGGACGGAGCCAACATACGGAGGAGCCGGCCGTGGCCAGTG
>Ga0307415_100000402_pt1 | contig 18414 bp, 18 predicted proteins | sample DK1Cmetagenome_FD_204524 | JGI IMG/M metagenome (GOLD analysis project Ga0307415, IMG submission 204524) | Maize rhizosphere microbial communities from greenhouse at UC Davis, California, United States - DK15-C-2 | ecosystem: Host-associated > Plants > Roots > Rhizosphere > Soil | place: USA...
TGGGTCGGCGCTGGCCGACCCGGCGGTGGAGGCGGTGCTGATCGCCGCCCCGGACCGGTTCCACCACGGGCTGGCCTCCCAGGCGCTCCAGGCCGGTCGGCACGTGCTGGTCGAGAAGCCGCTCGCCGCCACCGTGGCCGAGGCCGAGGACCTGGCCGGGCTGGTCGACCGGACCGGGCTGACCCTGCAGGTGGGGGCGATGAAGCGCCACGACCAGGGCGTGCGCTACGCCCGCCGGTTCGTGGCCGAGCGCCTCGGCCCGGTGCGGTCGTTCGCCGCCTGGTACCGCATCGGCGACCTGCGGCCGGGGATCGAGGCGACCCTGTTCCCGCCGGTCGCCGCCGAGGCCGGGACCCGCGAACGGGAGACGGCGTTCAAGGCCGACCGCCGGCGCTACCTGCTGGCGACCCACGGCGCCCACGTCTTCGACACCGTCCGGTTCCTCCTGGGCGACGAGGTGGCGTCCCTGGTCGCCCGGCACCGCCAGGACGGCCCCGACCACCTCTGGCAGCTGCTGGCGACGACCACCACCGGCGCGGTCGGCACGGTCACCATCGCCGCCGACGTCCCCGGCCTCCCCTCCGAGGGCGTCGAGGTCCTCGGCGCCGCCGGCACGGTCCGGGCCGACCTCCACTTCCCGTTCTACCGCCGCGCCGCCACCGTCCACGCCTACGCCGGCGGCGAGGTCGTGGCCCCGACCCTGACCGACGGCGACGCCTACCGGCGCCAGGTCGAGGCGTTCGCCGGCGCCGTCCGCGGCGACGGCCCCCCGGTCCCCGACGTCCGCGACGGCCTGGCCGCGGTCCGCCTGATCGAGGCCGCCGCCACCGCCGTCGAGACCGGGCTCGAGGTCCAGGTGTGAGCGGTGCCGGCCCGCGGCCGCGGCCGCCCGGGCCGGCTCAAGGTGGCCTGGGGGCGTTCCGACATCTCGGTTGCGCGCATTCCCCGAACAGCGAGGCCTTCGCATAGGCCGCCCGGCTGGAGCGGGTCAGGGCGCAGACCGAGGGGCGGCGATCCTGGCCGCGCTGGTGGCCGACGTCGCGGCCGAGACCGTCAGCCTGATCCGGCCCCTGGCCGACCAGCACAGCATCATGGTCGTGGACCCGCACGTGGCCTGCTCGACCCACGTGCTCGGCGACCGCCAGCGGCTCAAGCAGGTGCTGCTCAACCTGCTCTCCAACGCCGTCAAGTACAACCGCGAGGGCGGCAGCGTGGAGCTCGCGTGTGCGCCGGTGGCGGACGACCGGCTCCGGATCGCGGTCACCGACACCGGCCTCGGCGTCCCGCCCGACGCGCTCGCCCGGCTGTTCGTCCCGTTCGAGCGGGTCGGACGCCAGAGCGGCATCGAGGGCACCGGCCTCGGCCTGCCCCTGTCCAAGCGCCTGGCCGAGGAGCAGGTCGAGCCGCCCGGCCCGCCGCTCACGGTGCTCTACATCGAGGACAACATGTCCAACCTGCGGCTGGTCGAGCGGATCCTCGGCCGCCGGCCCGGGGTCCGCTGATCTCGGCCATGCGGCCCGAGCTCGGCCTGGAGCTGGCCGCCGAGCACCATCCCGACCTGATCCTGCTCGACCTGCATCTGCCCGACATGCCCGGCCAGGAGGTGCTGCGCCGGCTCCAGACCAGCCCAAGGACGGCCGAGATCCCGGTGGTGATCCTCAGCGCCGACGCCCGGCCCGGCCTCATCCAGCGGCTCCAGGAGCAGGGGGCCCGGAGCTTCCTGACCAAGCCCCTGGCCGTGAGGGAGCTGCTGGAGGTGCTGGACGCGGTCGCGGCCCAGCTGGAGCAGGCCCCGGCCGGCTAGAGCCCGGTCCGTCCCGGCAGCGCGCTCACGGGCCGACCCGGTCGAACGGCCAGCCGGAGACGACCGCCCGGGTGGGCCGGCCCTCGACCATGTCGGTGAACTCGACCCGTTCCGGGCTGGCCGGGTCGTCGCCGATGCGGAAGCCGCCGTCGACCCGTGGAACGAGCGCCGCCCCGTCCTCGCCGGGGAGGAACAGGACCAGCCCGGTCCCGGCGGCGTCGCGGCGGACCAGGACCTCGGGCACCCACGGGTTGAAGGCGGCGTAGGTCCCGACCAGCGGCGCCAGGCCGGCCGGGAGGCCGGCGGTGGCCGGGCCGGGCCGCGGATCGGCCGCGGGCGGCTCGGCCACCGCGGGCGGCGGGTCGGGCGGCGCCTCGTGCCCCAGCACCGCCGCCCGCAGCAAGGCCAGGCCGTGCTCGACCACCGCCCAGGCCCCGGAGGCCCCCGGCGGCGCCCAGGGCCCATTGCCCAGCGCCACCACCCCGACCCCGGTCTCGGCGCAGCCGTAGGCGTAGCTGCAGAAGCCGGGGCAGTCCCCCTGGTGCCCGACCCGCCGGTAGCCGTCCTCGGAGTCGATCTCGGCCCCGAGGCCGTACCCGTACCGCTTGCCCTCGGGGAGCGGGAGCGCCGGGGTCAGCATCGTCTCGCGGGTCTCCGGCTCCAGCAGGGGCGGGTCCCCGGCGACCAGGGCCCGGAGGAACCGGCCAAGGTCGGCCACCGTGCACAGGGTCGCCCCCGACCCGGCGGTCGTCGGCACCCAGGGGGCGGGCACCAGGGTCCCGCCGGCCAGCTCGACGTGCCCGGTGGCCGCCCGCGCCTGGGCGTCGGCGGTGGTCACCGGCTCGGAGGCGGTCATGCCGCACGGGTCGAGGACGTGCCGCTGGAGCGCCTCGCCGTAGGAGCACCCGGCCACCCGTTCCAGCACCAGCCCGAGCACGCTGTAGCCGACGTTCGAGTAGCTGACCCGCTCCCCGGGCGGCCACCCGGGCGGGGTCGCGGCCAGGGCCAGCACCTCCGCCAGCGGCGAGGGCGACCCCTCCATCCCGGCTACGATCCCCCCGGTGTGGGCGAGCAGGTGGGCGACGCTGATGGGCCCGAACGGCGTGGCCAGCGGCAGCCAGGGAAGGTGGTCGTGGACCGGGCCGTCGAGGTCGACCCTCCCGGCGTCCCGCTCCCGCAACAGGGCCGTGGAGGTCATCGCCTTGCCGACCGAGGCGACCGGCATCAGCGCGGCCGGGTCGAGGGGTCGCCCGGACGCCACGTCGGCCACCCCGACCGCGAGCTCGCGATGCCACCCGCCGGGTCCCACCAGCCCCACCGCCAGGCCGGGCAGGGACAGCCGGGTGCGCGCGAACGCTCCGATCCGTCCGGCGGCGGCCGCCAGCGACCCATGTGTACTCACCAGGTTCCTCCTGAACTCGCCCCTGCCTGGTGATTCCCTCACCGGGCCGTTGCGGTGCTAGCGCCGGCGCAGGACGCGCTGGTCGACGTGGAACAGCCCCTGGGCCGTGCCCAGCCACAGCCCACCGTCGCCGGCGGTCTCCACGGCGGTGATCCTATCGGCGTGCAGCTCGTGCAGGTTCCGGCGGGGGCCGCGCACCTCGGGGCCGCCCAGGCCGAGCAGCCGGGTGTCGCTGGTCGCCCAGACCATCCCACCGGGCGTCACCGCGAGGTCACGCCCGTCGGCCTCCCAGCGGTCCTCGGTCCCGCGTCGCGGGTCGACCCGCCGCACCACTCCAGGCCCCGGGTCGCTGACCCAGATCCCCGTGCCGGCCACCACCAGCTCCCCGGCCAGCTCGACGCCGGGCTCGGTCGTCAGCCGGATGGCCCCGGCCTGCCGGTCGTCCGCCGGGTCCACCCGCCACAGCCAGCCCTCGGCGCCACGGACCCACACGGCGTCCGGGCCGGCTCCGACGGCCAGCGGGCGGGTGGGGAGGCCGACGGTGGCGATGGCCCGGCCGCTGGCCGGGTCGAGGCGGGTGACCCGCCCGCGCCGGCCCCGCCCCTGGCAGCACACCGCCCAGACCCCGTCGGCGCCGGCGGCGACGGCGCTGACCGGGCCCGGATTCGGCGTGGTCAGCCGGGCGGTGCCCGGGTCGATCCGGAGCAGCCCGGCGGCGCTGGTCACCGCCCAGACCGCCCCGGCCCCGGCCTCCAGGTCGACCACGGGCGCGCCGGCTTCGGCCTCGGGCACGACCAGCGCGCGCCCGGTTGCCGGGTCGACCCGCAGGACCAGCCCGCCGACGGCCAGCCAGACCGCCTGCCGGGTGACCGCGATGGCGTCGACCGGGGAGCTGGTGGCGACGACCCTGCCGACTGGGGACGGGCCGGCCGGCTGGCTGGTGGCCACGGTCGGGCTGGTGGGGCCGGGCGAGGTCGGGGCCGTCGTGGTGGGCCCCGGAACGGTTGAGGCCGGGGCCTCGGTCGGGCCGTCGAGCCGCGGCTGCAGCCAGTGCCCGGCAGCCAGCAGGGCGGCCAGGGCGACCACCACCAGGGCGGCGGCCGGCACCGAGCGCTGCGACCTTGCCAAGGCGGTCCACCTCCGAGGGCATCTTCCACCCGGTAAGGACCACCTAGAAGGCCGGGCACGCCGCACCCGAACCCGCCGCTTCATGGGGCCCCTACCGGGAGGGTAGCCGACCCGGAATTGGCGAACGCAGGAGTATCCACAACCCGCCATCTCGCGCTGGCGCTCCCGTAGGGTGTGGCCGATGTTCCTGGTGGCAGTGATCGTGCTCGGCGCCCTGGCCGTGCCGCTGGCCGGCGGCCGGCTGGGTGCCCTCGCCGACCTGCGCCTGAGGCGGGCATGGGCGATCTACGCCGCCCTCGGCCTGGCCGTCCTCGGTGTCAACCTGCCCGGGCTGCCCGACGGGGTGCGGTCGCTCCTGCTGGTGGCCGCCTACCCGGTCGGAGCGGTGTTCCTGGCCGCGAACCGGCGGGTGCCCGGAGTGCGGCTGGTGGCGCTCGGGGCCGGGCTCAACCTGCTGGCCATCGCGGCCAACGGGGGGGTCATGCCGGCGTCGCCGGAGGCCCTGGCCACGGCCGGGCTGCCGATCGGCGGCCCCGGGTTCAGCAACTCCGACGCAGTCGCCGACCCCCGGCTGGCCGTCCTCGGCGACATCTTCGCCATCCCGGCCTCCTGGCCGCTCAGCAACGTCTTCAGCGTCGGCGACGTGCTCATCGGGGTCGGGCTGGTCTGGGGGCTGCACCGGGTCTGCGGCTCCCGGCTGGTGCCGCGCTGGACGGGAAAACCGGCTGCGCCGCCTTCCGGACCTCCCTAGGGTCCGGGTATGACTGACGACGGCTGGCGGGCCCGCATCCGCTGGGTGGTGGTCCATCCCGACCAGCCCAGGGTGCTGCTGGCCCTCCGGGAGGGCGCCCCCGCCCTGCCCGAGGCCGAGCGACCCGGTCAGGTCTGGCTCGGCGACCCGGGCGAGGTGGTGGCGCCCCTGCGCGAGCTGCTCGGCGGCGACGCCGTCCTGCTGCGCTGCCTCGAGGAGGACGAGGACCCCTCGGCCCGGGTGCAGCGGCTGACCGTGCTGGCCGCCGCCCTCGCCCCGGCCGCGCCCCAAGGGACGGCCTGGGTGGGCCGCGCCGACCTGGCCGGGACCGGCCCTGACCTCGCCCTGGCCGCCCGGGTCGCCGCCGACCTCGAGGACGGCCGCCCGCCGGCCGGCCTCCAGCCCTGGGCCGACCGCGGCTGGCACGCCCAGGTCAAGGAGTGGCTCGCCGCCGAGCTGGAGCGCCTCGGCCGCCCCCTCACCGGGCCGGTGGAGCAGGTCAGGGTGTGGGAGCTGTCCTGCGTCCTGCGGGCCCCGACCACCGCCGGCGACGTCTGGTTCAAGACCAGCATCGCCTCGCCCCTGTTCGTCAACGAGGGCGTGGTCATGCGGGCCCTGGCCGGGCTGTTCCCCGACCACGTGCCCGCCCCCCTCGCCGTCGAGCCCGAGCGCGGTTGGATGGTCCTGGCCGGCTTCGGCACGCGGGTCGGCTGGGACGCCTCCCTGGAGGCGGTCGAGGCGGTGGCCCGGACCTTCGCCCGCATGCAGGTCGAGGCGGCCGGCCAGGTCGACCTGCTGCTGGCCGCCGGCTGCCACGACCGCCGCCTCGACCGGCTCGCCGCCCGGGCCGAGGCCTGGCTCCCCGAGGTCGGGGCCGACGGCCGCCTGCCGGCCATGGACGCCGCCACCTGGCTGACCGGGGACGAGGCGGCCGCCCTGGCCGCGGCCCTGCCCCGCATCCACGCCGCCTGCGAGGAGCTGGCCGCCCTCGCCGTCCCGCCCTCGCTCGTCCACGGCGACCTGCACCTGGCCAACGTGGCCGAGGGCCCGCGCGGCCCCCTGATCTTCGACTGGACCGAGGCCTGCGTCGCCCACCCGTTCCTCGACCTGGCCACCATCCGGCGCGGCACCGGCGAGGTCGACGAGGCCGAGGAGGAGCTGCGGGCCCGGCTCCGGGCCGCCTACCTGCCGGCGTGGTCGTCGTTCGAGCCGCCCGAGCGCCTGGCCCGCGCCTGGGAGCTGGCCGTCCCCCTTGGCGCCCTCCACCAGGCGATCAGCTACCGGTCGCTGATGGCCTCTCTCCAGCCGCCGATCGACCTCCACATGTCCCAGTCGACCGCCTGGTGGCTCCGGCAGGTGCTCGCCAAGCTGCCGTGACCGATGGCACCGCCCCGGTGTGCCCGGCGACACAGCCCGGAGGCCGCCGCCGTCGCAGACTGACGTTGGATGTACCTCATGGAAGGCGGGGGGAGATGGAACTGGATGGGATCGGGACCACGCTGCCGGAGCTGATCGCCTGTCCCGAGCTGGGCTGTGGAGTACCGGCCGGGGTGGTGGACCGGTTCGCGCTGGCCTCCACCGACGGGCCGGTCGAGCTCGTGCGGATCTGGTGCCTGGAGGGCCACGGGTTCACCCAGCGGGTGGACGCCCTGGCTGTCTGGCCGGTCGCCCAGGCCGCGCGGCCACTCGGCACCGGCTGACCTGGGAGGGATCGCCATGACCGCGGCCGACCTGCTCACCGAGCCGGTCACCGGCACCGACGCCGGAGCGGGCCCCGGGCCCGGGATGATCGAGCGGATCCGCCGCGGCGTCATCGGCGACGACGAGGTCCTGGCCGGGCCCTACGGGCCCCGGCGCGTCACCTACGCCGACTGGACCGCGTCCGGGCGCTCGCTGCGCTTCATCGAGGACGCCATCCGCGACCGGGTCCTGCCGCGCTACGCCAACACCCACACCGAGAGCTCGGGCACCGGCCGCCACACCACCCGGCTGCGCGAGCAGGCCCGCCAGGCGATCCACGAGGCCGTCGGCGGCACCGACCAGGACCTGGTCATCTTCACCGGGTCGGGGGCGACCGGGGCCGTGGCCAAGCTGGTCGGCCTGCTGGGGCTGGGGACCGCCGCCCGGCCTCGCCCGGTGGTGCTGGTGGGGCCGTTCGAGCACCACTCCAACCTGCTGCCCTGGCGCGAGTCGGCCGCCGAGGTGGTGGCCATCGGCGAGGACGCCGACGGCCACATCGACCTCGCCGAGCTGGAGGCCCAGCTGGTCCGCCACGCCGGGCGGCCCCTGATCGGCAGCTTCTCGGCCGCCTCCAACGTCACCGGGATCCTCTCGGACACCGACCGGATCGCCGCCCTGCTGCACCGCCACGGCGCCCTGTCGTTCTGGGACTACTCGGCCGCCGCGCCGTACCTGCCCATCCGGGTGGCCGAGAGCCGCCCCGGGGCCGGCGACCACAAGGACGCCGTCTTCTTCTCGCCGCACAAGTTCGTCGGCGGCCCCCAGACCCCCGGGGTCCTGGTCGTGCGCCGGGAGCTGGTCAGCAACCCGGTCCCCACCGTGCCCGGGGGCGGCACCATCGCCTTCGTCGACCCGGTCGGCCACCGCTACCTGGACGACCCGGTGGCCCGGGAGGAGGGCGGCACCCCGGCGATCGTCGAGTCGGTCCGGGCCGGGCTGGTGGTGGCCCTCAGGCAGGCCGTGGGGACCGACCAGATCCAGGAGCGGGAGCGGCGGCTGCTGGGCCGGGCCCTGGACCGCTGGCGCGCCAACCCGAACCTGGAGCTGCTCGGCAACCTGGAGGCCCCGCGGCTGCCGATCGTCTCCTTCCGGGTCCGCCACGGCGGCCGCTACCTGCACCACGAGCTGGTGGTGGCCCTGCTCAACGACCTGTTCGGCATCCAGGCCCGGGGCGGCTGCTCGTGCGCCGGCCCCTACGGCCACCGGCTGCTCGGCATCGGCCCGGAACGGTCGCGGGCCCTGAGCGAGCAGGCCGGCCACGGCTACCTCGGCATCAAGCCGGGGTGGGTCCGGCTCAGCTTCAACTACTTCATCAGCGACCGGGTCGCCGACTACCTGATCGAGGCGGTCGACCTGCTGGCCACCCACGGGCACCGGCTGCTCGGCGACTACCGGTTCGACCCGCGGGGCGGCCAGTGGCGCCACCACCGGGCGCCCGCCGACCCGGACCTGTCCCTGGACGACCTGCTGGAGGGCCTGGCGCCGGCCCCGCGGCTGGGGGAGGGGGTCCTGGCCGGGCACCTCCAGGACGCCCGGGCGATCCTGGCCGCGGCCCCGGTGCCGACCCGGGCGGCCGAGTCGACCCCGGCCGTGCTCGCCCCCGACCTGGAGTGGCTGCGCGACTTCCATCTGCCGCCGGTGCCGTCGCCGACGGGCTAACGACGGCCCAGGGAGCCGGCCGGCTCCCGCTCCTCGACCGGGTGGCGGCGGTGCACGAGCCAGGCCACGACGGCGGCGACCGCCACCGCCAGGAGGAGGCCGAGGCCGACCCGGCCGGTCAGGTGGTGGGCGTGGCGCCAGCCGGCCCCGGCGGCGTAGCCGAGCAGGACGTGGGCGGCCGCCCAGGCGGTCGCGGCCGCGCCCGTCCAGAGGGCGAAGCTCCGGTAGCGCAGTCCGAGCATGCCGGCCAGCCCGGGGAGCACGACCCGGGCCCCGGCGGCGCAGCGGCCGACGAACAGGGCCCGGCCGCCGCCCCGCAGGAGCAGGGACTCGACCCGTTGCAGGCGGCCCGGACCGACCCGGCGGCCGAGGCGGGACGCCAGCAGGCGCGGGCCCCAGCGGCGGCCGATCCAGTAGCCGGCCGAGTCTCCGGCCAGCGCGCCGGCCGTGCCGGCGGCCAGGGCGGCGGGCAGCGACAGGCGGCCCTGGTGGGCGAGCACCCCGCCCAGGAGCAGGGCGACCTCGCCCGGCAGCACCAGCCCGAGGAAGGCCGGCGCCTCCAGCGCCGGCAGGACGAACAGGACGGCCACGGCGGCCCAGCCCGACAGCGACAGCACGGCCTCGGCGAGCTGTCCCATGGTCCCTCCTGCCCTCTCGGTCCGGTCCCGGGCAGGGTCGCCCAACCGGCGGCCGGGGGCATCGGGGTCGACCCTGGACCTGTCCCTGGAATTCCGACGGCCGCCTCAGGGACATCCCCGGGCGTACGGCTCAGCCGGAGGTGGCCAGCAGCCAGATGAAGGCGTAGTGGCAGGCCCCGGCGGCCACGGTGAAGGCGTGCCAGACCTCGTGGTAGCCGAACACCGTGGGGACGGGGTCGGGCCGGCGGCGGATCAGCACGACCACGCCGAGGGTGTAGAAGAGGCCGCCGACCATGGCCAGGCTGACCTTGGCCAGGCCGAGGCTGCCGACCAGTTGGGGCAGGAGCAGGACCGAGGTCCAGCCCAGGCCCAGGTAGAGGACCATCCGGGTCAGGCCGACGACCGGGTTGGCCGTGCGCACCAGGACCAGGACGATCCCGGCGGCAGCCACGGTCCAGACCAGGGTGAGGAAGCCGACCCGCCAGCCGGGACGGAGGGCGAGCAGGATCACCGGGGTGTAGCTGCCCGCGATCAGGACGTAGATCATCGCCCGGTCGAGCCGGTCCATCCGCATCCAGGCCCTGGGCGACCAGCGGCGGCGGTGCAGGGCGGCGCTGGACCCGAACATGGCGGCCAGGCTGAGCACGTACACCAGCGCGGCCAGGCGGGCCCGCCCCGAGCCGGCGGCCACCAGCAGGGCCGCCCCGGCCGGGATCGAGGCCAGGAACGCGACCTGGTGGAGCAGTCCACGCAGGCGGGGTGTGGTCGGCCGGGGATGCGGGATGGAGTGATCGCTCATCCTCTCAATTGGACGACGACCGGCGGTCATGCCACCACCCCTCATCCGCCGTAGATCCCGCCGAGCGTGGAATGACGCCCCGGCCCTGCCCGGGGGAGCGATCAGAGCCGGGGCGCCAGCACAGAGATACCCACAACCAGGCCAGGCGATACCGGGGGCGATGCCTCCTTGTCCACAGATTGCGCCGATACATGGACACGGCGCGAACGCGGCAATAGTGTCCTTGCTCATGAAGCACAGGGAGAGGCCGATGCGCACGAGCAGCCGGGCCCGGTGGACGGCCCTGATCACGGCCGCCCTTGCGGTGGTCCTGGTGACCCCCGCGGGGGCGAGCGGCGGGGCCGGGGTTCCGGGCGTGGCCCGGGCCGGGGGCACGGCGGGGGCCGGGGCCCCTGCGATCGCCGGGGTGGCGCAGGTGGCTGGGGGGACCCGGCCGGTGATCGTGCGGGGGAACAGCTGGTTCGTGCGCGACACGCTGACCGGCGGGGTCGCCGACCACACCTTCACCTACGGGCAGGCCGGCGACCTGCAGCTGATGGGGGACTGGGACGGGGACGGCGAGGTGACGCCCGGGGTCGTCCGGGGGTCGACCTGGATGCTGCGCAACAGCCTCAGCGCCGGGCCGCCCGACGCCACCTTCTCCTACGGCTTCCCGGGCGACTACCCGGTGGTGGGGGACTGGGACGGCAACGGCACCGACACCCCGGGGGTGGTCCGGGGCAGCACCTGGTACCTGAAGAACACCAACGCCAGCCCGGGCGTGGCCGACGTCAGCTTCGCCTACGGGTTCGCCTCGGACCTGGCCGTGGCCGGCGACTGGAACGGCGACGGCACCGACACCCCCGGGGTGGTCCGCGGCACCACCTGGTTCCTGCGCTCCACCAACGACCCGGCGGTGACCACCACCGTGCCGGCGTTCGACTTCGGCCAGGCGTCGGACCAGCGGGTGGTCGGCGACTGGAACGGCGACGGGACCGACACCGTCGGGGTCAAGCGGCGAAGCTCCTGGAGCCTCCGCAACACCAACACGGCCGGCATCGCCGATCTCTCTTTCAATTACGGGCTCGGCTGCGACCTCGGCTTCGCCGCCCCCGGGGCGATCACCCGGGGCCGGGGCGGCAAGGGCCTGCCCGCGGCCCTCCGGGGCACCGAGCTCAACGCCGTGGCCACCACCCAGAAGCTGGTCGCCCTCACCTTCGACGCCGGCGCCAACGCCGACGCGGTGCCCTCGATCCTGTCCACCCTTGAATCGAACTGCCTCCCGGCGACCTTCTTCCTCACCGGCGACTGGGTCGGCGCCTTCCCGGCCGACGCCCGCCGGATCGCGGTCCGCTACCCGGTCGGCAACCACAGCGACACCCACCCGCACCTGCCGGCCCTCTCCGACGCGGCCGTGCGCGACGAGGTCAACCGGGCCGAGCGGATCATCCAGGGCTCGACCAGGTTCAACCCCCGGCCGATGTTCCGCTTCCCCTTCGGCGAACGCGACGACCGCACCATGCGGATCGTCAACGGACTGCGCTACGGGTCGATCCGCTGGACCGTTGACACCCTGGGCTGGATGGGGACCTCCGGCGGCCAGAGCGTCCAGACGGTGACCAACCGGGTCCTGGCCAACCTCCGTCCGGGCGAGATCGTGCTCATGCACGTCGGCTCCCACCCGACCGACGGCTCCACCCTGGACGCCGACGCCCTGCCCGGGATCGTCGCCGAGCTCAAACGGCGCGGCTACGGGTTCGTGACCATCTACGACTCGATCTGAGCCGCCGGGACCGGACCGCCAGCGGGTCAGCGGGTCAGCCGACCCGCAGGGTGCCGCGCATCCCCAGGGTGGCGTGCGCGGGGATGCGGCAGTAATAGGTGTAGGTGCCCGGCTTGGCCTCGAAGGTGACCGAGCGCAGGCGGCCGACCGGCGCCCGAACGTCCACCTTGAGGGCGTCGATGGTGAAGGTGTGCCAGAACAGGTCGCGGTTGCGGACGGCCACGGTGACCTTGCCGCTCGGCACCTCGAACGACCTGGGGACGAAGGCGACGTTGACCGTCTGGACCTCGCTCGCGCCCTGGGGGGCGACCTCGGCCTTGGCGTCGGTCATGCCCCACACCAGCCCGAGGCTGGCGAAGATGAACACCACGGCCAGGACGCCGGTGGGCCCGGCCGCCGCCCGTCCGGCCGCCGGGTCGCGGAGGTGGATGATCGCGCCCACGGCCCCGATCAGCCCGGCCAGCGAGAAGGCCACCAGCGCCGCCGGGATCAGCAGGTCGACCAGGCCGACCCGGTAGGTGGCGTTGCCGTTGGCCGCCGGGAACATCCAGAACTGGATGTTCACGAACAGGCCGGCCATCACCAGCAGCCCGAGCAGGCCCCGGCCGACCCGCAGCAGGCCCAGCCCGACCAGCATGACGACGGCGAGCCCGAGCGACTCCCGGTCGCCCCGGGCGAGGCCGTAGCCGAACAGGACCAGCGCGTCGGCCAGGGCGGCCACGACGGTCAGCCGGCGCCAGCCGACCAGGCCCGAGCCGATGCGCGGTGCGGTCCTCATGCTCCTCCCACCTGCTCCCCCGGCCCTGGATGACGGGCCGAATTGTAGGGGAGCTACCGGCGGGGGGTCCGGAGCCGGGAGGAGAGCGGGCCGCGGCCCATCCCGTGGGCGAAGTCCGACCCGGTGTGCAGCCACTTGCCGGCGCTGGAGCCGGGCCGGCGCTCGTCGGCCCGCTTGGCCAGCTGGTCGAGCCCCCAGCCGACCAGCGGCAGCGCCAACATGAAGAGCGCGAGCTGGGCCAGCCGTTTTCTGATCTTCATGGTGCTACCTCGCCTGAGACGTCGACGGCGGTTCCTGCCGCCTGATTGACCACCCGGGTCGCCGCCCAAACCCGGCCCGCGACCCAAGCTGGCAGGATTCAGGGCCCGGTTCGCCGCCCAGTCTCCCGGCAGGAAGCTGGGAGGAGCGCGGGTGACAGGACCGGTGGCCATCGGCCCCGAGGGGCGGTACCGCCTGGTACGGCGGATCGCCGCCGGGGGGATGGGCGAGGTGTGGGAGGCCGACGACACGGTGCTCGGGCGCCGGGTCGCCCTCAAGGTGCTGGTCGCGGAGCTGGCCGCCGACAAGCGGGCGACCCGCCGGTTCGTCCGCGAGGCGAGGGCGACGGCGCGGCTCACCCATCCCAACGTGGCCCGGGTGTACGACTTCGGCCGCGACGGCGGGGTCCCGTTTCTGGTCATGGAGCTGCTCCAGGGCGAGACGCTGGCCGACCGGCTGGCCGCCGGTCCCCTGCCCCCGGCCGAGGCGGCCCGGATCGCGGCCAGCGTCGCCGACGCCCTCGACGCCGCCCACCAGCTCGGGATCGTCCACCGGGACGTGAAGCCGGCCAACGTGATGCTGACCCCGGCCGGCGACGTCAAGGTCATGGACTTCGGGATCGCCGCCGCCGCCGACGAGACCCACTCGACCACCGGCAGCGGGCTGTACGCCACGGTCGCCTACGTGTCCCCGGAACGGGCCGCCGGCGAGCCGGCCACCCCGGCCTCGGACGTCTACTCGCTCGGGGCGGTGCTCTACGAGCTCCTGTGCGGCCGGCCGCCGTTCACGGGGAGCACGCCGGCGCTGGTCGCCCGGGCCCACCTGCACGACCCGCCGCCGCCGGTGCGCCAGCTCGCCCCCTGGGTTCCGCCGCGGCTGGCCGAGGCGGCGGAGGCCGCCCTGGCCAAGGACCCGGCCCGGCGTCCCTCCTCGGCCGCCGCCTTCGCCGCGCGGCTCCGGTCCGCCGCGCGGCTCCCGGCCGCGCCGCCCGAGCCGGGCCCCAGGCCGGCGGACCTGCCCCGGTCCGGTGGGGCCGGCCCGGGTCCGGAGCCGACAAGGGCCATGCCGGCGGCCGAGGAGGTGCCGACCGTCCAGGTCGGCGAGGGCCGGCCGGCGTGGCGGCGGCGCCGGCGGCGGTTCCCGGTGCTGCTCGGGCTGCTGCTGGTCGCTCTGCTGGCCCTGGTGGGCGTGCGCGAGCTCGGCGGATCGGGCCAGGGGCCCGGCGCCGGCCGGGAGGCGCCCACCGCGGCCCCACCGCGGGAGGCGGCCGCCGCGTCGGTCACGGTGACCATGCGCGCCACCGCCGAGGTGTGGACGCGGGTGACGGTGGACGGGCGGGTCGCCTACGAGGGCACCCTGGTCGCCGGCGACCGGCGCAGCTTCACCGCCCGCCGCGCCCTCGACCTGCATCTCGGCAACGCCGGGGGCGTCCAGCTGACCGTGGACGGCCGTTCCCGGGGAGCGCCCGGCCGCTCCGGCCAGGTCTGGCGGGGCCGGTTCGTGCCCGACGGAGGCCGGGACCGGTAGTGGCCGGAGCGCTTGACCCGGGTGGGCGCTGGTTCGACACTGAGGCTGGCGTCCCTAGGGGGTGGGGGGCATGGCGGTCGACAACCTCGGTGATCACGGGCGGTTCTCCGACCCGTCGTTGCTGGTGATGTCGAGTCTGGCCGACGGCCCCAAGCACGGCTACGCCATGACCAAGGACATCCAGGGGTTCGCCGGCGTCACCCTCGGCCCGGGCACGCTGTACGGCGCCCTGGCGCGGCTCCAGCACCAGGGCCTGATCGAGGCCCTGCCGGCCGACGACCGCCGCCGCCCCTACCGCCTGTCCGACCTGGGAGCCAAGGTGCTGGCCGCCCAGCTCGAGAGCCTCCAGCAGGTGGCCACGACCGGCCTGGACCGCCTGGCCAAGGGGTAGCCGCTCAGGGACCGGTCGTCGTCGTGGCGCTGGTGGTGGTCGACGCCGGGCGGGTCGAGGTGGTGGTGCCGTTGTTCCCGCCGCCGTTCCCGCCGCCGTTGCTCCCCGGGCCGTCCTCGCAGTCGCCGGGTCTGACCACGCACTCGCCGCCGTGGTCGAAGACCTCCTGGATGCTCCCCCCGAGGGCGAAGACCCCGCCCACCAGCAGCAGCGCGATGATCGCGACCATCAACGCGTAGGTGACGCCTGTGGCCCCCCGCTCCCCACCGGATCTGTCCACGCCGAGGATTGTGCACCACCGCCCGCTGGAGGGACAGTCACCAGAGCAGGCGTCAGGAGCAGCGGCAGAGCGGGTCGGCGGCCCTCCGGGCCCTGGTCACCGCGGGCGGGCCGTCGTCGGGCCGGTCGCGGCCGGACGGGGCGGAGTCCTCGGCGGCCTCGGCCCGGGGGGCGATCGGCAGGCGGACGGTGAAGGTCGAGCCCCGGCGGGGGCGCTGGTCGCCTCGATCTCGCCGCCCATGGCCCTGGTCAGCTCCCGGGCGATGTAGAGCCCGAGGCCGGTGCCGCCGGTGGTCATGGTCATCGGGTCCTCGACCCGGTGGAACTTCTCGAACACCCGGTCCAGTTCCTCGCGGGGGATACCGCGGCCCCGGTCGGCCACCGCGGCCATGGCCCAGCCGTTGTCGCGCCACACCCGCAGCCGCACCTCCTGGTCGGCCGGGGAGTACTTGTGGGCGTTGGAGATCAGGTTGGCCAGCACCTGGACCAGCCGCAGGGGGTCGGCGTCGACCTCCAGCGGGCCGTCGGGCAGCTCCAGCTCGAGGCGGCTCTCGGGGCCGCGCCGCCAGTCGGCGGCCGCCCGCCGGGCCGCCTCGGCCAGGTCGGTGCACTCGCGCCGCATGTCGACCACGGCCGCCCCGCCCGGCTCGGAGGAGATCCGCGAGGCCAGCAGGAGGTCCTCGACCAGGCGGGCCAGGTGGTCGGCGCGCTCGGCCACGATCCGGAGCATGTCCTGGCGCCGGTCCTCGGACAGGTTGGGCCCGCGGGCCTGGAGGATCTCCACATAGCCCTTGATCGGGGTGATCGGGGTGCGCAGCTCGTGGGAGACGGTGGCCACGAAGTCGGTCTTGGCCCGCTCGGCCTGCCGGATGCGGGTCACGTCGTGGACGATGACCACGTCGGTGGTCCACTCCCCACCCTCGTACAGCAGCGAGTGGTTGCAGCGCAGCCACCGCTCCAGCCCCTCCGAGGTCCGGATCTGCACCTCAGAGGAGGCCCGGGGACGCTCCAGGGTGGCCGCGGCCAGCAGGTCCTCCAGCCGGACCGGCCTGCCGTCGTGGTCGCGGCCGGCCAGCCACTCGTTGTAGGGCAGGCCGACCGCCTCGTCGGCCGGCACCCCGGTGATCCGCTCCATGGCCTGGTTCCAGACCCGGACCCGGCCCTTGCCGTCCAGGAGCAGGATGCCGTCCGAGGACAGGCCGAGGATCTGCTCAAGGGTCGACTTCTCCTCCTTGATCTGGGCGACCTGGGTGGCGTTGCCGAGGGTGACGGCCAGCCCCGAGGCCAGGGGGGAGAGCAGCTGGAGGTCCTGGCGGCTGAGGCGCATGGCGGCCCCGGTGCGGCCGTCGGGCCGCCGCAGGTTGCCGAGCACGATCACGCCCAGGTGGCGGCCCTGGGCGACCAGGGGAGCGACCAGCAGCTCGCGCCAGTCGTCCGGGGCATGGCCGGGGCGCCCCACGACCGGGCCGGTCCCCTCGCCCAGCAGGGCCAGGGCGGCAGGTCGGGCGGGTCGGCCGGGCCGAAGCGGAAGCCGTCCGGGCCGTGGATGGCCCCGAAGGGCCGGCCGGCCCCCTGGGCGAACAGCAGGTGGGCCTCCTCGGCCCCGAACAGCCGGGCCACCTTGGGCAGCACGTTGGGCAGCACCTCCTCCATGACCAGCGAGGAGGCGAAGGCCTGGCCGACCTCGTACAGGTGCTGGAAGCGGTCGCGCTCCTGCATCTGGCGCTCGGCCAGGCGGTAGGCCAGCCACAGGGTCGCCGCCGGCAGCAGCACCGCCGGCAGGGCCACCGGCTCGCGCAGGTACAGCACCACGGCGATCAGGCCGACCGCGGAGTTCCCGAGGAAGGTCAGGGTGGACAGCTTGGACGCCTCCTGGACGACGTCCCGCACCGGCCGGTTCTCCAGGACGGCCAGCAGCTGGCTGATGAGCACCAGATTGAGCAGGGTGAACACGCCCACCCCGGCGGCCATGGCGACCATCCCGCGGGCGCTCAGCAGGCTCGCGTCCCCGGCCACGAGGTGGTAGAGCCCGATCGCGGGCGCCAGGGCGGTGGCGTACATGCCGAGGTTGAAGATCGCCTTGACCGGAGCCCGGCGCTGCACGACCTGGGCGGCCAGCAGCCCGCCGAGGGACACGACGATAGCCTGGCCCGCCGGGAGCAGGGCGATGTTGACCACCACCATGCCCTCGTACAGGTTCAGCGCCTCCAGGGCGCCCCGGTGGGGCAGCCGCAGCCCGGCGATCTCGGAGGCGGCCGTCAGCACCAGCAGCGCGGCCAGCCGTGGCCACACCGACCGGTCCCAGGTGCCCGGCTCCAGCAGGACGACGGCCGCGCTGGCCAGGAAGCCAGCGGTCGCCACCAGCACGATGAACCAGCGGAGCCGCGGCGGCAGCCCCCTCAAGGTCATCCCCCCTTCCTGTCGTCTCCAGCGCCGCCCGGCCGGGGCGGCGGTCCCGGCCGGGCGGTCGTTCCGTCAGGCATCCCAGGCGTCAGGGCCCGGGGCCGGGCGGCCGGCGCGCGTCATCCGGCTCCGGCCGTCATGTCCTGCGCCGAGCCCAGCTCCTGGCCGCCGGGGTCGCCCTGGCGCGCGGCGGCGACCAGCTCGCGGCCGCCCAGGTCCCGGCCGTCCAGCGGCGCGAGGCCCAGCTCCGGGCCGTCCAGTCGACGGCCGCCCAGCTCCTCGCCGCCCAGCTCCGGGCCTCCCAGGCCAGCTCGGCCCAGCTCCGCGCCGCCCAGCTGCGGGCGGCCAGGTCGCCGGAGCCCCAGGCGCGCTCGGCCCAGCTCCTCGCCGCCCAGCTGCGGGCGGCCCAGTCGACCGTCCCCCCGAGCCCCCCGAGGCCACCGAGGCCGGTCCCGCCGGGGCCGCCCCCGTCGAGGGTCGCGGCCAGGACGCCGCCCCAGGACCACTGGAGGACGGCCCAGCCGACCGGGGCGAGCCCGGCCGCCGACCACTGCCTGGCCGCTCAGACCCGGGCCAGCCACTGCTGGGCCGCCCAGCTCTTGGCCGACCAGCCGTCGACCGTCCACCGGCCGCTCAGCCAGGGGTGGGCCGTCCAGGCCTCGGTGTCGCCGGCCCCGGCGGTGGGCCCGGCCGGCCCGGCCGCGGGCGCCCAGCGGAGGCCGTCGGCGCCTCCGGCCCGCCAGCCGAGCCCGTTCACCGGCTCGGTCGGCGTGGGCGGCGGCGTCCCCGGACGCCCCACCGCCCGCAGCGGGAACAGGTCCCCGTTGGCCACCCGGTCCGGGACCTGGCCGAGGACCGCCTCCAGGTCGAGCGCCCCCGCCCCGGACCCTGCGGATGCGGCTCCCAGGGGATCGGCCGTCCCGGTCAGGGCCGCCTTGACCCGGTCCGGCCCCCACCCGGGATGGGCGGCCAGCGCCCGGGCGGCCGCCCCGGCCACCACCGCCGTCGACATCGAGGTCCCCGACCCGCGGAAGTAGCGGTCGCCGACCCGGGCCGACGGGTTGGCAAGGTCGATGCTGGAGCCGGGAGCCCGCA
>Ga0307415_100000403_pt1 | contig 18406 bp, 19 predicted proteins | sample DK1Cmetagenome_FD_204524 | JGI IMG/M metagenome (GOLD analysis project Ga0307415, IMG submission 204524) | Maize rhizosphere microbial communities from greenhouse at UC Davis, California, United States - DK15-C-2 | ecosystem: Host-associated > Plants > Roots > Rhizosphere > Soil | place: USA...
TGCGTTAATCGGCGAAGAGGGGGTGCTGCTCGTCGATCCCGGCCATCCCGAGATACTGAGTAAGGAGCGAGCTGCCCTTCCAGGGTTGCGGGATTCACGAGTTCGCTTCGTCATCGACTCGCACGCGCACCCTGATCACGCCTGTGCGAACGGCGAACTCTTTGAAGAGGGAGCCATCGTCGTCGGTCACCGGGGTATAAGGAACTACTTCCGGGAGGCCGGGGAAGGGGGTCTTATCCCTCGCCCCCCGGGCGACACGCCACAGGTAAGCTACGATAATCAGATGACCTTGGGCTTCGACGGAGAGCAGGTGCGCCTGATCCATCCCGGCCGCGCCCACACGGACGCCGACACGATCACCGTTTTCCAGCGCGCAAACGTGATTTCCGCCGGCGACCTCCTGGTGACCCACGGCTTTCCCTATTTGAAAGGCGGCTCCATCGACGGATATATTGCCGCACAGGAACTGATACTCCGCCTCTCCAATGACAAGACATTGATCGTCCCGGGCCACGGTCCCTTGGCCCGACGCGCGGACGTCGAACGGAGCGTTCGGCGCATGCGCGAGGTGCGGCGTCGGATCACGGGGTTGATCGCCGAAGGGCTTACGAAGGAACAGGTCGTCGCACGGCACCCGCTCGTTGACCTGGATCCGTTTGTCGGCCCGCCCGAAGAGCGGCGCGAGATCACGAGCCCCGACGCTGTCGCAGGCCATGTCTATGCGTCGCTCAAGGAGAAATCCCCGCGGTTGTAAGAATTACGGCTTCACGGTTGATGCCCGGCTCGGCGATGCTGGAACATGCCCGTCGGCAGCCACCCCTTCACCAAGGTGCCATTCGCTGTCCGAGGCAACATGCGCTTCGGGAAGAAAGGGGACGGCTAACCGCCTTCGCGCGTTTCGTAGGCACCGCCGGCCGCCATGCAATCGGCTTCGTCGAGATCCACCACGATCGGCCGACCCTGCTGATCGGACGCGAAGCAATAACCGCGAGTGTCGTGGCCAAACATGTTCGGGCTCACAGCAGCGCCCACGGCACCCCCCGCGATCGCGCCGACCACAACGCCGCTGATGGCACCGTTGCCCGAGGCCGCCCCGGCCGCTCCACCCAGTAGCGAACCGATCGCGATACCGGCGACGGCGCGATTTGCCGCGCTTGAAGATCCTCCCGGGCCGGCAACGCAGCCCGAGCTCGCAAGACACACAACTGCCGGAATCCAAAGACGTGCCGACCTCATGAGATTGCCCTCCTGAAACGCGCCGCCAAGGGCGCAATCCGCCCAAGTAGTGGCCTCAGTAACCATATTCAAGTTTTTCATTTATTTTCAGATACATACGGTTGTTCAATTACCGAACCGCGGTGGCGGGTTCGGGCTGCAACCGGGAGAGTCAGGCGACCTGCTCGAAACCACACGCTCGGCAGTGCGGTCGAACAATAGTTCTGGCGAAATAGGAATTGCTCTGCTTGGCTGTCGTGGCTTGGTGCCTGTCCCTGGTCGAGTCATGTGCGAGTGCAAGCGCGTTGGGAAACACGCTCGTCACCGTGAACATTTGTGAACATTCGCGAGTGACGTGAAACGGGGGAGGGGCCAGTCCATGACGGCAACCGGTGCACGGCGCGGAGTCGCGAGCGGCTTGGTCTTCCTGCTCGGAGCCGCCGTGTTCCTCAATTACGTCGACCGCGGCGCCATCGGCATCGCGGCCCCTTTGATGAAGTCCGAACTCCGGCTGTCGGAGGAGGCCTACGGCCTGGTCTTCTCTGCATTCTTTTGGATTTACGCACCGGTGCAGATGTTCGCCGGTTGGTTGTGCGACCGCTTCTCGGTTTACAAGTTGATGGCCGCGGGCATCCTGCTCTGGGCGGGAAGCACGTTCCTGATGGGTTTTGCCGGGGGCTTCGCTTCGCTTCTCGTGCTGCGGATCATGCTCGGCGTCGGCGAAAGCATCTCCTTCCCCGGAAGCTCCAAGATCATCGCTCGCCACGTCCCGCCCGAACGGCGAGGTATGGCCAACGCGGCCGTTGCCGCGGGAATAGCGCTGGGCCCGGCGGCTGGAACGCTTGCGGGCGGGTTGATCCTGGGTACCTGGGGCTGGCAGGCGATCTTCTTCACATTCGGCGTCGTTACGTTGGTGTGGCTGCTTCCGTGGCGAAGGACGGTCCGGGCACTGCCCACGACGGGCTATCATGACGAGGGCCAGCGCGTACCGGTCGGCCTGCTGCTGAGCAAATGGCCCTTGTGGTCGATGTCCATCGTCCACGCTTTGGGCAATTACTGCTTCTACTTCCTGCTCGCCTGGCTTCCCTTGTTCCTGACCAGGTCGCGCGGTTTCGGCATCGGCGAGATGACCATGCTGGCAACGCTCGGCTATACGGTCCAGGGCGCGTGCGCGCTCGGCTACGGGCATTTCTCGGATTGGTGGACACGCTCCGGCCGCTCAGAAGCGGCGTGCCGGCGCTGGATGATGGTTGCGAGCCAGCTGTTGGCGGCTGGCGCAATCCTTGGATTGGCATTCGCCCACAGTGCGGTGGCTATCGGAATCCTGCTCTGCCTGGCGGGTGCGGCTTCGGCCTCGCTGTCGCTAAACATTTATGCGGTCGCGCAGATGTTCGCCGGCCCGCGGGCGTCGGGCACATGGGTTGGAGTGCAGAACGCAATCGGCAACCTCTCGGGGATCGTCGGTCCGATCGTCACCGGCATCGTCGTTCAGCGTGCCGGTTACGACAGCGCCTTCGTGCTGACAGCGGCCATCGCGGCTTTCGGGGCCGCATGGTGGGCGCTGGCCGTCCCCAGAATCGAACAGGTGGACCTCGGTGAGGAACAACTGCGCCACAGTTGAGTCTTTCAAGCCACGTAATCCGCAGATTTTTTGGGCCGCGTTAACTTTTTCGCTTGTCGCGCGACTCGCGATGATTCAGAAGATTCATGGTGGTGGTTCAACGCGCTAGGGCGCTTGAGGGGGATTATTCCGATGAGCATCGATTTCATCCGGCCGGAAGTCGACGAGCTTCGTCCGCGAATCAGCGTCATCGGCGTCGGTGGTGCGGGCGGCAATGCCGTTGCCAACATGATGCGCGCCGACGTCCAGGGAGTCGATTTCGTCGTCGCCAACACGGACGCTCAGGCGCTGAACTCATCGACCGCGGATAGGCGGATCCAGCTTGGCCTCAAAATCACCCAGGGCCTAGGCGCAGGCTCGCGGCCGGAGATCGGACGCGCCGCCGCGGAAGAGACGCTCGAGGATATCGAGCGTGCGCTCGACGGATCCCACATGTGCTTCATCGCGGCCGGCATGGGCGGCGGCACCGGCACCGGTGCGGCTCCGGTCATCGCGAAGGCCGCTCGCGACCGCGGAATCCTGACGGTTGGAGTCGTGACCAAGCCGTTCGCGTTCGAGGGCGCTCGCCGCGGCCGTTCAGCGGATGCGGGCATCGAGGAGCTTCAGCAGCACGTCGATACGCTCATCGTCATTCCGAACCAGAACCTGTTCCGGCTCGCCAACTCGGAAACGACCTTCAAGGAAGCGTTCGAGATGGCGGACGAGGTCCTTCAGCAGGGCGTTCGCGGAATCACCGACCTGATGGTCATGCCCGGCCTCATCAACCTCGACTTCGCCGACGTCCGCTCGGTGATGGGTGAGATGGGCAAGGCGATGATGGGCACCGGCGAGGCTTCCGGTGACAACCGCGCCATCGAAGCCGCCGAGAAGGCGATCTCGAACCCGCTGCTCGACGGCGTTTCGATGAAGGGCGCCAAGGGCGTCATCATCTCGATCACGGGCGGGGAGGACATGCGCCTGATGGAGGTCGACGAGGCTGCCAGCCACATCAAGGAACTGGTCGACCCCGACGCGAACATCATCTGGGGCTCGGCATTCAACAACGACCTCGACGGCAAGATTCGTGTGTCGGTGGTCGCCACCGGCATTGAGGCGGAGGCTGTCACTCAGCCGCAACCGGGCAAGGTCTTCGCCTTCCCGCGGGCGACGACAACGGCAGCGCCCGTCACTCCGGTAACTGTGGCGCCCGAAGCGACCACTCCGGCGCCGGTCATGGAAGAAACCCTCGGGGAGGAAGACAACACGCTCGAGCTCACCGAAGAGGGGACGGAGCTCCTGCTCGACAGCGACGACGTGCTGACCACGCCGGTCAGTTCGGCTCCGATCGCGCCGCCGGCCGATGAGGAAGAGACGGTCGATCTGACGGCGCCCGAAGAAAAGCCCAAGACACGTGAAACGGGCACGTTGTTCGAGCGCATGTCGAACATCGCCCGCGGCGCGGCCCAGGCTCAGGTCGACGAAGAGGATTCGGTGCCGAGCTACAAGCGCGAGCCGCTCGACATCCCGCGCTTCCTCAATCGCCAGAACAATCAGTAATTCCGTTCGACGAGCGGGCGGCTCGCCGCCCGCCCGCAACGGCTCGGCGATAACCCTCTAGCTTGCAAGTTTCGGGAAAGCTCCTCTCCGCCATGGGGGGTTCATGGCAAAAGGTTGGTCCGGTCGCGTGCGTCTTGCGGCTTTGATTCTTACATTCGTCGGCACGGCACTCGCCGTGTCGCCCGCGCTGGCGCAGGCCGCCTATCCCGAGAGCCCGACGGACGCGCTCGCGCGCAACGTGAAGGTGCTTGGAAGCAAGCCGAAGGACTTCGATGCGCTGATCGGCGCTGGCCGAGCCGCGCTGGAACTTGGTGATACGATGGCATCCGCCGGTTTCTTCGGTCGCGCCGAGGAAGTCTGGCCAGCGAGCCCGCTTCCCCAGGCTGGGATGGGTGCGGCCATGGCGATGAGCGGTGAAGCCACCGGCGCTCTGCAATATTTCGCTCGTGCGGTTCAGCGAGGAGCCACCCAGTCCATGATCGGCGCGGACCGCGGACTTGCCTACGATCTACTAGGTCAGCACACCCAGGCGCAGGCCGATTATCGCGCGGCGCTTCCCGGCAAGGACGGGGACGAGGCGCGCCGTCGGCTCGCTCTCAGCCTGGCGATCACCGGCAAAAAGGCTGATGCCCTGGCGATGCTGTCGCCGCTGATGGCGCGAGGAGACGCGGGGGCCGCGCGGACGCGAGCCTTTGTGCTGGCCCTTTCCGGTGACGTTGCGGGTGCGCGTTCGGCGATTGAGGCGGCCATGCCCGGCTCGTCCACGAAAATGGGGTATTTCTTCCAGAAGTTGTCGACGCTTCGTTCCGACCAGAAAGCAGCGGCGGTGAACCTCGGAATGTTCCCGGATTTCGGAGTGAAGGTCGCTTCCGCGACGACGGACAGTACCGTGGGCCTGGCGGTTGAGGACCGGATGAAGTCGATCGAGGATTGGCTGTCGGGTCGGTCCAACGCGGCCACGCCTGCACCGGTACAAGCACAGCCGCAGCAGCTTGCATCGTCGTTGCCGTCGCGTGCGTCCGCTGTGCCGCAGAAGCGCATCGATTCCCCGTTGAAGATCTATTCGTCCCGGAAGCTTTGGCTGCAACTTGCCAGCGGCGTGAATGCCACCTCCTTGCCCGAGCAGTTCAACCGGATGAAGCGCCGGAACGGCGACATCTTCGAAGGCATTAGCGGCTACGTTTTCGACGACGGAAATCGGGCGAGGCTGTTGATTGGCCCGTTCCGCAACTCCGAGGAGGCAGGCATTTTCGCGGAAGGCCTTGAATCGGTCCACATTGATGCGTTTACGTGGACCAGCCAGCCAGGGCAGGCGATCAGGAAATTGACCAGCGAATGATTTCACCACTTGCCGCGGACCCGAGCAGATCCCGCGGCAGGGCCTTTCCGGAAGCCGATCGGGCGCCGCGTGGGCCGCGGGACATCTTCCAGCGCGACCGCGACCGAATCATCCATTCCGTCGCCTTCAGGCGGCTTCGCCACAAGACCCAGGTCTTCGTCGCTCCGGACGGGGATCATTATCGAGTCCGCCTGACCCATAGCATCGAGGTCGCCCAGATCGGCCGCACGATGGCGCGTGCGCTCGGCCTCAACGAGGATCTCACGGAAGCGCTGTGCCTGGCGCACGACCTTGGCCATCCGCCGTTCGGCCATGCTGGCGAGGATGCGCTTCAGGCCGCGATGGCTGGCGCTGGCGGCTTCGACCACAACGCCCACGGTATCCGCCTCGTGACGAAGCTCGAGACGCCCTATCCGGACTTCGACGGACTGAACCTGAGCTGGGAAGCGCTGGAGGGGTTGGCGAAGCATAACGGACCGATTGCGGAACCGACCTGGGCGATGGTCGAGGCAAACGCAATGTTCGACCTCGAACTGGGAAGCTGGCCTTCGCTGGAGGCGCAGGTTGCGGCGGTCGCCGACGACATCGCCTATGACAACCACGACATCGATGACGGTCTTCGCGCGGGCCTGCTCACATTCGACGAGTTGCTTGAAGTGCCCATCGTCGCCCGACATTGGGACGAAGTTCAACGGCGACATCCCGGAATCTCAGAAGAGAAGTCGCTGCGGGCCCTCGTTCGCGACATGATCGGAACGATGGTCGCCGATGTTCTGGCCGACACCGAGCGGCGCCTCGCGGAAGCGGGCGTGAACGAGGCAAACGACGTTCGGTCGGCGGGGCGCCAACTCGCGGTCTTCTCCACTGAACTCGCGGCGGAAGAGCGCGAGCTTAAGCAATTCCTGTATCGCAAAGTCTACAACGCGGGGGCCTTGATCCCGGTGCGCGAGGAGGCGCAGCGGGTCGTCGCCAACTTGTTCGAGGCTTATCGAACGGATGCGTCACTTCTGCCGGCGACCTCGCGGCACGATGGTGACGAATCCAGTCGCATTCGCGCTATCGGAGACTTCGTCGCCGGCATGACCGACCGCTTCGCCGTGGCACGCCACCAGGAACTCGTCGGACCGGTGGATCTGCCGCACCGATTTTAGATGGCCGCCGTAACATTTGATTCAGGGAGTGGGCTTAATTTGGTGGGACCCGCCAGCCCCGGTGTCGCGCAAAGGCGGCGGGCCCCTCAAGAAGAAGCCCACTCCACCCAAGCCCTTGGCCTGGACGAAGTGGGCTTTATAGGCATGCCACCTTAGGGAAACTTATCCGACCGCGTCAGGCCACCTGTGGCAGAAGCACCTTGCGACGACGGCGCATCGTGTAACCGACCGCGCCAAAACCGAGCAGCATCATTGCCCAGGTTGCTGGCTCAGGAACGCCGTTATTCGTATTGACCGGGATTGGCTGCGAGACGAGGTCGTAGTTGTTGTTGGTTCCGACCCAGTCGATCTTGAAGTCGGGGTTAGCGTAGTTGGCCCAGATGCCAGCGGTGTCCGCAGTCACGTTGAACGTGAAGGTCAACGGGCCGGACAGCAGGGTGGATGGGGTCGGACCAATGGCGGTATTGTCGAAGCAGAAGAAGTTGCCTGACCCACTGCAGCCGTTGGCGTTCAGCCCGCCGAGCGCGAACGTGAAGCCCGAGGGACTGGTCATCGTGCCAGTAACGACGGTTCCCGGCGCTGGCTGGTTGAAGGCAATGGCGTTGATGCCTGTCCTGCCGCCCTCAGTGTCGGAAGCGGTGTTCTCGCCGCTAATCAGGAGGGTGAAGAACGACGTCAGGCCGTCCGCGCTGATCGAGTCCTGGGTAAGGGTGTAGGTGATGCCGTTGACGATCAGATCGGCAGCTGAGGCCGGTGATGCCACGATCAGCGCGATCGCCGCGATCGGCCCTTTGAGAAGAAATCTCATGACTCGTCCCCTTAAAATGCGGGACTGACGCACGCTCCCTCCAACGCGCAACGACTCGTCCGTGCAGAGTTTCTAACGCGATTCACGGTTAATGTTAACTATTTATTCACTTTTTTTTAATCGTCGTTACGAAAACGTATTAAACCGAGACACGCGCCCGGCGAGCTTTCGGCATGGTGACGCTTTTCGACTCCTGCGCTAGAGCGGCGCTCCTTTCAAACGGTGACCTGATTTGAGCCTTTACGCCCGCTATTCCGCGCTACTCGACGGTGTTCTCGACGAACTTCAGTCCGAAGGCGTCCTGCCATCCGAGCTGAATCGCCGAGCGGTTGCAGTCGAGCCACCGCGCGATGCCTCCCACGGCGATCTGGCGAGCAATGCGGCGATGGTCCTTGCCAAGGGAGCCGGCACAAATCCGCGCGAACTAGCGTCGCGGATCGCGCCAAAGCTGCGGGCCCTGCCGGACGTGACTGATGTCGAGATTGCTGGGCCCGGGTTCATCAACATCCGGCTCTCTTCCGAAGCCTGGCGCAACGAGCTCAAGACGATTCTTGCTCAGGGCGAAGCGTACGGCTTGTCGAAGATTGGCAAAAACGAGCGCGTGAACGTCGAATATGTTTCGGCAAATCCGACCGGGCCGATGCACGTCGGCCACTGCCGAGGCGCAGTCGTCGGAGATGCACTGGCCAAGTTGCTCGAAGCCACAGGCTTCCGAGTCACGAAGGAATATTATCTCAACGACGCAGGCGCACAGGTCGACGTTCTCGCCCGCTCGCTGCACATGCGATACCGCGAGGCCCTTGGGGAAGACATCGGCGAGATTCCCGAGGGGCTGTATCCGGGCGAGTACCTCGTCCCCGTTGCTCGGGCTCTGGCGGACGAATTCGGCGACCGCTTCGCCGAACTTTCCGAGAGCGAATGGCTGGCCACGTTCCGCGAGCGCGGCGTTTCCGCGATGACCGATCTCATCAAGCAGGATCTCGGGCTGCTAGGTATCCACCACGATCATTTCGCTTCCGAGGACGAGCTGCAGAAATCCGGCTCCGTCGAGAAGGCGATGGAGATTCTCAGCGACAAGGGCCTGGTCTACGAAGGCGAGCTTGAGCGGCCGAAGAGCCTCGATCCGCACGACGAGTGGGAACCGGTCGAGCTGACCTTGTTCCGGTCGAGCCAGTTTGGCGACGACCAGGACCGCCCGATGAAGAAGTCGGACGGCAGCTGGACCTATTTCGGCGCCGATGCGGCCTACCATTTGCAAAAGGCTGAAAGCGCCGACCATCTCGTCAACATATGGGGCGCCGATCATGCAGGCACCGTCAAGCGCGTTCAGGCCGCGGTGAATGCGTTGACGGACGGCCGGGTCGACCTGGACGTGAAGCTGATCCAGATGGTTCGCCTGTTCCGTGCCGGCGAGCCGGTGAAGATGTCCAAGCGCTCCGGCTCGTTCGTGACCCTCGCGGACGTCGTCCGCGAGGTCGGCAAGGATGTGGTGCGGTTCATCATGCTGACTCGCCGGGCGGATGCGCCGCTCGACTTCGATTTCACCAAGGCCGTTGAGGCATCGAAGGACAATCCGGTTTTCTACGTCCAGTATGCCCATGCTCGGATCAGCTCGCTGAAGCGCAAGGCAAAGGAAGCCGGGATCCGCCTCGAAGAGCCCGCGAATCTCGGCCTTCTCGACGACGACGAGATCGCACTGGTCAAGATCGCGGCGCAGTACCCGCGCACGGTCGAGGCGGCGGCGATGGCTCATGAACCGCACCGGATCGCATTCTACCTCTATGATCTGGCGGCTGCGTTCCATGCCTTGTGGCATCAGGGGAACGACGATCCCAACCGACGCTTCCTCGTTGAAAATAATCCACAACTTTCTCGTGCGCGGCTGGAACTCGCACTCGGCATCGGGCAGGTTATCCGCAGCGGTCTGGCGCTTATGGGTGTCGCTGCGACCGAAGAAATGCGCTGAGGACTATGGCCAACACAATTGCTCGTTCGGATGCCGAGCGGCTTCCGTGGCTGACCGACGAGGTTCGACGTAGGAAGCGGTCGTCGGGCTGGGTCGTGGCGTTCGTCGCCGCGTCGGTCGTTGCGATCATCGCCGCTTTGTCTTTCTGGGTCGGAATGAACGGCCTGCCCCAGGGGATTTCGTGGCCGACGGCCGCCAGGCCGGACTCAAGGACGGACGTTCCGCCGCCTGCAGCACAGACCACGGAGCAGGATTTCATGCCGGAGGTACAGCCCGCACTGGAGCCCGGGCCCGTCACGCTTCCGCTGGAGACCGAAGTTCGCCCATCCAGCGCGGTTGCTCCGCCGGTGCGGCGGGCGATGCGTGAGCGGGTCACGATCCATCGCTCCAGGCCCGCGCGAGGAAAGGTCGTTCCCGTCAAAGAGGCGGCGGATCCCGAGAAGAAGTCCCTTGAATTCACCAACCCATGGGAGTCGGCGGAGGCTTCTGGCAAGATGATCCGCGTCGGCACCTATTCGAGCCTGTCGCAGGGTAAGCAGGCTTGGTCGCGGCTGGCCCGCGTATACCCGGCGATGAAGAAGCTTCCGGCGGTTGTCACCGACATTCCGTCGCTGCGGAACGGCAAGACTTATTACCGGCTTCAGATCGGAACCACTTCACAGGCCCATTCCGAAGTGCTTTGCCAGCGCATGAGGACCATTGGGCAAAGCTGCGTGGTCGTCGATGTCGAAGGCGCGCGGAAGGGTAGCTTGGATGACGGACAGCCGGCCGGGCTATGAGGAGCAACTGCCGTGGCTCGAGGCGGTCGACGACGAGGATGGCCCGACGGGCATTCCGGCCCGGCGAATGCTTGCCGCGCTGCTGGTCGTCCTGCTTGCCGCGGCCCTAGTCTCCGCCACGTTCTTCTGGCTCGGACGGCAAAATGCGCTTCCGACTGGGGGTGCCGCGGAGCTGATCCGCGCTGAGCCAGGCCCTTACAAGGTCCGTCCCCAGAATCCCGGTGGCCTCGACGTCGCCGGCGAAAGCGAGACGGCCTTCCGAACCAGCGCGGGCCAGGACACGGATGGGCAACTGAACCTCAGCGCGACACCGGAAACTGCGGTAACTCGCCCGGAGCCGCCCCCGAAGCCTGAACCGGCCGCGCCCACCGAGGAGAAGAAGCCCGAACAGGCCGAAGTTGCGCCGCCAGCGACTGGCGGAAAGGGCAGCGTGATCCAGCTGGGCGCCTTTGCCAATCGCGCCCAGGCAGAGCGGGCATGGTCGGCTCTCTCCTCTCGCTTTCCCAGCGTTGGCGAAATGAACAAGATGGTGATTCCTTTCTCGGGCGGTATCCGCCTGCGGGCCGGGGCGGCGTCGCCGCAGGCGGCCAAGGACGCCTGCCAGATGCTCCGGGTCGCCGGCGAGAACTGCTTCGTGGCCAACTGATGCAGGCGGCGATCTACGGTATCGAAAGCACTGAGCTGACTCGGGACGAGCGGGCATTCTTCCGTGACGCCGATCCCGCAGGCTTCATCCTGTTCAAACGTAATTGCGAATGCCGTGATCAGCTTGCCCGGCTGACGAGCGAGTTGCGCGAGATTTCCGGACGTCCGGAGGTCCCGATTCTGATCGACCAGGAGGGCGGCCGGGTGGCGCGGATGCGACCGCCGGAATGGCCCGCGTTCCCCGCCGGCGAGGCCTTCGACCGTCTTTACCAGCTGGCCCCCTCGAGCGCTATCGAGGCGGCTCGGTCCAACGCGCGGGCGCTGGGCCTCATGCTGAGCGAAGTCGGGGTCAACGTCGACGCTCTGCCGATGCTCGACGTCCGCCAGCCGGACGCCACGGACATCGTCGGGGATCGCGCCCTGGGCTCCGATCCGATGCAGGTTGCCGCACTCGGTCGGGCAATCCTCGACGGCCTGAATTCCGCGGGCGTCCTCGGCGTCATCAAACACCTTCCAGGCCACGGCCGGGCGTTGGTCGACAGCCACAAGGAGCTGCCGGTCGTCGTTGCGGACGATGCCGATCTCGCCATCGACCTCGAACCGTTCGAACGCCTTCGCGGAGCGGCGATGGGGATGACCGCCCACGTGGTTTACACCGCATGGGACGTAGAGCGCCCCGGTTCGCAATCGCCGGTCGTCATCCACGACATCATCCGGGAGAGGATCGGTTTCGACGGTTTCCTGATGAGCGACGACATCGGGATGGAAGCCCTCAGCGGCGATCATGGACAGCGCGCCGCCGCATGTGTCGCCGCCGGATGCGATGTCGCGCTTCATTGCGACGGGAAGATGGAGAATATGCTTCTGGTCGCGAAATCGGTCCCGGCACTTTCCGCGGAAGGTGAAGCTCGGCTTGCGCGAGCGATGGCGCTGACCTTCACGCCGCAGGACGGCATGGATTTCGCGGCCGCGGTGGAGAAGCGCGACGCATTGCTCGCACTCGTCTAAGGCGTCGCATCGCTTTCGAGCAGGAGTCGGCGATGGATGATCCTGTCGTGCAGTTGCAGACTGTTGAGTCTTCCCGGCGGATCAAGCGGTTGGCCGTCGGCGCAACCGCGCTCGGCTTCATGGCGGTCGGGATGTTGGCGGTAGGCAAGATCGCCATCGGAGCGCTCGGGATCGGTCGGGCGCGCATCCGCAAGTTGCAGGTCGACGAGCTGCAAATACGCAAGTTGACGATCGTCGATCGCGGCGGGGACTGAGTCCCATTTATCCACAATTGATGCGCTGCAACGCTTCGCAGCGGTGCAAGATAGGGCTAATCTTCGTTTTGTGGGGGTGGAAGGTCTCGACTTCGAAGGCCGAGCGGCCGATGAGCTGAAGCTCAACCTGGACGGGTGGGAAGGTCCGCTCGACCTGCTGCTGAACCTTGCCCGGGCGCAGAAGGTCGACCTCGCGCAAATTTCCATCCTCGAGCTGGTCGATCAGTATACCGATTATATCGCCAACGCCCGGGCCCTGAAGCTCGAGATCGCGGCCGATTATCTCGTGATGGCGGCGTGGCTCGCCTATCTCAAATCCTGCCTGCTCCTGCCGAAGGACCCGGAGCAGGATCCGAGTCCGGAAGAAGTCGCGCTTCGGCTGCAGATGCGGCTTCAGCGCCTTGATGCGATGCGCGAGGCCGGAGCGAGACTGCTCGGCCGCGACCGTGTCGGCCGCGATGTTTTTGTGCGCGGGTCGCCTGAGGGTCTCCGTCTCGTGCGGAAGTCTGCGTGGCAGATCACGCCATTCGATCTCTTCTCGGCCTACGGCTTCGTAAAGGCGCGCACTGCTCCGGCGATGCACGTCGTCCATGCACGCCGGGTGATGACCCTGGACGACGCAATCGAGCGTGTAAGCAAGATGATCGGAATGGCGATCGACTGGATGGAGATCGAGGCGTTCCTCCCGCCAAGCGACGATCCGGTCTTTCGTCGTTCAGCGCTGGCGTCGAGCTTCGTGGCGGCGCTGGAGCTGGCCCGGCGGGGCCGCCTCGACATTCGGCAGGACGAACCTTTCTCTCCGCTTCAGCTCAAGAACGCCTGATGGACGAGCTTCTGCGAGCCATTGAAGCGACGCTCTTTGCCTCGGCGGAGCCGCTGTCCATCGGGGACTTGCAGGAGCATGTCGGGGAGCAGGAGATCGAGATCGCTCTCGGTCAACTCGCTTTGCATTATGAGGGACGCGGGATCGAACTAGTCGAGCGCGGGGGGCGCTGGCACTTCCAGACCGCGCCGGATTTGGCGCATCTTCTCCGACGGACTCGCGAGGAGCCACGCCGGCTATCGCGCGCGGCAACGGAGACGCTGGCGATCATCGCCTACCATGAGCCGGTCAGTCGGGCCGAGATCGAGGCCATCCGCGGAGTGCAAATTTCGAAAGGGACGCTCGACGTGCTGATGGAAGCGGGCTGGGTATGCACCGCCGGGCGCCGCGAGAGTCCCGGTCGTCCCTTACTCTACGCGACGACGTCGGACTTCCTGACTCACTTCGGCCTCGGTTCGCGGCGCGATCTGCCTGGGATCGACGACCTCAAGGCTGCCGGTCTGCTCGACCCGCTGGACGAAGGGGTGTTCGAAGCGCTCGGACAACTGCAACTGGAAAGCGAAGAAGAGCAGGACTAGAAGCGCCGCCGAAGGAGTTTTCCCATGGGTTCGTTCAGCTTCTGGCACATCCTGATCCTCGCGATCATCGTCCTGCTTCTGTTCGGAGGGAACCGTTTCTCGGCGATGATGGGTGACGTCGCCAAGGGCTTGAAAAGCTTCAAGCAGGGCATGGCCGACGATGAGGACGAGAAAAAGCAGCGCTACGAGGAACAGCGCAAGCTCGACAATCGTCCGATCGACGTGACGCCCGAGCAGCGCCGGACCGAGGATCCGGTGGCGCGTTCCGACGACCGCCAGCCCTGACGACCGGGCGCGCCGATGTTCGGCGTCGATACTTCCGAACTCATCCTCGTCGCGATCCTTGCGCTGATCTTTATCGGTCCCAAGGACCTGCCGAACGCGCTCCGCACCGTTGGACGATGGTACGGCCAGGTGCGCGGCATGGCGCGTCATTTCACGAGCGGCGTGGAGGCGATGATCCGCGAAGCGGAGCTCGAGGAAATGGAAAAGAAGTGGCGCGAGGAAAACGACCGCATCATGCGCGAATATCCCCCGCTGATGGATGCGCAGCAGGCCGAGGCTGAAGAGGGGCGGCGGCCAGTTGAGCATCCGGACGGAGTTCCCGACCCGCTTTCGCCTCCGCCGGATGAGGCTCCCGGGAAGAGGGAGCTTCCATGAAGGACATCGACGACACCAAGGCTCCGCTTCTCGAGCATCTGATCGAGCTCAGGCGGCGCTTGCTCTATTCGCTCGTGGTCCTCGTCGTGCTGTTCTTCGGAAGCCTCTATTTCGCCAAGACGATCTTCGCCTTCCTGGTCCAGCCGCTGATCGCGGCCGGGCAGGGCAAGATCATCTACACCGACATTTTCGAGGCCTTCTTCGCCGAGGTGAAGGTCGCGTTGTTCGCGGCGCTGATGATCGGCTTCCCGTTCTTCGCAATCCAGATGTGGAAGTTCGTCGCGCCCGGGCTGTACGCGAAGGAGAAGAAGGCGCTGCTGCCCTTTCTGCTGCTGACCCCGGTCTTTTTCACGGGCGGCGCGGCATTCGCTTATTTTATCGCGATGCCCTGGGCCCTGCATTTCCTGCTCAGTTTCCAAGGCGATGTGGGTGGAATCCAACGCGAGGCGCTGCCGGGCGTTGGCAATTATCTGAGCTTTTGCACCCGCTTCCTGTTTGGCTTCGGCGCCGCCTTCCTGACGCCGATCCTGCTGATGATCCTGGAGCGCGCCGGGATCATCACGCTTCAGCAGCTCACCAAGTCGCGACGCTACGCCATCGTCGCCTCAGCCGCGATCTCCGCCGTCCTGACGCCGCCCGACGCTGTCTCGATGATGTTGCTGCTGGTGCCGCTCTACTCGCTGTACGAATTGGCGATCATTGCCATCCGCCTCACGCACTGGCGCCGTGGCCGCAAGGAAGCGACCGAGACGCCGACGGGCTAGCTGAAAGCAATGAGGGCCCGGAAGCGCCACCGGGGGGGGAGGGTTGGCGGTTCCGGGCCCATTTAAGCGGATAGCGAGAGCGGGGGGGCAAAAGGTCACTATCCGAATAGCAAAACGGCCCGCCACGGCCCCGGTTCCGAAGGCATTCAACATTTTTTTCGTCGTAGCCGTAACGACTTGCTTAGAGGTCGCGGGCAGGAAAAACAGGCAAATCAACGCTGTAACGGCCAAGCTTCCGCTCGAGCGAGGAGCGAAGCTGTTTCGCAAGCCCAGCGATGATCCGTTCGAACTGCACTTTTTCCCGATCGCCTTGGTCGTCCGGGTTCAGCACCTTGCTGTTCATAGTAAGCCGAGCAGTGAGTTCGCTGGTCCGGCGAAGCGAGATTTCAACTGGGTCTTCCGGTGTCCTTAGCATGGCGAATTCGACGATTTCAGTGATCAGGAATGCGACCGAGACGGCGACATCCTGAGTCGTGTTCGCGCCCTCCAGGTCGAGTTCGATGCGCAGGCCACGCGATTCCTCCGGCGCCGTCGCGCGCAACTCGGCCGCAAGCTCGGAAACCAGGGGACGAAGCGAAATCCCGCGATTCTCCTCCATTTCAGCAAAGTGGTTGCGGTGGACGATCGACAGGGCACCTACACGCCGACTGATCGAACCGTAGGCGGCACGAGCATGCGGGCTTTCGGCGCTGCGCCCGTGGATGTTGATGAGAGACGCGATGACCTGGAGGTTGTTCTTGACGCGATGGTGCACTTCGCGAACGAGGCGCCGCTGGCCTTCGAGCGCTCCGGCCATGTCGCGCTCGGATTCATCGACCCGTGTGAACGCCCGTTGGAAGGCGTCGCGCAGCTCTTGGATCTCGGTTGCTGGACCAAGCTTTCGCGGAAGTGTGAAGTCCTCTCCACCCGGTTCGTAGCTGACGACGGAGCGCTGGAGCTGGCGAAGCGGCCTGATCAGCAACCGGCTTACCAGGAACCAGGTGAGGAGCGCCGCGACGATCCACATCAGGAAAGGCAAGAGAAGGATGAGGCGCTCCCCTGTCGTGATCATCGGGAAATTGTTGCCGATGTCCGCTTCAATCCGGTTGCCGGCGATCAGCACGCGCGTGTTGGCTATATTCTTGTTATCGAAATCCAGAGCGGTCGGAACGATGATCGGAAGCTCGCTCGCACCTTCGCGCAAGACGAGTGCGTCTATATCGGGAGCGGCATCGAGCGCCGCCTGACGCAATTCCTCACGTGAAAGCGAACCAGTCGCCATTCCGCCGGACACGCCAAGCCGAAATGTTAGCGCGTCATTATTGGGAGAAATCCGCAGCGCGACGTCGCCCGGAGCCACGAGAGGCAGCGCGGCCGTATCAGGCACCTCTCCGATTTCGCAAAGGCGGTCGCCGTCGACGCTTTCAAGCTCGAATCGCTGAGCGACGGCGGGCGTGACCGTCAGCGATCGACTGATTGCGGAGCAGGCATCTGGATCTCCGTCGACCCGGCCATTGGCCGCAATCCTTAGCGCCAGGGCATTGCGGGCTATGAGACTCTCTACGCCGCGAGCCGCCAATCTTGCCTGTTCGTCTGCCTGGACCCGAAGAACGCCGTTGGCATCACGGATACTCTGGCTCGCGACCCAAACCAAACCCGCTCCGATGGGGAGCAGGGCCGCGCTTAGAATCAGGAGAAGTTTGGCGGTGGTCGGAAGTGCGGAAAACCACCGAGCAGCCTCACTGATCATGTCTGATAACCGCTCAAGCTCTCAGGTGAGCTTACCGAGCAGGTCCGAGAAATCGTCGGGAACAGACTCACGCAAAGTGTCATCGTAGATCGTCCGAAGCGCGCGTCCGATGTCGCTCGCCCGCTGCTTTCGAACCTTTTTGTCGTCAGCGGCCTTCGGCGATGCCCGTCGGGCGCCGCCTTGAGAGCCGCCATTTTCCTTGTCACTCAACCTCTCGACCCCCCTCGCGCGGGAAAAGGCGCGCCTTCGTTTAGCGTTCAACAATTATGGCGCAACGGGGTTTGGACACTATGTGCCAGGAAGGAATACCTGACATGCCCGGTCGCTGCCCAAGCGCACGCAGCACTCTCGCCACGCGCCAACGGAAACCAAATCGCCGTTTCTTTGTTCCAGCGAACAACACTTCAAGGCGGGGGACGCGAACCGGCATTGTTGTCTGGGCCCTCAGGGTTGCAACAATTCGGGTGCGCGCTCAAAGAGTGCCCCGTCACGGCTGGAGAACGTAATTCTATGTCGCTTGGTCAGGAACTCGCTCCTCACTTGCCATTCCTTCGGCGCTATGCGCGCGCTCTGACGGGCAGCCAGACGCATGGCGACGCATTCGTCCGCGCGACCCTTGAAGCCATCGTCGCGAAGCCGGACGAGTTCCCGCGGGACGTCGATCCACGCCTGGGTCTGTACCGGACCTTCCATGCCATTTGGTCGACGGCGAACGTTGAGGAAGGCGAGGAGCCAAGCAAGGAATATGCCGGCGCCGAAGGGATCGCCCAGGCCCGGCTTTCGCGCATCACGCCATTGTCCCGGCAGGCGCTACTCCTGACCTCGCTGGAAGGCTTTTCGTCGGACGATGCGGGCTATCTCATTGGCGCTTCGCCCGAAGATGTGGATTCGCTGGTCGCAGAAGCGCTGAGCGAGATCGAGCGTCAGACGCTTGCAGACGTGCTGATCATTGAGGACGAGCCGATCATCGCGATGGATATCGAGACGATCGTCAGGGACCTTGGCCACAACGTTACCGGTGTTGCGGTCACCCGCGACGAGGCCGTGGCGCAGGCGCGTTCGCAGCCGCCGGGCCTGGTTCTTGCCGACATTCAACTCGCCGACGATTCGAGCGGGATCGATGCCGTTAAGGACATTCTCGCTGAATTCTCGGTGCCGGTCATTTTTATCACCGCTTTCCCGGAACGGCTGTTGACGGGCACCCGCCCCGAACCCACCTTCCTCATCACCAAGCCGTTTCAACGGTCCACGGTGAAGGCAGCGATCGCACAGGCGCTGTTCTTCGACGCGGCGACGGTCCCGGCATAAGTTCCAGCCGAAACGCCGGCGGAACATGGTGTCGGACGGCGCGTTGGCCCGACGAAACATGGCTTGAGAGAATGATGAGCGACGAGAGGCCGGAACAGGTTACGACGACGGAGGCGCGCGCGGGATACACCCCGCACATGACGCGCTACGTGCTTGGGGTAGGCCTCGCGTTGGCAGTGGTGTTGTTTGCGTTGATCTATTTCTTCTACGCGGCGCCTTAAC
>Ga0307415_100000404_pt1 | contig 18403 bp, 18 predicted proteins | sample DK1Cmetagenome_FD_204524 | JGI IMG/M metagenome (GOLD analysis project Ga0307415, IMG submission 204524) | Maize rhizosphere microbial communities from greenhouse at UC Davis, California, United States - DK15-C-2 | ecosystem: Host-associated > Plants > Roots > Rhizosphere > Soil | place: USA...
CCAGGCGGTCGGCACGACCATGGACACGACGGCATGATCAGAACCACTCACCCGCACGGTGCCGAAACTCCACCACTCAGCGGGCCGTGACGTGGATGGTGCTCCGAGAGATGCGTCTCTTGGCCCGACAAACGACCCATCGAGCGCAAGGTGCCGGTTGTACCGTTGGCGGGGAACCGATGCCCTGCAGCCTCCGTCTGGAGCCAGGGAGCGTCGGTCGAGAGGCGGACGTCATGGCGAGGTCGCACGTTCCGAGCCGAACTCCTGGCCATCGTCCGCTCCGGCTGCGCATGGCACCCATTCCCGGCGCCGGTCTCATGGACGGGGGGTGGTGGCCGAGAAGCCGCGAGCTCGTCCACGAGCTCGGGGATCTGGTCGACCACCTTCCGGCCCACCACGGCCGGGTCGTACGGGCCCACTTCTCGCCACCGGACTGGGACACGGCCTCGCGCGGCATCCCCACCGCAACGGGCGCCATCACGGCCACAGCGTCCCCCCAGGACGGCACACACCTGATTCTCCTCACGCTTGCCGACCGCCGGACCCTCCAGCTGCTGGTGGTGCCGCCCGCGATGTCCCCAGAGCAGGGAGAGGAAGCCCTCCTGGCCGCAGCCACCCCCGGCTACGCACACTCCGCCGAATGTCTCCTCGCCACTGTCACTGACTCCCCCGAGCACGACGATGCGGATCACTGGACCGACGACGGAGGAAGTTGGCGCGACGCAGCCAGCCCAACCCCGCAACAACGCATCGACACCTGACGGTCCGCCGACGTCGGCGAACATGACCCATGCAAGAACACGGATGCATGCCGCCCGCGGAACACGCTGACCTGGTGTAGAACGGTCGCATGCCCGACGACAGGATCCGCGTGTACCTGCTCGACGACCACGAGGTCGTGCGTCAGGGGCTGCGCTCGCTCCTGGAGGGTGCCGGGGACATCGAGGTCGTGGGCGAGTCCGGCTCCGCCGTGGACGCCACGCACCGGATCCCGGCGCTGCGTCCGCACGTGGCGGTGCTCGACGGGCGCCTCCCGGACGGATCCGGGATCGAGGTGTGCCGTGCGGTCCGCGCGGTCGACCCGGACATCAAGGCGCTGATCCTGACGTCGTACGACGACGACGAGGCGTTGTTCGCCGCGATCATGGCGGGCGCCGCGGGGTACGTCCTGAAGGAGATCAAGGGCAACGACCTGGTCTCGGCGGTGCGGCAGGTGGCCGCCGGCAACTCGCTCATCGACCCCGCGCTCACCGCGCGGGTGCTGGACCGGGTCCGCAACCCATCGGGCACGGCGCCCGAGTTCGCCGAGCTGACCGAGCAGGAGCTCAAGCTGCTCGCGCACATCGCCGAGGGCTTGACCAACAGGCAGATCGGGGAGCAGATGTTCCTCGCGGAGAAGACCGTGAAGAACTACGTGTCCAGCATCCTGGCGAAACTCGGACTGGAACGACGTACCCAGGCGGCCGTGCTCGCCTCGAAGCTGCTGGACCCGGCACACGACCCGCGGCGGGGGGACCATGGGCACTCCGACCGGTGACCAACAGCCCTGACCCGGATCCACCTCCCACGACATCCTCGAACCAGAAGCAATCAATCGAGGAGGTCCATCATGACGGTCACACGCGGGGACACGGCCAGCCAGGCCACGGCCAGACCCACCAGCACCCCTCCAACGGCGGGCCCGGCCGCACGGGCGCTGGCGTTCCTGCGGATCGCGTTCGGCCTCACGTTCCTGTGGGCCTTCCTCGACAAGCTCCTCGCCCTGGGGTTCTCCACCGGCTACGACGAGGCCGGGAAGCTGGACCGGCTCGGGGACGCCGCCTGGATCAACGGCGCCAGCCCCACCGAGGGCTTCCTCAAGTTCGGGGCCGACGGCCCGTTCCAGGGGTTCTACAACTCGATCGCCGGCGCTGCCCTGGTCGACTGGCTGTTCATGCTCGGTCTGCTCGGCATCGGCCTCGCGCTCACCTTCGGGATCGCAACCCGGCTGGCCTGCGCCGCCGGCACCCTGCTCTACCTGATGATGTGGACCGTCGTCCTTCCTCCCGAGAACAACCCGGTGCTCGACGACCACATCCTCGGCGCGATCAGCCTGGTCGTCCTCGCCCTTCTCAACGCCGGCGACACTTGGGGGCTCGGGAAGCGGCTGGCCCGCACCGATCTGGTGCAGTCGAATCCCGTCCTCCGCTAGTCCGGACACTCATCAGCCGCCCACCCGACGAGGGTGGGCGGCTTTTTGACGTCAGCGCAGCGGCACCCGCCACACGAACGAGGTCCCCCGCGGCTCCCGGGGGCTCAGCTCCAGCGTCCCGCCCAGCCCCTGCGCCCGGCGGCGGGCGTTGCGCAGACCACTCTCGGACCTGCCGTCGCGAAGCCCCGCGCCATCGTCGACCACGGCGAGCACCAGCTCGTCGCCGCGGACCTCGACGTCCACCTCCGCATGGTCGGCCAGGGCGTGCCGGGCGATGTTGGACACGGCCTCGCGGAGGACGGCGAGCACGTGGTCGCGGACGTCGGGTGGTACGGCGGTGTCGAGCGCGCCGCTGGTGCGCACCGTGGGGGTGAACCCGAGCACCGGGACGTACTCCCGGACGAGGGTGCGCACCTCGGCCCGCAGCGAGGCCGACTGCCGGTTCTGCAGCTCGAAGATCGTGCCACGGATGTCCCGGATCGTGAGGTCGAGGTCGTCGACGGTCTTGTCGATACGGGTCGACACCTCCGGGTTGACGGCCACGGAACGGATGGCCTGGAGCTGGAGTCCGGTGGCGAACAGGCGCTGGATGACGACGTCGTGCAGGTCGCGGGCGATGCGTTCGCGATCGGAGATGACGGCCAGCTCGGCGCGGTCGGACAGGGCCTGGGCGCGGTCCAGGGCCAGGGCCGTCTGGTCGGCGAACGAGGCGAGGAGCTCGCGCTCCTCGGGCTCCTGGGCGCCGGTGGCCTGGTCGTAGACCGCGACCAAGGCGCCGCGCTCGGCCAGGTGGGCGCGCAGCGGGATGACGACGGCCAGCAGGTCGCCCATCCGGAGGTCGACCGGGTCGATCCGGGCCTGCCCGTCATCCAGCCGGTCGTGGAGCCTGCTCGTGATGCGGTCGAGCAGTTCCGGCGGCAGGTGCGCGACGTCACCGTCCAGCACCTCGACGGACGCGGGCCTGCCGGCCGGAAGCGCGATCACCGCCGCGGCCGCGGCGCCCGAGACGGAGCGCGCCGAGCTCGCGATCTGCCGCAGTGCGAGCGGCAGGTCGACGGGCGGCTGCAGGGTCTCGGTCAGCTCGGCGGCCGCCTCCAGCCACCGCCGTCGCTGCTCGCTGAGACCGTAGGCGCGGGCGTTCTCGATCACGAAGCCCGCCGCGCTCGCGAGCGCCTGGACCAGAGCCTCGTCCTCCTCCGTGAACGGCGTGCCGCCGTGCTTCTCGGTCAGGTAGAGGTTGCCGAAGACCGTGCCCCGGATCCGGACGGGGACGCCGAGGAACGTCACCATCGGGGGGTGGTGGGGCGGGAACCCGTAGGACTGCGGGTGCGCCGAGAGGTCGTCGAGCCGGATCGTCTCCGGCTCGTCGATCAGCAGCCGCAGGATGCCGCGGCCTCGGGGCAGCTCCCCGATCAGCTCATGGGTGTGTGGGTCGATTCCGGTGGTGACGAACTCGACCAGGTCACGATCGCGGCCACCGAGAACGCCCAGGGCGGCGTACTTCGCCTGCGTGAGCTCGGCCGCGGACTCGACGATCCGCGTGAGCACGCTGTGCAGGTCGAGGTCGGACGAGATCGCGGTGACCGCGTCGAGCAGGGCGCGTGCCGGTCCGGACAGGGGTGCCATCCGCCCAGTCTGGACCGCCGTGAGGCCGTCGGACAGGCGACGGGCCGGCAACAAGCTCCGGCCCCGAGCAGGTCCCTCGACTGCTCCAGGCCGTCGCGAGGACGCCTTGTACTCGCGAGACCCCAGGCGCGCGACCTCGGGTCAGGACGAGAGCCGGCGCAGGACGGGTGACGCCATCTGCATGGACCACCCGGTGCCGAGGCGGCGTCCGGAGAGTTCGCTCCAGCGGATGCGCAGGTAGAGGTTGCGTGCCCCCGCGGCCCAGGGACGGGGTTCCCAGATCGAGCGAATGCGCTCGACGTCTGCGGGATCGGTCACGACCTCGGACCGGCCGCGGGCGACGACGCTCCAGCCGTGCTGATAGGCGTGGTCGAAGTGGTCGATCTCGAAGGCGAGCACCGTGTTGCGGCCATGGGTGCCGAGCAGGCTGTACGGCGACGTGCGGACCACCACCGCGTCGTCCACGATGCTGTAGTTGACGGGAATGATGTGCGGCCCGTCGGGCGTCGACACGGCGACGCGGCCGACGACGCCCGCGCGGAGCAGGGTCGTGCATTCCTGGGGGCTGAGTTCGAGTAGCTCGGGCACGGGACACCTCACTGGTCGTGTTCTGGATGCTTCGATCCTCTCCGCGCCGGCCGCACCGGGACAGGGTCCTTGGTCCTGCCCCGCCATGACCACCGGCTACTTGTTGATCCGCTCGGGGTCACCCCGAGGCGCTCGCACCAGGCTGCTCGCGCTCCTGGCCGCCGAGGCAGCCGAGGCCGGCGGCGATCGACTCGTCACGGTCCTCGCCGCGCAGTTCTCGGCCTGAAAAGAGCCAGCGGCGGCAGGTCAGCGGGCGTCCTGGCCCGGGCGGCTGCCACCCGGCCGGTGGTGCTCGATGCGACGATGTCCCGGCCGGGGGTTGGCCAGCAGGACGGGGCACTCGGCCCCCGCAAGCACCGCGCGCGCGACCGGGCCCAGATGAGATCCGAGCGGTGTCAGGGGGTCGTGCCGCCCGATCACGACCAGGTGGGAGCTCCGGCTTGCCTCGACCAGGGCGTCGGCCGGGTTCCTGTGCTCGGCCTCGATCCGCACCTGCACGCCGGTGACCACGTCGCCGAGCCCGTCCAGCGCCGCCTGGACCTCGGCGGTTGCCCGGGGCGCCCAGCTGTCGCGGTCGACACGGGCCATGATGATGTCGTCGTAGGCGCTCGGGAAGCTCCACGTGTGGAGCACGCAGAGCACCGCCCCTCGCGCCCGGGCGGCGTCGATCGCGATGCTGAGGACCTCGCCGGCACGGTCGGCGACGTCCACACCCACCGTCACTGTGGGATCGGTCGCCCGCTCACGATCGGCCGACCAGGACTCGGGCACGGACACGACGGGCACGCGCGCACGGGCGGCCACCCCACTGGCGACGGACCTGGTCACTACCCGCCGAAGCCGGGACAGGTCGCGGTGCTGGAGGACGACCAGGCGCGCGTCGCCGGCCGCCCGAACGATCTCGTGGACAACTCCCCCGGAGACCAGCTCGCCGGTCAGCGTCGTGTCGTCCCCGACCAGGTCGCGCGCCGCCCGGAGCGCGGCATCCAGACTCTGCCGACCCACCCGTTCGTACTCGGTCACGTCCGCGACCACCATCTCGGGACTCTGAGCGAGCACGTGCACGACGTGGATCAGGTGCAGACCGCACCCGAGACGGGTGGCCTCTGCTGCCGCGTACGCCAACGCGGCGTCCATGCCGTCCGTTCCGACGGCCACGAGTACGGGGTGGGGGTTCTGCTCGGTCATGGCGGCCTCCTTTCTCATGCTGGTGGTTCCACGGTCCCTCGCCGTCAGCGTGGACAAAAGGGCCCAAAGGCCCACCTGGCCCGGACCGATGTCAGGGCAGGAGCACGAGTCGGGTGCCCGCCCGGCCGTCGGCCTGACGGCGCCAGAGGCCTTCAACCTCGGCGAGCGGGTGCGTCTCGTGGGCCACGCCGAGGTCGCCCGCGGCCGCGAGGTCGAGAACCGCGGTGAGGGCGTCGCGCCGCTGCTGCGGCGTGAGCGCGTTGTTGGTGTACCCGAGCACCGAGGCCGACCGCCCGCGGAGCACCGCGGACGAGAACGTCGCCTCGTCCGCGGCCGCGCCGCCGAGGTTCACCAGCCGGCCCCCCGGGGCCAGCACCCGGGAGGCCGCGGTGGCGCCGATGCCGAAGACGGGGTCGAGCACGACGTCCGCGCCGCCCCCGGTCGCCGACGCGAGGCGCGTGGTCAGGTCGTCCACGTCGGCGCCGAGGGGCACGACGACGTGGGCGCCGGCGTCACTCGCCCGCCGCTGGGCCTCCTCGGAGCGCGCGACGGCGACGACCCGCCCAGCACCGAGCGCCCTGGCCGCGCCGATGCCGGCCTGGCCGACGGCACCGCCGCCACCGAGGACGAGCACGGTCTCGCCCGGCTGCAGGGCACCTCGCCAGGAGAGCGCCATCCAGGCCGCGACCCCGGAGAGCCCGATCGCCGCGGCGACCGGGTCGCCGACGTCTGCCTCGAGCGGCACCACGTCGACGTCCGCGACCGAGCAGAGCCCAGCCAGGCTGCCGTCGCCGGGCGCCATCCCCGCCGAGGTGGCGAACCACACCCGGGTCCCCTCCGCGAGGCTCCCCGACTGCTCCACGGCGCCCACCCCTTGCACGCCCGGCACGTACGGCGTCCGTGGCCGGCCGAAGTACGACGTGCCCGAGGCGCACAGGAGGTCGAGCGGCACCAGGGGCGCGGCCGTCACCCGGACGAGGGTCCGCCCCGGCTCGGGCGTCGGGGTGGGGTGGTCGTCGAAGACGGGCGGCTGCCCGGGGCTGTGCAGGACGGCGGCGCGCACGGGACCTCCTCGGTCGGACTGCCGCGACGAGGGTTCGGTCAGGTGGTGATGTCCGGGTAGGGCTGCGTGAGGTGGCGCAGCGCCGCGCCATAGGCCTTCTGGTACTCCAGCGGACCGTGGTCGCGCTCGAACATCGCGATGAAGAGGGTGAGCGTGAGGAACGGGTGCGCACCCATCTCGAAGAGCGCGACGTGGTCGTGCTCCCGAAGGGCCGTGCGCTCCGCATCGGTGAACGAGAGCCAGGTCGAGCGCTCGTCGCGGGTGCAGTTCAGGATCCGGTTGGCCATCTCCTCCTCCCACCACGAGACGGTGCCCACCGGGTCCTCCCGGTATCGCTCGACCAGCTCGGGGTCCCGGTCCACGGTGAAGAGGAACTTGTCGAGGAGGTACCTGCTCATGCCGGCACCCCGTTCGGGTACCACGTGAAGTAGGCCTCCATGGTGTGGAACAGGTCGAGGGAGTCCACGTGGTCGGCCTTGGCGCCCTCTCCGGCCACCCCCATCATCAGCATGAAGTCCATGAAGCCGTGGGTGGCGTTGCCGGGCCGGTGCAGGCTGTCCAGCGTGACCTCGGCCAGGCACCCCTCGAGGTCGCCGCTCGCGATCCAGTCGACGGCCTTCCGGTCGAACTCCGGGTCGGGGCCGTGCTCGCCGAACTGCCGGGGTCCGCCGAGCTCGAGCGAGAGGTGCCCCGTCCCGATGATCGCGACCCGCTTGTCCTCCGGCCACGCCTCCACCATCCGGCGCAGGGCGCGGCCGAGCTCGACGAACCGCTTCGGCTGCGGCAGCGGTGGGGCGAAGATGTTCGTGTAGATCGGGACGATCGGCAGGTCGGCCTGGGGCCGCAGCGTGATGATCGGGCACGTGATGCTGTGGTCGATCCGCAGCTCGTTGCTGAACGCGAGGTCGAAGCCGTCGTCCAGCCCGTTGCGCAGGATGTGCGCGGAGAGCTGCTCCTGCCCCGGCAACGTCATCCGGGGCAAGCCGAACTCGCGTTCCTCGTTGTACCAGTTGGCATCGAAGTACGGCGCCTTGCCGACCAGGAACTGCGGCATGTTGTCGAGCCAGAGCTGGTGGAAGTGGTCGCTGCCCACCATCACCAGCACGTCGGGGCGGGCCTTCGTCAGCGTCTCGCGGAAGGCCTCGATCTTCGCCACCCACTCGTCGGCGAAGGGCGGCCGGTCCTTCCCCGTGCTGGTGCTGGCCCGGTAGTAGAAGGGGTGGTGCGTCGAGGCGATGACCGCTGCGACGGTTGCCATGGCGTCTCCTGTTCCGGGGGGTCAGTCGGCCGGGCCGTCGGCAGGGTCGACGTAGACGGCGTTGCGGTCGACGGTGAGGTAGGCGTCCATCCCGATCGGACGCCGCCGCTCCTCGGCGATCTGACCGAGCAGCCCGGCGGCCCTGGCGAGAAGGGCGAACCCGCGGAGCAGCTCGACCGGGAGCCCCAGGTCGGCCAGCGCCGCCCCGCACACTCCGGCCCCGTTGAGCGGGAGCCGGCGGCCGAGCACCTCCTCGTGGACCCGTCCGATGGCCTCGAAGAGCCGGAGGTGCGGGCCCCGCAGGCCCTCTTCCTCGGCGATGCCGAGGAGCACCGGCGTGCGCGGGTCCTGCACCTTGTGCACCGGGTGGCCGAGCCCCGGGACGAACCGCTTCGCCTCCCGGGTCCGGGTGACGGCGGCCCGCGCGAGGTCGTCCCAGCCGCCGTCGTCTGTCGGCAGCTGGCCCTCGTGCCGGCCGAGCACCTCGTGCAGGTAGGCACCGCAGTCCTCGGTCACCCCGAGGAACCGGGATCCGCCGCCGAGCAGGCCTGCGGCGAGTGCGCCCTGGAGCGAGTCCGGGGCCGAGAGGTACGTGAGTCGCGCGGCGATCGCGGTCGGCGTGAAGCCGTGGTCGGCGAGCGCCACCAGCACGGCCTCGAAGACCCGGGTCTCGGACGGCGTCGGTCGCCGCAGCGCCACCAGCCAGAAGGCGAGCTCCCCGAAGCCGACCTTGCCCATCAGGTCCGCGGTGAGGTCCTGGCCGAGCAAACGGATCTCGTCGGCTGTGGAGGTGCCGAGCGAGGTCGGGAAGGCGAGCCCGTCGCCGTCGTACGTCACGAGAAGGGCCCCTCGTCGGTCGTGCGGTCGGCCGGCCCGGCCAGCCACTTGCGGATCTCCTCGCCCTGCTGGTCCAGGGACGGAGGCGGCAGGCGGTAGTCGGCCGGGGTCTCGGAGAAGCGGATCGGGTTCCGGACCGACGGCACCGCCGCGTCGCCGTCCCCGATGGTGACCACCGGCTCCAGCCCGATCTCCTCCGCGAACGCGACCCCGCCCTCCACCGTGTTGATCGGCCCGCAGGGGACGCCGGCGCCGATGATCGTGCGGAACCACTCCATCCTGGTCCGGGTCCGGAGTCGCTCGACCAGCAGCGGCCGCAGTTCGTCGCGGTTCGCCGTACGGTCCTCGTTGCGTGCGAAGCGGGGGTCGTCGGCGAGCTCGGGGACACCGAGCACCTCGACCAGCTTGCGGAACTGGCCGCTGTTGCCCGCCGTGATGATGAGCTCGCCGTCCGCGCAGGGCAGCGGCTCGTAGGGGAACAGGCTCGGGTGGCTGTTCCCCATGCGGAAGGGCACGACTCCCCCGGCCACGTAGGCGCTCGACTGGTTCACGAGCCCCGACAGGGCCGAGGACATCAGATTGACCTCGACGTGCTGTCCGCGACCGGTGTCGTGGCGGGCGTTGAGCGCGGCCAGCAGGCCGATCGTGGCGTGCAGCCCGGCCATGACGTCGAAGACGGAGATGCCGGCGCGATAGGGCTCGCCCTCGGGGTCGCCGGTGAGGCTCATCAGACCCGACATCGCCTGGACGATCAGGTCGTAGCCGGGCAGCGACCGACCGCCGGGCCCGCTGCCGAAGCCGCTGATCGAGGCGTAGACCACGCGCGGGTTGCCGGCCGCCACCGACTCGTAGTCGAGGCCGAACCGCGCCAGCGCCCCCGGCTTGAAGTTCTCCACGACGACGTCCGCCCGCCGTGCCAGCTCCTGCGCTGCGACCAGGTCCTCGTCGTCCTTGAGGTCCAGGGCGACCGAACGCTTGTTGCGGTTCACCCCGAGGTAGTAGGTGGAGATCCCGTCGCGCACGGGAGGCTGCCAGCTCCGGGTGTCGTCGCCCCCGGGAGACTCGACCTTCACCACCTCGGCGCCCAGGTCCGCGAGCAGCATCGTCGCGTAGGGCCCGGCCAGGATCCGCGAGAAGTCGGCCACCAGGAGTCCCGCGAGCGGCCCGGTGGGTCGGGAGGTGGGCGTCAAGGAGGACCCCTTGTCGGAACTCGAGCATCGAAGCGGACACCTGTCCGCGGGAACCGCGCCGCCAGTCTCGAACCCGTCGACGACGGGTGTCAAGGGTGGACCCAGTCCACTGCGGCCGGACCACCGCCGTCCCTTGACACGTGATGGCGGTCACACAACAGTGAGGTCACGCCCGTACGACCGCTCTGCGGACAGTCGTCCGTCGGCACGATCTGGAGGTCCTGATGTCGAACCCCGACTCCCCCGCACCCGCTCCCGGTCGGCCGGTCGTCCTCCGGGGAGGCACCGTCCTGACGATGGACGACAGCCACACCGTGCTCACCGGCGCAGACGTGCTCGTGGTCGGCGACCGGATCGAGGCGGTCGGCACCGCGCTCGACGTGCCCGGGGACACGCAGGAGATCGACGCGTCCGGAGGCATCGTGATGCCGGGCATGATCGACACCCATCGCCACATGTGGCAGACCGCGATGCGCGCGTACGGCGCCGACTGGACGCTGACCCAGTACTTCGTCTGGTACTACCTCGAGCACGGGAAGACGTTCCGTCCCGAGGACGTGTACGCCGGCAACCTCCTGTCGGCCTGGGAGTCGCTCGAGGCGGGGGTCACCACCACCGTGGACTGGTCGCACGGCCTGCAGACCGTCGACCACGCCGAGGCCGCGGTCGACGCCCTCCAGGCCGTCCCCGGCCGGTTCGTGCTGGCCTACGGCAACATCCAGGCCGGTCCCTGGGAGTGGACCGCCGACAAGGCGGTGCAGTCCTTCCTGGACCGGCGACGCACCGGCGCCGGCGACCTGCTCGGGTTCCAGCTGGCGTTCGACGTCACGGGCGACCCGAGCTTCCCCGAGAAGCCAGCGTTCGAGGTGGCCCGCGAGCTCGGACTGCCGGTGACGACCCACGCCGGCGTGTGGGGAGCCACCAACGACGAGGGCATCCGGCTCATGCACGAGCACGGCTTCATGACGCCGCAGAACGTCTACGTCCACGCCGCCACGCTGACCAACGACTCCTACCAGCGGATCGCCGCCACCGGCGGCTCGATCTCGGTGTCGACGGAGTCCGAGCAGAGTGCCGGGCAGGGCTATCCGCCCACCTGGCAGGTGTGCCGCCACGACATCCCGGTGTCGCTCTCGATGGACACGAGCGTGTGGTGGAGCGGCGACCTCTTCTCCGCCATGCGGACCACGCTCGGCGCCGACCGTGCCCGGGAGCACCTCGAGGCGCACGCCAAGGGCGAGACCGTCACCCAGGCGCGCCTGCGGGCCGAGCAGGTCGTGGCGTGGGCGACGCGCGGCGGTGCGCACGCGCTGGGCCGCGACGACCTCGGCCGGCTGGTGCCGGGCGCCAAGGCCGACGTCGTGCTGATCAGGAACGACCGCTCCCCGGTCTCGTTCCCGCTGCTCAATCCGTACGGCCACGTGGCGTTCCAGGCCCAGCGCGGAGACGTGCACACGGTCCTCGTGGACGGCCGCGTCGTGAAGCACGAGCACGAGCTGGTCGGCGTGGACCTCGCCGCCGTACGCCGCACGGTCGACGCGACCGTCGATCACCTCAGGGCGCAGCTCGGCGAGGAGCAGTGGCAGGCCGGCATGAACCCGCCGATGCCCGAGGACGACGAGGTGCTGGACAACCCGTACCAGTACACCGAGTACAAGTCCGACACCACCCGTGAGGCTCGCGGCACCGTCTTCGGCGAACCGGGCTCCGGCCGCTGATGGCCGGACGGGGCTCGGGACCCGACTTCGTCGAGTCCCTCGCGCGCGGGCTCGACGTCCTGGCGTGCTTCGACCCCCAGCACCGCGCCATGACGCTCACCGAGGTCGCCTCGGCCGCCCGGCTCGCGCGGCCCACCGCCAGGCGGCTCCTCCTCACGCTCGAGGAGCTCGGATTCGTCCGGTCGACGGAGGGCACCTTCGAGCTGACGCCGAAGGTGCTCACGCTGGGCATGTCCTACTTCGGGGCTCTCGGGCTCTGGGAGATCGCCCGGCCCCATCTCGAGGCGCTGGTCCGTCGCACCGGCGAGTCGTCCTCGATGGCGCAGCTCGACGGCTCCGACATCGTGTACGTCGCGCGGGTGGCGGTGCCGAAGATCATCGCGCTGCGCGTCGACATCGGCACCCGCTTCCCCGCCGCGCAGACGTCCCAGGGCAAGGTCCTGCTCGCCGCGCTGCCGCCGGAGCAGGTCGCGACGACGCTCGCCGAGCCGAGCCGGTCGGGGCTCCCGCCGTACATCGGCCGGTCCGAGCAGCAGCTGGACCGGGAGCTCACCGAGGTCCGGGCGCGCGGCTGGGCCCTGGCCGACGAGGAGCTCGCCCCGGGCGTCCGCTCGGTCGCGGTTCCGGTCCGGGACGGCACCGGGACCGTCAGGGCCGCCATGAACGTCACCGTGCATGCTGCGGAGACGTCGACGGAGAAGCTGCTCGACGAGCACCTGCCGAAGCTGTTGCGAACGGCCGGCGACGTCAGCGCGGAGTGGGCGCTGTGGCAGTCCCGGCCCCACACCGAGGTCGACCCGGCGGCCGACCGGGACACCGCCGCCGGGCGCTGACCGGGCCGCGGACACCCCGCTCCCCCCGACGAGCTAGAGCGGCGAGCCATCGCTGCGGTGGAACCGGGAGCGGTTCGACGCCGGGAGGTGCCCGTGCTCGTCGACGACTCCGTAGTCCGCGGCCACCTCCGCCCCCACCAGCCACCGGCCGCTGTGCCGCATCACGTCCGGATCGGCCGCGAGGGCCGCGACGACGCGACCCACGAACAGCGGCGTCTCCCGGTTCGGCTCGTCCGCGAAGTACTGCAGGTTCGCCAGCACGCTTTCGGTCAGCACCAAGCCGGGGTACAGCGACACCGAGGCCACCCGGTGCGGCCGCAGGTCCTCGGCCCAGCCGGCCCTGCTCGTCGCGGACCCGCTCGATCAGGGCCGCCAGCTGTCGGTCGTCGCCCGCATCACAGGGCGCGGCGATGCCGACCCCGCCCAGCGTCGTGACGTCGGCCGCGGTGGTCGGCACGCTGCCGGGGAGTCGAGCCGCCGACTCCCCCTCTGCCACGGTGCGGCCCGAGACGTAGACGGTGGCGCCCGCCTCACCGAGCCCCAGGGCGATTCCTCGACCCACTCCCCGGCTGGCACCCGTCACCACCGCCACGCGACCGCGCAGGCCGGGCTCCCCTGACCCGCGCCCGGGCTCACCGTCCCCGGAGCTCGACGCGCCTGCCGGGGTCGTCATGCGCCAGATGCTAGTCGGCCGTGGCCCGACCCACGTGGCCGTGAGGTGGAAGACTGGCCGGGACCGCTGGTCACGTCCCCGGGGGCGGAAGGAACGAGCGATGTTGACGCTGTCCGAGCAGTCCAGGCCCATCGTCGCGGCGACCCTTCCGGTGGTCGGGGAGAACATCGGGGAGATCGCCGAGCGGTTCTACCGGCACCTGTTCGCCGAGCACCCGGAGCTTCTCGACGGGGTGTTCAACCGGGGGAACCAGGCCGAGGGCACCCAGCAGCGGGCGCTGGCCGGGTCCGTCGCCGTGTTCGCCAGCGCGCTGGTGAACCACCCCGAACGGCTGCCGCACCGCCTGCTGTCGCGGGTCGCGCACAAGCACGCCTCGCTCGGCCTGCGGCCCGAGCAGTACCAGGTCGTCTACGACAACCTCATGTGGGCGATCGGTGACGTCCTCGGCGACGCGGTCACCCCTGAGGTGGCCGCCGCCTGGAGCGAGGTCTACTGGTTGATGGCGTTCGCGCTGACCAACATGGAACGCGGCCTCTACAGCGCCCGCGGCGTGCGCCCGGAGATCGTCTGGCGGCAGTGGGAGGTCGAGGAGAAGTTCCGGGAGACCGACGACGTCGTCACCTTCCGGGTCAAGCGGATCGACGACCGACCCGTGCGGACCTCGCTGCCCGGGCAGTACGTCAGCCTGCAGATGCCCATGGCCGACGGCACGCGGCAACCGCGGCAGTACAGCCTCACCAGGGCCGACGACGGCGAGCGCCGCCAGTTCTCGGTCAAGCGCGTGCGCGGAGGCGGTGGGCCCGACGGCGAGGTGTCGAACCTCCTCCACGACGGCGTGGACGTCGGCGACGTCGTCACCCTGTCGCTGCCCTTCGGCGACGTCGTGCTGGACGACTCGGGTCGTCCACTGGTCTTCTGCAGCGCCGGAATCGGGATCGCCCCGATGGCCGGGATGCTCTCCCACCTGGTGGCGGCCGGGTCGCACTTCGATGTCCGGGTGCTGCACGCCGACCTGAACGAGGAGTCGTTCGCCCTGCGCCGGCAGGTCCTCGACGATGTGCGGGCGCTGCCGCACGCGTCGCTCCACGTCTGGTACGAGCAGGGCGCCGAGGGCTCGCTGCCGGTGGACGGGCGCCGCGCCGGGAAGATGGACCTGGCGCAGGTCCCCCTGACCGACGGCGCCGCCTACTACCTGTGCGGCCCGTTGCCGTTCCTGCAGGCGGTGCGCAGCGCCCTCGTCGACCGCGGCGTCCTGCCGCGAGACATCCAGTACGAGCTCTTCGGCCCCGACCTGTGGCAGGCCGACGCCGAGTGAGGTCGAGCCCCTAGGCTTCGGCTGCGAGTGCCGGGTCGGCTGGACCGGGAGGTGGAATCCATGGAGGCGAGCAACCCGTACGCGGTGGCTCGGACGGCGGCGGACGCCCTGCGGCAACGGGGATTCGACGAGCACGACGTGCTGCTCGTCCTCGGCTCCGGCTGGTCGGCGGCGACCGATGCGTTCGGCGAGCCGGTCGCATCCGTGCCGTTCACGGAGATCCCGGGCTTCCTCCCGCCGGTCGCCGAGGGCCACGGGCAGGAGATCAGGTCGTACGCCGTCGGTGACGGCCCGCGGTCGTGCCGGGTCCTCGCGTTCACCGGCCGCACGCATCTCTACGAGGGCCACGGGGTGGACGCGGTGGTCCACGCGACCCGCACCGCTGCCGCACTCGGGTGCACCACCGCGGTCTACACCAACGCGAACGGCGCCTTCCGGCCGGACTGGCGCCCGGGCACGTGCATGATCGTCACCGACCACCTCAACCTCACGGCCTGTTCGCCGCTGCCCGGCGCCCGGTTCGTCGACCTCACCACGGCGTACTCACCGCGGCTGCGGGCGATCGCCCGGCAGCACGGACCCGACTTCGCCGAGGGTGTCTACGCGATGCTCCCGGGGCCCCACTACGAGACCCGGGCGGAGGGTGCGATGCTCAGACTGTTCGGCGCCGACGCGGTCGGCATGTCGACGGTGCTCGAGGTCATCGCGGCGCGGGAGCTGGGACTCGAGGTGCTGGCCCTGTCGATGGTGACGGTCACCGAGGGCCTCGACGCGGGCATCGACCCGAGCGCTGTGGTGGAGATCGCAGCCCGGTCGGCAGCAGCACTCGGCTCCACGCTCGGACGCATTCTCGAATCAGCAGGAGGCAGGTCATGACCACCGACAGTCCGGCAGCACCCTCGTCGACGGCACCTCCGCCGGGCGCCGGCAGCGCGTTCGCGATCGAGCGCAACGGCATCAACGTCATCGACGAGAGCGAGCGCAAGGGCCGCCCGCGTGACCTGTTCTGGCCGTGGTGCGCCGCGAACATCTCGTTCCTCGGCCTGTCGTACGCCGCCTTCGTCCTCTACTTCGGCCTGTCCTACTGGCAGGCTCTGTTCGCCTCGCTGGTCGGGACGATCCTGTCCTTCCTGCTCGTCGGCTTCGTCTCGGTCGCCGGCAAGCGTGGCTCGGCTCCCACGATGGTCCTGTCGCGCGCGGCGTTCGGCGTGCGGGGCAACGCCCTGCCGACGCTGGTGTCCTACCTGATCCTGGTCGGCTGGGAGACCATCCTGGTGGCGCTCTCCACGCTGGCGACCGCGACGATCTTCGAGCAGATGGGATGGGGCAGCGGGGACCTCACCAAGGTGATCGCCTTCCTGGCCACCGCGGCGTTGATCGTCGTGGCCGGGGTCCTGGGCTTCGAGACGATCATGCGGCTGCAGAAGCTGATCACGATCGCCACCGTGGCGCTCACGGTCGGCTTCATCCTGGTGACGCTCGACGAGATCGACTGGAGCGGGGTCCAGGAGATGAGCAGCGGCAGCACCCAGGCCGTGATCGGCGCGCTCGTGCTGATGATGACGGCGTTCGGGCTGTCCTGGGTCAACTCCGCGGCCGACTACTCGCGCTACCTGCCGCGCACCGCCTCGACCCCGGCCGTCATCGGCTGGACGACCTTCGGTGGGGCGGTGGCGCCCGTGATCCTGCTGGTCTACGGCCTGCTGCTCATCGGCTCCCGGCCCGAGCTGATCGACCGGATCGGCGCCGACCCGCTCGGCACGTTGGCCACCCTGCTCCCGAACGGGCTCTCCCACGACGTCGGCATCGCGGCGCTCCTCGTCTACGCCGTGGTCGTCGTCGCCGGTCTGGTGGCCGGCGCCGTGCTCGACATCTACTCCTCCGGCCTCAGCCTGCTCACGCTCGGCCTGCCGGCGCCGCGATGGCTGGCGGCGCTGCTGGACGGCGTGATCATGATCGTCGGCGCCATCTACATCGTGTGGGTCGCCACCGACTTCATCGGCCCGTTCCAGGGCTTCCTGATCACCCTCGGCGTTCCGATCGCGTCGTGGTGCGGCATCTTCCTGGCCGACCTGCTGCTGCGGCGACGGGCGTACGACGAGGTCGACCTGTTCGACCCACGCGGACGCTACGGCTCCGCCAACCCCGTCCCGATCCTGCTGATGGTGGTCAGCACCGCGATCGGCTGGGGGCTCGTGGTGAACTTCTCCAGCGGCTTCGGCTGGGAAGGCTATCTCCTCGACGCGTTCGGGCTGGGCGGCAAGGCCGGCTCCTGGAGCGGCGCCAACCTCGGGGTCGCGTTCGCGTTCGCGCTCTCGTTCGTCGCCTACCCGCTGCTGTGCGCGGGACGGGTGCGGGACCAGGAACGGCAGGAGTCGCGCACCGTCGCGTCGTCGGGTGCCGCCCGGGTCTAGCTCGCAGGCGAGCCGGGCCGGGGTCCGTCCGGCAGACTTCCCCTCATGACCCCTCGGACGGTCGGAGTGGAAGAAGAGCTCATGCTGGTCGACCCCGCGACCGGCGCGCTGAGGGCCATGTCCGCGGGCGTCCTGCGCGGCTGTGCCGAGGCCGAGGCATGTTCGACCAGGGGTGGTGGCGCCGGCCGGAGCCGGACCGTGGTCCAGCACGAGCTGTTCCTGGAGCAGATCGAGGTGGCGACCCCGCCCTGCCAGGACATCGGCGAGCTCGAGGGGGAGCTGCGACGGGGACGTCGCCTGGTGGGAGGGGCGGCCCGCTCGGCGGGCGTCGCCGCCATCGCCGCGGCCGCCCCCGTCCTGCCCCATGCCGAGGAGACCGTCACTCCTCACCGTCGCTACCAGCAGATCGGCGGCAGCTACGGCGAGGTCGCCCGCGAGTCCCTGGTCTGTGCCATGCACGTCCACGTCGCGGTGGAGGACGACGAGGAAGCGGTCGGCGTGATCGACAGGCTCCGCCCCTGGCTGCCCCTGCTGCTCGCGCTCAGCGCCAACTCCCCCTACTGGCGAGGCGTCGACACCGGCTTCGCGAGCTGGCGCTCCCAGATCTGGGGCAGGTGGCCCAGCAGCGGACCGGCCGAGCTCTTCGGCGACGCCCGCACGTACCACTCGGTCGCGCAGCAGGTCATCGACGCGGGCGCCGCCCTCGACAGGGGGATGCTCTACTTCGACGCCCGCATCTCGGTCGACAACCCCACCGTGGAGGTTCGAGTGGCGGACGTGTGCACCGACATCGAGGACGCGGTCCTGGTGGCGGCACTCGTCCGGGCGCTGGTCGAGACGACCGCCCGCGAGTGGCGCAGCGGTTCGTCCCCCGCCGACTGGCGCACCGATCAGCTCCGCGTCGCCAGCTGGCGCGCCGCCAAGTTCGGCGTCACCGATCGACTGGTCCATCCCCGCGCGCAGCAGGCTGCGCCCGTCGCCGACGTTCTCGCCTCGCTGGCGGAGTACGTCGCGATCGCTCTCGACGAGTCGGGCGACACCGGGCTCGTCATCGACGGCTTCGAGCGGATCCTCGCCACGGGTGGCGGTGCGGGACGCCAGCGGGCGGCCCTCGACGCGGGTGGCGACCTCGCGGGCGTCGTCGACGACCTTCGCTCCCGAACCGAGGCGTCCTGGTCGTGATCGCGTCGTAAGAGGAGGGACCGACCTCCGGCCGGCAGCCCCCGTCCCTGTCCCGGCCTATCCCGCTCGCGACGTGGCCTCGCCGAGGTAGATGCTGACCGCCTCGATCCGGCTTCTGGCCCCGAGCTTGCGCAGGATGCTCTGGACATGGGTGTGGACGGTGCTCACCGACACCCCCAGGGACACCCCGATGGCGTCGGTGGAGCATCCGGCCAGCAGCAGGTCGATCACCTCCCGCTCCCGAGCCGTGAGCCCCCAGTCCGCACGCGGTGCCGCGGCGGCGGTCCTCCTCGGCCGGGTGACCTCCATCGGCTGACCGTCGAGAGC
>Ga0307415_100000405_pt1 | contig 18398 bp, 12 predicted proteins | sample DK1Cmetagenome_FD_204524 | JGI IMG/M metagenome (GOLD analysis project Ga0307415, IMG submission 204524) | Maize rhizosphere microbial communities from greenhouse at UC Davis, California, United States - DK15-C-2 | ecosystem: Host-associated > Plants > Roots > Rhizosphere > Soil | place: USA...
CCCGCCCGTTCGGCGGTGCTGGTCGATGTCCGCGTCGAGTCGCTGACCGGGCGCCCCTACCAGGTCTATGTGCTGCACGACGCCGCGCTGGGGCTCAACGGCAACGACGACACCGGCCGCGGCCTCGGCGGTGGGCTGGTCGCCAGCGACGGCGAGCTCGCCAGCGCCGTGCTGGCGTCCTCGGGCTTCAGCAAGACCTCCAGCGGCTACCTGGACCGCAGCGACGGCTGGAGCGACCTGCGCGACGACTTCCGCATGGACTGGTCGTATGAGGCCAGGGCCCGCGGGAACGTGGTCCAGCTGGGCCGCACCCGGCTGACCGGCCTGCCGGGCGCCCAGCGCCTGACCCTGGCGCTGGGGTTCGCGCGCAGCGAAGCGGCCGCGGCCGCCACCGCCACCGCCGCGCTGGGGCGCGGCTTTGCCGCCGCCCGCACGGCCTACTCGGCCGGCTGGCACCGCTACCTGTCGTCGCTGCGGCCGGTGCCCGACAGCGCTGCCGGCTGGCAGGGCCTGTACCACGCCTCGGTGATGGTCCTGGCCGCCCACGAGGACAAGACGTTTGCCGGCGGCTTTGTCGCCGCTCCCGGCCGCCCCTGGGCCTGGGCCAACGAGCTGCAGCACCTACCCGTCTACATCGCCGTGTGGTCGCGGGACCTGTACCAGATCGCCACCGCCCTGCTGGCCGCCGGCGACCGCGGCGCAGCGGGGCGGGCGCTCGACTACCTGTGGTCGGTGCAGCAGCGACCCGACGGGTCCTTCCCACAGAACTCCCGGCTGGACGGCGAGCCGGTGTTCGGCGGGCTGCAGATGGACGAGGTGGCCTTCCCGATCGTGCTTGCCTGGCAGCTCGGCCGGACTGGGCCGGGCGACTGGGAGCGCGTGCGCCGCTCGGCCGAGTTCTTGGTCGCCAACGGGCCCAGCACCCCGCAGGAGCGCTGGGAGAACATCGGCGGCTGGTCGCCGGCGACCATCGCCGCCGAGATCGCCGGCCTGGTCTGTGCCGCCGACATCGCCCGGCGCAACGGGCAGGCCGCCGCCGCCGAGCGGTATCTGGCTACCGCCGACGCCTGGCAACGCAACCTGGAACGCTGGACGCTGACCCGCAACGGGCCGCTCTCAGAGGACCCGTACTACCTGCGCATCACCGCCAACGGCGACGCCAACTCCGGCGCCCAGATCCAGATCGCCGACGGTGGGCCGCTGGTGGACCAGCGGCGGGTGGTCGACCCCAGCTTCCTGGAGGTCGTCCGGCTGGGAGTGAAGTCCGCCCTCGACCCGGGCGTGCGCTCCACCCTGCCAGTGGTCGACCGGGAGCTGCGCTACGGGACGGCCAACGGCCCCTTCTGGCACCGCTCCAGCTTCGACGGCTACGGCGAGAAGCGCGACGGCAGCCAGTGGGAGCCGGTCGAGCCCGGCTCGCGCGAGACCCTCGGGCGCGGCTGGCCGCTGCTGACCGGCGAGCGCGGCGAGTACGCGCTGGCGGCGGGGCAGGGCGCGCAGCGGTTCCTCGACACCATGGCGCGCTCCCGGGACGACCCCACCCAGCTACTGGCCGAGCAGGTCTGGGACCACCGGCCACCCGCCGGCACCGGCCCGCAGTTCCGGCCGGGGGAGAACACCTTCTCCGCCACCCCGCTGGCGTGGTCGCACGCCCAGTTCGTGCGGCTGGCCCGGTCGATCGACGCCGGCCGGCCGGTGGAGACCCCACGGATCGTCGCCTGCCGCTACCCGACCACCCTGTGCCGCTGACGCGAGCGCCTCGGCCGGGGACCTCTCGGCCGGGGCGCGCAGGCGCTCAGGTCAGGGGCTCGGCTTCGGCGGGCGCCCCGAGCTCTCCGGGCCCGGCCGGCAGCCGGCTTCCGGACAGCGCGTCGGCCAGCTGCACCACCGCCTGGTCCTCGCGCAGGTAGAACGCCTCGAACCCCTCCGACTCGGCCGGCGGGTCGAACGGGTCGACTTCCGCCTGCACCACCGGCAGGCCCGCCGTCCCCGCCACTCGACGCCCTAATCCTGTACCTCTACGTGCCCCGAGCGGGTGGCATGTTTACACCGATGCGCCGCCCGACCCCTGAGGGGCTGTGGGGGTCAAGGCCGGCCCTGCCGCTGTCGACCTCTGACCGGTGTGTTTCCAGTGGATCCAGTCGATGGACAGGTAGCGCCGGACGGTCAATCCGCCGATGGTCCGGGTTCGTTACAAACTCCTTTACGCTTGCTCGGGCTCGGCAGGCTGCTGGAGGCCAGGCGAACAAGGCGGCGTGACTACCGCGACCAGACGTCCAGCGCGACCATGGCCTTGAAGGGCTGCTGGCCGTTTATCCGGAGTTCTTGCAGGACGGAGTCGCCTAGGGGCACCCTCCGCCGAGCGGGTGTCGCTGCTCGCAGGTGAGTTGGTTGAAGGGCGGCGTCTTGGGGACGTTCTGGACCCAGCCGTTGTACACAAGGGGGATCGGCAGGACGCCCTGTCCGCCCAAGCCGGCATGGGCGATGACGCGGTCGTCGGTGCGGATGTCCGGGCCGGCGGTGAGCACGACCCGGCCGATCACGGCCGCGTCGGTTGGCTCGCCGTCGTCGTTGGGGTCGGGGTCGACCACGATCAGGCTGTTGGAGAACTTGCTGGAGACATAGGCCAGGTAGCCCCCGCCGCGCTTGGCGCCAAAGTTGACGCCGTGACAGCCGGCGTCGCAGGGCAGGCTCTTGACGAGGGTGTCGGTGTCGGTGTCGATGATCGTGATCGTCCCGGTCAGGGTGTTGGCCGTCACGACGTACTTGCCGGTGGGGCTCACCGGCGTCTGGATGGGGAGCGCCCCGATCGGCCCGGTGACCGCGCCGCCGATGGGGTCGTAGTTGGCGAGCAGGTTGATCGTCTTGGTCACCCGCTGCGGGCCGGCCATGTCCACGACGCTGATCGTGCTGTCGAGGTAGTTGGAGACGTAGTACTTGCTCGTATCGGGCATCATCGCGGCCGCGATGGGCAGGGTGCCGGTCGCCAGCTTGGCCGTGATCGTGCCCGCGGGGACATCGAGCAGGGTCGAGTCGTTGGTGTTGGAGTTCGGCGTCGCCATCGCGTGGCCGTCCGAGCTCATCCAGTGGGCGTGGGGTTGGCCGGCCAGCTCGCCACGGCGCTGGACAGGGATCCGGCGATCGATCCTTTTCGCGCGCCGGCGGAGTTCCACGACCGCGTCTTCGCCGTTGAGGGTGACGTGCACCTGGTCGGTGTCGGTCCTGGTCATCACGTGCGCTGGCGCCTCGCCGACCTCGGTGTGGGCCACCAGCCGGCCGCTGCGCCGGTCGAAGGCCGCCAGCGCCGTCCCGAACCACTCGGTGTCATAGATCAGCCGCTGGCGTCGGTCGGTCCACATGTTGTGGGGGTTGTTGAGGTTGACCTGGGGTAGGGCGAACTTCTTGGTGACCTGCCAGCTCGAGGTGTCGACCGCGGTCGCCGCCCCGGGTTTGGTCTTGTGGGCGGTCAGCTCGTACTCGGTATCAACCCAGACCTCACCGACACCGGTGGCCGTGGGCGCGGTGGCGGCCGGGAGGGTGACCGGCTCGTGGAAGTAGCCCTGCAGGAAGGCGTCCAGGTCAGGGATCGACAACGGTGCGCCGCTCTGGTCGTAGGCGAGCACCGGCACCGCCGGGTAGGTCGGGTCCCAGGTCGTCGTGTGGGTGGCGCTGAAGACCTGGTAGTTGGCTGGGTTGGTGATGACAAAGAAGGCCCGCACCAGTCGCAACCCAAGGTCGGAGGCGGTCGGGATGGTCACGCCGTTGACCAGCGTGATCGTCTTGCCCAGGTCAAGCTCGGGGGTCGAAGGATCGTCGACGATCACCCCGCCGAGCATGAAGGGGTGCAGCTTGCAGACAAACACGTGCAGGCCCGGGCTGGTCAGACGGACCTGCTCGGTGCCCCGGAACGCCGTGGGCTGGTCGAACGGCATCCCGGCGGCGGCGGTGGGAAACAGCAGGCTGGTCGCAGTGTGCACGGTCTCGCTCTCGGGCCGCCGGACGATGAAGCGGACCCTGTCTCCTGGAGCGGCGACCACCAGCGACCGCGTGCCGGCGATCTCGACACCGGCGTCAAACCAGTTGCCCGGATTATCGGTCAGGACAAACTGATGGTGGGGGGGCGTGTCGGAGGCTGTCGCGACCGCGTTGCCGGCCGAGCCGGCACCAGTGAGCACGAGCAGGCTCACCGAGGTAAGCGCGACTCCCCGTGGCCACCCGCCGACCCCCCGCACGCCGGCGGGACGTCGGCGGCCCCGCCGTACGAGGACCAGCAGAGCGAGCGGCAGCGCAACTACTTGTGCGAGCAGGGCGTGGCGGCCGCCGTGCCCGAGCAGGCTCAGCAACCCCCCGGCCGCGGAATCCTGGCCGACGGGTGCCAGCGCGGCGTCGATGTGATGGTGTTGGCCGGCGGCGGCCAGGCCGGCGTCGATCTGGTTGTGCACGCTGGTCGCCGGGATCAGCAGCAACCCCAACAGGCCCGCAACAGCCGCAGCCTGGGCGACCAGCTGGCGACGCCGGGTCAACCATAGCCCTCCGGCCAACGCCACCAGCGCGACCGGCACGGCCAGCAACCCGTCGCGCAGCACATGTGCGGTGTGACCAACGGGCGTGTCGGCGTAGCCGAGGACGACGGCGTGGTACAGATGCAACCAGCCAACCACCCCGAAGGCCAAGACAAGCGCCGGGAAGAACAATTGGTGGAGCCGCCGGATGCCCGCTCGACCGGACCTGTAGAGAGCAACCGTCATGGTGTCCCTCCCCCTTGGGATGCACCTGTCTCTTCGGACTCGATGGCCAACTCAGACGACGGTGATGAAGACATCATCCTCGCAGAGCGCACGGGGCGAAAGACCTGATTTGTTCCAATGAGAACGATCTTCACCAGTCTTGTCGTAATCGTCATAACGCCACCAAGCGCTGACCCCAGCTAGGAACAGGACGCCGGCGCAGCTGCCTGGCCGCTTGCTGTCCACGTCCGAGCGGACCAATCCGCTTGTCCAGCAGATGTCCAACCCACCCCGATCCCCAAGGAGGCCACACGGCGAAGTACCCGACACTCACCTACAGCGACGAGACCGGCTTCGCGGAGCTACGGTAACGCCCGAGCAGCAGACCGGATGGTGCAGGCTCTCGGGCCTTTGCGGAGGCGGTGGTCGCCCAGAGCGGCACGATCCTCGAGGCCCACGCCTCATAGCGCCCAGCGACGTCCACCTCGGTCCCCACGACGCCGCCGGCGCCAAGATGATCACCGATGGACCGTTCGGGAGGATCAAGGGTCACGACACCCATGCTCCACAGCCTGGGTTCGCGCCGCGGGTCGCGTCCAGCCATCGCTGTGGTAGGTTCTCGGCTCCCCCCGATACGTGTGAGTGATCGAGCATGACCCATGACGACGATTCCACAGTGAACCGCCACCATGTCGACGCGTTCGCCTCCGAGGACGAGCTGACGATCCAGGAGTTCCTGCAAGCGGCGCCGACGGCGCCGGCCCGGCCCAAGCAGCGGCGACCGTCAGCGTCGTCGCTGTACCAGCGGATCGGATGCGCCGGTGGGCTGCTGTGGCTGGTCAATGCGCTGTATTTGCGGGTGCTGGCTGACCCGCTGCTGATGTCCTACTTCAAGCACTTGGACGATCAAGACCGACGATGGCTGCGCTGGCACATGCTGACGCTGCTGGCTGTCGTGACCGGCGGGCCGACCAAGTATCAGGGCCGGGATCTGCGCGAAGCCCACGCCGATCTCCACATCACCGCCGAGGCGTTCGACCAGGTGGTCTGGCAGCTGCGGGCCACGCTCCAGGAGCTGGAGATCCAGCAGCAAGACCAGCAGGCCATCCTCGCCGCGGTGCAGGCACGGCGGGATGCGGTCGTGACCTTCGAGACGTCCTCCTAGACGGCGCTGGTGCCCTGGGATCGCGTCGCCATCGGAGCGCGTTGCGGCCCCGGGGGCAGGGTATGCCTGCCCTCGGGGCCGCAACCTGGGCCACGCGTTGCTGGGAGCCCGGCCCGCGGGCCGATGAGCTGTTCCGGGGGCGCAGGAAAGGACGCACCACCCATCGACCTAGGAAGGAACGCCAACGGCGTGGCCGGCGTTACGCGGCTCCAGACAGGCGAACGCCCAGCCGTGGTAGCGACCGAGGGCGTCGGCACCCCATGACGCACGTAATGCTCCAAAGAGCGCTTACGGGCCGTCAGGCGTTAGGTTGGTGAGCGGCCCTGCCCGGGCGGGTCGAGGGTGGAGACCAGCTGATAGGCCGCATTCCAGCCACGGTCGATCCCGACCGTACGCTCCACGAGCCGCCACTCGTCCTCGGTCGGGTCGACCGGGTTCACGGCATTCCACGCCGCCGTGGTCGCCCGGTCGAGCCGCCGCAGGGCATTGGTGACCGCCGGCCCGTGCAGCTCCAGCGCGGCGAGGACGGCGGCGAGCTCGGTCCGGACGTCGGCCGGCACCAGGTCGGTCAGGTCGCGCGGCTCGGTCACGAAATCACCCTTCGAAAGGAACGGCCCAGCGGACGAGGGCGTTTCGCCGTCCCTGACGCTGCCTGGCCGCTCGGCGAGCTGGACGGCGCGTTCGGCTTCGGCGCGGGCGGAGAGGAACCTGTTGGGCTGCCAGCCCACTCGCTGCTGGGCATGCCAGGCCCATCGGTTCCCGCCGGCGGCATCGGCGGCGAGCGCGGGCTGGTTGGCCAGGATCGGCAGGCCGCCCAGCCCGTTGCTCGATCGCCGCTGTCTTGTTTCCTACGGTGTCAAGACAGCGCAGAGGTCGCCGAAGTCCCCATGGAGAGATGGGTGTGGCCCGGCTTCGAAGATCAGGTCGACATACTCACCGGTCTCCGGGTCGAGGTCGAAGACCAGTCGGCCGCGGTCCGACAGGACCACACCGGTGCCGGGAACCCGGTAGTGGAAGATCAGTCCCGTCTCGACCACGGTGTTGTCGCCGAAGTCGAAGTGGCGGTTGTACGCCTGCTGGATCTGAACAGTGATGCCGTTGGCGCTGAGCTCACCGCGGATCACCACGAAGAGGTGGACTCCGGTCGGGTTGCCGTCCGTATCGAAGAACACCTGGAAGGTTCCCTGGCCGCTGCGGGTCCAGGAGATTGGGAACCCGCATACCGAGCTCTCCGGCTCGACCACCTCGACCTGCTCGTCGATGGGGAAGTGTCCGGTCTCTGGCGGCACCGCGGCCGCGGTCGCTGATAGCCCGAGCATGGTGGCAAGGACGAGGACAACCAGATACGAGAGCCTGCGCATGACGCCCCTTAGGGATAGATGCGGTCGTTGTCGCCGACGAAGGTCAAGGAGGCGAGCCAGCCGTTGGCGGCCCGCTAGGAACGCGGGTTGTGGTTTGGTGGGAGCCGGAGCGCGGGCGTGGTTGTGATCGCGGTCAGGGCCCAGGCGGCGACGCGTCAGCGGGGTGCGTTCATGGGATCCTCCTGTCATGCGGGCCTCCGAGGTCGGGTGACGTCTGGTAGCTGGACGCTAGGCGCAGCCGTGCCCGCCGCCTACCGTGGTTCCTCGGGGCCCCGATGGGGATAACCCCAGGACGGCGTGTCGCGACCAGACGGTCATACGCGCAGGTCAGCAGCCGGTCGTCGGCTTCCGGGTAGCTCCGAGCAGGGTGGACGCCGACCGCCGGGTTAGGGGCGGCACAGCGCTCGGTCACACCCTGACTCCGAGTGGGCGGGTGCAGCAGGCTCGGGTGGCCTGCCATCGTCCTCCCGATCGTGGAGGTTCAGCTGCGGAGCAGGGTGAGCACGGCGAGCACGCGACGGTTCAGGTCTGGGGAGGGCTCCAGGCCGAGCTTGCGGAACAGCTGAGCAGATGCCGCTTCGATGGTTCGTTCGCTGATCCCCAGCTCGCCGGCGATGCCAGCGTTGGAGCGCCCCTCGGCCATCAGCGCCAGGATGTCCTGCTCGCGTGGTGTCAGCAGGGTGAGGGGGGAGTCGGGGCGCCGGCGCTGCATGAGCCGGGCCACGATCGTGGGGTCGATGACGCACTCGCCCTCGCTGACCCGGCGCAGGGCGTCGACCAGCACAGCGACCTCAGAGACGCGTTCCTTGAGCAGGTAGCCGAGGCCACCGGGCTGGTCGGCCAGCAGCCGCTGGGCGTAGCGGGGCTCCAGGTACTGGCTGAGCAGCAGGACCGCGGTCGCGGGGTAGCGCTCGCGGATGCGCCGGGCCGCGACCAGTCCCTCGTCGGTGTGGGTCGGCGGCATGCGGATGTCGACGATGGCCACATCCGGCTGGTCCAGGGCGACCATCCGCAGCAGGTCGTCGGCGTCGGCGGCCTCGCCGACGATCTCCACGCCGGCATCGGCGAGCAGCCGCGCCAGCCCGGATCGGACCAGCATGACGTCGTCGGCGACTACGACCCGCATGGGATCACCGCCGTCACCGTCATCGTCCCGTCCTGCGCCGGATCGGAGCGGGTGAGGTGGCCGCCGAGGGCGCCGACCCGGTCGGCGGCATCGGTGACGTCGGGTGCCACGACGCTCGCGCCACCCGCGGCCACCTCCACCCGAACGGTCAGGGTCTCGCCGTCCTGGACGACCGAGATCTGGGCTCGGGTGGCCGATGACGGGCGTTCGACACTCTCGAGGGCAGCGACGACCGTCGCGTAGGCGGCCATCGCCACCGCATCCACGACCTTGTCGATGCGGATGTCAAGGATCGCTGGCACATCAGACGCCGTGGCGAGCTCGTCGAGGGCGGCTTCGAGCCCTTCGTTGGCGAGCACGCTGGGGAAGATGCCGTGGGCGAGCTCGCGCAGCTGGGCGAGGGCGCCCCGCACCCGGGCGTACGGGCTCGCCAACCGCGTGGCCGCCGCCGGATCGATGCCGGCCATGGCCGCTCCCAGGTGGAACGCGACGCTGACCAGGCGCTGCTGGGCGCCGTCGTGCAGGTCGCGCTCGATGCGGCGGCGTTCGGCGTCCGACAGGGCGACCACGCGCCGCTGGGAGGCCTGGACCTCGGCCAGCCGGGCCGTGGCGACGGCGGCCAGCTGCGCGTTGCGCAGCGCCAGCCGGGTCGCCGGGGTGAGCCCGGCCAGGACCTCGCCCTGGTCGGCCCGTCGGGCCAGCAGCAGGCGCAGCACCGGTCCGGATGGATCCGACAGGACGACATAGCGGCCTCGTGCTGGCGGGTCGCGGACGTCGCGGCCTGCCGCGTCGACCCACCGCGCATCGCCCGGCACCGCGAACTGCACGCCGCGGATCGCGCCGCTGACCTGGCGCATGGCGGTTGCCGGATCGGACAGCTGCAGGCCCAGCCGGTCGACCGCGGCCCGCGTCCGCGCCGTTCGGATCATCACGCCACAGACCACGGCGCCCACGACCGCCACAACGAGCACCTCGAGGGCGAGCAGCGGTTCCAACCAGGCGCGGTCGGCCCAACTGGCCCAGCGCACGGCCGACAAGACCGCGAGCGTGGCCAGCGCGAAGACCACCACACCACTGACGCTACGGGGAGCACGCGGACCCCTGGCCCGCAGGACGGCGGTCGCCGCGACGCCCGCCGCGACGACGCTCAGCAGGCACGTCATCGCCACCGCGGCCCTGGTGGCCAGCACCTTCTCCAGCAGGGGGCGGACATCGTCGCACACTCGCGCACACCCGGGGTCCGCGAACGGGTTGTAGCCGAGCACGTGCACCAGGCCGGCGGCACCGGCGAGCACGAGCACGGCTCGCCCAGCACGGCGTGCTCCAGGTGAAGGTCCGGTGGGCCAGCCCAGGGCGACCCGGGCGACGCCCGCCACCGTGAACGGTGCCGCCGCGAGCATCCCGGCGCGGGCGGGTCCAGGGAGCCAGGGCCATCCCGCCCACAGCGGCAGGAGCGACCCGGCGGTCGCGACCGCCAGCGCGGTCGAGACCCGCGGATGCTGCCCGCGAACCGCCCACACCCCCGCCACCATGACCGCGACCGCCGCGAGCTCGACGAGCAGCAGCCAGGCCAGCGCCCGGCGCCCGACGACGGACCACGGGTCATCGTCGCCGGCAAGCGCCAAGGCGGACGCCAGTACCGTCACGGCCGCCGTCGCGGTCGTAAGCGCACCCGCGATGGCGCTCGTGTCCCGCCCCGGCGCCGGAGCCGCCTCCACGACCGTGGTCACGCCGCGCATATGGCAGGCCCCACCCTAGACACTCTGCTCAGTGCAGTGTTATCCACATACGAGCCCTGAGGAAGCACGGTTGGCCGCGGGTACGGCCGCTTCTAGCGTCCAAACCAGCGGACGTCCCAACGTTGGACGTCCCGGACAAGGAGGACGCTTCGTGAACCCACGCCGCAGGCGCATCGCCGCCCGCGTCTCGACCGCCATCGCGGTCGTAGCGCTGGCCGCCGCGTGCCAGACGACCCAGCGCGCGGACAAGACCGGCGGGGACACGGCCGTTTTGAGGTTGGCGACCTTCGAGGGCGAAGCGAACGCGAACGGTCAGAACTACGGACCGCAGGCATTCGTCGACAACCTCGGCAGGGTGTCCGGCGGTCGCCTCAAGGTCGAGCTGAAGACCGAGTTCGGCGGCGAAGCCGCGGATGCGGAGTCCAAGGTCGTCCGGGCGATCGCCACCGGTGAGGTGGACGGCGGATGGCCCGCGACGCGAGCGTTCGCCAGAGGGGGGATCAGCGGTCTGGAGGTCGTCGAGGCCCCCATGACGATCACCAGCTACGCAGCGCAGAAGGCCCTGGTCTCCGGGCCGGTGGCGACCGAGCTCCTCAAGCGGCTGGACGGCAAGGGCGTGGTCGGGCTCGGGCTCACCGTGGGACCGCTACGACGCCCATTCGCCGCCAACGCCCCCCTACTCGGGCCCGAGGACTGGAAGGGCATCAGCTTCCGCGTCTTCAACTCACCCGTCCAGGCCGACGCCGTCCGGGCCCTGGGAGGCACCCCGGCCGACCTGAGCTTCTCGTTCATCGACCAGATCAAGGCCGGGACCCTGCGCGGCGCCGAGTTCGACATCGCCCAATACGAGCAAATCGGAAATGGAAGAGAGGCCGGCAACATCACCGCCAACGTCGTGCTGTGGCCCAAAGTGTTCGTCCTGACCCTGAGCAAGCAGCGTTTCGACACGCTCACCCCGCAGCAACAGACCTGGGTCCGCGACGCCGCCAAGCAGGCCGTCAACGCCTCGGTCGAGGCGACCTACAACGAGGCCACGGTGGCGCGGACCCTCTGCGACCGGGGTGCCCGCTTCCACGACGCCAGTCCGGGCCAGGTCAAAGGCCTGCGCGCCAAGCTCCGTCCGGCACTCGACAAGCTCGCCGCTGACCCGGCCAGCGCCAAGCTGCTCGGCGACCTCCAGGCGATCGCCACACAGCACCCGGGCCCCGAGGCGCCCGACGTGCCGGCCAGCTGCACCCAAGGCGTCGCCGACACCGGGTCGATCGGTCCGGTTCCGGCGACGGTCTCGGCCCTTCCCGACGGGGTGTACCGCCGGCAGGTCACCCACGACGAGGTCGCCGCCGCGGGCAACCCGGGCCATGGCCCGGCGGGGACCTGGACCCTCCGGGTCCGCGGTGGGGCCTTCCAGTTGAACTGCCGCCCCCTGGAAGGTCCCGGTGTGAGCTGCGGCGACTCGGACATCGTCTCGGAGAAGACGGTCGAGGCCGGTCAGCTCCGGGGAACGGGCAAGACTGTCTACTTCGTCAGCGACCCCGAGCACGTGGCGCGCGTGACCGGCTGCAAGCTGCCGGTGTCCGACACCCAGGCCGACCACTGCGGACCGCCCGAGGACCCCTACCGGATGACCTGGGACCTGTCCGGCGACAAGCTCAGCTTTACCGACTACCGGGGCGAGCTGACCGACCCCATCGAGTGGACCGCGAGACCCTGGCGGAAGATCGCCTAGCCGGGAACGGTCGCGATCACCGTTGTGCCGGCTCCGGGTGGGCTGTCCACCCGGAGCCGGCCCTTGCGCGTCGCCAGCCGGTCCGCGAGCCCCTGCAGACCCGAGCCGGACCGGTCGGCGCCGCCGCAGCCATCGTCGGAGACGGTGGCCACCAGCTCGTCCTCCAGGCGCCGCACGCTGATGGTCACCGCGGTGGCCTGAGCGTGCTTGACCGCGTTGGTCAGCGCCTCACAACAAGCGTAGAACAGCGCCGTCTCGCACTCCTGGTCCCCCGCGGCGTCATCGGCGACGGCCACGGTGACCGGAACCGGGCTGGCCTCGGCCAACACGTCGAGCGCCTGCCGCAGGCGACCACCTCCGAGGTCCGCCGGGGGAACTCCCGCGACCAGATTGGCGATCTCCCGGGCCGCCGCCTCCAGCTCCTGGACGACGACGTCGAGGGCCGCGGCCGCCTCCGGATCGCGGATGGAGGGCCGCACCGCATGCAGCTCAGACCGCGCGACCCGCAGGGGCGCGTCGACGTCCTTACGCAGCTCGGCCGCGGCCCGCTCCCGCTGGCGATCGGCGGCGGCCACGATCCGCGCCCGAGATGCCTCCAGCTCCCGCAGCCGCTCCCGCTGCTCCTCCTGCAACCGGAGATGGGTCACCGCCAGCCGGACGGCGGAAGAGACCGCCGCGGCCGTCGGGCCGTCGTCCAGCGCGGGCGAGCGATGCGCCACGGCGGCGATCGGTCCGTCGGGGCTGGTGACGGTGAGCCATCGCCAGTCGGTGCCGCCCGCCACCCGCTGACCACGTCCATCCACGAACGCCGCGTCCGGGTCATGCCATCGGTAGACACGAAGGTCCCGGTCGCCCAGCGCGTGCCCCAGCACCGCGGCGAGTCCGTCCAGCCCGGCGAGCTGCCCGTCCGACAGCAGCTGGTCGGCCAGCTTCGCCCTAGCCCGGATCGCGGCGGCGACGCCGAACGGGAAGGCGACCGCGACCGCCAGCAGCACGAACTCATAGCCGACCAGGGCCAGGGTCGGATCAAACCCGCCGGCCAGCAGACGGGCGCTCCCCCACAAGGAGCCGAGCAGCGCCGCGACCGCGACTGCCGCGGCAGGCGGGTACCAGGCGACAGGATCGGTGCGCGACCTGGCCAGCGCCGCCACGCCGATCGCGGTAAACAGCGCGGCGACACCAAGTTGCGGCAGCAGACCAAACCCTGTCAGCCCAGCGAGCGCCACCAGCAGCCAGGACGCGACCCCGCGGACCCGTCCGGCCGGGAAGGCGACCAGCGCCACCGCCAGCACCGCCTGGTGTAGTGATCGGGCGCCGACGAGGAACGACCCCGCCAGCCACGCCGGCCCGATCGCGCCGACGAGGACACGTTCGGAGAGCGGCCCCCTGGCCGCCAGGGCCGCGACGACGAAGGCAAGCCCGACCGCAACGTCCATGGCGGTCAGCCACGGGCTCGCCGACGGCGCCGCGCTGTCGGCCTGGACAGCGAGCGCGACCAGCACCCCCATGAACACGACACCGCTCGCCGATACCGCCACGGTATGCGGAGACCTGCTCAAACCTGCTGCACGCACAGCGGCATCGTCACACCAGCGATGGGGTCGATCAACGATCCCACTTTCTATGTCCGGCGGCCGATTCGGTCCTGCACGACCAGGACCCAAGCGCCGCAGGTGCATGACCAGACTGTCTGGCTGGTCGGGCCGGTGGGGTCAGCGGGCATCGACCGTAATCTCGCGCTCTTGGGGTTGGTGGAATCGGCTGGTGCGGTCGGCTCGGTCGGCCTGGCGGCGCTCGAGGCGGCTGGTGCGCTGGTTGGCCAGCCGGTGGGCGCGGTCAGTCCGTCGGATGATCGCCCAGGCCCGGGTGGTGGGCTGGCGGGCCCGGCTCTCGCTGTTCAGCTCCACGACCACGTTGGCGCCCAGGGTGGCGTACTCCTCGTCGCGGCGAACCCACTGGTGCAGCTCGGCCGGCGACCGCGGCCGCGCCGGGAGCGCATCCGGGTTGAGGGCGACAAACACCGGGTCCAGCGGCGGGGTGACCGGCTGGCCGCTGCGCTGGCGGGCGGCCTCGATCGTCCGCTGGCGGATGGCTTCGGGGTTGCGGGTGGGCATGCCGAGGCCGTGGCGGGTGAAGGCTTTGCGCAGCGACGGCCAGGTGGTGCCGAGTTCTGCTGCGGCGGCGTTGACGCTGCCCAACTGCTCGGCCAGCGCGTAGGCTCGCTCAGCTTCGGCCCGGTCGGCCAGGAAGCGGCTGGGCTGCCAGCCCACCCGCCGCTCCAGCGGCGGCAGGCCCCACTGGGAGAAGGCAGCCGTGAGGGCGTCGCGGTGGATGCCCAGCTGGCGGGCGGCCTGGCGCAGCCCGACCTGGCCGGCGAGCTGGTGGGCTTGTGCGGCCAATTCCCGCTGTTGCCGGTAGGCGCTGGGCTCGGGGAAGGTCTTGCCCCGCAGGCGGCTGCGCTCGGCCGGCAGGGTGCCGCCAAAGACGCCGTGATCCTGGTCGATGCCGCCAGCCGCCTTGACCGCAAGCTCGAGGCAGTGGTCGCGGACCTGGCATGAGGCGCAGATGGCCTTGGCCTCGGCCGCCTTGACCTGCTCGCCGGACTCGGGGAAGAACCGCTCGGGGTCCTGGTCGCGGCAGGCCGCCCGGTCCAGCCAGGCTTGTGGGCCGTCGTCCTCGACCACCGTTACGGGCTCCCGGCCCCGCTCGGCCTCGCGGGTGTGGCGGTGGGCGGTGCGCAGGGGGCCCAGGACCTGCCGCACTCGGCCCTCCCGGACCCCGACTAGGCGGGCCACCTCAGCGAAGGCGAGCCGCTGGCCGCCCTCGGCCTCCCACAGCCGCCACAGCTGGGTGATCCGCTGGGCGCTGGTGAGCGAACCGCCTCGGAGTGCAGTCAGGGTGCCGCGCACATAGTGCTCGCTCACCCCCGCCTGGCGGGCGACCGTAGCCGGGTCCAGCGGCTGGCCGCGGGCGACCTCGCGGACTTGGTAGAGCTGTTCGATGCGCTCCAGCGCCTGCCCCGCCGAGGATGGCTGGTCGAACTGGGGTCGGCCGCCGTCGACGTAGGCCGACTGCAACCCCTGGAGCTGCTCAGGGGTTGGCTGGCCGTGGCTGACCGGCGCAGCGCGCAGCCCGGCCAGGCTGCGGTCGCTCCGCTGGCCGGCGCGCAGGGTGTGCAGCCACTGGCGGGCGACCGTGCTGGTGGTGCCGACCTCGCGGGCGAGGGTAGCCGGGTCGAGGGGCTGGCCGCCCCGGAGCTCGCGGGCTAGGTAGGCGTCGGTGATCCGATCCCGGACCAGCCGTCCCCGCAGCTCCGACAGCGCCGGGTCGCGCTGGCGGTGGGCGCGCAGCACCCGCACCAGGTCGCGGGCGAACCCGGGGGCCACGCTGACTTCGCCGGCGAGGGTGGCCGGGTCGACCGGCTGGCCGGCGTCGACCTCGCGGGCCAGCCAGGTGTAGGCGATCCGCTCCCAGGCCGGCCTCGGGTCGGTTGGTCGCTCTGGGTCGGCCTTGTCATCGGGGGTCCCGGCAGGCTGCAGGTCGAGGGTCATCGTCGGCCCCCGTCCCGCTCCGGCCACACCACTCGAGCTGCTGCCCGCTGGGTCTGCTCGCGGTCCCGGCGGCGCTGGAGGCGCTTGAAGGCTCGTTCGGTCTTGCGCCCAAGCCGCCGCTCCAGCCGTGCCACCCGGCGGGCTGCGCGGTCCTCGGCGCGCTCCCGCCGGTGCTGCTCCCTAGGCGCATAGAAGGGCCGCAGCCGGATCGGGGTCGGCCGCAGATGCCCATACAGCAGCACCCCCTCGCCGGGTCGCAGGCGGCGCAGGTCCTCCACCGGCAGCAGCGGCCGATACGACGTGGATTCGTTGAGGGAATGGCGGCCGTCAGAGCCCATGGAGCGGTTGCGCTCCACCACGGCTTGGTCGCCGATCAGCCGCGCCCCCAGCTCTAAGGCGCTGAGGTCGGCCAGGCCGGACAGGAACAGCTTGGCCCGATGGTTATTGAGGATGGTCGAGGCCTTGGGGCCGTAGCGGGCCTCCAGCTGGCTCTTGTCATGCCAGACCGTGACCAGCTGAATGCCCTGCCCGCGGGCCGTGGTGGCCAGGACGTCCAGGTCGGACAGGGCGGCGCAGTTGCCGGCCTCGTCCAGGAACAGCCCCAGCCGCGGCGACAGCATCCCGTCGGGACTGACGGCGGCCTGCTCTTGGGCGGCGGCCACCACCTGCTGGGTGATCGTCTCGAACAACGGCCGGAGCAGCCGCTGCTGGTGGGCCGGGGCGTACAGGTAGATCGTGTTGTCACCCGCAAGGAAGCCGTCGAGGTCCAGGTCGTGCCCGTCGGTGGAGGCGGCCACGCGCTGGTTGCCGTAGACGGCCAGGACCTCCTCGGCCGTCGCATACAGCGAGTCCACGGCCCGGTCGGTGCGGTACTGGCTCGACTCCCAGGCGTCGGTTGCCGCCGGCACCCCAGCCGCCGCCAGGATCTCCTTGACCTCCTGGTCCTCGCGGCTGTCCAGCCAGTGCAGGACGTCGGCCATGCCCAGGCCCTTGGTGGCGGCGGCATAGAGCATGGGGGCCAGGAACTTGGTGCCCATGGTCTTCCAGAACCGGTGCTCGGGCCGTTGCTCCTCGGTCGGGGTCTGCTCGATCGCGTTGGCCAGCATCACGGCCATCTGTTGGGCGCCCGCCCAGGTCTCACAGGAGGCCAGCGGCGACCATTTGGCGGCTGGCATGCCGGAGGCGCCGAGGGGGTCGATGACCAGGACCTGGCCGAGGTGGGCGCGGTGGGCCAGGGTGGCCCGTAGCAGGTCCGGCTTGACGGAGGTGGCCAGCAGCGGCCCGGACCACTCCAGCACTCCGGGAATCACGAGGGCCGAGGTCTTGTAGCTACCGGTGGGGCCGAAGACCAGCACCGAGTGGCAGTCCTCGGCCGCCAACAACCGCCCGAAGGCGCCCGGGGTGCGGCCCAGGATGACCCGGCCCGGCTCGGGGCCGCCGACGGTCAGCAGCCGCAGCTCCCGGCCGCTCGCCCAGACTGCGCCGGCATGCTTGGCCGGCCGCAGGTGCCCGGGCCGGTGGCCGGCCGCCCGCCCCGGCAGGTGCCGCAGGACCGCAGCCGTGACACCCGAGATGCCGCCGACCACGCCGGTGAAGGTGGCGTACATGCCGGCCGGGCCGGGTAGCGGCCCGCGCACGTCGGCTGGCCAGGCTAGGGCCGGGTCGCTCCAGTGCTGGGGTAGGTGCCAGAGGATGTGGGCGACGTCGGCCGGGGAGACCTCCAGCCAGGTGTGGCCGAAGGCCAGGCCGGCGGCCTGCCCGGTGGCCCATACCAGTGCGCCGGCGCCCGCGGCGGCGCCGAGGCCGACGGCCAGGAGCTGGTCGCCGGGGCTGGTGAATGGCGGCGAGTCCGGCGGGCGATGCCCGCCGGGAGGAAGCGGCGGCCAGCCGTCATGCCACATCCGGGCCACCCCCAGGGGGATTCCCGGTCCCAACTGCACGCGAGATTGCTTCCTCGACCAGGCGCTCAAGGACGACCTTGGGCACCAAGACCCGGTCGCGGATGCGAATTGCCGGGAGCTTCCCTTCGGTGATCTCCCGGTACAGCGTCATTGGGCCAACGCCGAGACGCTGGGCGGCCTCAGTCACGCTGTAGGCCAAGCGGTCATTGGCTTCGTGGCCATCATTGGCTTGCGCTACCGGCCTGTTCGCCGGCGCGCTAGGATTTCCATGCATCCGAGGTCTCCAATCTCGATGCACCGGCCTAGGGGACGGGGACACGTCCCCTAGGCTCTTTATGTTGTTGTTGCCTTGATCGCCCTATTCCTCCCTTCTCTCGTCCTTCGGTTCTGTCCACTCGAATACCAACTCGTGCCGATCGCCGACATACAGGTCATCGGCGACCTGAAGGGGCCGGTCATCGGCGTCGTAGTCGATGTGGAGCAGGCGAACGACCGGAGTTCCAGGCCCCAGGCGAAGGACCCGGGCTTCCTCGGGCGTTGGCATGCGTGCGCTAACCACCTCAACGACGTGCGCGAACCGGTAGCCCAGGTTCTCGATGGCCGTGTCAGGGCCTTCTGGGAGCGGTTCCGGCAGCTCCAGCCGCGTCCCTCCTGCGAGTAAGAGTGGGAAGTAGCTTGCCGAGAGCACAACCGGCTCCTCGTTCACGAGCTGGAGTCGCCGCCGCACCACGACCGGTTCGTCAGCTTTCACCCTGAGCCAGGCTGCAACATCGGCCGGCGCGTCAGTTCTGCCCACCTCAAGCATTCGCCTCGAAGGCTTCTGGTCTTGCCCTTCGATCTCGGTGTCGAAGATCGGCTTTCCGCTGGCGCGATGAGCAGCGTGGCGACGATTGGATGCAACTCGGCGGATGGGTGGCCGCTCACGTACATAGGACCCGAAGCCCTTGCGCGTAACCACCAGACCTTCGGTCTCAAGGAGGCGGAGGGCGCCCCGGACGGTCGTCCGGCTGACGCCGTACTCGGCCTGGAACTCGCTCTCTGTAGGAAGTTTGCTGCCGCGGGCTCGCTTGCCGCTCCGGATCTCGGAACGTAGTTCGTCGGC
>Ga0307415_100000407_pt1 | contig 18365 bp, 18 predicted proteins | sample DK1Cmetagenome_FD_204524 | JGI IMG/M metagenome (GOLD analysis project Ga0307415, IMG submission 204524) | Maize rhizosphere microbial communities from greenhouse at UC Davis, California, United States - DK15-C-2 | ecosystem: Host-associated > Plants > Roots > Rhizosphere > Soil | place: USA...
GCCCTTGACGGCTGGCTCTGGTACTACAACCATCGACGCCGACACTCAGCCCTCGGCCGCCAGCCGCCCGTCAGCAGGACCAACGTGCTCGGCTCCTACACCTAGGAAGTCTTGACATCAGGGGCAGACCGCGACCGCTTGTCCACCGGATTTCCCGCACATTCTGTCCCTGCGACGACGCTGGCTCGCCTGAAGGCTCGTCGGCTCGACCGCATACGTCTCCCCGACAGCCACCGACCGCTGCGACCGCAGCCATCAAGATAGGCGCCATCGAGCGCCAGCGCATGGACCAATCGTACGCGGCTACTAGTCAGCGTTTCAGTCAGCTTTCCGCGTCGCTTCGTGGCGTCCCGGGTCAAACGTTGCTGGCCGAAAAAGGCTTGAATACGCCGCGTGACACCTTCAGTCGTTCCCGGTCGGCTCGCGCGGTGTCCTTGCCATGCAGAAGGTCGAGGGTTCGAGCCCCTTCATCCGCTCTAAAAGACCTGGACAAATGGCTGTTTTGTTCTCACATCTGAGAACTAGAACGTAATTTTGTCCCAGAATTGGATCGGCGACGGCGCCGCGACCGTCTTCAGCTACTGACGATCTGCGACGCTCCATGCCCGAAGGAGGCACTCGGATGGGTCTGAGGGCCTCAGAGGTTGAGCCCAGGCGTCCGAGCAACGAGTCGATCGCTTTTACGGCTCAAAGAGATAATGAGATTCGTCGAGAGTAATGGCGCACGCCTGCGCGTGCATGGTGCGGGCGCACAGCGACGCGTCGCGACGACGGGGGTGCAGGTTTGGGCCTGTGACGGGCGGGTGTGTCGCCCTGCGACCTCGTCTCTCACCGCGTGTGGGCATCGAAGACTCAGATGCGCCCCCAGGAATGGCGTGATCTGCAGGCGGATCGAGTTTGTCACCCCACAGCGGTCCCGAACGCCGCCTACCCGAGGTGGCAAGCGTTGAGGCGTTTGTCAGAACCGAGTCAGACGTTGAATCGGTGGCATGCCGACGATATCCTGGCTGAGGGTCCTTTTCCGACCTGAAGGCGGAGTTGTGTGCGCCTGACGGGCCTGGCTTAGGCGTCATGCTTGACAGGCGAGCGGTCAGCCGGTGCCACGAACAGTACGGGACCGGAGCCCTACGACCAGTGCCCGTATCAGACCAGGGAGACCGTGACTTCAAGCCAGCGCCTCAAGGGAAAAGTCGCCGTCGTCACGGGCGCGACGAGTGGTTTCGGGGAGGCGATTGCCCGCCTTTTTGCTATGGAGGGCGCGGCGCTTGTTCTCGGCGGCCGACGCTCAGGCGCCGGGGAGGCGCTCTCCGCAGAGCTTCGCAGCCTCGGCGCTGATGCCCAGTTCGTGGCAGGAGACGTGGGCAATGAGCGCGATGCGGATGCGCTGGTGGCTTGCGCGCGCGGCGCGCATGGCCGGATCGACGTCCTTGTCCTAAACGCAGGAATCGGCTACCCAGGTACAGGCCCGTTCTGGGAGGTTCCGCCTCAGGAGTTCGATCTCGTATTCGGCACAAACGTTCGCGGTGTTTGGCTCTGCGCGCGCGCCGCTGCTCCACTCCTCGGTCGGGGCGCATCCGTGGTGGTGATGGCATCGATGTCGAGCTTCGTTGTGTATCCAGGCGAGACCGTGTACAGCGCAAGCAAGGGCGCCGTTCTGCAGCTTGCGCGCGGGATGGCCGGTGATCTCGCTCCCCGGGGCATACGCGTGAACGCACTCTGCCCTGGCATTTGTGACACTCCACTCACTCGCTGGTTCATCGATACTGCCGATGATCCGACCGCAACCGAGGCCGAATTCGCGGCCTTTGCCCCGCTCGAGCGTATGGGCACGGCCGACGAGATAGCGCGAGCGACTCTATTCCTAGCTACGGAAGACTCCTCCTACTGCACAGGGTCGAGCCTTCTGATCGATGGTGGGGCGACGATCCGGTAGGTTGGACGCGACGGGGGAGGACTTGAGCCGAGCCTTCGATGGCCGCGTTGTGATCGTGACCGGCGGAGCGACCGGAATCGGCGCCTCGTCGGCCCGCGCGTTCGCGCGCGAGGGAGCCAGCGTCTTCATTCTGGACGTCAATGTGCCGGATGGAGAGAGGACTGCAGCCGAGATCGTCTCCTCAGGGAGCTCCGGGTCTTTTCGAGAAGCGGACGTGGCGGACGAAGGGGCAGTTCGGCAAGCCGTTCAAGAGATCGTCTCCGAGCACGGGCGCCTCGACGTGATGCACGCAAACGCTGGAATCGAGCTGGCGAAGACGATCGCCGATACTTCAGTGGAGGAATGGCGGCGAGTACTCGACGTCAACCTGACCGGCGTCTACCTCGCGTGCCGCTTCGCGCTGCTTGAGATGATGAAGCAGCGTTCAGGCGCGATCGTCATCACCGCTTCCCCTCATGCGCTTGTGACTACGCCTGACGCAGGAGCATATGCTGCCTCGAAGGGTGGTGTGCTTGCGCTAACCCGTGCACTCGCTCTCGAGGGGGCTCCGAACAATGTCCGTGTCAATGCCGTGCTTCCCGGCGGGACGGACACGCCCATGCTTCATCGGGAGGCCATGGTCGCGTCCGACCCGGAGGCGCAGCTCAAACGCTTCGCTGCCATCCACCCGCTCAATCGCCTCGGCCGTCCCGAGGAGGTCGCCGAGGGGGTGCTGTTCCTTGCGTCGGATGCGGCGTCATTCGTGACCGGTACCGCTCTCGCCGTCGATGGCGGCCTGCTCGCAGTCCAGTCCGGTGGACCTCCTCTCAGCTATACGGACTGACAACCGAAGGGTTGGTTGACCGTCCCGTCCGGACTTCCTAGCGTCCCCATTCGCTGACGCTGCAGTACCTCGAAGAGCTCTAAGCGCGCGCGTGATGAGCGTGCCTCTTGACCGGCCCATGCGGCGAAAGTACGGTCGGATCTCTTCGATCTCACCCTAATTCCACGCCGAGGGGCAATGCGCATCGAGCACTTCGACACAGAGTGGGGGAACCCGGGAAGCTACTCCCAGGCTGTTCGTTTTGGGGACCTCATTTTCACCTGCGGCCAGTTAGGCGCCGAACCAGGCGGACCGACAGTCGACTTCGAGACACAGGCGAGGAGGGCCCTCGAGCGACTCGTGTCGGTGGTCAGCGCGTCTGGTGGTGGGGCCGACACGATCGTGAGGATCAATGGGTTCCTCGCGAGTATGGAGGACTTTCCCGTGTACGACCGCATCTATCGAGAGGTCATCGGAGTCGAGCCCAAGCCAACTCGAACGACGGTGCAGATCGGCGGCTTCGTGCCGCCGCTGCTCGTCGAGGTTGATGCGGTCGCCGTCACGCGTGAGACCCTGGCCGAGGAGTCTTCCTAAGGAGCACGGGGCCACGCGATTCGCCGACAAGGTAGCGATCGTCACCGGCGCAGCCAGCGGAATTGGTGAGGCCACCGCTCGACTCCTCGCGGCCGAGGGCGCAAGCGTCGTTCTTGCAGATATCCAGGACGCCGCCGGAGCCCACGTCTCGGAGGAGATTCAACGCACCGGCGGTACAGCGCGCTACCAGCACTGCGACGTTGCCTCCCTCGGTGACTGGAAGGCATTGGCGAGCGATACGATCGGCCAGTTCGACCGGATCGACATCGTGCACAACAACGCGTACACGATCGTACGCGGCCCGACCCACGAGCTTGATGAGAGAGACTGGAACCGGCAGATTGATGTCTGTCTGAAGCAGGTTTTTCTCTCGGTCAAAACGTGCATCCCACATCTGATCGAGTCACAGGGCGTGATGATCAATACATCTTCAGTGCACGCCCACTTGGGCTTCAGCCAGCATGCTGCCTACGACGCCGCGAAGGGGGCGATCAGTGCGCTCACCAGGCAACTAGCCGTCGAATATGGGCCCGAGGTGCGGGTGAACGCTGTGCTTCCCGGGGGGATTCTGACGGCCGCCTGGGAAGGCGTGAGCAAGGAAGACATAGCGCACTTCGCCAACCAGGCCGTCGCAAAAAGGCTTGGGCACCCCGCGGAGGTCGCCGCGGCTGTTGCCTTCCTCGCCTCGGAAGATGCCTCCTACATCACAGGCGAGGGCATCGTGGTCGACGGGGGCTGGAGCATCACGAGAGAGCAGTGAGGGCAAAGGAGCCATCATGCGCATCGAGCACATCGATCTGACCTTTCTCAACTTGCCCATGGTCCGGCCCGAAGGTTGGGTCTGGGGACAGCGTTCCTCGTACACGGTCGGACTCGTCGAGCTCCACACCGACGCCGGTATCTCGGGCATCGGCGAGGTCAATGTCTGCATGGGCCCGGATTCCGCTGTCATTCGGGCTATCACGGAGCAGATGTCCCGGAGTTTTGTCGGCGACAGTCCGCTCGCGCCTCAGCGAATGATCGCTCGCGTCATGGGCACCGGGTGGTACCCGTTTCACCGGACCGCAGCGCTTGTTCTGGGCGGTTTGGAGATGGCGTGTTGGGATGTGATGGGGAAATACCTCAAACAGCCCATCTCCGCGTTCTTCGGCGGTGCCCTTCGAGACTCGTTCCCCTCCATGTACTACATCCAGCTTCAGGACCTGGACCTCATGGTCGAGCAGGCGCGTGACGCGGTCCAACGCGGGTTCGGAACGATCTACTTCAAGGTCGGCATCGACGAGGAGCGAGACGTCGAGCTGGTCAGCCGTGTCCGGGAGGCGATTGGCTTCGGTCCCAAGATCCGAGTCGATGCGAACGAGGCATGGTCCCCTGGGACGGCGGTACGGGTCCTCCGGCGAATGGCGCCATGCGTGCTGGAATACATCGAGCAACCCGTCTCGATGTTCGACATAGATGGTCTTGCACACGTGCGTACCGCAAGCGGCGTCGCTGTCGGTGCGAATCAGTCGTCATGGGGCTCTCAGGCGATCCTCGAGATCATTCGCAAGAACGCGGCCGACGTCCTCATGACCGATCCTCACCAGGAAGGTGGACTCCTCCCGACAAAACGGGTGCTGGGGCTCTGCGAGATGGCGGGCCTTCCCTTCGTCAACCATGCCTACAACGCTACGACGATCACGCTCACCGCACACACGCAAGTCATGAGCACTTCGAGCGCGTGCGTACTTGCGATCCAGGGCCATCCCGACTTCCTAGCTGACGACTATGTAACGGAGCCCCTCGACTACACGGGAGGCCGACTCGCCGTGCAGGATCGTCCTGGCCTTGGACTGGAGATCGATCCCGACAGGGTCGGACGCTACGCAGCACAGTTTGAAGAGGAGGGAATGGCCAACGTCTACCCGACCTCCCGGGAAGTTCCGGTGGCCTTCTTGCCTGCTTTCTAACGTAATGCGCTTCCAGACTGCTCGAACACAGGATGTTCTCGCTGGTGCCGGCGTTGAGTCGGCGCTGCTCTCCTCCGCACCGAGCGTCGCTTACACGGGCGGCTACTCGCCTTCGTGGGAAATGTGGCCCGGTTACAACCCGTATGTTCCGGAGCCAGTTCTCTGCTGCGCCTGGCCTGACCGCGACCCGGTGCTTCTCCTGCCGAACTACTACGCACCCTATGGGGAGGCTTGCCCGATCGAGATCGATGTCTTCCCCACTTACTCGCACACGACTCCCCTCGACCAGGTGGCTGAGGTGGCGAAGGCCGCCGCTGGGCGTCTAGGCTCGCGAGTCGGGCGGCTCGGCTACGAGGCGCGGACGCTACCGGCTGGGACGAGGGAAGCGATCGAATCTCACGTCACAGTCAGTCAGTGGGTCGACATTTCTGAGGCGCTCGAGCGTATGCGGGTCGTAAAGGCGCCCGAGGAGATTGATGCGATACGTCGAGCTTCGGAGATCGCTGACCTCATCCAGCAGTTTGTCAAAGACTCTGCGGAGCCAGGGCGCCGCGAGATCGATGTCGCCGCCGAGGCGATCGCCGCGGCCTGGGGGCAAGCTGGACATCGTTTCGCCATCCTTGTCCAGCTTTCGAGTGGGCCGGCGACGGCCGCGACGGGCGGATGGGAGCCGGGCGAGCGTGTGATCGCCCAGGGAGATCTGATCTGCACCGACACCGCCCCCTGGCTCGGTGGGTATTGGAGCGACACTTGTAACGGGATCGTGGTCGGAGAGCCGGCGGCACGTCACCGTGAGATCTTCGCCATTGTGCATGACGCCCTCGAGGCGGGTATCGCCGCGGCCCGACCGGGCGTCGCGGCGCAGGTTGTTGACGAGACCTGCCGGTCGATCGTCAGGGCAGCGGGGTTCGACTACCCCCACCACTCCGGACACGGACTCGGGCTCGCGCATACCGAGCCACCGAGGATCACGCCGGACTCGACGGAGATGATCGAAGAAGGCATGGTTCTTGCACTCGAACCCGGCATCTATATCGAGGGTTGGGGCGGCTTTCGACACGAGCACGTTTTTGCCGTCTACGGGGACGGCAACGAACTGCTTTCTCAGTTCGCGCACACGCTCTGATCCATTGCTCGGACGCTTACGGTGAACACGATCACGCTCTCCGATACACGAGCCCGAGCCGAGATAGCCGTCGCCGAAGGCGGGCGCGTGCAGCACTTGGTGGATCTCGTGTCCGGTCGTGAGCTGCTCTACCAGAGGACACCGCCGGAGGTCGTACTGACCGACTTCGCAACGGGCTGCCCCGGAGGCTGGGTCGAGCTATTTCCGAACGATTCGCCCTGGTCCAGCCATCCCGACCACGGGCGACTCTGGTCAACGTCGTTCGATGTCCTAGAGCATGCGAGCCGCGGCGTCGTACTCGAGGCCCACCTGGTGGACCCGCCCGTAAGAGTTGTCCGCTGTTACGAGCTTCTCGATTCGACGCGTCGCGGACTCCGAATCGAGACCAATCTGCGTGCCCTCGGGAACACCGGACCATTTCTATGGGCAAGCCATCCGATGCTCGCCGTCTCGGAGGGATGGCGGATCGATCTCGAACGTGACGCTGTCGAGTCCGATTCCGAGCTGCCAGGACGTTTTCAACCGACAACGAGACTCGATGAGGGTCAGCGCGAACGAGCACTTATCGTTCCGGCACCCAACCAAGGATGGTCGGAGGTCCTCTACGCCTCGAGGTCACACCAGGCTCGTGTCTCCTCTCCCGATCGCTCGAGAACAACGCGGGTCGCATGGGACGAAGATTTCCTGCGTCATTTGTGGATCGTGACGATCAGCGGCGAGCTCGATCTCGACCTCTGCCTGCTCTTCGAGCCCTGCACGAGCCGCCCGTACCGGCTCGAGGAGGCCGTTGACCTCGGAGAGGCGGTGTCTCTAGGAGAAGGCGAGGAGAGGGCGTGGTGGACGGAGGTCGAGTCGCTCGACGCGGTCGCGTGACGCTCCATCACCGCGCGAGCGCCTCGACTTCGGCGGCGGTCGCGAAGGAGGGCATCGTCCCTGGGCGCTCGACCTTGATCGTCGCGGCTCGAACCGCGTAGGCGACGGCATCCGCGAGGTGGTCTTCTGCGCGGAGACGGACCGCAAGAGCAGCCAGGAACGCGTCTCCCGCCCCGGTCGTGTCAACTGCCTCCGCGACGCGGGTCGGCACGTGTTGCACGTGACCTCCTGCGGCGACGTAGGCGCCGGCCGCCCCGGCTGTCACCACGACCACCGGGATCGCGAGCCGCTCGTGAACCGCCGCGGCCAGCTCCGCGACCGGTGCCTCCCGACCCACCAGCTCGGCCGCTTCATGCTCGTTCGGAACCAACACGTCGCAAAGTTCGAACAGCTCGAACGGGACCGGCACGACGGGCGACGGGTTCAGAATCGTCCGGACGCGCCGTTCGCGCGCGATCCTGAACGCCTCCAGGGCGGCCTCGGGCGGAGCCTCGAGCTGGCAGACGACCGACGAGGCGCCATCGATCGCACTCGCTCGCCGGCGGACTAGCGGTGCGTCAAGCTGGGCGCTTCGCTCCATCGCGGTCGCGATCGCCGGGATGGCGTTGGGAGGGAGGAGCACGAAGCCGACATCGGTCGCCCCGTTGACCACGACCGAAAAGCTGACATCGACGCCAACCTCCTCGAAGTAGCCGATGGCACGACGGCCGCGCTCGTCGTTCCCGACGACCGTGACGAGTCGGACCGGCACGCCTAGCCGTGCGACGGCGACCGCCTGGTTCGTCGCCTTGCCGCCGTCCAGCGGCTCCTCATAGCCCCAGGCGAGAACGCTCTGGCCCTCCGCGGGGATCGAGTCGACATGGAGGAGGAGCCCCTGTGCGTGGGCTCCGACTACGACGATCGGCCGGTCCTCAGTCATCGGACCTGATCGCCCTTACGTCGGCCGCGAGGGCGCTCCCGAGGGCGCGAGGTCGAGGAGCTTGGGCGTGCGCTCGCCGGTCGAGACGTCTGTTCCCTCGCCCACTCGGGCGGCGGCTCGAGGCTGTTTGACCGTGGCCGACACGGGCCCTTACTTTATGCTGATCGCTGAAAGAAGTTACGTGGGCGTCTCAGTCGATTCGCACCAGCTTGCGGACTGGCTCGCGATTCCGGTGGAGGAACTTCCGGACCGCTCGCCGATACCGCTCACGGTCTGCGAGACGAAGGACGACCTGTACCTGGATTTCGCCGAGGAGATGCTGGCCGAGGCGGCCGAGGCGTCCGAACGCGGGGAAGAGGTCGCCGTCATCGTGCCGCTCGGTCCGAAGGCGCACTACCCGCTGCTCGCACGCATGGTGAACGAGCGCCGCCTGTCGCTTGAGCACGTTACGTACTTCGGGATGGACCAGTGGCTCGACTGGCAAGGGCGCCCGCTCCCATTGGATCACCCCTTCAATCTCGAGGCCTACTTCCACCAGCACTACCTGGATCTCGTCGACCCGAAGCTCCGCCCGCGGCCCGAGAACGTCATCTTCCCGTCGGTGCTCGACCTCGACCGTGCTTCGGAGGAGATCGCGCGCCGCGGCGAGATCGCCACGACGTACGGCGGCTTCGGCTTTCAGGGCCACCTCGCCTTCAACGAGCCTCCATCCTCGCGCTGGACGAGCGTCACCCTTGAGCAACTCCGCGAGAGCCGTACCCGAATCACCCCCGTCGCGATCGACACGATCATCGCCCACGCCCAAAGGGCGCTCGGCGGGAACGTCTTCGGCGTTCCGCCGATGGCCGTGACGCTCGGAATGAGAGATCTCCTCTCGGCACGGAGGATCCGTCTTTACACGGACGGGGGCGCCTGGAAGCAGACGATCCTCCGGATCCTCCTTTTCTCCGAGCCGACGGTCGACTATCCGGTCACGCTCGTCCACGACCATCCGGACATCCACGTGATCGTCGACGCGGAGTCGGCCGCGCCGCCGCCCGGGGAGTGGTGAGCCCCATGCGGATCTCGGAAGTCGAGGTCACCGTGGTCTCGATTCCCTTCCGGGAGCCGGAGACATGGATCTGGGGTCGCCGGTACGGGATCACGAACGCGCTTGTCCAGGTCCAGACCGATGAGGGGGTGACCGGGATCGGGGAGTGTCCCGGCCATCCGAACGTCGCCTCCGTGATGGGAGTCCTGGACTCGATCCGCGAGGTCGTCGTCGGTGAGGACCCGCTGAGGATCGAGCGGCTGCTGCAGCTGCTCCTCGCCCGGCGAGGCCTGCACCACTTCCGGCACACGGCGAACGTCGCGCTCGGAGGCCTCGAGACGGCGCTCTGGGACATCGTCGGCAAGGTCGCTGGCCAACCGCTCGCGAACCTCTTCGGAGGGCCCGTCCGCGAGCGCGTCCCCTACTACCACTACATCCCGATGGGGCCCTCGGAGAGTATGGCTGCACAGGCAGCCGACGGCGCAGCGGCAGGGTTCGGGACGATCTACCTGAAGTCCGGCTTCGACCGCATGAAGGACATCGAGGACGTGGCCGCAGTGCGGGAGGCGATCGGCTCCGACGTCGAGCTTCGCATCGACGCGAACGAGGCGTGGAGTCCCGCCGAGGCGATCGCGATCGCAACCGAGCTTGCGCCCTTCCGGCTCGAGTTCATCGAGCAGCCGGTCTCCATGTACGACCTCGACGGGCTTGCGCGCGTGCGGAGGGCCGTCGACACTCCGATCGCAGCGAACCAGACCGCGTGGCTCGAGTTCGACGTCCTCGGGATCATCCGCAGGCGCGCGGCGGACGTCGTGCTCACGTGCCCGCACCAGCTCCATGGACTCCTCGCCTTCAAGAAGGCGGCCGCGCTCTGCGAGATCGCCGGCCTCCCCATCGTCAAGCACAGCTTCGGCGACCTGGGGGTCACGACCTGGGCTGCCGCCCAGGTTCTCGCCACGTGTCCGAACGCGACCCTTGCCAACCAGACCCACTACAACCTGCTCGACGGCGACGTGATCGTCGGTGGACCGCCCGCGTTCGTGGACGGCGCGCTCGAGCTTCCGGAAGTTCCCGGGATCGGCGTGGAGCTCGATCCCGAGAAGGTCGCCCTCTACGAGGAGACATACCTTCGCGAGGGCGAGTACTCCGTCTACGGCCCCGTGCCGAGCGGAACACGATCGATGTGAGAGGAGGAGGAGCGATGGAGGAAGATCCCCAGATAATGGAGGCCGAGGCGGCGGTTCGCTTGCTCATCGAGCAGAAAATGCAGACGCCGATCAACCGGCGGCAGTTTCTGCAGCGCGCCGGCAGTGGGGTGGTGATGTCGACCTTCGGCGTCTCGCTCCTTGCTGCCTGCGGCGGTGGGGACGGAGACGGCGGAGGCGCGGGCGGCGGCGAGGTCGGCGGCACGCTCCGGATGGTCATCTGGGACGGCTACGACGACAAGAAGGCCTTCCAGCCGTTCCTCGACAAGCACGGCGTCAAGACGCAGCCGACTTACATCGGCAACAACGAGGAGATCTTCACCAAGCTCCGCGCCGGCGGCGTGGGCTCGGTCGACCTCGTGACCCCGTACCACGGCTACATCGAGGTCCTCCACGACGCCGACCTGCTGGAGCCGCTCGACTACTCGAAGCTCCCGAACTCGAAGGGCTATCTCCCGAACTTCAACAAGCCCGACTGGAACACCTTCGACGGCAAGACCTACTCGGCGCCGTTTCTCTGGGGCACCGATCCCATGATGTACAACGAGAAGTTCATCAAGGAGCCGCCGGCCTCCTGGAAGGACGTGATGAAGCCCGAGTACAAGGGCAAGGTCGTCATGGTCGACGACACGCTCGGGCAGATCATGGTCTGGGGCAAGGTCCTCGGCTACGACCCGCCGGTGGAGCTCACCCCGGAGCAGCTCGACGACGTCATCAAGTACCTGATCGAGGTCAAGACGAAGCAGGCGCGGACATTCGCGTCGAGCTGGGGCGACATGGCCGACATCATGGCGCGCGGAGACGCGTGGATCTCGACGGGCGGCTGGGAGGCGATCAAGAACTTCGCCGCCGAGAAGGGCGGGCAAGTCAACTACACCCATCCGGCGGAGGGCGACTTCGCGTGGACGGACTCCTGGTGCATCCCCAAGGACGCGCCGAACCAGGACACCGCCTACGCCTGGATCGACTGGATCCTCGGGGCCGAGCCGCAGGCGCAGATCGACAAGGATCTCTCCGGCGGCGCGGTCACCCAGGCGGCCATCGACAAACTCGACCCGGAGACGAAGGCCATCTTCCCGTACGACAACCTCGAACCCGTCTTCGCGAAGGCGCCGAACTATGCGATGCCTCCGCGCGATCCGGGTGATCTGACGACGCTCGACGACTGGAACAAGGCGTGGGAGCGCCTGCGGGCGGCGTAGGAGCGTTGGCGAGCACCGAGGCAGCGGCACCCGGCCGCTCCAGCGACGGCAGCGCGGCGTCCGTCGACGCAGCGATCGTCGTCGAGGGCGTCACCAAGCGGTTCAAGCAAACCGTCGCGGTCGACGACTGCCACCTCGTGGTCGAGCGGGGAGCGTTCGTCTCCCTGCTCGGCCCGAGCGGCTGCGGCAAGACAACACTCCTGCGCATGATCGGCGGCTTCGAGTCGCAGGACGGCGGCCGCATCCTCATCCACGGCAAGCCGGTCGACCGGTTGCCGCCGAACAGGCGCCCCGTCAACATGGTCTTCCAAAGGTACGCGCTCTTCCCGCACAAGTCCGTCTACGAGAACATCGCCTTTCCGCTCGAGCTTCGCGGTGTCTCGAAGAAGGAGCGGCGCAAGCGCGTCCAGGAGAGCCTCGAGCTCGTGCGGCTCCCGGGGGTCGAGGACCGCCGGCCGACCGAGCTCTCGGGGGGGCAGGCCCAGCGCATCGCGCTCGCGCGGGCGCTCGTCGGCCGGCCCGACGTCCTCCTGCTCGACGAGCCGCTCACCTCCCTCGACCTGAAGCTCCGCAAGGCGATGCAGCTCGAGCTGCGGAGCATCCAGGAGGAGCTCGGCACGACGTTCCTCTACGTCACGCACGACCAGGAAGAAGCGCTCACGATGTCGGATCGGATCGTCCTCATGAACGAGGGTCGGATCGTGCAAGAGGGCGAGCCCGCCGAGATCTACAACCGGCCCGAGTCGGTCTTCGCCTCGCACTTCATCGGCGAGACGAACCTTTTCGAGGGCGAGGTCGTCGCAGTCGAGACCGCTGGGACGCGCGTCCGCGTCGGATCCCTAGACGTCGCCGCGCCCATCGGGGACGTCAGCCCGAGCGTGACCGCGGCCGTGTCGGTCCGCCCTCAGGCCGTCGCAATCGGCCCCGAGGTCGTACACGATCACGAGAACCGGTTCCGAGGCCGGTTGGAGCGCAGGATCTTCCTCGGGAACCTCGTCCGCTGGTACGTCGAAATCGATCCGGGGGTCATCGTGACGGCCGAAGGGCCGGCCGAGGATCCGCCGCTCGAGGAGGGAACCGACCTCGAGGTGAGCTGGCGGCGCGACGACTCGATCCTCCTCCCGCACCGGCCGTAGCCGTGGCCATCCGCGCTGCCCCGACCTCCGAGCAGCTCGACCTCTCCGCGCGCGTCGCGATGCTCTTTCGCACGCGCGAAGAGCGCGAGCGGTGGCTCTCGCTTGCCCAGCTGACCCCGGCAATGGCCTTCCTCCTCGTCTTCCTGGTCGGGCCTCTCGCGGTCTTCCTGATCTACAGCTTCTGGGTGACTCGCTCCTATCAGCTCATCTCGGACTGGAACATCGAGAACTACCGCGAGGCGTTGACCCAGGGGGTCTACCGCGACCTCTTCCGGAACACGATCGAGATCGCGATCGTCGCGGCCGCGATCACGACGAGCCTCGCGTACACGTACGCACACCTCATCCGCTTCCAGCTCCGTCGCTTCCAGAACGTCCTTCTTTTTGTCGCGATCGTCGCGCTCTTCTCCGGCTACCTCGTCCGCATCTATGCCTGGCGGACGATCCTTGGCGACGAGGGGATCATGAACCGCGCGCTCCTGAGCCTCGGTCTCGTCGACAAGCCGCTTTCATTCCTCCTCTACAGCCGCGCAGCGGCGCTCATCGTGCTCGTCAACTTCCTCGTGCCCCTCGCGATCCTCCCGATCTACGCGGCGCTCCAGAATGTGTCCGACGATCAAATCGACGCTGCGCGTGACCTCGGCGCGGGCGCCTTCCAGGCATTCCGGAAGGTGACGCTGCCGCTCGCCTGGAACGGCGTCTTCGTCGCCTTCTCGTTCACGTTCATCATCGCCGCCGGCGACTACGTCACCCCTCAGCTGGTCGGCGGAACGAGCGGTGCGATGATCGGCCGGGCGATCGCGGACAAGTTCGGCGTCACGTTCGCCTGGCCGCTCGGCGCTGCGCTCTCGTTCCTGACGCTCGCATTCGTGCTCGCGATCCTCAGTGTCATCCGGTTCGCGTCGAGGAGAGTGCTGCGATGAGGCGCGGCGAGTCCGTTCTCGCCTGGCTCTTCGTGGGGGCGCTCATCGCGTTCCTTTTCCTCCCGGTCGCCGTCGTGGTCCTCTTCTCGCTGAACTCGGAGGCGTCGACGAGCCTGCCGTTAACCGGGTTCAGCCTTCGCTGGTACCACGCCGCCTTCGCGGATGAGCGGTTCACCTCCTCGCTCGTGAACAGCGTGAAGGTCGCGGCTGCAACTGCGGTACTTGTCGCGCTCGTCGGTGCGAACGCGTCCTTCGCCATCAGCCGGCGTAAGTCCCGTCTTCTGAACACGTTCTCGTCGTTCGTGACGGCGCCCCTGATCCTTCCGGGGCTCTTCCTCGGCGTCGCCCTCCTGAGCTTCTTCACCGAGATCGGCATGCAGACGTCACTCACGACCGTAATCATCGGGCACGCGCTCGTGACGCTCCCGTTCGTCGTCCTCATCGTCAACGCGCGCCTCATGAATCTCGATCAGTCGATCGCGGAGGCGGCACGGGACCTTGGCGCGACGCCGTTCCAGGCATACCGGAAGATCATCTTCCCGCTCGTTCGCCCGGCGATCTTCGGGGCCATCCTGCTTGCGGTCGCCTGGTCGTTCGACGAGTTCATCATCACGTTCTTCACGATCGGCGGCCAGTCGACGCTCCCGATCCTCATCTGGGGCCTCCTCCGCCAGGGCATCGATCCGTCGGTGAACGCGATCGCGACAATCATCCTCGGGACGACGATCGTCGCGACGCTGCTCGCCGGGTGGTTGATCTCCGGCCGGGAGCTAGCCCGATGAGGATCGCCACTCTCCGGACGACGATCGTCTCGGTCCCGTTCTCCGGGGAGGAGGTCTGGGTCTACGGTCGCCGGCGCGGGATCACCAACGTCCTCGTTGAGGTCGAGAGCGACGACGGCCTGACAGGGATCGGGGAGGCAGTGGGATGGCCGACGCCCGAGATCGCGGTGAGTGCGCTCGAGAGCACCCGCGGGGACATCCTAGGCGCCGACGCGTTCCGGATCGAGCAGCTCACGGCTCGGCTGTACGGACGGCGGGGATGGCACTACTTCCGCAATACGGCCGGCTGTGCGTTCGCCGGGCTCGAGATGGCCCTCTGGGATCTCGTCGCGAAGGCGTCCGACCTGCCGCTGCACGTCCTCTTCGGAGGGGCGGTGCGCGAGCGAGTTCCCTACTACTGGTACGTGCCAGCCGGCACGCGGAACGAGATGGCCGCCGTCGCCCGGCAGGGCGTCGAGCAGGGGTTCACCACCATCTACCTGAAGGTTGGATTCTCTCCCGGAGGCACCGTCGCGGACGTTGCCTCCGTACGGGAGGCGGTGGGCTCCGGTGTCCGACTACGCGTGGACGCGAATGAGGGGTGGAGCGTCGCCGAGGCTGTCCGCGCCATCGGGGAGCTCGCGCCGCTCGGGATCGAGTTCGTCGAGCAGCCGGTGAACATGTACGACCTCGCGGCGCTGGGAGAGGTACAGCAGCGCGTCGTCGTTCCGATCGGCGCGAACCAGACCACGTGGGACGAGTACGCGACGCTCGCCGTGCTCAGGGACGGGCTCGCCTCCGTCGTCGTCACCGACCCCCATCAGCTCGGGGGGCTCGGCCGTTTCAAGAAGGTGGCGGCCATGTGTGAAACGGCGGACGTCCCGGTCGTCAAGCACAGCTTTGGCGACCTCGGGATCTCGACCTTCGCAGCGGCGCACGTGCTCTCCTCGTGCCCCAACGCCGGCCTGGCCCACCAGACGCACTACCAGCTTCTCGAGGACGACGTGCTCGTCGGAGGGCCGCCCGTATTCGAGGACGGGGGGCTCGCGCTCCCCGACGCATCGGGCATCGGCGTCGAGCTCGACCGCGACCGCGTCGAGTCGTTCGCAGAGCTCTACCGGCGCGAGGGGTGGTTCTCGCCCTACGAAGACCGCGCCGCATGAAGCTGCACGGCAAGGTTGCCGTCATCACCGGCGCGGCCTCGGGCATGGGGGCGGCCGCAGCGCGTCTCTTCGTCTCCGAGGGCGCGCAGGTGGTCGTCGCGGACGTCGACGAGGAGGGTGGACGGGCGGTGGCCGCAGAGCTCGGCGACGCCGGGCTCTTCGTCCGCACAGATGTCTCCGATAGCGAGCAGGTCCAGGCACTCGTGCGCATGGCAGTGAAGCGCTTCGGCAGGCTGACGACGCTCTACAACAACGCCGCTCCCCTGCGGCTTGTGAACGAAGAGGACCGGTCGGTGACCGAGCTCCCGGAAGAGGTCTTCGACCGGATGTGGGCCGTGGTGACGCGGGGGACGTTCCTCGTTTGCAAGTACGGGATCCCGGAGCTCATCCGCGCGGGCGGCGGGTCGGTCATCAACACGTCTACGGTCGACGCGGTCGTGGGCCAGGGCGGCTACGACGCCTATTCGGCGGCGAAGGGCGGAGTGCTCTCGCTTACGCGGGCCATGGCGGTGGGATTTGCGGAGCACGGCGTCCGCGTGAACGCGATCCTGCCCGGGTTCGTCCGGACGCCGGCGAGCGAGCCGTGGCTCTCCCGAGAGGCGTCGCGCCGGGCGATCGAGGGCCTTCACCTGACCCGGATCGGCGAGCCCGAGGACATCGCCCGCTTCGCCCTCTACCTTGCCTCCGACGACTCCGCCTACGTCACCGGCGGCTGGCACTGCATCGACGGCGGCTTCACTGCCTTCAAGACCACGGTGACCGACTACGGAGGGCTCGAATGACTGGACGACACGCGGGCCGGGGAGTCATCGTGACGGGAGGGACGAGTGGGATCGGCCTCGCGGCCGCAAAGCGCTTCGCAGAGGACGGAGCCCGAGTCTGGATCCTCGGCACCCGGCCGGAGAAGCTCGCAGCCGCCCTCGAGGGGATGCCGGACGATCGCGTGCGCGGCTGCGTCTGCGACGTCTCGCGCGAGGACGACGTCGACCGCGCCTATGACGAGGCAATCGGGTTCACCGGCGCGCTCGACGCGGTCTTCGTGAACGCCGGGATCGACGGCAAGGGCGACGCTGCCGTCGACCTGCCTGTCGACTTCTTCCGTCGCGTGCTCGACGTCAACCTCGTCGGGGCCTTCCTGTCGGCGCGCGCCGCCGCGCGCAGGATGGGCGACGGAGGCGCGATCGTGATCAACGGGTCGGCAAGCGGGCTCGAGGCCGAGGCGAACTTCGTGGACTACAACACCTCGAAGGCGGGCGCGATCATGCTCGGGCGGACGCTCGCCGTCGAGCTGGCTCCCCGCGGGATCTGGGTGACCGTCGTCTGTCCCGGCTATGTGAGGACCCCCATGAACGCGGACTTCCTCGACGTGCCCGAGAACCGCGAGCAAGTGCTCCACGAGATACCGATCGGTCGGCTGGGTCGGCCGGAGGAGGTAGCGGGGCTCGTCTCTTTCCTCGCCGGCCCGGAGGCGTCCTACATGGCCGGCGCCGTCGTCACGATTGACGGGGGCCGGCTTGCTTGACCCGCTCGACCGCCTTCGCGAGCACCTCGCACGCGCAGACGTCCACCAGGCCGTCCTGAGTCATCCGGAGACTCTCGCGCACCTCGTCGGCTTCGAGCAGCCGTTCGAGGACTGGCCCGTCGCCGAGCCGTTCACCGCGGCTCCGCCGCTGCTCGTCCTCGGGCGGGACGACGCGATGCTGCTCGTCCCGACCTTCTTCATCGGTCGCGCTGAGGGAGTCGAGATTCCCGTCGTCGAGACGGCGAGCCACGCCTTCGTTGGGCAGCCGCCGGACGCGACCGGCGCGTTCGAGCGCGCCGTCGCGGAGCTACCGCTTGAGCCGGGGCGACTCGGCGTCGAAGCCCGGGTGCTCCCTCTCAAGGTTGGACAGTTGCTCGGAGGGCAAGGGCTCGATCTCGTCCCGGTGGATGAGACGGTGGTCGCCGCACGCCGCCGGAAGCTTCCCGCGGAGGTGGAGGCGATCAGGCGCGCCAGCAGCCTCGCTGACGCGATCCAGGCCGAGGTCAAGGCAAGGGCAGCGCCGGGTATCAGCGAGGCGGAGCTGGCCGGGCTCGCGCAGGCCGCCGCCGACCGCGAGGCGGGGAGGCGTGTCCCCGCGGTTCTGACCGTGACCGCCGGCGAGGCGACGGGCACCGGGGGCGACGTGGCCGGATCCCGGCTGTTGGCCAAGGGCGACCTCGTGCTGACGGACACGTCGCCATGGTTAGGGGGAGCCTGGTCGGATACCGCGAACGCAGTCGTGGTCGGCGAGCCCGACGCCGAGCAGCGACGGATGTTCGATTCGGTGCGGCAGGCGCTCGACTACGCGATCGACTTATGCCGGCCGGGCGCGGTTGCCGGGGACGTGGACCAAGCAGTTCGCGAGTCCCTCTCCGAGTGGGGGCCGCCGTACGGGCATCACACAGGGCACGGGATCGGCGCCTCCTGGTGCGAGCCACCCCTCGTCATCCCTGGGAGCCAGGACGTCCTCGAGGAGGGGATGGTACTCGCGGTCGAGCCGGCGGTGTACCGGCCTGATTGGGGAGGGATCCGCCTGGAGCACGTCTTCGTCGTCCGCGCCGGCGGTAACGAGATCCTCACCGAATTCGAGCACACGCTCTGATCCATGGCCACGGTCACCGCCGTTCGGGCAACGCCGGTCAACATCCCGCTCGTCGCGCCGTACCGTTGGGCGGCAGGGATCCTGACCGGCTTCACACGCACCGTCGTCGAGGTCGAGACGGACGA
>Ga0307415_100000408_pt1 | contig 18358 bp, 19 predicted proteins | sample DK1Cmetagenome_FD_204524 | JGI IMG/M metagenome (GOLD analysis project Ga0307415, IMG submission 204524) | Maize rhizosphere microbial communities from greenhouse at UC Davis, California, United States - DK15-C-2 | ecosystem: Host-associated > Plants > Roots > Rhizosphere > Soil | place: USA...
CCGGGCGGTGCGGCTGCTGGCCGACCACTGCGATCTCTACAACGCCGCCCTCCAAGAGCGCCGCGAGGCCTGGCGTATACGCAACCTCAGCATCACCTACGGTGACCAGTCGGCCCAGCTCAAGGAGATCCGCGCCGCCGACCCTGACGGGCAGGGCCGCCACTCCTTTACCGCCCAGCAGCAGACCCTCCGCCGCCTCAATGTGGTGTTCGGGGCCTATTTCAAGCGCGTAAGGAGCGCCGAGAGGGCCGGGCGGCAGGCTGGGATGAAGGGCGAGGGCCTCCAGCAGCGCACGGTCGGCTACCCACGCTTCAAGCCGCGCCAGCGTTTCAACCAGGTTCTCTTCATCGCTGGGGACGGCGCCAAATGGGAGCCCGCTGACGGTGGCCGGTGGGCGCACGCGACCTTCCAGGCGGTCGGGCGAGTCAGGGTGAACCAGCACCGGCCGGTGGTTGGCCGGGTGAAGACCCTGCAGCTCAAGCGGGAGGGTCGCCGCTGGTACGTGCTCGTCGTCACCGAGGCCGAGACGGCGCCGCTGGCGTCGACGGGCCGGTCGGTCGGTGTCGACGTAGGAGTGGCGCGGTTCCTGACCACCAGCGACGGAGAGGTCGTTGCCAACCCTCGATTCCTCGACGCCGCGCAGAAGCGGATCGTCGACCTGCAGCGCCGTATCATGCGTGCCCGGCCCGGCTCCGGCAACCGCAGGCGGCTTAGGCGGTCGCTCGCCAAAGAGTGGCGCACACTCCGCAACCAGCGGCGGGACTTCCACCACAAGATTGCCCACGGGCTGGTCGACACCTGCGACACCCTCGCGTTGGAAGACCCGCGCGTGGCCGCCATGACCGCCTCGGCCGCCGGCACCGTCGAGCACCCCGGCCGCAACGTCGCGGCTAAAGCCGGCCTGAATCGGTCGATCCTGGACGCCGGTTGGACGCAGTTCACGAGGATTCTTGTCGCCAAGGCTGAAAGCGCTGGACGGCGAGTCGTGCTCGTGCATCCCGCCCACACCTCGATCGACTGCCACACCTGCGGGGCCAGCTGCGCCCGGCCTCAGCAGGACCTCGTTGTCTGCCCCGTCCATGGCGATCTGGACGCCGACCTCAATGGGGCCCGCAACATCGCAACCAGGGCCGGGCTGGGCTCTGGTCAAGCCTCCGTGGCTTGAGAAGCTGCCGGCTTCAGTCGGCAGAGCAGTCACCGCGCTCGGCTCCTCGGTCAGGTCCCATAGGTCAGGGCCTATCACGGTATCGCGTGGGTACAAAAGCAGTGATGGAGCGGCTGAAGCGCCTGGTGCAGGCCCTCGACGACTTCCAGCAGGGCCGGTCCTGGCTGGCCTTCCCGGTGGCCGTGGTCAACAAGTACGGCGAGGACCAGGCCGGCCAGCGGGCCGCCCTGCTGGCCTACTACGGGTTCTTCTCGCTGTTCCCGCTGCTGCTGGTGGCGGTGACCGTGCTCTCGTTCGTGCTGCACGGGCGGGCCGACCTGAGCGAGCGGGTGGCCGACTCGACCCTGGCCCAGTTCCCGGTCATCGGCGACCAGATCCGCGACGAGGTCGAGAGCAGCCGGCTGCGGGGCAGCGGCCTGGCCCTGGTGGCCGGGCTGGCCCTGACCCTGTGGGGCGGGCTGGGGGTGGCCGAGGCGGCCCAGGCGGCCATGAACGGCATCTGGAACGTGCCCCGCCGCCGCTACCCGAATTTCCTCCTGCGCCGCCTGCGCGGCCTGGCCTGGCTGGTCATCCTGGGCGGCGGGCTGCTGCTGGCCAGCGTGGTCTCGGGGTTCGCGGCGGCCGCCGACACCGTCTGGTCGGGACCGGCCGGGGTGGCGGTCTCCACCGTGGTCAACATGCTGCTGTTCCTGGTCGGGTTCCGGGTGCTGACGGTCCGCAACGTGTCGCTGCGGGCGCTGCTGCCCGGGGCGGTGCTGGCCGCGCTGGCCTGGGCCCTGCTGCAGTGGCTGGGCGGCTGGTACGTGGCCCGCCAGCTCACCCGGGCCAGCGCCACCTACGGCACCTTCGCCCTGATCATCGGCCTGCTGTCGTGGCTCTACCTGGCCTCCACGGTGACCCTGCTGGCGGCCGAGCTGAACGTGGTCCGCTCGCGGCGGCTGTGGCCCCGCAGCCTGGCCCCGCCGCCGCTGGGCCGGCCCGACGAGCGCGCCCTGGAGGGCCTGGCCAAGCAGGAGGAGCGGCTGCCCGACCAGCGGGTCGAGGTCAGCTTCGAGGGCGCCGAAGGCGCCGAAGCGCCCCGCCGGGACGAGACGGCGTAATGCTCGAACTCCGAATGCCGTCGCCGCGCCCCGCTGGACCGGGCCCTGGCCGTCGCCAACGCGCCGCGCTGGGACTGACCGCCGCTCAGACCGGGTGCTCGCCCACCCGGTCCAGCACCACCTCGCCCCCGACCTCGGCGGTGCCGCCGGGGCCGGGGCGAGCGCGCAGCAGGGACCCGGCGCCCTGGCGGATGACGAGGGGCCGGCCGAGCTGGCTGACCAGCCGGACCGCGGCCGCCCCGGTGGCCTCGTCCTCGGCGATGCCGTAGCGGGGCGCGAACACCCTGGCCCGCACCCGCCCGGCCGCCTCGTCCTCCCAGGCCCAGCAGTCGACGAAGCCGAGCCCGTCGGGAGCGCCGGCCAGGGCGTCCACCTGGCCGGGGTCGTCCAGCTGGCGGAAGTCCATCTCCGGAGCCCACTCGGCCCGGCCGCGGATCCAGGTCACCCCGTCGCCGTCCAGGAAGGTCGGGACCTCCCCGGCCGGCGGCCGCAGCACCGGCACCGCGGTCCGCTCCCGGGCCAGCAGCCAGCTGGTGCCGACCAGCGGGTGCCCGGCGAACGGCAGCTCGGCCGCCGGGGTGAAGATCCGCACCCCACCCGCCGCCGGCTCGTCCACGAACACCGTCTCGCTGAAGCCGAGGTCGGCCGCGACCGCCTGCCGCCGCCCCTCGGGCACGCCGGCACCGTCCAGGAACACCCCCAGCGGGTTCCCGCCGGTCCCGTCGGGGGCCACGAACACCCGCAGCACGTGCAGCTCGGCCATGGGTGACAGCATAGCCGCGGCTGGACCGATCCAGCGGAGCATGCCAGGGTTGGGCGGGAGGAGGTGCGCATGGGCGGGTTCGTGTCGCGGGGGTTCAAGGGCCGGCGCCGGCCGGCGGCCGGGCAGGCCAAGCTGCCGCCGGGGCAGTACGCCGAGCCCGGGTTCCCGGTGCTGACCGCCGGGCCGACGCCCCGGATCGACCTGGCCGACTGGCGCTTCCGGATCGAGGGGCTGGTGGCCAAGCCGCGGGAGTGGACCTGGGAGGAGATCCACGATCTGCCCCCGTCCAGCTTCGAGGGCGACATCCACTGCGTCACCCGCTGGAGCAAGCTCGCCACCAGCTTCGCCGGGGTCTCGGTGGACACCCTCCTGGACGCGGTCGAGCCCCGCCCCGAGGCCAGCCACGTGGTCGCCTTCTGCTACGGCGGCTACTCCACCAACCTGCCCCTGGACGACGTCCGCGGCGGCAAGGCCTGGGTGGTGTGGGAGCACGAGGGGGCGCCACTGCCCCCCGAGCACGGCGGCCCGGCCCGGCTGCTCGTGCCCCACCTGTACTTCTGGAAGAGCGCCAAGTGGGTGGCCGGCCTGCGCCTGCTCGACCACGACGCTCCGGGCTTCTGGGAATCGCTCGGCTACCACAACCGCGGCGACCCCTGGCGGGAGGAGCGCTATTGGGGCGACTGAGCTGGCGGCTGGCCGAGGTGGCCGAGGTCCGGCCGGAGACCGAGCGGGTGGCCACCCTGGCCCTGGAGGTGCCCGGCTGGGACGGGCACCTGCCCGGCCAGCACCTCGACGTGCGGCTGACCGCCGAGGACGGGTACACGGCCGAGCGGGCCTACTCGATCGCCTCGGCGCCCGACGAGAGGCGGGTCGAGTTGGCCGTGGAGCGGCTGGACGACGGCGAGGTCTCGCCGTACCTGACCGAGGAGCTCCGCCAGGGCGACCAGCTGGAGCTGCGCGGGCCGGTGGGCGGCTACTTCGTCTGGGAGCCGGGCCGGGGCGGGCCGCTGCTGCTGGTCGCCGGCGGGTCGGGGGTGGTGCCGCTGATGGCCATGCTGCGCCACCGGGCGGCCACCGGCAGCCAGGTCCCGGCCCGGCTGCTGTACTCCTCCCGCAGCCTGGACGACGTCATCTTCCGCGAGGAGCTGGAGCGGCTGGCCGCGGCCGGCGACGGCCTGACCGTGACCCACGCCCTGACCCGGGCCCAGCCGCCCGGCTGGACCGGCTACGCCCGCCGCATCGACGCGGCCATGCTGGAGGAGGTGGGCTGGCGGCCCGGCGAGCGCCCGCTGGCCTACGTGTGCGGGCCGACCCGGCTGGTGGAGGCGGTGGCCGGCCAGCTGGTGGCCCTGGGCCACGACCCGGCCCGGGTGCGGACCGAGCGCTTCGGACCCACGGGGGTGCCATGACGGTGACTTCTCTGACGGCTGGCGCTGTCAGCTTCTTCTCACGCAGCCGAAATGGCTGCGAGACGGGCCAGTCCAGCCCGGAGAATGTTACGTGCCGCGTGCTCGTCGGCATTGACGGTGTGCCCACATGCTCGACAGGAGAACACGGCTTGGCTGGCGCGATTCTCGGCTGCGGTGTGCCCGCAGGCCTCGCAGCGGTCGGAGGTGTGCCGGGCGTCCACGTCGATCACCACATGTCCAGCCTCTTCCGCTTTGGCGCGCAGGATCAACACGAACCGGGCCCAGCCCGCGTCGTGGATGCTTCGGTTCAGGCCGGTCTTGGCCGCGGCCCCGTTAGGGAGGAACCGGCCAGGTCGGTCGAGATCGGGGCGCGGAGCCGGCCGCCGCGCCATGTTTCGGATCTTCAGGTCCTCGAGGACCAACAGGTCGTAGCGGGCGACGAGCGCTCGGGCGGCACGGTGGTGGAAGTTGCGCCGTTGGTTGGCGATCTTGCGATGGCGTGCCGCCAGAGCCTCTTTGGCTCTACGACGGTTATCCGAACCACGCCGCTTGCGGGCCACGGCCTGTCGGGCGGTGGCCAGCTTGGCGGCGGCGGCGCGCCCGAAGCCGGGATTGATTACCTGCCGACCGTCCGAGGTGATGGCGAAGCTGGCGATCCCGACGTCGATACCGACCGCGGCCCCGGTGGGTTGGAGGGGCCGGGCGGGCACGTCGGCACAGGACAGGACCGGCATCCAGCGGCGCCCTTCTCGGCGAACCTGGATCGTCTTGACCCGGCCCTCGACTTGGCGGTGGATGCTGACCTTCACATGTCCGATCCCTTGCAGGTACAGCCGGCGGGCCTCGGGCAACCAGCGGCAGCCATCGCCATCCTTGGGCCATTCCACGCTGTCGAATCGGTGAGCCGGCTTGAACCGCGGATAGCCGGGCGTCTCGCCGGCTCGCACTCGCCGGAAGAAGCTGACGAAGGCCCGGTTCAGACGGCGCAGCGTCGCCTGCTGGGACGAGAACGACCATACCGCCACATCCGTACGGGTCTTCCGGATCTCCTTGAGCTGCGCCGACTGGTCCCCATAGGAGACAGCAATCTTCTTCAGCCGCCACGCGTCCCGTCGTTCCTGCAGGGCGGTGTTGTACAGCTCGCGGTGCGATGTCAAGGATTGCCCCAGGGCGACATGCTGGCGAGCGGTGGGCCGCAACCGGAACTTGTAGGCGCGTCTCATGCCGCCTCCACCTGCTATCCGACCACAGAACGCGAGGAACGAGCGCTGCCTATGCCCCAACGAACCTACGCAACCGGTGTGACAGGCACGGCGACCGCGCTCGGGACGACGACCCTAACCTCGCTTCCCCTGACGGCTGGAGCCGCCACTCCTATCGGAGCGATGTGATGGACGAGACCGACCTGCGCCTGGACGGCAACGCCGTGGCCGGGATGCTGGCCGAGCTGTTCGGCTTCGAGATGACCACCGAGCGGGGCGGCTGCGCCGGCTGCGGGGCCGTCAACCAGCTCGGCGCCCTGCTGGTCTACGCCCACGGCATGGGCGCGGTGGCCTGCTGCCCGGGCTGCGGCCAGCACATGCTGCGGATCGCCCGCGACGAGGGCCGCTGGTGGCTGGACCTGCGCGGGCTGGCCTGGCTGCAGCTGGACGAGGCGGCCCGGGTGCGCGGCTGATGGCGCTGCGGTTCGGGGTCTGTGGCACCGGCTACTGGGCCCAGGAGGCGCACGCCACCGCCCTGGCCGCCCACCCCGAGACCGAGCTGGTCGGGTTCTGGGGCCGGGACCCGGCCAGGACCGAGGCCGCCGCGGCCCGCTTCGGCGTGGCCGGCCACACCGACCTGGACCGGCTGCTGGCCGAGGTCGACGCGGTCGCGGTGGCCGTCCCCCCGGACGTCCAGGCCGAGCTGGCCCCCCGGGCCGCCGCCGCCGGCCGCCACCTGCTGCTCGACAAGCCGCTGGCCCTGTCGGCCGCCGCCGCCCGGCGAGTGGCCGAGGCGGTGGCCGCCGGCCAGGTGGCCTCGCTGATCTTCTTCACCCTGCGCTTCCTCCCCGAGGTGGCCGCCTGGCTCGAGCGGGTCACCGCGACCGGCGGCTGGCACGGCGGGTCGGGGGCCTGGCTGGGGGCGGCCCTGCAGCCGGGCAGCCCCTTCGCCGGCTCGACCTGGCGGCAGCGCAAGGGCGCCCTCTGGGACCTGGGCCCGCACCTGCTGGCCCTGGCCCTGCCCACCCTGGGCCCGGTGGAGCGGGTCACCGCCGGCGCCGGGCTGGGCGACACCGTCCACCTGGTCCTGCGCCACCAGTCCGGCGCCTCCTGCGCCCTGACCCTCAGCCAGACCGTCCCCGAGGCCGCCGAGGGGATCGACTTCCAGCTGTACGGGCCCGAAGGCCGCTCGGCCGTGCCGCCGTTCCCGCTGGCCCACCTGGTCGCCCTGGAGGAGGCCATCGGCCAGTTCGCGGCCATGGTCGCGGCCGGGGCCACCACCCACCCCTGCGACGTCCGCCTGGGGGTCGACACCGTGGCCGTCCTGGACGCCGCCGAGCGGTTCCTGGCCGCCGCCGGCTAGCCGGCCTCGACCCGGATGGTGAAGGTGGCGGTGAAGCGCTCGCCCGGGGCGACCAGGGGGGTGGTGCCGGCGGCCAGGGCGGCGGTGGGGCCGGTCATCGGCTCCAGGCAGACGAACTCGGCCCCGGGGGGCGCGAACACCTGGGCGTGGCCGTAGCCGGGTCCGTAGCCGACCAGCAGGCGGCGGCCGGCCGCCTCCAGGCCGAGGTGGCGGCCGGCGGGGTCGGCGTCGAGGGCGTAGAGGTCGTCGTAGGTGCGGTCGCCGACCGGGTCGGCCTCGGCCGGCTCGTCGGCCGCCTTGCCGGTGGGCAGGCCGCGGTCGTCCAGCTCCAGGTGCCGGCGGTGGGGGAGCAGCAGCCGCCAGGCCGCCCGGGGGGCGCCGGGCAGCCGGAGGTACGGGTGCCAGCCGAAGGCCACCGGGACCGGGCGGTCGCCGGAGGCGGCCAGGGTGGTCGCCACCGCCAGGCCGTCCGGGCCCAGGGTGGCGGTCACGGTCAGCCGGTGGGGGAACGGGAACGCGGCCAGCAGCTCGGGGAAGGCGCCGTAGTCGAAGCTGGACTCCAGCACCGCCCGGTCGGGCTCGGCGGCCAGCCGCTCCAGCCGCCACCCGGGGTGGGCGGTCAGGGTGCCGTGGATCGGCAGCCCACCCGGGTCGGTCGGCAGCTCCAGGCCCTCCAGTGCAACCTCGGTCCCGGCAGCCCGGTAGCGGCGGCCGGGCAGCCGGTTGGCCCAGGGGGCGAGGAGGGGCAGGCCGGTGACGTGGCCGCCGCGGTAGCCGGCGACCCCGCCGGGCAGGGCCAGCAGCTCCTCGCCGCGGTGGCGCAGGCTGGCCCCGAGCAGCCCCAGCCGGGGCAGGAAGCTGGCCTCCAGCTCCCCGGCGGCCAGGTGGACCGCGGGCTCGCCGTCGAAGGCGCCGACCCCGACCCGGACCGCGGGTTGGTCACTCACCGGTCGGGAGCTCCTCGTGGCCGCCGAACCCCTTGCGCATGGCCGACAGCAGCTTGTCGGCGAAATCGGCCTCGCCGCGGGAGGCGAACCGCTCGTACAGGGCGGTGGTGAGCACATGGGCGGGCACGCCCGTCTCCACCGCCGCCGCCACCGTCCAGCGGCCCTCGCCGGAGTCCGACACCCGGCCCGAGAACCCGGCCACCCGGGGGTCCTCGAGCAGGGCGTGGGCGGTCAGGTCGAGCAGCCAGGACCCGATCACGCTGCCCCGGCGCCACAGCTCGGCGATGGCGGCGACGTCCAGGTCGTAGCGGTAGAACTCGGGGTCGCGCAGCGGTGCCGCCTCGGCGCTGACCTCCTCGGGGCGCTTGCCCATGTCGGCGTGGCGCAGGATGTTCAGACCCTCGGCGTAGGCGGCCATGATCCCGTACTCGATGCCGTTGTGGACCATCTTCACGAAGTGGCCGGCCCCGGGCGGGCCGCAGTGGTAGTAGCCGAGCTCCTCGGGCGGCGGGTCGCCCTCGCGGCCCGGCGTCCGCCCGGCCGCCTCCAGCCCCGGGGCCAGGGCCCGGAACAGCGGGTCGAGGCGGCCCACCACCTCGGCGTCGCCGCCGATCATCAGGCAGTAGCCCCGCTCCAGCCCGAACACCCCGCCGCTGGTCCCGACGTCCAGGTAGTGCAGGCCACGGGCGGCCAGCGCCTCGGCCCGGTGGACGTCGTCGCGGTAGTAGCTGTTGCCGCCGTCGATGACCACGTCGCCGGCGGCCATCAGCCCGGCCAGCTCCTCCACCACCCGGCCGGTCACCCCGGCCGGGACCATCACCCAGGCCGCCCGGGGCCGGTCCAGCTTGGCCACCAGGTCCTCCAGGGAGGCCGCCCCGACCGCCCCCTCGCCCGCAAGCTGCCCCACGGTGTCCTGGTTGCGGTCGTACACGACACACTGGTGGCCGGCGCGCTGCAGCCGCCGCACCAGGTTGGCGCCCATCCGCCCAAGGCCGATCATGCCAAGCTGCATGTCGTAGCTCCTTCGATCCAGGCTGGCGATGCTACGCGGGAACGCGGCAGCCGCAACTTTAGAAAGCGGGAACCATGACCGACCAGTTCGACGTGATCGTGATCGGCGCCGGCCCGCCCGGGGAGGTGGCCGCCGGACGCTGCGCCGACGGCGGCCTGGCCGTGGCCCTGGTCGAGCGGGAGCTGGTGGGGGGCGAGTGCTCCTACTGGGCCTGCATCCCCTCCAAGACCCTGATCCGGCCCGGGGACATCCTGGCCGCGGCCCGGCGGGTCCCGGGCGCGGCCGAGGCCGTCACCGGGACCCTGGACGTGGCCGCCGCCTTCGCCCAGCGCGACTACATGACCTCCAGCTGGAGCGACCAGGGGGCGATGGCCTGGGTCGAGGACGAGGGGATCGCGCTGGTCCGGGGCATCGGCCGGCTGGCCGGCGAGCGGACCGTGGCCGTCGAGCTGCCCGACGGCGGCGAGCGGGTCCTGACCGCCCGGCGGGCGGTGGTGCTGGCCTGCGGCAGCGCCCCCGCCATCCCGCCCGTGCCCGGGCTGGCCGAGGCCCGGCCCTGGGACAACCGCGGCGCCACCGGGGCCAGCGAGGTCCCGGCCCGGCTGGTCGTGCTCGGCGGCGGCCCGGTCGGCTGCGAGCTGGCCCAGGCGTACCGGCGCCTCGGCAGCCAGGAGGTGACGGTGGTGGTGCGGGGCGAGCGGCTGCTGCCCCGCGAGGAGCCGTTCGCCGGCCGCGAGGTCCAGGCCGCCTTCGAGGCCGAGGGCATCGCCGTGCTCACCCGCACCGAGGTGGCGTCGGTCCGCCGCGATCCGGCCGGCGGGCCGGTGACCGTGACCCTGGGCGACGGCCGGGCCGGCCCCGGCGGCGAGCTGGTCGGCGACGAGCTGCTGGTCGCGGCCGGCCGCCGGTCCCGCACCGCCGGCATCGGCCTGGAGACGGTCGGCCTGGACGGCGGCGGCCCGGTCCGGGTGGACCGGCGGCTGCGGGTCGAGGGGGTCGAGGGCGGCTGGCTGTACGCGATCGGGGACGTCAACGGGCTCGCCCCGCTCACCCACATGGGCAAGTACCAGGGCCGGCTGGCCGGCGACGCCATCCTGGGCCGCGAGGTCAGCGACGTCGCCGACCACGGCGTCGTCCCCCGGGTCACCTTCACCGACCCGCAGGTCTGCGCGGTTGGGCCCACCGAGGCCGACGCCCGGCGGGCCGGGGTCGACGTGCGGGTGGTGCGGACCGACACCGGCGGGGTGGCCGGCGCCTATGTCCAGGGCAACGACATCGCCGGGACCTGCCAGCTGCTGGTCGACCAGGGCCGCCGGGTGGTGGTCGGGGCCACCTTCACCGGCCCTGGGGTCCAGGAGCTGCTGCATTCGGCCACCGTGGCCGTGGCCGGCGAGGTCCCGCTGGAGCGGCTGTGGCACGCGGTGCCGTCGTTCCCGACCGTCAGCGAGGTCTGGCTGCGCCTGCTGGAGGCCTACGGCCTCTGAGCGGGGATCACCGGATTGCGGGGATCGTCGGATTGCGGGGATCGTCGGATTGCGGGATGGCCCTGGGGGCACCCTGGTCGCAGCCGCCGCCCCGACCGCTCGACGCGCGACCGCTCGACCGTCGCAGGAGGTTCCCCGATGGCCGCCGCCCGACCCGCCCACTGGACCGCCCGGGCCCGCCCGCTCCCCGCCCTGGCCCTGGCCGCCGCGGTCGCCGCCGCCCTGGCCGGCTGCACCCTAGGCCAGCAACCCCAGGCTCGCTCCACCCCGGCGCCGGTGACCGCCGCCCGGGTCAGCGCCAGCGCCCAGGCCGCCACGGCCGGCGACATTCCGGGGATCGTCCGCAAGGTGGAGCCGTCGGTGGTGACCATCAGCCACGACCAGGGGACCGGCAGCGGGGTGGTCTGGTCCGAGGACGGGGTCGTGGTGACCAACGCCCACGTGGTCGGCAGCGCCCGCGACGTCGAGGTCGCCTTCTTCGACGGCCGCCGGGCCGACGGCCAGGTGCGGGCCGCCGACGAGGACACCGACCTGGCCGTGGTCGACGTCGAGCGGCAGGACCTGGAGCCGGCCACCTTCCAGGATGAGCTCCCGCAGGTCGGCGAGCTGGCCGTGGCCATGGGCAGCCCGCTCGGCTTCCAGAACACCATCACCGCCGGCATCATCTCCGGCCTCCACCGCGAGATCCCCGGCTCGGCCCAGCAGGGCATCCGCTCCCTGGTCGACCTCATCCAGACCGACGCCGCCATCTCGCCCGGCAACTCCGGCGGCGCCCTGGTCAACGGCCGCGGCGAGGTCGTCGGCATCAACGTCGCCTACATCCCACCCGAGCAGGGCGCGGTCGCCATCGGCTTCGCCATCCCCGGGGCCACGGCCGTCGACGTCGTCGGCCAGCTGCTGCGCACCGGCCGGGTCACCCACAGCTACCTCGGCGTCCGGCCCGCCCCGGTCACCGACGAGGTCGCCGCCCAGCTGGGCCTCGACCGGGCCCGCGGCGTGGTCGTCCTCGAGGTCGTCGACGACGGCCCCGCCGCCCAGGCCGGCCTTCAGCCCGGCGACGTCATCGTCCGCCTCGACGACAAGCCGATCGACTCCGTCGAGGACCTCTTCGGCGAGCTCCGACAGCGCAAGCCCGAGAGCCAGGCCCGCCTCACCTACCTCCGCGATGGCCAGGAGCAGCAGGCCACCGTCACCCTGGGCGACCGCCCGAACTAGAGGAGTCGAATCGATGCCCGACGACCTACCGGAGCCGGACCAAGCGGCCGCCCAGCAAGCGCGCGAGGCCGCGGCGCGGCTCGAGGACGAGGCAGCCTCTGGGCTCGACCGGGCGGCGGCGCACTGCCGGGTGGCCGCCGAGCGGTTCCGAGCGGCCGAGGTGCCGCGGGGGACGGCGCACGCCTGGGCGGCCCTGGGCCATCTCCGCGAGGTCGAGCACCGCTGGAGGAGCAGGCCCGGACCCACCGCCTCAAGGCGCGCCTCTAGCGGAGGCGCGTCAGTACCAGCCGTTGGCCTGCCAGAAGGCCTTGCAACCATCCTCGAACGTCTGGGCATCGCAAGCCGTTTGTCGGATTGACAGGACCAAGCGGGTTACTCTAGCGGGGGCGCTCTGCATACATCGTCGGCGGCCGCGGCCGACTGAAGACGCGGTTCATCGCCGTTGACCATCGTGCATCGGCACTGAACGCGGTACCGACGGAGGTGCCTCGATGCTGATCGACGCACCCGTGCCGTTGCCTCCCGCGACCGACAAGGAGAAGTCGATGCCTGAACCGCACAGCCGCCTGGGTGCGCTCGTGGGCCGGTGGCGCTCCGAGGGATATATCGTCGGCGATCCCGCCGTGCCGATCACCGGCACCGACACCGACACCGACACCGACAAGTGGCTGGCCGGCGGCTTCTTCCTCGTCCACCACGTCGACGTCCTCGTCGGGGACCAGCCGGTCCAGGCGATCGAGATCATCGGGGAGCATGACCCGAGCACCGACTCGTTCACCGCCCGCGCCTTCGACAACGTTGGCCGCGTCACCGTCATGCGCGCGAGCGTGGACGAGGACGGCGTGTGACGGTTCACCGGCGGGGCCGACGTCGCCGCGGCCGCCCAACCCACGGCCGCTGACCCCCGCGGGGCCGTCCGGTCGACCCTGACGGTGAGCGCCGACGGGACCGGCATGACCGCCAGGTGGGAGCGGAGCGACGACGGCGCGACCTGGCAACCCTGGATGGACATGACCTTCACCCGGATGCCGGAGCCCTGAAACCGCGCTGAAACCGGGGTGAACCCGGCGGCGCGCATCCTCGGACCGGCGGTGGCCACCAGAGCCACCGGAAGGAGACGAGGAGCATGACCACCATCCCATCCCGACCGGCGATCCGGGCGACCGGGCTGCGCAAGTCGTTCGGGGACCAGCTGGTGCTGGACGGCATCGACCTGGAGGTCCCCGAGGGGACGATCTTCTCGCTGCTCGGGCCCAACGGCGCCGGCAAGACCACCACCGTCCAGATCCTGTCCACCCTGATCGGCGCCAACGGCGGGCGGCCGAGCTGCTGGAGCGGTTCGACCTGACCGCGGCGGCCGGCAAGCCGGCCGCCACCTACTCCGGCGGCATGCGGCGGCGGCTCGACCTGGCCATGGGCCTGATCGGCGACCCGCGGATCATCTTCCTCGACGAGCCGACCACCGGCCTCGACCCCCGCAGCCGCCGCACCATGTGGCAGATCATCCGCGACCTGGTGGCCGGCGGGGTCACCATCTTCCTGACCACCCAGTACCTGGAGGAGGCGGACGAGCTCGCCGACCGGATCGCCCTGCTGGACCACGGCCGGCTGGTCGCCGAGGGCACCGCCGACGAGCTCAAGCGGCGCATCCCCGGCGGCCACATCCGCCTCCAGTTCGCCTACCCGACGACCTCGCGGCGGCCGCCCGCGCCCTCGGGAGGCGACCCGCGACGACGAGGCCCTTACCTTGCAGGTTCCCAGCGACGGCGACGTCAAGTCGCTGCGGGCCCTGCTCGACCGGCTCGGCGACGCCTCGGTCGAGGTCGCCAGCCTGTCGATCCACACCCCGGACCTCGACGACGTCTTCCTGACCCTCACCGGCCAGCCCGACAAGGACAAGGAGCCCGCCCGATGAGTACCCTCACCTACGCCGTGGTCGACTCGGCGACCATGCTGCGCCGCCAGTTGCGGCACATGCTGCGGTACGTCTCGATGACGCTGACGCTGATCGGCATGCCGATCGTCTTGCTGCTGCTGTTCGTCTACGTGTTCGGCGGCACCCTGGGCGCCGGGCTCGGCGGCCCGGCCGGCGGCCGCGAGGAGTACCTCGAGTACGTCCTGCCCGGGGTCCTGCTGATCGCGGTGGCCACCGGGGCCATCGGGACGGCGATCTCGGTGAACATGGACATGACCGAGGGCATCGTGGCCCGCTTCCGCACGATGGCCATCTTCCGTCGCTCGGTGCTGACCGGCCACGTCCTCGGCAGCATGATCCAGACCATGCTCAGCCTGGCCGTGGTCACCGCGGTCGCCGTGCTCATCGGCTTCCGGGCCGACGCCACTCCGGTCGAGTGGGCCGGCACCGTCGGTGTCCTGGCCGCGATCAGCTTCGCGCTCACCTGGCTGTGTGTCGCCTTCGGCCTGGTGGCCAAGAACCCCGAGGCCGCCAGCAACCTGCCCCAGCCGCTGGTGTTCCTGCCCTTCCTGGGCAGCGGCTTCGTCCCCACCGAGTCGATGCCGACGTGGCTGCGCTGGTTCGCCGAGTACCAGCCGTTCACGCCCATGATGGACACCGTGCGGGGGCTGCTGCTGGGCACCGCGATCGGCAACAGCGCCGTCATCGCCCTCGCCTGGTGCGCCGGCATCGCCCTGGTCGGCTACCTCTGGTCGAGGAAGCTGTACAACCGCGACCCCATCCGCTAGCCCGGCGGTCAGTCGCCCTCCCGGGCCCGCAGGGCGTCCAGGGCGGCGGCCCGCAGGTTCTCGTGGCCCCGGCCGGCGTACGACGACACCGCCTCGTCGTACGCCGGCCGGTCGGCGTGGGTGGCCGCCTGGCGGGCGCGGGCCGAGGACATGGTCGGCTGGAAGTTCCGCCGGAACCGGAAGCGCTCGGCCAGGGCGATCATCCGCGCCCCCGACCTGGTGGCCCGCTCGTCGCTGGTCCGGGCGCCCCGGTCGAGGTCCACCATGGCCAGCGCCAGCAGCAGCCAGCCGGAGATGGGCAGCTCCATGAGATACGGCGGCGGGTTCTCGACCGGGTTGGCGAGCATCGCCGACAGCCGGTCCGGCAGCGTGCCGGTGAGCTCCTCGACGAGGTCGAGCCGGCCGTGCTGGGCATGGGCGACCACCGTGACCGCCGTGGCCTCCAGGATCCACGTCTCCTGGCCGGGTTCGTCGTCGAAGCCGAAGATCGGGCCCTCGGCGTTGACCATCAGGTCGACGCCTCGTCGCCACAGGCGCAGGCCGGCCTCGACCTCGCCGCGGGCGAGCAGGATCTCGGCTCGGATCCCCAGGCCGTAGGTGAGCGTGCCGAGCAGCTCGTCCGGCCGGGGCTCCGACTGCTCCAGCCAGTGCTCCGCCTCCTCGACGGCGCCCAGCTGCATGTTGGCCAGCACCAGCCACCAGCGGACGCCGACCAGGTCCGACCGTGCCCCGAGCCGCTCCAGCACCAGCAGCGCCGCCGTCAGGTGGCGCCGGGCCTCGTCACCCCGCTCGACCTGCAGGCAGAGCTCACTGATCCGGATGTGCCCAACCGCCTGCAGGTAGGGGAACTTGCACTGCTCGAAGGCTTCCAGCGTCCGCCGGGCGGCCCGCAGGGCGCGCTCCAGGTCGCCCTCGTTCTCCCAGTAGTAGCTGACGATGCCGTTGGCGGCCCCGGCCACCAGCGGCTCGTCGCTGTCGCAGAGCTCGTACAGGGCCGAGCGGTTCTCGGGCGCGGTGCCCAGGACGACCGCGATCGCTCGAACCAGGGTGTCCGGCGGGGCCGGCGGCAGCCGGCGCAGGGCGACCAGCGAGCGCGCCGGGCGGGGCCCCTGGAGGAGGAAGGTGTAGGTGGTCCACATGGCCAGGGCCGTCCGGGTGACCTCGACGAGCTCGGGCCCGGGCCGGAAATGCGACAGCAGCCGGTCGGTCTCGGCGGCCAGCGCCACCAGGCGCGCGTAGTTGGAGTCGATCGTCCACAGGCTCCCGAGCACGGCCGAGGCCGCCGCCACGGCACCGGCGTCCGCCTTGGCCAGCCCGTAGCGGATGGCCTGGACGAGGTTGTCCTGCTCGGCCCGGATCCGCTCCAGCGGCGCGTACGGGTCGGCCCCGAAGGGCGCGTCGTGGTGCGCGATCCCGAAGTCGCGCGTCCAGGCCAGGAAGCCGTCGACCACCCGGTCGGTCTCTCCGGCCTCGCGGTGGGCGGTGCTGAACTCCCGCACCGTCTCCAGCATCCGGAACCGCGCCCCGCCGGAGTGTCCGCCACCTGGAGCAGCGACTGGTCGACCAGCTCCTCCAGGACCCGTGGGAGGTCGGCGCCGTCGCCGTCGCCGAGCACCTGCCGGGCGGCGTCGGCGGTGAAGCCGGCGGGGAAGACCGACAGCGCCCGCATCGCCGCCTGCCCGGCCGGCTGGAGGAGGTTCCAGCTCCAGTCGACCACGACCTGGAGGGTCTGGTGGCGCTCGGGCGCGTCGCGGGCGCCGCCGCGCAGCAGGCCGAAGCGGTCCTCCAGGCGGCGGGCGAGCTCGGCCACCGACATCACCCGGACGCGGGCCGCCGCCAGCTCCACCGCCAGCGGCAGCCCGTCCAGGTGGCGGCACACCTCCTCGACCACCTCGGCGGGCAGGTCGGCGCCGGGGCGGGCCGCCCTGGCCCGCTGCCGGAACAGCTCCACGCTGGTGGGCAGGCTCAGCTGGGGCAGCAGGTACACCGATTCCGAGGAGAGTCCGAGGGCCGCCCGGCTGGTGGTGAGCACGCGCAGGTCCTGGGTCATCGACACCAGGGCACCGGCGAGCTTGGCGGCGCCGCCCAGGACGTGCTCGCAGTTGTCCAGGACCAGCAGGGCCGGGCCGGGGCCGAGCGCGGCCGCGATGCTGCCGAGCGGGTCGGTGGGGAGGGCGGGCTGGCTGGCCGGGGGCGCCGGGACTCTCCGGCGCCGACGACCGACGCCACCTCGTCGGCGACGTCGTCGTCGGCGCCGACGCCGGCCAGGGCCACGAAGTGCACGGTCCGCTGCTTGGCCCGGCGGCTGACCACCTGGGCGAGGCGGGTCTTGCCCAGGCCGCCGGGGCCGACGATCGACACCACCCGGGCGCCGCGCAGCAGGTCGGCCACGGCGGCGATGTCGTCGTCGCGGCCGAGCAGCGCATTGGGCTCGTAGGCCACGCCGTGGCGGACCACCGGGGCGGTGCCCTGGAGCAGCTGCTGCTGCACGGCCTGGAGGGCGGGGCCGGGGTCGGTGCCGAGCTCGTCGCGGAGCGAGCGGCGGTAGGCCTCGAACCGGGCCAGGGCGGCCGGCGGGCCGACCGTGGCCGCCTCGCTGCGCAGCAGCTCGACCAGCACCTCCTCGTCCCGGGGGCGCTCGCGGACCAGGTCGGCGAGCGGCTCGGCGGCCTCGGCGTGGCGGCCCAGCCGGGCCAGGGCCAGGGCGCGGGCCCGGGCCAGCGACCGGTAGGTCGAGGCCCGCTCGGCCCGCAGCGCGGCCAGCGGGTCGTCCAGGCCGGCGTCGCCGCCTGGCGGCCCCTCCCACAGGGCGAGCCCGGCCTCGGCGCTGGCCAGGGCGGCCGCGTGGTCGCCGGCCCGGGCGCGTTGGGCGCTGGCGGCCGCGCTGAGCAGGACCGCCGAGGCGTCGACCTGGTCCTCGGTCAGGGCGAGGCGGTAGCCGGTGGGGGTGCTGGCGATGAGGTCGGCGCCGAGCTGGGCCCGGGCCCGGGAGACGACCACCTGGAGCGCCTTGGCCGGGTGCCCGGCTGCTCGTCCGGCCACAGCCCCTCGACCAGGCGGGCGGTGCCGCAGCCCCGGCGCAGGTCGCCGGCGAGCAGGGCGAGCAGGCCGCGGAGCCGGGGGCCGGTGATCTCCTGGCCGCGGTAGGCCATCCGCGACAGCAGGGTGAGCTCGACGGTCACCGGAGTCGGGTCGTCGGGCGGCTAGTCGGAGTCCCAGAGCATGCCGGCCAGCTCCTTGCACCGGGGGCAGACCGGGAACCGCTGCGGGTCCCGCACCGGCTGGAACCGGTGTCCGCAGAGGGCGATGACGGTGCCGCCTTCGATCGCGGCCCGCGTGATCTCATCCTTGCGGGCGTAGTGGGCGTAGCCGTCGTCCTCGCCGGTGTCGGCGTCGGACTCGACCGGTCGGGTCTCGGTACCTGGCATCGTCGGCTCCTCCACGGGCGCTGGCGACTGCCATTCTGCGCCCAAGGCGCTGCGGGCGGCCAGGGGTCCCGGGCGCGGTGGTCGGGGTCAGTCGCCGGTGGCCGAGAAGTGCTGGTAGTCGTGGGATCCGGACCAGTAGCCGCCCCAGCGCCAGCCGGCGGCGGCGAAGGCCCGCACGACCGCGTCCCGCCGTGGATCGTCCCGGCGGCCCGCCGGGCCCGGTTGGCATAGGGCCGCCCGGCCGGCGGCGACACCCGCCCGCCGCGGATCACGTACGGGTTGCGCAGCGGGTTGAGGTCGATCGCCCGGCCGAAGGCATGCTCCGACCAGCGGCTGGTCCCCGAGACCCGGCGGCAGTTGAACCCCGAGGTGTTGTTGGCCGCCATCGACCGGTCGTCGCTCGCCCGGTAGGCGTCGACCAGCCGCAGCCGCTGGATCGGTTGACATCCTCCCCGCCCTGAAGGGCGGGGATTCCTGGTGGTACCGCTCACGCGGCACCGGCCAGGGCGGTTCCTGCTTCTTCCCCGACTGCCCGGCGCGAGCCGGGTCTTACACCGGGTCCACAGG
>Ga0307415_100000410_pt1 | contig 18308 bp, 20 predicted proteins | sample DK1Cmetagenome_FD_204524 | JGI IMG/M metagenome (GOLD analysis project Ga0307415, IMG submission 204524) | Maize rhizosphere microbial communities from greenhouse at UC Davis, California, United States - DK15-C-2 | ecosystem: Host-associated > Plants > Roots > Rhizosphere > Soil | place: USA...
AGCTACCTCTACGTGCTGCGGACCTCCGGACCGGTTGTCGTGAGTGCGTGGCTCTACCTGACTCCCGCGACCGCAGCAGTCTGGGCGTGGCCCATGTTCGGGGAGCCCCTGACCGTTCGCGCCGCCGCTGGGTTCCTGGTCGCGGCGGCGGGAGTGACGGCCGTCGTGCGGCCACGGCGGCCGGCCTCGCGGGATCCGCTGGTGCGAGCTCGGCGTGGCTCGCCGGCGGGCGACCGGAGAGATCGTGCGGGACATTCTTGAGCCAACCTTGAGGCGATCCTGATGGCCGAGTGGCGCGACCGGGGCTAACTTGTTCCTGAACCGCCGGGGACCCGAGACCCCGGCGGTTCATTCATTGTCCGTCCCACTCGCCGGCCCCCGATGCGTTGACCTCAGCGCAGGAGCCCGACAGGGTGAGCCGATGAGCACCCGAATCCCAGTGCCCACGCCGGACGGGGAGATGACCGGCCACGTGTGGCTGCCGGACGGGACCAAGGGTCCGGCCATCCTGCTCCTGCAGGAGATCTTCGGCGTCAGCCGATACATCCAGCGCCGCGCGGCGGATCTGGCGGATGCTGGTTACGTGGTGCTCGTCCCCGAGCTGTACTGGCGGTTGAACCGCCACCTGGTCGACGAGTCGGCGCCGGACGCCCTGGAACAGGCCATGGCGCTGGCCGGGCAGCTCGACTGGTCGGCGGCAGTCGGTGACGCGGTTGCCGCGTTCACCCACCTGCGGGGAATGGACGAGGTGCACGGCGTCCCGGCCGTGCTCGGCTTCTGCCTCGGCGGTGGCCTGGCGTTCAACGTGGCCGCCGAGACGGAGCCGGCCGCGCTCGTCAGCTACTACGGCTCGGCACTCCCGCAGCTGCTGGACCTGGTTCCGCGGGTGACCTGCCCCAGCCTGCACCACTTCGGCACCGACGACGACTACCTCGACGCGCGCACGGTCCAGACGATCAGCCAGGCACTGACCGCGGACGGTCGCCCGACACGGGTGGAGCTGTACGACGGCGCCAACCACGCCTTCGACAACGACGACTTCCATCTCCATGACCCCGAAGCGTCCCGCCAGGCGTGGGGGACGACCCTGGGCTTCCTGCAGCAGCATCTTCCGGTCTGAGCGCCCGCGCTGGACGGTGTCAGTCCAGACAGAACTCGTTGCCCTCGACGTCCTGCATCACGAGGCAGGACTCGTTCACGCCGTCGGCACGCAGGAGTCGCACGCGGGTCGCGCCGAGCGCGAGCAGTCGGGCGCACTCGGCCTCGAGTGCGCCCAGGCGCTCCTCACCCACGAGCCCGGTGCCGACCCGCACGTCGAGATGCAGCCGATTCTTGACGACCTTGCCCTCGGGAACCCGCTGGAAGAACAGTCGCGGGCCCACCCCCGAGGGATCGACGCAGGCGAACGCCGAACCCTGACTCTCAGGCGGCAGCGTGCGGTCGAAGTCGTCCCACGTGGCGAAACCCTCCGGTGGCGGCGGTACGACGTACCCCAATGCCTCGCACCAGAAGCGAGCGACGCGCTCAGGTTCTGCGCAGTCGAAGGTGACCTGGAACTGCTTGACCGACGCCATCGATCCACCATAGGGGCGCACTCCGCTCATCGCCGGGGGGATCGCGGTCTCGCGTGGTGTGCCTCCCACCTTCCTCCAGTTGACGCTTGATCAAGCATGCGCTTGAGTATCCCCATGGGAACCACTCTCGAGGACCAGCGGCTCGACGCCCTGTTCACCGCGCTCAGCGACCGCACCAGGCGAGACATCGTGACCCGGCTCAGCAGCGGCGAGGCGACGGTCAAGGAGCTGGCGGAGCCGTACGCCATGAGCATGCAGGCCGTTTCCCAGCACATCCGGGTGTTGGAGCGGTCCGGGCTGATCAGCCAGGGACGGCACCGGCAGACCCGGCCATGTCGGCTCGAACCCGTGGCGCTCGAGGCCGCGCTCTCCTGGATCGAGGAGAGTCGACGCACCTGGTCGGACCGGATGGACCGGCTGGAGACCCACCTGGCCGGCCTGCAGGAGCAGGGGAACCAGTGAACGACGACGAGCTCGTCTACCGGCGGGTCTTCCGCGCACCGCGCGAGCTGGTGTGGCGGTGCCTCACCGAGCCCGCCGAGCTCGCCCAGTTCTGGGGCCCGAGGGGCATGACGACACCGATCGACGGGATCGTCGTCGAGCTCCACGCCGGAGGCCGGTTCGAGACCTTGATGCTCGGCGAGCACGGCAGCCACCGGATGGTCGCCACCTTCACCGAGGTCGTCCCGCTCGAGCGGCTCGCGTGGGTCGAGTCGGCGACCGGGATGCACACCACCAGCACGCTGGACGACCTCGGCGACGGCACGACTGCAGTGGTCATCCATCAGCGGAACGTGCCGGAGACGATGCGCGCGCCCGAGGCCCGCGCCGGCTTCCGCACCTCCCTCGACAAGCTCGACGAGCAGCTCGCCCACCTCATGCAAGGAGACCCGTCGTGACCGACCCCCCATCGTGGACAGCACCGACCCTTGAAGGGCTGGCGGACCTTCTCGCGACCACGGCCGTCGACGCATGGGACGCCCCGTCGCTGTGCGAGAAGTGGCTGGTGCGCCATGTGATCGCCCACGTGACGATGCCGGCCCGGCTGACTCCCGCGCAGTTCGGCGCCGAGATGGCGGCGGCCCAGGGTGACTTCACCGTGCTGTCCGACACCGTGGCCACGCGAGACGCCTCCCTGCCCGTCGCCGACCTCCTCGACCAGCTCCGGTCGGCGAGACTCCACGCGTGGCAGCCGCCGGGCGGCGGTGCCGCCGGCGCACTGAGCCATGCCGTCATCCACTCCCTGGATGTGACGATCGCGCTCGACCGGCCCGCGGTCGCCCCGACGGAGGCAGTGACCACCGTGCTCGACCAGCTCACCGCCGTACGCGGCTCGTGGTTCGGGGTCGACCTGACCGGTGTCCGCCTCGAGGCCACCGACACCGACTGGAGCTGGGGGAGCGGCCGGCTCGTGCGCGCCGACAGCGGCTCCCTGGTCGCCCTCCTGAGCGGCCGGATCCTGCCCGACGGCCGGGCGCTGCCCCGCCGCTGACATCCGAGGCCGACACGCCCCCAAAGGGGTCTCCTACACGTTGACCCGGAACCGCACGGGGGCGTCCTCCGGGGAGCCGATGACGCCACCGAGGGCTCCCACCAAGACGGCGACGAGAATCAGGCCGCCCAGTCCCGCGGCGGGTGCCCGCGGACGCGAACGCTGCCAGGCGAAGTACTCGGTGTTGGTGAACCACGCCAGGCACGCCAGCTGCACCAGCGACGACGCGAAGTGCACCAACCGCCAGTCGGAGGCGCCCGCCGGGCTCGCGTCGAGCAGGGCGACGCCGTACAGGATCGCCCCCAGCACGAACATGGCCCAGACCAGGATCAGTCGCCCGCGGCGGGCGGTGAGAACGCCGTTGGACACCCAGGCGACCACCACGGCGCCGATCAACGCGGACAACAACATCCCGGTCGCCGACGACTGGGCGCCGCGTTCACCGAGCACCAGGACCTGCTCGGCCAGGCAGGACCACGCGAGAGCCCACGCAGCGGTCGGAACGGGCAGCGCAGGCTGTGCCGGCTGGTCGGTCATGCGTGGTCCGTTCCGGGGAGTTCGGGTCACCCTTGGGGGCGAATGTCTACCACGTGCGGGAGCTGGTCGGGGGCGTTGCTGTCACTGGGCGCCACCCACCTTCGCGGGCTGGCCGAACCAGATGGTGAGGGCTTCGTCGAGCCCCGCCCGTGTTCCGTCGCCCACCCAGGCCACGTGGCCGTCGGGCCGGATGAGGACAGCGACCGGGGCGGGAACGGTTCCGATGACGGGTAGCTCCCAGGTCCCGACGTGGTGGGCATCGACGTGTCGGACTCGGTCCGTCCAGGGGGTGATGTCGAAGCTGTCCGGCTCACCGAGGTTGAGCAGCACCGGCCGGGCGTCGTGGAGCAGCTCGAAGACTCGTCGCGGGCCCGAGGCTGTGGCGAGGTCGAGGTCCGGCATGCGGCGTCCGAGCAGGGGGTGACCCTCGCCGAGGGCGTAGCACACGTCCAGCCCGGACAGGAGTCCAGCGAGCTGGGTGCGTGGTCCCTCGAAGGTCAGCAGGTCGGAGATCGTGTCACGCATCGCTTCGGTTCGTGCGTCCCCTCGCTGGAGGTGGGCCTGGGTCATCACGTTCTTCAGGACTCTGGCCGTGGCGGGGTGCCGCTCCGCGTGGTAGCTGTCCAGCAGGCAGTCGGGGGAGACGCCCCGGACGACCTGGGCGAGCTTCCAGCCCAGATTCACCGCATCCTGCACGCCGAGGCCGATCCCCTGGCCGCCCGTGGGGGGATGGGTGTGCGCGGCGTCCCCGGCCAGCAGCACCCGCCCACTGCGGTACGCGACTGCCTGCCGGGTGGCGTCGGTGAACCTCGAGATCCACCTCGGACCGTGGCTCCCGAAATCCGTGCCGAACACGGCCGTCAGTGCTTCGCTGAGGTCCGCCAGGGTCGGTTCGGTGGTGGGTCCGAGCTGCTGCTCGGTCACGACCATCCCCACGGTCCGCCCGTCCTCCATCACGTTCATCGCATGGATGCCGACGTCGTCCAGCCGGATGCCCGTGGGCGTCTCCTCGGTCACCTCGACCTCGGCGATCAGGTGGCTCCGGGTCGCCTCCGCTCCGACGAAGTCGATGCCGGCCTCCGTGCGGATGACACTGCGCCCGCCATCGGCTCCGACGAGGTACGCCGTTCGGAGCGGCTCGCCCTCGGCGAGGTGGACGTCGACGCCCGCCTCGTCCTGCGCGAAGCCGGCGACCCCGAGCCCCCGACGAACAGGCACGCCCAGCTCCTCGACCCAGCCGAGCAGGATCCGCTCGATGTGGCTCTGCCCCAGTCCCAGCGTGTACGGGTGCCGGGAGGGAAGGCTGCCGACGTTCAGCGGGGTGTTGCCGAAGCTCAGCACCTGGGCGGTGCGTCCCTCGGCGAGGAACCGGTCCGCGATGCCGCGCTGGTCCAGGATCTCGATCGTTCGTGAGTGGAACCCGCGGGCGCGAGAGCCGACGAGGTCGGTCGTCGAACGCCGCTCGAGGATCGCCACCTCGACCCCCGCCAACGCCAGCTCTCCCGCCAGCATCAGCCCGGTCGGCCCACTCCCGACGATGACCACGTCGTACATGTCCAACCCCTCGCTTCCGTCGGCCAGGCCGAGAAGTCTGGGGCACGAGAGGGGCCTTGCCGCAAGGCCCCCTCTCGGCTATACCTTGGAAGTGGCAAGGGGCGGCAGGCTCCTTGCCCTTGTTGTCAGCGCGTGCGCGCGAGCCGCGCCGCCAGGCTCGGCACCACGATCGCCGCGGCGACGACGTGCAGCGCGATCAGCGTGGCCGCGGAGCCCGCGTCGAATCCGAACGTGAGGTCCGGGACGAAGGACAGCGCGGTCAGGGCGACCGCCGTCCGCACGAACATGACCCGCGGCCGACGTGCCTTGCGCGCCATGACGGCGGCCATGCCGACGCCCACGAGCGAGAAGACCAACGTCAGCTGGGCGAACCCGGCGATCGGGATACTGGCGCCCGTGCTGTCGGCGAACGAGACGCCGGCTGCCGACGCGACCACCGCAAGCACGGTCGTGGCGACCGAGGCGACCAACGCCGCGACGACGCCGTGCTTCCAGACCGGCTGCCGCTGGGTGGTCGAGACCGGCGCGATGGGGGTGACGTGGGTGGTGGTGGACATGTCGGCTCCGTTTCCTCGGCGGGTCGCCCGGTGCGACCCCGCATGCCTCCTCCACGAACGGGCGGGTTCGGATCCGACAGCGTCACCAGAAGAAATGTCCTGCGGAGTTTCGGCGACCGGACTTCGAACGGGCAGTTCGTCTTGGGGGGAACCCGATCGCAGGATGGTGTGTGGCAGGTTGTCGTATCAGCGGGATGCCGTTCGTGGTGGGGGTGGGTGGCGGTCAACGGGACCGCCCTGGAACCGAGGAGAACCGATGACGCACTACCTGATTGCCGTCCACGGCCCCGTCGAGATGGGGGAGTTCGGCAACTACGGCTCCAAGGAGGAGATGGAGGAGGCGTTCGCTGCCACCGGCGCCTTCAACGACAAGCTTCACGCCGAGGGCTACTGGGTCTTCGCCGGTGGGCTTTCGCCGGCATCGACGGCGACCGTCGTCGACGGCCAGGGTGACACGCCGGTGATGACCGACGGCCCCTACCTCGAGACCAAGGAGGTCATCGGCGGTTTCTGGGTGATCGACGCTCCCGACCTCGACGTCGCGCTCGGCCTCGCGGCCGAGGGGTCCAGGGCGTGCCGGGGCAAGGTCGAGGTCCGTCCGTTCGACGGCCTCGCCTGAGCCGTCCAGTCCACGACGCATCGATGCAGCACGAGACGGCGGCCGTCGAGCGGGTCTTCCGCGAGGAGTACGGCCGCCTGATCGCCTCGCTCGTCCGCCGATTCGGTGACATCGACATCGCGGAGGAGGCGGCGGGCGAGGCGCTCGTGACGGCGCTGGAGAAGTGGCCGGAGTCCGGCGTACCCCCCAACCCGGGCGGCTGGCTGACCACCACCGCGGGCAACCGCGCGATCGACCGGATCCGCCGCGAGAAGCAGCGCGACGCCAAGCACCAGGCGGCCTTCATGTCCTACGACGACACGCCCCACGAGCCCACCGGCCCCGTCGAGGACGACCGGTTGCGGCTGCTGTTCACCTGTTGCCACCCGGCGCTCGCACCGGAGGCGCGGATCGCGCTGACGCTCCGGCTCCTCGGTGGGCTGACCGTGGCAGAGATCGCGCAGGCTTTCCTCGTCCCCGAGACCACGATGGCGCAGCGGATCACCCGGGCGAAGAAGAAGATCGCGGCCGCGAAGGTGCCCTACCGGGTCCCCGAGGCCGCCGATCTCCCCGAGCGGCTCGGCGGCGTGCTGGCGGTGCTGTTCCTCGTCTTCAACGAGGGCTATCTCGCCACCGGCGAGGGCGACCCGATTCGCGCCGAGCTGACGGGCGAGGCCATCCGGCTGACCCGCATCCTCCGCCAGCTGCTCCCCGAGGAGCCGGAGGTGGCGGGTCTGCTCGCGCTGCTGGTGCTCATCGAGGCCCGGCGTGAGGCCCGCGTGCGGAACGGGCAGCTGGTGCCGCTCGACGAGCAGGACCGCGCCGGCTGGGACCGCGGGCTGATCGCCGAGGGCCACGACCTGGTCCGCGAGTGCCTCGCGATCAACCGACCCGGCCGCTACCAGATCCTCGCCGCGATCAACGCCGTCCACACCGACGCCCCCACGGCTTCGGACACGGACTGGTCGCAGGTGGTCGCGCTGTACGACCAGCTGACCCGGCTCGACCCGTCGCCGATCGTCGCACTCAACCGCGCGGTCGCGGTCGCGGAGCTGGACGGCCCGACGGTCGCCCTCGCCCTGATCGACCGGCTGCCGCTCACGGGCTACCACGCGTGGCACGCCGCCCGCGCCGACCTGCTCCGCAGGCTCGGCCGGAGCGCCGAGGCGAAGGAGGCGTACGACGCCGCGATCGCCGCCACCCAGAACTCCGCCGAGCGCGCGTACCTGGGCAGGAAGCGCGGCGAGCTGGTCTGAGCCGTCCTACCGTTCGGGCATCAGGCCGAGGCCGAGCTGACGCAGCCGGTCGGCTGTGTCCTCCAGTCCCCAGGCCCCTGTGATGCGTCCGTCGACGACGCGGAAGAAGTACACCTCTGCCACGTCTGTGAATCGTCGGCCGGTCGCCGGGTGGCCGAGCCATGGCCGGCTGTGTGTCCCGGAGCAGGCGAACCGGCCCACGACGGTCTCGCCTTCGGCGACGAGTTCGACGACCCGCATCTCGACGTCGCTGAAGGATGTCAGGAACGGCTCGACCCATCGTCGGGCGGCCGGCGCGAGCCGGGGTGAGTAGAGCTCGTCGAGGGCGGCGAGGTTGCCCTGGTTCATCACTTCGACGATGAGCCGCCGTACGACCTGCTTGGGGTCGGTGTCCGGCATGTTGGCCTCCGGGTGGTCAGCGATCAGACCGGGCGCGGCGCGCACGTGATGACGGCGACCCGATCCTCAGTTGCCATGTCCGTCGTCGGGGCCGTTCTCGCTGCTGTGCCCGTTGCCGCCGCCCTCATCGCCGCCGCCCTTCTCGCCGCGGCCCTTCTCGCCGCCGCCCTCGTCGCCGCCGCCCTCGTCGCCGCCGCCGTCGTCGCCGTCCTCACCCTCGCCCTCGTCTTCGGACGGGTCCTCCTGGGGCTCCTCCGGCTCCGGGACCGGGCTGTCGGTGGTGGCTTCCTCGTCCGGAGAGGGGGTCGGTGTCGGCTCCGCGGCGGGCTCCGAGTCTTGCGGCTCGGGCAGCCGGGACTCCAACCGGTCCGCCGCGGCCAGGATGGCCTGCGCCTCGGAATCCGAGAGCTCACCGGCCTCCCGGGCCTCGGTCGCTGCCCGGCCCAGGTCCTCGAGGGCCGCCTTCGCGGAGGACCACTTCTCCTCGACGATGGCGGCGTCGACCGCGTCGAGGTGCTCGGCCAGCTCGGGAACTGACTCTGCCGGGGAGGTGTCCGCCCCGCATCCGGAAGGCCCGACCAGGGCCAGGAACCCGGCCGCTGCCGTCACGCCGAGGCGGAGCCTTGCCTTCCGACCGCGTCCCATGTCGTTCACCGCCCGTTGACCGCGTCGTGGAGGTCGCGAAGCGGCTGGCGCAGCTCGCGCGGGGTCTCGGCGGGCACCTCGCTGGAGGCCTCCGGCTGGTTGGCCGCCCATGCCGCGACGACGAGCAGAATGACCAGCAGCAGGACCGCGATGGCGACGGCTTTGTGGTGCTCGGGCAACCCCCTCATCCGTTGCCACCCATCGACGACGCGGTGGCTGATCGCCTCTCCCATCCGATCGATGGGCGGTGGCTCGGTGGTCTGGGCGCCCGTTGCGGTCGACGGCGCGCCCGCGGCGGGCAGCACCCGGGTCGTCGTGGCGCCGCCATGGCGGGTTGTCACCGGCGGCGGCACAGTGGCATCGGGGTCCGCCAGTACGGAGAGCCGCTGGCGCACGGTGTCTGCGTTGGGACGGGTGGCCGGGTCCAGCGCCAGCATGTCAGTGAGCAGGTCCCGCCAGCCCGGGGAGAGCTCGGCCGGGATGTCCGGGGTTCGGTGGAGCCGAGCGAGAGCGGCCTCGGTGGGCGGGCCGGGAAAAGCCCGGACGGCGGTGAGCGCCTCGAGCAGGACGAGGCCGAGGGAGTAGATGTCCGTGGCTCCGTCGACCGGTTGGCCCTGGACCTGCTCCGGCGACAGGTAGGCCGCGGTGCCGATGACCGTGCCGGTCTGGGTGTGCTTGACCGTCTCCCCGAGCAGCTTGGCGATACCGAAGTCGGCCAGCTTCACCCGGCCGTCGCGATCGACCAGCACGTTGGCTGGCTTGACGTCGCGGTGGACCACGCCGCGAGTGTGGGCGTAGCCGAGCGCGTCGGCGAGCTGGGTGCCGACGTCGGCCACCTCGGCTGGAGGTCGGGGCCCCCCGCGCAGTGCCTCGGCGAGGGTTCGGCCGTGGATCAGCTCCATGACCAGGTACGGCCGTTCCGCGCTGGTACCGGCGTCGAGGACCGTCACGAGGTTGACGTGGGAGAGACCGGCGAGCGTCCGCGCCTCATGCATGAACCGATCACGGTCGTGGTCGTCGACGGTCTCGCGCAGCACCTTGACCGCCACCTCGCGGTCGAGCAGGAGGTCGAGCGCGCGGTGCACGTCGGCCATGCCGCCGTGCCCCAGCACCTCGCCGAGGCGGTAGCGGTCGCCCAGGACGATGCCCTGGTCCTCGTCCGGTGCGGTGGGCGTCGTCATGGCGCCAGATTTTATCTTCACCCGCGCCCGTGCCTGAGCCGGCCCGTGTGAGACTGAGGTCGAGGTCAGGCCGTGGCGCGTCCCCCGCATGGCCGCGGCCTGACCGCATGGCGAGGCCGGTCCTGCGCCCTCCCCCGATGGCCACAGAACCGACCTCTGCTTCGAAAATAGTTGCCCGGTCAAGCCCTCTCGCCGAGGACCGCGCGATGTGTGTCAGTGGCCGGCCAGCTGGGGGACTGGCCCGGCGGCTCAGCCCAGCCGGCGACGAGCGTCCTCCACGTGCTGCGGCAGTCGTCGGCGGCGTCTCAGGGCACGCGGCAGGACCGGTAGCGCTTGTCTGAGAGCCAACCGACCGGGTGTGCCGGTCCGCGCCGCCGCCGTCACGGCGCGGACCACCACCGGCCACGGCCGACGCATCACCGCCGTGAGCAGCTCGTTGCGTGCTGCGCGGGCCGCTCGCGCGACCGGGTCACGCACGGGGGAGGGATGGTGGTGCGCGACCACGTCCTCGACGTAGGCCAGGCCCCAATTCATGGCCGCGAGGTCGAGTGCCAGCCGTTCTTCCTCGCCCATGAAGAAGACGACATCGTCGAAGCCTCCGGCAGCGAGATACGCGTCGCGGCGTACGACGGCGCCGCAGGCGAGGAACCCGAGGACCGACGGACCAGGGAGGTCGGCCTCCTGCCCGAGGGGGGAGTCGGCCATCAGTGCGCAGATGGGGTCCGGGGTCTCAGCCGCTCCGACGAGCGTGCGGGCTGCCAGCACCGCCAAGCGGGGATGGGCGTCGAACGTCGCGGCGGCCCTGCTGAGGGAACCGGCTGTCCACCACGAGTCGTCGTCAGCGAAGGCCACGTACGGCGTCCGGGCCCGCTCGACGCCGATGTTGCGGGCCGTGGACCCGTGGTTGGCCTCGAGCTCCACCACGTCCACCGCCGGGTGGTGCTTGCGCACCAGTGCCGGAGTGCCATCGGTTGAGCCATTGTCGACGAGGATCACCGGCACGCGGTGCTGCGGCAGGCTCTTCTGCAGGTCGGGCCACCGGTTTCGGGTCATCACGACGATCGTCACCCGGTCGGTCTCCAGGGGCGGTTCCACACCCTCGCCTAGATCGCCACGGCGGGGGCCCACGCGGCGAGCCGCACGTCCCAGTCCGCCAGGAACCGGCCGAGACCGTACGTGGACAGGGCCGTGTCGCGGGCCGCTGCCCCGACGACCTGCGCCTCGGCGGGGTCGTGGATGAAGCGCAGCACCGCGGCGGCCATCTCGTCGGGCCGAGTGGTCACCACACCAGCCCCAGGAGGGACGGCAACCACGGCTTCGGTGGTGGCGAGAGCCACGACGGGCATGCCCAGCTGCATGGCCTCGAGCAGCGAGAGGCCGAGGGACGTCCAGCGCGAGGTGTGCACATAGACCCGTCTCCGGGCGAGCTCCCGGTGCAGCCGGTGCTGGGGAAGGTCCTCGAAGGTGCACAGTCGGTCACCGTGGACGCCGAGGGCCTCGCCGAGCTGGTGCACCTTCATGCCGAAGACGTCGAGAGGAGCGGTCTCGGACAGGGCAGGAAGCAGGTCGGTGCCCACGGCCCGCCCGCGGCGGACCGGCTCGTTGACGACCACCGCTGCACGGGCCAGGTCGCCTGAGTACAGATGGCCCGGGTCGATGATCCCGTGCTCGATGACATCGGTCGGGGCGGATCCGCAGTCCCAGAACAGCCGGTTGAAGTGCGTGACGTGGATGACCGGGACGTCGGACTGCTCGGCGAGGGGATGTCGCGAGAAGGGCACCGCGCCTCCCGGTGTGTTGTGCTCGACGTAGACCGCCGGCACGTCACGGCCCGGACGGCGCCCGGTCCAGCGTTCCACCAGCTCAGGCTCGTGCGCCCGTTGCAGGACGACGATGTCGAAGTCGGTCTTCCGCAGCTGGTGCGAGGGCACCTCGACCACGTTGGCGGGCCAGTCCCAGGACCGCGCCCGCCCGAGGCCGTCGGAGTCGCGGTCGGGGGTGACCGGCAGCAGGTAGTCGTGGTCTCCCTGGACGAAGGCCGTCGTCCAGGAGCCGTGGACGTGCCAGAGCAGGACTCGCATCACGTGCCTCCTCGTCGAGTGCAGGGATCCGATCCACCCGCCCGTCACTTGTCCGAGTCGAGCCGAGCCGGCTGTCGATGTCCCGAGGATGCCTCACCACGGTGACGAGCTCCACTGAGTCCTACCAGGACTTCGGATTTCCGGGCAAAAAAACTTTCCAGAAATCTTGACTTTGGGAGAAGCACTTCCCTCAAGCAGCCGGTGGAGGGTAGAAGTGGTGGCCTACGGATCCACAGGGCGAGCGGGTCCCACCGCGCACGCCGAACCCGGCAGGACCGCACAGTAGGGAGATTCGGGTGTGAAGGTGCTCGGGATCAACGCGCTGTTCCACGACCCGGCGGCGGCCCTCGTCATCGACGGAGAGACGGTCGCAGCCGCGGAGGAGGAGCGGTTCTCCCGGCGCAAGCACGGACACCGGCCGGTTCCCTTCGCCGCCTGGGAGCTGCCCGAGCTGGCCGCGCGGTGGTGCCTGGAGCATGCACGGCTGGACATCTCGGACATCGACGCGGTCGCCTACTCCTACGACCCGGCGTTGGCGCGGCCCGCCGACGAGCTGGGTCTCGACGACCCGTGGGACCACCTGCGACAGACCTATGCGCGAAGGGCGCCCGGCTTCCTCGCCACGGCTCTTCCCGGCCTCGATCCCGCCGCCTTCCGCTTCGTCCCCCACCACGTGGCGCACGCGGCATCGGCCGGGCTCGCCTCGCCCTACCACGATGCCGCGGACGTGCTGGTGCTCGATGGGCGCGGCGAGGCCACCAGCCACCTCGCCGGCCGCTACGACAACGGTGTCCTCGAAGTGCTGCGAACCCAGGAGCTGCCGCACTCGCTCGGGCTCCTCTACGAGACGGTCACCGAGCACCTCGGCTTCCTTCGCAGCAGCGACGAGTTCAAGGTCATGGCCCTCGCTTCCTACGGCAAGCCCCGCTTCCTCGAGCAGCTCCGCCGCGCCGCGTACACCACCGGCGACGGGGGCTTCCACACCGAGCAGATCGACTGGAGCCTGTTCGTCGAGCGGCGCGGTCCCGACGAGGAGTGGACCCGGGACCACGCCGACCTGGCCGCGAGCGTTCAGCACCGGCTGGAGGAGATGCTCCTCGAGCTCGCTGGATGGCTTCATGAGCGCACCGGCGGCGCCGTGCTGAGCCTGGCAGGGGGTGTCGCCCTCAACTGCGTGGCGAACACCAGGCTCTTCGACGCCGGGCCCTACCGACAGGTGTGGGTCCAGCCTGCCGCCGGTGACGCCGGCACAGCGCTCGGTGGCGCACTGCACGTGGCTCGTGCCGAGGGTGACATCACGGCACCGATGCCGGGCGCCGACCTCGGCCGGGGGTGGGGGGACGACGATCTCGAGGCTTGGCTGACGACCGCCCGCATCCCCTACGAGCGTTCTGACGACGTCGCGGAGGCGGTGGCCGAGTGCCTCGCCGACAACGGCGTGGTGGCGCTGTTCCAAGGACGCAGCGAGTACGGACCCCGCGCCCTGGGACGTCGTTCGCTGCTCGCTCATCCCGGTCACGAGAAGAACCTCGAGCGACTCAACGACGTCAAGGGCCGTGAGCAGTTCCGGCCCGTCGCTCCCATGGTTCTCGCCGATCGAGCCCCAGAGATCTTCAGCCGGGGGCCGCTGCCCTCGCCGTACATGCTCTTCGTCCACGACGTCGCCAAGGGATGGCGTGACCGGATCCCGGCGGTCGTGCACGTCGACGGCACCGCCCGGGTGCAAACGGTCGACGCCGAGACCGATCCGCTGGTGGCGCGCATCCTCGAGGGCTTCGAGCGAAGGACCGGCATTCCGGTCATCATCAACACGAGCCTGAACACGGCCGGGCGTCCGATGGTGGACGACCCGCGCGACGCCCTCGAGTGCTTCGGATCGGCGCCGGTCGACCTGCTGGCGATGGGCCCCTTCGTCGTCAGAAGGTCACGGCTCCACAGCGAGGGATCCTGATGGCCGGCATGCTCACCTCGGTGGTCGTGCCCACGGTGGGGCGACCCAGCCTCCGAGTGCTGCTGCAGGCTCTCGCCTCGGGAACCAGACCGCTCGAGGTGCCGGTCGTCGTGGTCGACGACCGACGCGAAGGAGAGGAGCTCCTCCCACGGCTCACGGATGTCGGGCTGCCGGACCTTCGGGTGGTGAGGTCGGGAGGCGGCGGACCTGCCCGCGCCCGCAACATCGGGTGGCGACACACCGCCACACCCTGGGTCAGCTTCCTCGACGACGACGTGCTTCCGGATCCGGACTGGTTCGAACGCCTCCAGCACGACCTGGAGGCGGCCCCGACCGGTGTGGCCGGGAGCCAGGGACAGGTGCGCGTCCCGCTGCCGGTGGACCGACCGCCCACGGACTGGGAGCGCGGGACGGCTGGACTGGCGACCGCGCTGTGGATCACAGCCGACATGAGCTATCGACGGTCCGCGCTGTCCGAGGTCGGCGGGTTCGACGAGCGGTTCCCTCGAGCCTTCCGCGAGGACGCCGACCTCGGCCTCCGGGTCACGGCCACCCAGGGCCGGATCGTCGGCGGCACCCGCCGGGTCAGCCACCCGGTCCGCCCCGCCGACGACTGGGCGAGCCTTCGCCAGCAGGCCGGCAACGCCGACGACTTCCTGATGCGCGCGCTCCACGGCGCGGACTGGCGGACCAGGGCCTCGGCTCCCCGGGGCCGGCGCCGCAGGCACGCCGCGGTCGCGGCGGCGGCCGTGCTTGCCGCAGTCGGCGCCGCGGCAGGCCGCAGTCGCACCGCGGCCCTGGCGTCGCTCGGGTGGGCCGTGGGGACCGCGGAGCTCGCCTGGGCCAGGATCTCGCCGGGACCCCGGGACCCCGCCGAGCTGCGGCGGATGGCGCTGACCAGTGCCGCAATCCCGGTCGCGGCGACGTGGCACTCACTGCGGGGCGCGTGGGTGCACCGCCGTGCCCAGCCGTGGCGCGGGCTGCCCGACCTCGTGTTGTTCGACCGGGACGGGACCCTGGTGCACGACGTGCCGTACAACGGCGACCCGGCGTTGGTCACCCCGGTCGAGGGAGCACGGGAGGCGCTGGAGCGCCTTCGCCGACTCGGCGTCCGCACCGGGGTGATCACCAATCAGTCAGGAGTCGGGTCCGGACGGATCACGCTCGCCCAGCTGGCGGCCGTGAACGCGCGTGTGGAGGAGCTGTTGGGGCCCTTCGACGTCTGGCGGTCCTGCGTGCACGCACCCGATGCGGGGTGCGACTGCCGCAAACCCGCGCCCGGCATGGTTCGGGACGCGTGTGCCGAGCTGGACGTGCGACCCTCCCGTTGCGTGGTCGTCGGCGACATCGGCAGTGACGTGGAGGCCGCACTCGCGGCTGGTGCGCAAGGCCTTCTGGTCCCGACGGCGGCAACCCGCGCTGCGGAGGTCCGCGAGGCCGAGCACGTCGCCCCCGACCTGACCGCGGCGATCGAGGAGCTCCTGGCAGGTCGCTGGTGAGCCGGACACTGGTGGTGCGGCTCGACAACGCCGGCGACGTCCTCCTGGCCGGACCCGCGGTGCGTGCGGCTGCGGCCGGCAGTGACCGGCTGACGATGCTCGCCGGTCCCCACGGAGTCGAGGCGGCGCGGCTGCTACCGGGTGTGGACGACGTACTCGAGTGGCGATGCCCGTGGATCGATCCCCACCCGGAGTCGGTGCGAAAGGCGGACGTCGACTTCCTGGTCGACGTCCTCGCGGCGCGCCACTTCGACCGGGCCCTGATCCTCACCTCGTTCCACCAGTCACCGCTGCCGACGGCGTTGTTGCTGCGGATGGCCGGCGTCGCCTGGGTGGGCGCCGTCAGCGTGGACTACCCGGGCTCCCTGCTGAACCTGCGTCACCGGGTCGACGACTCGATCCCGGAGGCCGAAAGGGCGCTGTCGCTGGCCAGGGCGGCCGGCTACGAGCTGCCGGAGGGCGACACCGGTCGCCTCGCCGTACGGCGGCCGTTGCCGGACGTCAGCGCGCTGCTCCCCAGGACCCCCTTCGTCGTCCTCCACCCGGGCACCTCCGTGCCGGCGCGTGCCTGGCCGGCGGAGCGGTACGCCGCGCTGTGCCGACTGCTCACGGACGAGGGACGCAGCGTGGTCGTGACGGGTGCCGCGTCGGAGGTTGCCCTCACCGCGGTCGTCGCCGCGGGAACCTCCGCCGTGGATCTCGGCGGTCGGACGTCGCTGGCGGAGCTGGCGGCGGTGCTGAGCGCGGCCGAGGTCGTCGTCGTCGGCAACACCGGTCCTGCCCATCTGGCTGCTGCGGTCGGCACCCCTGTCGTGTCGCTGTTCGCACCGACCGTTCCGGCGGCGCAGTGGGCGCCGTACCGCGTCCCCGTGGTGCTGCTGGGTGATCAGCAGGCGGCCTGTCGCGACACGCGCGTCACCCGCTGCCGCTTCGAGGGTCATCCGTGCCTGTCCTCCGTTCGAGCGGAGGACGTCGTGTCAGCCGTGCGCGAGCTCGGCAGGGAGCCGCCGCCACGGCGACGGCGAGCCCCGGGAGGGAGAAGCTGATGAGAATCGCGATGGTGTCCGAGCACGCGAATCCGCTTGCCGTGGTCGGTGGGGTGGACGCGGGAGGACAGAACGTCCATGTCGCGGCACTCGCGGGGGGACTCGCGGCACGTGGGCACGAGGTGACCGTCTACAGCCGCCGCGACACCGCCGATGCCCCGCTGCGGACCGTCGCGCCGGAGGGGTACCTGGTGGAGAGCATCCCGGCGGGACCGCCCTCGGAGGTGCCCAAGGACGAGTTGCTGCCCTACCTGCCGGAGTTCGCCGACCACCTCAGACGCCGGTGGCGGGAGGACCCTGTCGATGTCGTGCACGCACACTTCTGGATGAGTGGACTGGTCGCGGTCGACGCCGCCCGGGACGCTGGTGTCCCCGTCGTGCAGACGTTCCACGCCCTCGGCACGGTCAAGAGGCGACACCAGGGAGATCGCGACAGCAGTCCTTCGGCCCGGATCTCGCTGGAGCGCAGACTGTGTCGCAGTGTGGACCGGGTGATCGCCACCTGCAGCGACGAGGCGAAGGAGCTGCGGGCCATGGGGCTCGCCCCCCAGCGGGTGAGGATCATCCCCTGCGGGGTCGACACCGACGACTTCCGTCCGATGATGGCGCATCTCCCCGTGCGGCCGCGACTGCTGGTGATCGGTCGGATCGTCGAGCGGAAGGGGGTCGGGAACGCCATCGAGGCGCTTGCCGACCTTCCCGAGGCGGAGCTGCTCGTGGCCGGTGGTCCGGCCCCTGCGCTTCTCGCGACCGACCCGGAGGTGGTGCGGCTCCGGAACCTGGCCGAACGGCTCGGCGTCGAGGACCGCGTGCGGTTCCTCGGCTCGGTCTCGCGAGAGAACGTGCCGGCGCTCATGAACTCGGCACACGTGGTGGTCGCCGTGCCCTGGTACGAGCCCTTCGGCATCGTGCCCCTGGAGGCGATGGCATGTGGACGGCCTGTCGTGGGTTCGGCCGTCGGCGGACTGCTGGACACCGTGGTACCCGGGATCACCGGGGAGCTGGTGCCTCCCCGTCGTCCCGACGTCCTCGCGGAGACCCTGCGTGAGCTGTTGGCAGACCCCGCCCGCCGCCAGGCCTATGGACGAGCGGGACGAGCTCGGGCCGTGTCCACCTATCAGTGGCGACGGGTCGCCGCCGAGACCGAGGACGCCTACGAGTCCGTGGTCAGCCCCCAGCTTCGTTCGGGTGTGACCCGATGAACCACACCACCCCCTGCTCTCGCCAGCACCTCCAGCAGCTCATCGACGCCGCGCACCGGTTCGAGCCGTGCATCGAGGTCGCCGACTCGTGGGGTACCCGACTGGCCTCCGTCCTCGACAGCGGCGGAAGACTGTTGGCGGCCGGCAACGGAGGCAGCGCTGCCCAGGCGCAACACCTCACCGCCGAGCTCGTCGGCCGCTACCGGGACGACCGACCGCCGTTCTCCGCCATCTGCCTGAGCGCCGAGACCTCGAGCCTCACCGCCATCGCCAACGACTATCCGCCGGACGAGCTCTTCGCCCGCCAGGTCGAGGCGCACGGCCGGCCCGGGGACGTCCTGGTCCTGTTGTCGACCAGTGGCCGGAGCGCGAACATCGTCGCGGCGGCCGAGCGCGGGCGCCGCTGTGGGATGCAGGTGTGGGCCTTCACCGGACCCCGGCCGAACCCGCTCGCCGACGCGGCCGACGAGGCCCTCTGTGTCGACGCCACGTTCACCGCGACGGTGCAGGAACTTCACCTGGTCGGCGTCCATGTGCTCTGTGCGGGACTGGACCTCGAGCTCGGCGTGATTCCTGCGCACACCGGTGTCGACGCCGACTCGGGGCTCATCTCATGAGGGGACCCCTGGTCGTCATCGGAGATGCGATGCTCGACATCGACCTCGAGGGTGATGCCGACCGGCTGATGCCAGACGCCCCGGTGCCGGTGCTCGACGGCCTCGTCGAGACCGCCCGG
>Ga0307415_100000411_pt1 | contig 18298 bp, 20 predicted proteins | sample DK1Cmetagenome_FD_204524 | JGI IMG/M metagenome (GOLD analysis project Ga0307415, IMG submission 204524) | Maize rhizosphere microbial communities from greenhouse at UC Davis, California, United States - DK15-C-2 | ecosystem: Host-associated > Plants > Roots > Rhizosphere > Soil | place: USA...
GACGCCGCGACCGGCCGCATCAAGAAGAAGTCGAGGCCGTAAGGCCATTTCCGCATGCGCATTGACATTTGCGCAGCGTCCCAGCTTTCGTTCCGCTAAAGCAACCGTTCAGCTTGGCGCGTGTTGACGCGTCGAAACGGATTTAGGGGACTGCACGAATGCGTGTTCTAATCGTCGAGGACGAGCCCAACCTGGGGCGGCAGCTCCGCTCGACCCTCGAGGGCGCCGGCTATGCGGTCGATCTCGCCACGGATGGCGAGGACGGGCATTATCTCGGTTCGACCGAAAGCTATGACGCGGTGATCCTCGATCTGGGCTTGCCCGAAGTGGACGGCCTCACCGTGCTCGATCGATGGCGCAAGGAAGGCCGGCGCATGCCGGTTCTCGTCCTGACCGCTCGCGACAGCTGGTCGGACAAGGTCGCGGGCCTGGACGCAGGCGCGGACGATTATCTCGCCAAGCCGTTTCAGACAGAGGAACTGATCGCTCGACTGCGCGCCCTCATCCGGCGCGCATCCGGCAATGCCAGCTCGGAGTTGATCGCGGGCGATATCCGGCTCGATACGAGGTCGGGCAAGGTCACCAAGAACGGCGAGCCGGTGAAGCTCACTGCGCAGGAATACAAGCTGCTCAGCTACCTTATGCACCACAAGGGCAAGGTGGTGAGCCGGACGGAACTCATCGAGCATATCTACGATCAGGATTTCGACCGCGATTCCAACACCATAGAGGTGTTCGTGACGCGGATCCGAAAGAAGCTCGGACCCGACGTCATCACGACGATCCGCGGTCTGGGATATACGCTTGAAGAACCGGAGGAACGGCGAGGTTGAACGAACAAGCCGCCCCGGTCACGGCGGCGGCCGAGGGGGGAACGGCCGTAGCGACGAAGCGCGAGCGCGCGCACGTTGGCTCCCTGACGCGGCGGATGATCGTCATCGCCGCCTTCTGGATCACGGCGCTGCTGTTGAGCGGAGGCTTCGCGCTGGACCGGATCCTTACGGGCTCGATCGTTCGCAACTTCGACGACCAACTCGAATATGTCTTGAATACCGGCTTGGTCGCGGCGTCCGAAATCGGCCCCGAAGGTGAGGTGCGCTTCAACCGCCCGCCCGCGGACCAGCGCTTCATCGAACCTTATTCGGGCCTCTATTTCCAGGTCAGCGGGGCTGGCGCGGATACCTTCCCGTCGCGTTCCCTGTGGGACCGGCGACTTCGCGTAGAGGACCAGCACGAGGACATCAACGTCCACATCTACAACAGCGACGAATTCGCCGACGAGCCGCTCCGCATAGCGGAGCGCGACGTTATCCTTCCGGGGTCGAAGGTGCGCTGGCGGTTCCAGGTCGCCCAATCGCGCGAGATGATCGACTCTCAGATCCGTCAGCTGCGCTCGACCTTGTTCTGGAGCTTCCTGGCGCTGGGAATCGGCCTTCTGATCCTGGCGGCATTGCAGACCTTTTACGGCCTGTGGCCGCTGCGCCGGGTGCGACGCGACGTGGCCTCGATCCGCTCCGGAGAGAAGACGCGAATCTCCGAGGACTTTCCGTTGGAAGTCCGGCCCCTGACGGACGAAATCAACCAGTTGCTCGCTCATAGCGAAGACCAGGCGGAGGAGGCTCGGCGGCACGCCGGAAACCTGGCTCATGCGCTGAAGACGCCGCTGACCGTGATTACCAATGCTGCGACCGCGAGAGCGCCGGATCTGGCAGATACGGTCTGCCGCGAGGCGATCGTCATGCGCCGCCAGGTCGATCATCACCTCGCCCGTGCCAGGGCGATTGGCCGCCGTGCTTCGGCCCATGCGCGCTCGACGGTCTGGGAAAGCGCGCAGGCGGTCCAGCGCGCGGTCGATCGCCTCTATGAGAACGTCACCGTCGATATCGACGGCAATCGCGAAGCGCAGGTGCGCGTCGAGCGGCAGGATCTCGACGAAATGCTCGGGAACCTGGTCGAGAACGCTGCCAAATACGGCGGCGGCCGGGTTTTCGTCACGGTCGAACCGAAGGACGGCGTGGTCGATATCCTCGTCGAGGACGACGGCCGTGGAATTCCGGAGCCCCAGCGTGAGGCCACTTTCCAGCGCGGCGCCCGACTGGACACGGACAAGCCCGGAACCGGCCTGGGCCTTGCCATCGTCCGCGACGTCGCCGAGATCTACGGAGGCAGGATCACGCTCGAGGAGAGCGAGGATCTCGGCGGCCTGCTGGCACGTCTCAGCCTCCCTGCGGGCTAGGAAAGCCCCATTTTCGCGGCTAGGGCGGCGCCGTGACCGCGACCATCCTTGAACTGGGTGCCACGAGGACACCCTCGCTGCAGCCCCTGATGTCGCTCGTGGCCGACGACATGCATGGCGTGAACGCCGTCATCCTCGATCGCATGCAGAGCAAGGTCGCGCTCATTCCGGAGCTGGCCGGGCACCTCATTGCCGGCGGCGGGAAACGCATGCGACCGATGCTGACCCTCGGTTGCGCGGGATTGCTCGGTTACAGCGGCACGCGACACCAGAAGCTCGCCGCCGCGGTCGAGTTCATTCACACCGCGACTTTGCTTCACGACGATGTCGTGGACGGCTCCGGCCTCCGCCGGGGCAAGCAGACGGCGAACCTCATCTGGGGCAATCCGGCGACCGTGCTCGTCGGCGACTTCCTGTTCAGCCGGGCCTTCGAGCTAATGGTCGAGGACGGCTCCTTGCGCGTGCTCAAGATCCTCAGCCACGCCTCGGCGGTGATTGCCGAAGGCGAAGTGGAGCAGTTGACGACTCAGCGGCGGATCGAGACCGACGAAGAGCAGTATCTGACGATCATCTCGGCCAAGACCGCGGCATTGTTCGCGGCCGCGTGCCGGATCGCGCCGGTCGTCGCCGAAGCTAGCGAAGAGGCCGAGTGCGCCCTCGAACGATACGGCAAATATCTCGGTATCGCGTTCCAGCTTGTCGATGATGTCCTCGATTACGGATCGACCGACGACGTGATGGGCAAGGGCGTGGGCGACGATTTCCGCGACGGCAAGGTCACTCTTCCGGTCATCCTCGCTTATGCGCGCGGCACCGACGATGAGCGCTCTTTCTGGCGTTCGGCCATGGCTGGAGAGCGTTCCTCGGACGAGGATCTGAACCGAGCCATTCGCCTGCTTCAAAGCAGCGATGCGCTTTCCGAAACACTGGAACGCGCGCGACAATATGGACGGCGCGCACTCGACGCGCTCGGCGGCTTCCCATCGAGCAAGGCAAAATCGGCCTTGAGCGAGGCAGTCGAGTTCGCGATCTCCCGCGCCTACTGAGCGCGTTGGCCACGCGCGGTGCGGAGCAGTCCCATCACGACAAGCACAGCAAGGGTGGCGAGCGACATGACCAGCAGGAACGACTTCGCAAAGACTGCGAGGCCGGGAACGAGCAAAGACGCTGTGAAAGCAGCCCAGGCAATGGCGATCGCCGGGAGGGTTGCGCCGTAATCGCGAACGCGGAACGGATGCACCACGTGGATGGGCGCGAATGTCATGACAATCAGGATCACGACGACAGCAGTTGCGGAGCCCGGAGAGGGCGTCGTCGCCACGAAATAGAGAGCGACGACATTCCAAAGCGCAGGGAATCCGCGGAAGTAGCCGTCGTCGGTTTTCATGTCCCGCCGTGAAAATATGTAGAGCGACGACGCAAGGATCGCGGCGACAAGCGGGAAGGCCACCGCGGATAGCAGGTAGTCGCCTCTCCAGATCAGCAGTGCGGGAACGAAGACGTAGGTCAGATAATCGACAACCAGATCGAGCACGTCACCGCTCATGTTGGGAACCTGCTCGCGCACTTTCGCGGCGCGAGCCAAAGTCCCGTCGACGCCGTCGATGAACAGGGCAACGCCCAGCCACGCCAGCGCAGCGAGTTCGTCGCCTTGATCGACTGCGATGAGCGCGAGCAGCGCCAGCACGACACCGCTCGCCGTAAGCAAATGAACCCCCCAGGCGAGAGCGCGGCTTTCGCCCGGGGAATGCCTGCGTTCCAACGAGGCCGTCAGCTTTTCGCGACAGGAACCATCAGATGCGCGTAGGGCGTGCCGGCCCACATCACATAGGGGATAGCGGTGTCCGGCTTCGCTCCGGAAGGATGGCCGGCAAGCGCTTCCTTCGAACCGACGATCATGAGGTGCGGCCCGGTGTTGATCCAATCGTTCCCTTCAGATGGCCCGGTCGCATACGGATCGGTGTTGCTGGCGTCGGTTCCACCCTCCAGCATGTACATCACTCCAACGGTGTCCGCCGGCGGATCCTTCTTGCCCATCCACGCTTGAGCCCATTTCAGCGCATTCCCATCCATGCACATCGGGTCGGGGCCAGGCGTGGCCGGGCTGTCGGGCATGCACGTCCAGCCGTTCGAGCCTTCGCGCAGGGTTGTCATCGAGCCATCGGCCCGCGCCTGGATGATCGTCGCCTTGTCCGAGATGGAAGCGGGAGCGGCCGCCATTGCGCTGGCGACCGGATCACTATGGTCGGCCGTCGAAGCCGCTGCATTAACCGTGCCGTTCGCTTCGTTCGTCGTGGCGGTGGGCTGCGGGTTGCACGCCGACAGGGCCAGCGACGCTCCCGCCGCGGCCAGCAAAGCAAATCTCGCCTGATGCATTCTGTTCTCCTCTCGTGAAGAGGATCGCCGAACTAGCACAATCTGCAGTTCGGTGCATTGGCGATGGTATTTCGGGGTGCTTGATTTCGACGCCCCATTGGGCCACTCGCGCCGACATGTCGATCGCCCGCATTTCGCAGATGGACCGCCGAACGACCCAGTCGGGCAACGCGAATGCCGGCCTGTGGCAATTCGAGTTCGAACGTCAGGAGGCGCAACGCGCGGATCCGCTGACCGGCTGGAACGGCTCCGGCGATACGAAGACCCAGGTGCGCATCACCTTCAAGACCCGTGAGGAGGCGATCGCCTTCGCCGAGCGCAAAGGGATTCGCTATCACCTGATTCCCGCCACGCCTGTCCGGATGAAGATCCAGGCCTACGCCGACAACTTCCGCTAGGCGCTTGCCAGCGACCCGGCCCTCGGCCACAACGGCCGCGCCGAGCCAGGGGGGAAGCTGTACGATCCACGTGTTGCGTTCGTTATCGGTACGCGTCCTGAAGCCATCAAGCTTTCACCAGTAGCAAGAGCGCTCGCCGCCCGCGGGATCGTCCCGCGGATGGTTCTGACCGGCCAGCATCCGGACCTCGATTTGGCCGCCTTCGGCATGACCGGATTTCCCGTTGCCGAACTCGACTGCGCCGGCCAGCCTGACCCGTACGCCCACGTCGCTCAGGTCGCCCGTCGGATTGGACCTGCAATCGACGACACAAGACTCGTTGTCGTCCATGGTGACACGTCGAGCGCGCTTGGAGGCGCCCTTGGTGCGGCCATGACAGGCCGTGCCGTCGCTCATGTCGAAGCAGGCCTTCGCAGTCACGATCGCCGCAATCCGTGGCCCGAGGAAGACTTCCGCATCGCCATCGACAGGGCGGCGGACCTGCTCTTCGCGCCAACCTTGCTGAACGAAGCCAATCTCCGCCGTGAAGGCGCACGCGGCACCATTGTGGTGACCGGCAATACGGGTATCGACGCGCTGCTCGAGCAGGTTCCGCGGCTTTCCGGGCCTGCGCGGAAGCGCGTGCGCCACATCCTCGTGACTTGCCATCGCCGCGAGACCTGGGGTGAGGGGCTCCAGGCAATCGCCGGCTGCCTTCGCCGAATCGCTGGCCTCGGCGACGTGACCGTCACGATAGTGCTCCATCCGAACCCGACAGTCGCAACGGAGATGAGGCGATTGCTCGGGTGCTGTGCGAACGTCGAGCTTCGCTCGCCCTGCGCTCATTTCGATATGCTGCAGCGGATGCGCTCTAGCGATCTCATCCTCAGCGACTCAGGCGGCGTGCAGGAAGAGGCCCCGGCTTTCGGAATTCCACTTCTTGTTCTTCGAGACAAAACCGAGCGCCCGGAAGGCATTCTCAACGGGAATGCGATCCTCGCGGGAAGAGACCCCGACACGATCGTGGCAACCGTCGACCGGTTGCTCTCCGACCCCCGTGCTCTGGCAGCAATGAGCAAGCCCCACTCCCTTATGGCGACGGAAATGCGGCTGTTCGAATCGGCGACGCCATCGCCCATTGGCTGACATCTGCGAACGAAACCGCCGGTTCAACCTGTCGCCTTGACCATTTCGAGATTAAGTCCCGAGCCGGCCGAGCGCTGTGAAATCGCTGGTGACCCCTACGGGACTCGAACCCGTGTTTTCGCCGTGAGAGGGCGACGTCCTAGACCGCTAGACGAAGGGGCCGCCGCGGAAGGCGGCCATATGTGGGCTCGAAGCCCGCACGTCAATCGAGCTTGAGCCGCAGAAATCCCATCGCCCCAATGGGATTGCGCCCACCGTAGAGGGGCGCGAGGCCGTCCGGGACGAAATTGACGGCCAACAAGCCGCCGGCGCCGAGTGTGAAGTGCTTCGCAATACGAAAGTCGCGAACGGCCCCGACGGAGACTTTGCCCACCCGATAGGCCGCGCCATGCTCCTCGAGGTCGAGCAATTCGCGGTTCTCCGTGATCTCGCCGCGACCGAAAACGGTCCAATTGGAATGTTTCACCGAAGCTTCCGCGACATACGCGTCGTCCTTCAGGGATTCGCCGTGATGGTCGATCGTCTTGCGCCCCCAGGCGAGCGTCCCGGAAAGCTTCCAGCCCGGAACGATCTCCCGAGCGTAGAGTGCGCTTGCCGACCAGCGCTTCTGGTCAACACCGGGCTCTAATTGCTCCGGATCCTCAAAATGGCCCCAACTGGCCTGCAGCGAGAGCTCCCTCGCCGGATTCCACGAGAGCCGAACCGAAGTGGAATCCAGCGGTCCCGTCTCGATGTTCCAGCGATGCTGGTCCGGCTCCCGCGCATTGAAGCGGCTGACCTCCAACTTCACGCGATCGAGAACCAGGCCCCCGGTCACGACACCGAAGGTGATGTGGGTCGAGTCCAGCCAGTGATGGCTGATAGGCGCCTCAGGTGAATCCAGGATCGCTTCGCGATGCATGAATGCGGGTGGGCCGAACGCGGGTTCTCCGGGCAGGCCCGCATAAATGAATGCGCTGCCCTTCCCTCCGATGCTTTGCGAGACCGACGCCGACAGTTCCATGAAGAAGTCGTGCGGGTGCTGGCGATCGATCAACCGGTCGGTGCCATTGGCGGTCTCGCCGCTCGCCAGGAGGAGCGGATAGCCGCTCCTTCCCATGAGAGGATCGGGGCTGACCATCGCCTTGAGCTGCAACGTGCCGTCGCCGATCGGACGCTGCGCCATGCCCATGAGCATGCCGCTGACGAACGCTTTGTCATCGCCGCGGCGACCGGACTGATGATCGTAGACCAGGTTGAGCACGCCGTGCGTCATCAGAGTCCAGTCGCCGCTCCGGCCCATCCAGCCCATGTGCTCGGTCATGTCCGGCTGCCAGGCCGTACCGGAGGACTCGCGGGTCATCGGATATGGTCCGAGCGCGCCCGTCATGGTCTCGTGGTCCGCATGCTCTCCCTCGGCGGCCATGCCGTGCCGCATCGTCGAATGATCCATCGGCGCCTGTGTAGTCGCGTCGGGCGCCGGCGAAGGCGTTACCTGGCCCATCTCTAAATGGTCCATGGGCACGGATTCCACCGGCCTTGGAGTCTGCTCCGTTAGAATGTCCGTCGAAGGCGCTTGGTGCTGATGTTCAGCCTGCGGCTTTTGCGGAGCCGGTTTCGTCGCAACAGGCTTCTTTGCCGCGGGTTTGTTCGCGGCAGGCTTCGTCGCAGGCTCCTTCGCGGCAGGCTTCTTTGGTGCAGGCATCTCCATGCCGGGCATATGCTGGTGCTGCGCCAGTGCAGGCGTCGACAGGCAGCCCAGCGCGATTGCGCTGGCTGCGCTCAAGAATTTGAAATTCACGATTGTCTCCGAAAGGAGAGGCGACGCGCATCAACGCGCCGCCTCCGCTCTTAGTTCGATCAGTTAGATTTGTGCTCTTCGTGCTTGGAGGAATGGCCTTGATGCATCTTGGCCATCATTTCCTCACAGCATTTGCAGCAATCCTTCATCTGCTCGTGACCGGCCATGCCTTCGCTCTTGTGCTGGGCATGAGTGTCCACGGGAGGGGTTGCCGGAGCGGCTGGAGCCGCCGCGGCAAGAGCCGCGCTCAACAAAATGATCATTGTTTCTCTCCTGAAATCGAAAAATGACGTATCGATCGCTCAGGAGTGCTTGGGAGGTGGCGTTGCCGTGTCCGGCTCGATGCCCGCCAGGAAAGCGGCAAGCGCGATGAGCATCGGCGTTTCCGGACTCAGTTCCGCGATCGGGACGGGCGTATCGATGGCCGGCAGTGCAGCGCAGGCCGTGCAATGGACCTGCGGTCCGGCCGGCACCTTGGCCGGCTGCTGGTGATCGTCGCAGTGACCCGCGGGAGCCGTCGCATTCGGTTGCGCGCTCGCTGAAGCGCTAGTCATCGAGAGCGGCATCAGGACAAGCGCAATCAGCGCGAGCAGTCGAAGGACGGTGGAAGCCATGTCGTTGAAATAAACCTTAGATTTTTGTGAGGCAATGAGGCGGATCATTCTTCCTTGCCCCCAGTGCCTCGCGATAGGCGGCCGTTCCTCACAGCCGCACTCTGCGCAGCCTCAGAGAATTGCCGATGACGGTGACCGAACTCAGCGACATAGCCGCGCCAGCGATAATCGGCGATAGCAGGATCCTGAAAAACGGATAGAGCGCACCGGCTGCGATCGGCACCCCGGCCGCGTTGAACACGAAAGCAAAGAACAGGTTCTGCCGGATGTTGCGCATGACGGCGCGGCTCAGGTGACGCGCACGGACGATCCCGCGAAGGTCTCCTTTGACGAGCGTGATCGCGGCGCTCTCCATCGCCACGTCCGTGCCCGTTCCCATGGCGATTCCGACGTCCGCGGCGGCAAGCGCCGGAGCGTCATTGATCCCGTCGCCGGCCATGGCAACGCGGCGGCCTTCCTTCCGCAGCGCCTCGACCTTCGCCTGCTTCTGCTCGGGCAGCACTTCGGCCATCACATCGTCGATTCCGAGACTTCGAGCCACCGCATCGGCGGTGGTCCGATTGTCTCCCGTGAGCATGACGAGGCGGATTCCTTCCCGGTGAAGCTCTGCGATCGCTTCCGCCGCGCTGTCCTTCACGGGGTCGGCCACTACGATAAGGCCCGCGAGCCTTCCATCGACGCCTGCGAACATTACACCCCGGCCCTCGGACCGGTGCGCGTCGGCGCCGGCCTCGAGGCTGGATGCGTCGATCCCGACGTCGCGCATGAGGGCTGCATTGCCGAGCACGACCCGCCGCCCGACAATCGTTCCGATCACGCCCTTGCCGGTCACAGATTCGAAATCGCTGCTCGCCGGAATGTCCAGTCCGCGCTCCACTGCGCCTTCGACGATGGCCGCGGCCAGCGGATGCTCGCTTCCGCGTTCGAGCCCCGCCGCGAGCCGGAGCACATCCGCTTCGACCGCCTGGTTCACCGTCTCGACCGCCATCAGCCTGGGCTTGCCCACGGTCAGCGTTCCGGTCTTGTCGACCACGAGGGTGTCGATTTTCTCCATCAGCTCGAGCGCTTCAGCGTTCTTCACGAGCACCCCGGCGCTCGCGCCCCGGCCGGTGCCGACCATGATCGACATCGGCGTGGCAAGCCCCAGCGCGCACGGGCAGGCGATGATCAGGACTGCAATAGCCTTGACGATCGCATGGGATAGCGGCGGGGCGGGCCCGAACAGGCCCCAGGCGACGAAGGCGATCAACGACACCGCGACGACGCTCGGGACGAACCAGGCCGAGACCTGGTCGGCGAGCCTCTGAATCGGAGCTCGCGACCGCTGCGCCGCGGCCACCATCCGCACGATCTGCGACAGCATCGTATCCCGTCCGACGCGTTCCGCTCGAATGAGCAGGCTTCCAGTACCGTTGATCGTCGCTCCTGTGACCTTTTCTCCAGCAGCCTTTTCCACCGGGACCGGCTCGCCGGTGATCATCGATTCGTCGACTGAACTGCGGCCTTCCATCACGACGCCGTCGACCGGCACCTTTTCGCCCGGACGGACTCGCAGCAAGTCGCCGACATGAACATCGGTGAGCGGAACGTCCTTTTCCTCGCCTTCCTGCACTCTCCGGGCGGTCTTCGGCGCGAGGCCGAGCAGGGCGCGAATGGCCTGGCCCGTGGCGGAGCGGGCCCGGAGCTCCAGGACCTGGCCAAGCAGGACCAGTGCCGTAATCACGGCCGCGGCCTCGAAATAGACCGGCACCATCCCTCCCATGGTTCGGAGTGACGCGGGGAAGAGTCCCGGCACGACGGTGGCGACAAGACTGTAGCCATAGGCGACTCCGACGCCGAGGCCGATCAGGGTGAACATGTTCAGGTTGCGGGTCTTGAGTGATGCCCAGAAGCGTTCGAAGAATGGCCAGCCGCCCCACAGCACAACGGGCGTTGCAAGCGCGAGCTGCACCCAGGCGAACGTGCTCATCGGAAGAAGCTCGATACCGAGGATTTCCTGGCCCATGACAAGCACGACCAGCGGCAGGGTGAGCGCTGCGCTGACCCAGAATCGCCGGCTCATGTCGACGAGCTCGGGGTTCGGTCCTTCTTCGAGAGTCGGCTCGAGCGGCTCTAAGGCCATCCCGCAGATTGGGCACTGGCCCGGACCGTCGCGGCGGATTTCCGGATGCATCGGGCAAGTCCAGACGGCCCCTGGCACTGTTCCAACAGCGCGTTCTTCCGGTGGGTTCAGATAGGTTTGAGGATCGGCCCGAAATTTCTCCAAGCAGCGAGAGCTGCAGAAATGGTAGCTTGTGCCATCCAAATCGTATCGGTGTTTTGCCGTGGCGACGTCGACCTGCATTCCGCAGACTGGATCGCGGACAATGTCGCCATGACCCACCTGATGCCCATTGGCCGCGTGGCCATGAGTATGATGCTGCTCTGCATGTGCCGACATTGCGCGCCTCCGGACGAACCATCGGAGCCTATATAGGGTCCGTACCATGGTACGGTGTCAAGCGACCCGCGTTCAGCTCTCCTGATCGCGTTCGCTGAGGTATCGCATCAGCTCGGCGAGGGTCGATTCCATCTGGTCCTGCATCTGCGTCACCAGCTCGTTCTCGCGCATTCCGACATGGTCGAGCGGTTTGGAATAGCTGTCCGAAAAGGCCTTCAGGTCAGCTTGGTCGAACACGCCCTTCGCAACCAGCTTGGCGAGGATGACCAGGAGGCCGTTCGTGTTGGCGATGGTTCCTGCGACCAACGCCTCGTCGACCATGGACAGCCTCTTGTCGCTGTCGGCTTCGTCAATTTCGTCGGTTTCCGTCGGATTCATGGATGCACATTTCGGCCGGTTGGCGCCGCGGCACAAGAGGCAGCCCCGCAGAAAGGCGCGAGCCTTGCCCAAGCTTTGGCCTTTTCGGCGAATGACCGGGTGTTGGCCGGGCTGGACGACGGTAAATCGATAAGAGTCAATCCGGCTGCACTCTCGAGGAGCTTGCGGCCGACCGCGGCCGATTTTCCGCCATTGAACGCGATCGCTTCGAGTGCGGGATACTCGTGCAGGAGCTGCTCGATCCGGTTGTGGTTGGCGTTGCGGATAGATTGGTCGAGGCTTCCCCTGCGCTCGGCGGATCCGATCACGTCCCACAGGCCGATCCGGTGCTCCGCAAGGAGCTCCAGCCGCCTCTCATATGGGAGGGAGTACAAATCCTCGTCGATTGTCGAGCCGACAAGGCGCCAGAACTGGTTCTGAGGATGCGCATAGTAACGCTGCGCCGCCAGCGAGGCCTCGCCGGGCAAGCTCCCGAGGATGAAAAGCCGAGCATCCGGGCGGGCGATCGGCGGCAGTCCGGCTTTCACGACCCCAACCATCGATGACTCACGCTTTGCCTTTGCGACTGTCACCATTAAGTGCAGCCGCCATGCAGCCCAACGAGATCCGCGTGGCCCTGGTTTCGGGGAATTACAATGGCGTGCGCGATGGCGCGAACGGCGCCCTGAACCGTCTCGTCGGCTATCTTCTCCGTCAGGGCGTGCACGTGCGAGTCTATTCGCCGACCGTGGACGAGCCCGCTTTCGAGGCGACTGGCGACCTCGTCAGCCTACCTTCAGTTCCGATTCCGGGCCGTTCGGAGTATCGGCTTTCGCTTGGGCTTCCGCTGCGGGTGCGAAAGGATCTGGCGGAGTTCGATCCGAACATCGTGCATATCTCGGCGCCCGACATAGGCGGCCACCGCGCGGTGACCTGGGCGCGGGCCCGCGGGATCCCGGCAATCGCTTCGGTGCACACGCGGTTCGACACCTATCTAGCTTATTACGGTCTCGAGAATCTCGAGCCGCTGGCTCGGGCGATCATGCGGCGCATCTATCGCCGCTGCGACGCCATTGTCGTGCCGGCGGAGTCCACGGCAGCCGTCTTTCAGGCCCAGCGGATGAACCGCTTCATCTCCATCTGGTCTCGCGGGATCGATCGCGAGCAGTTCAACCCCGATCGCCGAAGCCTCGAATGGCGGCGGAGCATTGGCATTACGGACGACGAGTTCGTCATCTTGTTTCTGGGTCGCATCGTCATGGAGAAGGCGCTCGACGTCTTCTCCGACGCCGTGGACCTGCTGGAATCCCAGGGTGTGAAACACCGCGTTCTGGTCGTCGGGGACGGGCCAGCGCGCCCGTGGTTCGAAGAGCGGCTTCCAAAGGGCATCTTCGTGGGTCACCAGGCAGGGACCGATCTGGCCCGTGCCGTCGCGAGCGCCGATGCCCTGCTCAACCCCTCGATTACCGAGGCTTTCGGCAACGTCACATTGGAGGCGATGGCCTGCGCCCTGCCGGTTGTCGCCGCCGATGCGACGGGCGCGTCGAACCTCGTTCGCGATGGCGTGACGGGTGTCCTGACGGATCCGGGCGATGCCGAGGCGATGGCCGATGCGCTCGCTCACTATGCGTCCGACGAAGTTTTGCGGAAGAAGCACGGCGAAGCCGGTTTGGAGGTCGCGAAGACGCGCGACTGGGACCAGATAAACTCCGCCGTGCTGAAGACCTACCAGCGCGTGATTGAACGCAAAAAGCGCATCAAGCGTCTTTCTCGCCGTTAGCCGGCTTTGCCCGCTCAATCCGCTGCGCCGCCTCGTCGAGAATGTCGACGACCTCGTTCAGAAGCGTCTCGTTCCAGCCGTCGTGCGCGATGCGGTTCTTGAGAGCGGTCATGAGATTCCCGATGGCGCGGCCGATCTCCGGACGATGACCCTTGCGCCGGTGTGAGCCGGCCTCTTCGAGCCGCTCGAACAGCTCTTCGACGTCGTCTGCATTCTGCTCGAGATGCTCGCGGCCTTCGTCGGTGGCCTGGAACGGCTTGCGAGCGCCTTCGCCGGCTGCTTCCTCGATCAGCCCCATGTCCTGGAGGAGGGTCAGCGTCGGATAAACCACGCCCGGGCTCGGCGCATAGTCGCCGCCCGTCAGCTCCTCGATCGCGCGGATGAGGTCATAGCCGTGGCGAGGCTCGTCGGCGATCAGCTTGAGCAGGACCAGGCGAAGCTCGCCGGACTCGAACATGCGGCGCCGACCTCGTCCGCCGCCTCGGCGACTGCCCCAGCCATTGTCGTCGAATTCAAAGTGGAATGGGCCCCAGCCGCCGCTGCGGCGGCCCATGGCGACCAGTGCTTCCGGCAGCGCGATCTCGATCCGGCCTTTTGGGCCGCATCCATGACGATGATGTCGCATAAGACTCCTTTCGATGCATCTAAGATATATCTTAGTAACATCGCAGGCAAGACGGGTGATGCAATTTTCGCGGGGCTTTGCCATGGCTGCCACGATGGCCGACCTGTTCAGCGATCAGGATATTCCCAACCGCCCGGCCGACGAGCCCGCGCCCAATGCTCCGCTCGCCGACAAGCTGCGGCCCGGCAGTCTGGACGAGGTGGTCGGGCAGGAGCATCTCACGGGATCTGACGGCGCGATCGGCCGCATGGTGGCTGCGGGCAAGCTTAGCTCGATGATCCTCTGGGGGCCTCCGGGCACGGGCAAAACCAGCATCGCTCGACTGCTCGCGGATGCCGTCGGCCTTCGCTTCGTTCCGATCTCGGCCGTTTTTTCCGGCGTCGCGGACCTCAAGAAGATATTCGCCGAAGCGAAGACAGCTGCGAGGGCCGGGCAGCGCACCCTGCTGTTCGTGGACGAGATTCACCGCTTCAACCGTGCCCAGCAGGACGGCTTCCTGCCTTTCGTCGAGGATGGAACGGTTACGCTCGTCGGAGCCACGACCGAAAATCCGAGCTTCGAGCTCAACGCCGCGCTCCTGTCCCGTTGCCAGGTGCTGATCCTGCGCCGCCTCAACGAGGTGGCGCTCGACACCCTGATGCAGCGCGCGGAAGTCGAAGTGGGCCGTCCGATCCCTCTGACGAAAGATGCTCGTGACGCCCTGATCGCTAGCGCGGACGGCGACGGCCGGTTCCTGCTCAACCAGGTCGAGACCTTGTTCGACATTGAGCTTGACGCTCCGCTCGATCCGGCCGGGATGGCGGCGCTGCTGCATCGGCGCGTGCCGGTCTACGACAAGGACCGCGAGGGGCACTACAACCTCATCTCCGCGCTTCACAAAAGCTTGCGCGGGTCGGACCCGCAAGCCGCGCTCTACTATCTCGCGCGCATGCTCGTTGCGGGGGAAGAGCCGCTCTACCTCCTCCGCCGCCTGACCCGCGCGGCGATGGAGGATATTGGCCTCGCCGACCCGCAAGCGCTGGTGCAATGCCTCGCGGCCAAGGACGCATACGACTTCCTGGGTTCACCGGAAGGCGAGATCGCGCTCGTTCAAGCGTGCCTTTACCTAGCCACCGCGCCCAAATCGAACGCCGCTTACATAGCTCAGAAGAGCGCGTACCGGAGCGCGAAGGACACCGGCTCGCTCATGCCGCCTTCGCATATATTGAACGCTCCGACGCGGTTGATGAAGGACATCGGATACGGCAAGGGCTATGCCTACGACCATGATGCCGAGGAGGGCTTTTCCGGCCAGGATTACTGGCCCGAAGGCATGGAGCCGCAGACCTTCTACGAGCCCGCCGAGCGCGGCTTCGAGGCGAGGATCGCCGAGCGCATTGCCTATTGGAACGAGCTTCGGAACAAGCGCAGCACGAACGAATAACGGAGGGTAAGAATGTATCAGACCGAACCGCCGGCGGCCTATTGGCGCGAGCAGCTTTTCCAGTGGGGACCTCGGGTCGTCTTTGCAATCCTCATCCTCATCGCCACCCACTTCATCGCCAAGGCAGTGCAGTGGGGCGTGGCCAAGCTGATCGACCGCATGCCGGTGCTCAAGCGACATCCGCAGGCGGGTGTGGATTCGGTCGGTACGGAGCTCGGTCGCCTCGCTTACTGGCTGGTCTGGCTCGTCGGCCTCGTCGCCGCGCTGCAACCGCTCGGACTCAACGAAGTCCTGACGCCCGTGACCGTGATGACCAACGAGGTCTTCGCGTTCATCCCGCGCCTGATCGGCGCCGGTGTCCTGTTTTTCGCAGGGCTCATTCTGGCGCGGGTCGTCCGCCATGTCGTCGAGGCAGCGCTTGGAGCGCTCAACCTCGAACGGCTGTTCAGCCGCGCGGGCCTTCCGATCGGCGATGCGCCGCTGGCGGTCGACGAAAATGGAGTGGCGCAGGAAGGGACTGCTCCCGCTCGCGGATCCATCGCCAAGGCGGTCGGGGTTACGGTGTCGGCGGTCATCATCATCTTCGCGGCCATCGGCGCGCTTCGGGTCCTGCAAATCTCCGCCATATCCGATCCGGCGACGGCCATGCTTCAGACGATCGCTTTGTCGATCCCGAATGTGCTGGCGGCGCTGATCATCCTCGCCATCGCCTTCATCCTTGGTCGCTGGGGCAAGAGCCTGATCGAGACCGTGCTCCCCGGACTCGGCTTCGACAATGCCATGCGCGCCCTAAGAATGATGCCGGCTACCTCGGTGCCGTCGCGCGTGGTCGGCAACATTGCGATGACCGCGGCGATCATCGTCGGGATCATGGAAGCCGCACACAAGGTCGGCGGGGATTCCACCGCGGCCCTGCTGTTCCAGGTCACCTCGCTCGGCGGCAAGGTCATCTTCGGGACGGTCATCATTGTCGTCGGGATCTTCCTGGCGCGGATCCTTTCGACGCTGGTGGGAAGCTCCACGGGCGAATCCAGCTTTGCCGAGACGATCGTGAAATATGCGATCATCGCCTTGTTCACGGCGATCGGCCTCACCTTCATGGGCCTCGCGGACCAGATCGTGATGATGGCGTTTGGCCTGATCCTGGGAGCGGCGGCGGTGGCCTGCGCGATCGCCTTCGGGCTCGGCGGCCGCGACGTTGCGGCCCGGATCCTCGAGCGCTGGACCGAGGAGCAGATGCCCGCCCGGCGACCCGCTCCGCCGCGACTGAAAAAGCCGGCCGAGCCCACGACCGGGGACGAGCGCCAGCCGCCTTTGGTGTGACGCCGCACTTCGACGCATTCGTCGCGATCGACTGGTCTGGCGCTAAGGGGCGGCGGCACAAGGGTATCGCCATCGCCGAGGCGAGGCAGGACGACCCGCCTCGGCTGGTACGGCCGGGGCACGTCTGGTCGCGGGAGGAGGTGCTTCGCTGGCTTCTTCGCCGCGCCGAGAAGGAGCCGACTCTGTTCGGCTTCGACTTCAGCTTCGCTCCGCCGATCGTCGAGCGGGGCGAGTATCTGCTCGGCGAGCCCGACGTGCCGAAGGCCGCGCGGGAGTTCTGGGCTTATGTCGACGCGAAGTGCGACGACGAGGATTTGGGCGCAGCGAGCTTCCTCGAGCTGGCGCATCGGCGACACTTCTATTTCGGCATCGCCGACGGGGTGAAAGCGGACTTCATGCACTTCCGCCAGTGCGACGCGCGGCTGAACGCGCAGGGCGGGCGGAAGACGGCGAGCGCATACGACGCGATCGGGGCGGCGCAGGTGGCGAAGGCGAGCTTTTCCGGGATGCGGCTGCTCCACTGCCTTGACGGCAAGGTCGCCATCTTCCCGATGGACCCGCTGCCGGAACGCGGGAGTGCGGTCTGCGAGATCTACACGCGCATCTACCTTCGCCGGGCGGGGATGAGCGGAACGAAGCTGCGCACACGAGCCGCACTCAATGAGGCGTTGAACGGTCTCGGAAGCAAGCCGGTGCGGCTTCGGTTCGAGCCCAACGACCACCAGACCGATGCGCTGGTCACGGCGGCCGGAATGCGGGCCCTGGCGATGGAGGAGCGCCAAGCGTTCGCGCCGGAGGGACTGACCCCGGAGATTGCGCGGACGGAGGGGTGGACGTTTGGGGTGCTTTGAGGCTTCGGGTGCGGTCTGTCGTATGCCCTTAACGGAGGGTATTCGGGTAGGCCGCCGCCCTGGTCGGCGGCGGCCTCGCGGGCGCTCAGACAGCGTAGATGAGCAATCCAAGCATGAACAATTTGAACAGGACGATTGCCGAACCCACCACGATCGTTGGCAGCATTTCGGAGTCGGTGCGCGGCGCCGGATCCGCGGTTGCTGCGGCTACCGGTTGAACCGGGCTTTGCCACCAAAGACCGGCGCCATCACCCCTCCTGGGCAACGTCGGAGGTTCGATCCGGTGCGCCTTGGATGCCGGATTGTCGTAGACTGTGAGTGACATTTCTTCCTCTATTCAATGAAGTCCTGCGGTGATCGCGAATGCGGCGCTCCGCGGCAGCGGGAGCGCCAGTTGCTCCGAGCCATGTTTCTCCCCCCAATCATCGGACCTGCTCCGACGATGTCCCCGCCTTCGGCGCGGGCACACGCTCCACGGTATCGACGCTCAGCGGACGAAGCTCCCCCTGCCCATCGGGCCAGAGGATCGTCTGACCTGTTCGCATTCCGGCCAAACCCGCGCCGACCTGCGAGACGACGCTCAGCGAGCCCGGCCCGCAGGAGGACGGATGGACGAGGCGGCCGATGCCGGAGTCGCCGCCAAAGCTGAACCTGACGAGGCTGTTCATCGTGACGACGCCGCTCAGCCCGGACAGTTGGCGCTCAGCGGCGATCTTGAGCTTCTTCAGCAGGAGCAGCGCGAGGAGGTCGTCATCGAGCGCCAGCGCGGCGGTCCTCACGTAATGCGCTTCGCTTGCGCTGAAGGCGAACGCCACATGCTGGTGCAGGCGCGCCCAACGCGCGCTGAACTCCTCGGCCGGAAGCAGCGCATTCGCGTGATGCAACGCCTTCATTTCCGAGCACCGGCGACGTTGGGTTCCCTGGGCCGGCGCCTCCGCAGGCGCGAGGCCAGCTGAGTCGCGCGGTGAAC
>Ga0307415_100000413_pt1 | contig 18246 bp, 19 predicted proteins | sample DK1Cmetagenome_FD_204524 | JGI IMG/M metagenome (GOLD analysis project Ga0307415, IMG submission 204524) | Maize rhizosphere microbial communities from greenhouse at UC Davis, California, United States - DK15-C-2 | ecosystem: Host-associated > Plants > Roots > Rhizosphere > Soil | place: USA...
GTGCGCTACCTCCCAGGGATGGCCGTCGGGATCGCAGAACGCGCCCGAGTAGCCGCCCCAGAACGTCTCGGCGCCCGGTCGCACGACGGTGCCGCCGGCCGGCTCGACCTGGGCGATCACGGCGTCGACCTCGGCCGGTGAGCGCACGTTGTGCGCGAGCGTGATGCCGCCCCAGCCGCCGGAGTCGGTGACGCCGCTGTCGGCCGCGAGCTTGGCGCGGTCCCAGAGCGCGAACACCATCCCGCCGGCCTGGTAGAAGGCGACGTCGCCGTCGGGCGAGCTCCCCTCCCAACCCATGGCGGCGTAGAAGTCCATCGCGCGGCGGAGGTCCGCCACGCCGAGCGTGATGAGGCTGACGCGCTGCTCCATGCGCGCATCGTCGCGCACGGCGAGTGCGGCGGCTTGAACGAATCGGACTCGCCCTGGCGCCGAGTAGCTGCCGCTCGTGCGGGCATAGTCCCGGAGATGCTGCGCCCGCTCGCCGCCTTCTGGCGCAAGGCGTACGACGACAACGTGACCGGGATGGCGGCGATGGTCGCCTACAACCTGATGCTGTCGGTGTTCCCGCTCGCGCTCGTCGCACTGTTCATCGCCGGGCGCGTGCTGGCGTCGGAGGACATAGAGGCGTCGGTCGTGAAGGACCTGGAGCGGCTGTTCCCGCAGGCCGCCGAGTCGACGCTGCTCGACGGATTGCGCCGCGTCCAGGAGTCCTCGACGACCGTCGGGATCCTGGCGATCGTCGCGGCGACGTGGTTCTCGAGCTCGTTCTGGGGGGCGCTGGACACCGCGTTCTGCCGCATCTACCGCCGCGAGTGCCGCTCGTGGGTGCGCCAGAAGCTGTTCGCGCTGGGGATGCTTGCCGTCGTGCTGCTGTTCTTCGTCGCGAGCGTCAGCATCCCGGCGCTGCAGGGGCTCGTGCTCGGCCACCGCCAGGATCTGCCGTTCGGACTCGGCGAGGTGCGGGGGCTCGTCTACGGGCTGTCGCTCGCCGGCGGGCTGGCGCTGCTGTTCGCGATCCTGTGCCTGGTCTACTGGCGCGTGCCGCGGGGGAGCATCCCGTGGCACTGCGTGTGGCCCGGGGCGCTCGGCGCGGTCCTGGCGATGGCGGTCGTCGACTACGGATTCCCGCTCTACCTGTCCAATGTCAGCTCGCTGCGCGTCGGCACGTCGTTCCTGTTCGTGCTGATCGTGCTCGTGTGGTTCTACGTGCTCGCACTGATCCTGCTCGCCGGCGCGATCGTCAACGAGCTGCGGTTCGAGCGCCGCGGCGGGGCGTAGGCTTCCGGTGATGCCCGATCCAAAGACCGAGGAGCTGCGCGTCGAGCAGATCCGGCGTGAGCGCGACGAGCACGCCCGCGCCCGCGGGGCCGACCGGCCGACCGAGGAGCGCCAGCACGCGCGCCGCGCCGAGCGCGCCTCGTACCTACGCGAGAAGCTGGACGAGCGCGCCGAGTCCGAGGATCGGGTAGACGACGACGCATGACCGAGGATCACGAGCAGCAGGCCGAGGCCGCCGAGCGCGAGGCCGCCGACATGCAGGAGCGCTCCGAGCGCGTGGGCCGGCAGATCGACGAGGCGCGCAAGAACTGGGAGGCGAAGGTCGCCGACCCGTCCGTGCCGGGCGCCGGCGGCGACCCGGATCGCGCCGAGGAGGGCGGCCGGCACCCCGAGACCGCATATCCGGCCAAGGGATCGGAGGACGAGGTCTCCGATCCCGACCCGGCCGGCGACGACGACAAGTCGCCCTAGAGCACGACCCCCAGTGGCGGCACGCCGATCCGGCCGGCCTCGCCGGTGACGGTGCCGATGCGCGCGGCGCCCGGGTGCCGCGCGGCCAGGACCGCGACGGCGTCGTCGGCCGTGTGCTCCGGGACGACCGCGATGAGGCCGCAGCCCATGTTGAAGATCGCCCACATCTCCGGCGCCGGGATCGCGCCGTGCTCGCTCAGCAGCTCGAAGACCGGCGGCAGCGCGAGCGGCGCCTCGATCGCGAAGCCGACGTCGCGGGACAGCCGCAGCAGGTTCGCGAGCCCACCGCCGGTGATGTGCGCGAGCCCGTGGACGGGGAGCCCGGAGCCCAGCAGGTCGAGCACGGCGCGCACGTAGATCACGGTCGGCTCGAGCAGCGCGTCGGCGACCGACGCGCCGCCCAGCGCGTTCGGTCGGTGGTCGAGCCCGAGCGGCTCGAGGACGCGTCGCGCCAGCGTGAAGCCGTTGGAGTGCAGGCCGCTGGACGGCAGGCCGATCAGCGCGTCGCCCGGCGCGCACGCGGAGCCGGTGACGATCCGATCGAGCGCGACCGTGCCGAAGCAGGCGGCGGTCAGGTCGAAGCCGTTCGGCGACGGGTGGCCGCGGATCAGTTCGGGCAGGACGGCGACCTCGCCGCCCGGGATCTCGACGCCGGCCTGCTCGGCACCCGCCTTCAGCCCGCGGGCGATCGCCTCGAAGACGTCCGGGTCCGTCCGCTCGACGGCGAGGTAGTCGAGCACCGCGATCGGCTCCGCGCCGACGCAGATCACGTCGTTGACGTTCATCGCGACGCAGTCGATCCCGATCGTGTCGTAGCGGCCGGTCAGCTCCGCCACGATCAGCTTGGACCCGACCCCGTCGGTGCCGACGGCGATGCCGAGGTTCGGCGCCACTGCGAGCACGGCCGCGTAGTGGCCCGGCAGCGGGACGGTGCGGGTCGCGCGGCCGCTGTCGATCGTGCGCAGGACGCCGACGAGCGCCCCGATCGCGCGGTCCGCCGCGCCCGTGTCGACGCCGGCCCTGGCGTAGGCGTCGCTCATCGCGCCCGATTGTGGCGCACACCGAGGATGGCGCCGGCCAGCCCGGCGCGCCACGCCGCCCACGGCCACAGCGGCGCCCGTCGCTCGACCCCGATCGCACGCACGGTCGCGAGCGTCGAGGCGAACGCCGCGCCGGCGCCGAGCGCCAGCGGCCGCAGCCGCTGCGCCGAGCCGGTGAGCGCGCCCGCCTGCGCCACGCGCACCCCCTTGAGCGCGTTCGCGCCCACCAGCACCGGCATCGCGACCTCCCACGAGAGGCGCGACGCGTCGGGGCGGTCGAACCCGCGCGCCCGGGCCGCGGCCAGCGTCGCGCCGTTGCGCGACACGCCCGGGATGAGCGCCGCCGCCTGAGCCAGGCCGAGCGCCAGCCCGTCCACGATCCGCGCGTCGTCGGCCGAGCGCGTCGCGGGCACGCGGTCGGCGAGCACCAGGGCCGCTCCCCCCAAGAGCAGCCCGATTGCGAGCGTGGACGGGGTGCCGAGCCGCTCCTCGATCCGCCGCTCGAGCGTCAGCCCGGCGGCCGCGGGCGGCAGGAAGGCAGCGGCGAGCAGCGCCGGTCGCAGCCGCGCCGGCCGGGCGACGAGAAGCAGCGCCGCGGCGCTACCGCCGTGGAGCGCAACCTGCAGCTCCTTGCGCCGCGGCCCGTCCCACCCTGCGACCTCCCAGCCGAGCAGCCACGGCAGCGCCGCGACGTGGCCGGAGGAGGACACGGGCACCAGCTCGACGGGCCCGTGCACGAGCCCGAGCGCGAGCGCCTCACGCTCAGCGCGGTGCATCGGCGGCCGGCTCGCCGGTCGCCTCGTCCCGGCGCCCGCGGCGCCAGCGGACGTAGAGCCACAGCGCGCCGAGCAGGAGCGCCGCCGCGACCGCGTAGTCGACGTAGTGCAGCTTGTCCTTCCACTGCTCCCAGTTGTCGCCGACCTCGCGCCCGATCACGGTGAGCAGCAGGATCCACGGGACGCAGCCAAGCGTCGTCAGGACGGTGAAGCGCCAGAACGGCATCCGCGCCACGCCGGCGGGCAGCGAGATGAACGTCCGCACGATCGGCAGCATGCGCGTGAAGAAGACGGTCGCCGCGCCGTACCGCGCGAACCAGTCGTCGGCCCAGCGCAGGTGCGAGGGCTTGATGTGCAGCTTGCGCCCGTGCTTCTCGAGGATGTCGATGCGCCCGTAGTAGCCGACGGCGTACGCGAGCCAGGAGCCGACGACGTTGGCCGCCGTGCCGGTCGCGACTACGGCGCCGAGCGAGTACTCGCCGAGCGCGACGTTGAAGCCCGCGAACAGCAGCGTCGCCTCCGACGGGATCGGGATGCACGCGCTTTCCGCGACCATCAGCAGGAAGATCCCCGGGATGCCCAGCGCGTCGATCACGTCGACCGCGAGGTCGACCAGCGGATCGGTGATCGAGGCGAGGACCGGCACGGCGCGGGCCTCAGGGTAGAAGGCGACGTTCTAAGGTTCGCGCGCCGATGGCGATTCCGCTGTTCGACACGAAGACGCCGCTGGCGCCCCTGCGCGCGGCGATGCACGCCAAGCTCGCCGAGGTCTACGACGACGGCAACTACATCCTCGGCCCCGAGGTGGCCGCGTTCGAGCGCGAGCTCGCCGCCCATTTCGGGACGGCGCGGGCGGGCTGGGCACGGCGGCGACGCTGTCCCGCTGCACCGCCAGCCCGCGATGGCGCCCTACCCGCCGGCCGTCGAGCTGCGCGCGACCGAGGAGGCGGCGCGCATGCACCTGGCGATCCCGATGAGCCCGGTGCTCACCCGCGAGCAGGCGGCCGAGGTGGTCGCGGCCGTCCGCGATGCGGATCTGGGTTGACCTGACCAACTCGCCGCACGTGCTCGTCATGCGCCCGGTGATCCGGGCGCTCGAGCGCCGCGGGGCCCAGGTGGAGGTGACCGCGCGCGACTTCGCGCAGACGCTCGGCCTGCTGGAGCGCTTCGGCATCGCGCACGAGCCGATCGGGCGCCACCGCGGCGGGCGGCTGGCGGCGAAGGGCGCCGGGCTCGCCTCGCGCTCGCTCGGGCTCGCTAGCTGGGCCATGCGGCGGCGGCTCGACGCGGCGCTCGGCCACGGCTCCAACGACGTCACGATCGCCGCCAAGCTGCTCGGGATCCCTAGCGCGACGACGTTCGACTACGAATGGGCGAGGGTCCAGCACACGGTCAACTGCCGGCTGGCGCGGCGGGTGCTCGTCCCCGACGCGATCCCGCCGGAGCGGCTCGCGCCGTACGGCGCGACGGCGTCCAAGCTGCGCCGCTACGCGGGACTGAAGGAGGAGTACTACCTCGCCGACTTCGCGCCCGACGCGGCGGTGCTGGCGGAGCTCGGCGTCGACGCGGCGGAGCCGATCGCGGTCGTCCGCACGCCGCCCGCGGTCTCGCTCTACCACCGCTTCGAGCACCCGCTGTTCGTGCCGCTGCTGGAGCGCCTGCGCGAGCAGGCGCAGGTCGTCGTGCTCCCGCGCACGCGGACCCAGCGCGCCGAGCTGGCCGCGGCCGGCGGCTACGTCGTTCCCGAGCGAGCCGTCGACGCGCAGTCGCTGGTTGCGCTGGCGGACGTCGTCGTCTCCGCAGGGGGGACGATGAACCGCGAGGCCGTGGCGCTCGGGACGCCGGTCTGGACGACGTTCGAGGGCCGGCTCGGGGCCGTCGACGAGCGGCTGATCGCGGAGGGGCGGCTGTGCCGCCTGGTGAGCGCCGACGACGTCGCGGTCGTCAAGCGCACCGCCGGCCCGGATCAGGCGCGCGTGCGGCGCGATCCCGAGGTCTTCACGGACCTGCTGATCGACGGCCTGGCGCGCGCTTGACGCGCGCGTTCGCGGTTAGAATGCCGCGGATGCGCCGGCGGATCCGCTCGGCGGCCGCCCTCGGGTTCCACCGCCACAGCCTGCCGCAGGTGGCGGTCGACGCCGGGCTGGTCGCGCTCGCCTACTACCTCGCCTACGTCCTCCGCTTCGACGGCGAGATTCCGGAGCTCTACTCGGACCTGTTCGCCCGCACGATCGCGTTCGTCGTGATCGGGAGCGTGTTCGTGTTCGCGCTGTTCGGCCTCTACCGGCACTGGATGCGCTATGCGACGCAGCGCGACTACCTGCAGATCGCGCAGGCGTGCGTCGTCGCCACGTTCGCGTTGATGGGCTACGTGGCGGTCGTGCAGCCGCGCATGCTGTTCGACGCCGTCAACGGGCGCTTCAACTCGGTCCCCGTCCCGGCGGGCGTGCTGGTGCTCTACGGGCTGCTGATGCTCGTGTTCATCGGCGGCGCGCGCTTCTTCGTGCACATGCTCTACGAGCGCCCGCTGAGCGGCTTCCGCGCGCGCCGCGACGCACGCTCGGTGCTGATCGTCGGCGCCGGGGACGGCGGCCGGCTGCTGCTGCGCGAGATCCTGCGCAACCCCGACCTCGGCTACCGGCCGGTCGGCTTCATCGACGACGATCCGCGCAAGCAGCGGGCGCGGATCGACCGCGGGCTGTCGGTGCTCGGCACCACCAACGACCTCCCGCACGTGCTGGAGGACGTCGAGCCCGACGAGGTGCTGATCGCGGTCCCGTCGGCGCCGGGCACGATGCGCGCGCGCGTCGTCGCCGCCTGCCGCGAGCGCGGAGTGCCGGTGCGCACGATGCCGACGGTGTTCGAGCTGCTGCAGACCGGCGACCGGCTGCTCCGCCAGGTCCGCCAGGTCAAGGTCGAGGACGTGCTCGGGCGCGAGCCGGTGCGGATGGACCTCGACCGCGTCGGCGGCTACCTGACCGGCCGCGTCGTGCTCGTTACCGGCGCCGGCGGCTCGATCGGCTCCGAGCTGTGCCGCCAGATCGCGCGCGTCGGCCCGAGCAAGCTCGTGCTGCTCGACCACGCCGAGGACAACCTGTTCTCGATCCGGCGCGAGCTGGTCGAGGACCGCCACGTGCTCAACACCGTCGCCGTGCTCGCCGACTGCAAGGAGGGCGAGCGGATGCGCGAGGTGTTCGCGGAGCACCGGCCGGCGGTCGTGTTCCATGCCGCCGCCTACAAGCACGTGCACCTGATGGAAGAGAACCCGGTCGAGGCGGTGCGCAACAACGCGCTCGCCACGCGCGTGATGTGCCAGGTCGCGGGGGAGGCCGGCTGTAAGACGTTCGTGCTCATCTCGACCGACAAGGCGGTCGCGCCGGCGACCGTGATGGGCGCGTCCAAGGCGCTCGCCGAATGGGCCGTCGAGGCGGCCGACCAGCGCTTCCCCGACACGGCGTTCTGCGCCGTCCGGTTCGGCAACGTGCTCGGCTCGTCAGGCTCAGTCGTGCCGATCTTCCGCCGCCAGATCGCCGCGGGCGGCCCGGTCACCGTCACGCACCGCGACATGACGCGCTACTTCATGACGATCCCGGAGGCGGTCCAGCTGGTGATCCGCTCCGGCTCGCTCTCGAGCGGCGGCGAGGTGTTCGTGCTCGAGATGGGCGAGCCGGTGAAGATCATCGAGCTCGCGAGCGACATGATCCGGCTGTCCGGCCTGGAGCCCGAGCGCGACATCGCGATCCAGGTGATCGGGCCGCGGCCGGGCGAGAAGCTGCACGAGGAGCTGTTCAACCCCTACGAGCGCCCGCAGCCGACGCCGGCGCAGAAGATCCTGCGCGCCGAGTATCCGCGGCTCGATCCGGCGTGGGAGCGCGAGACGTTCGACCAGGTCAACTGGCTCGTGCTCGACGGCGACGCGGCGGCGCTCGCGGCCAAGGTCGGCGCGCTCGCCGCGGTGCGCCAGGTCCCGCCGGCGCTCGATCCGAGCACCGCGATGCCGCTCGGGCTGCCTGGCAGCCGGGACGGCGCCTAGAATCTCCGGCTCGTTCTCCATGGTCCTGTACGCGCTCTCGTTCCAGGGCCAGGTCGAGAAGTACGGCGTCTACGTCGGCATCGCCGCCTTCTTCGGCTTGGCCGTGCTCTCGCTGCTGTACTTCTCGCAGGCGCGCGAGCTCAAGCGCCTGCGCGAGTGGGCGGGCCGCGCGCCCGAGCGCGCGCAGGAGCTCGAGCAGCGCGTCGTCGCCGAGGCGGCCGCGAACGTCGCGCGGCGGGAGCCCGCCGTTCCCGGCGCGGCCGGCGCGATCGCCCCGCCGCGGCGGCTGGCCGAGATGCCCGCGCCGCCGGCCGCGCAAACGGCCGCCGGCGCGCAGGCGACCGAGCTGGCCGAGGCGGTCGAGGCCGACCCGGCGACGAACGGCAACGTGCCGGCCGCGCCGGCCGAGGGAGCGGGGAACGGAGCCGCACCGCCGGCCGAGGGCGAGGTCGGCGAGCACGAGGCAGGCGATGGCGAGGCGGCGCAGGCGGAGCCTCCGGAGGGCGAGCAGGCCGCTGACGCGGAGGCCGCGACGGTCGCCGGCGCGCCGAGCGGCGACGGGAAGCCCGCGGCGAGCACGGCGGACGGCGACGAGGGGCGCGCGCCGACCGGCGCTGACGAGCCGGCTGCGGCGGCGGCCCCGCCGACCGGCGGGGAGGAGACGCCCGCGACAGCGAGCGGTGACCGGGACCCCGCGGCGGCGGCCGAGACGACCGGGAGCGAGGAGATTCCTGCGGCCGCCACAACGCCCGGCGAGGTCCCCGCTGCGATGCCGCGCGCCACGCCCGCGCAGCGGGTCGGCGTCACGCCGCGGCCGGCCCCGATGCCGCTGCGCCAGACCAAGCCGACCGCTGCGCCCGCGAGTCGCGGCGGCACGCGCCGCCCGGGCGCCGCGCCCGCGGGACGCCGCGGCGCCGGCGCGCCGCGCGAGGGGCGGTCCGCCGGCACGGTCGCGCTGCTCGTCGGTCTCGCCGTCCTGATCCTCGGCGGCGGTGCGTTCGCGATCTCCCAGCTCGGCGGTGACGACGCAGCACCGGAGCCCAACCGTGCGGCGCCGCCGCCGACGCAGACCGAGGCGGGCGACGGCGGCGGTGCGGACGCCGCGGCCAAGTCGCCGGCCGAGACGAACGTCGCCGTGCTCAACGGCACGACGTTCACCGGGCTCGCCGGCCAGATCGCCGACACCGTCGCGCGCGACGGCGGCTTCCAGCGCGGGGCCACCGAGACGAACACGCGCGACCAGACGATCCAGTCGTCGACCGTCTTCTACGCCGACGGCTTCAGGTCGCAGGCGCGCACCATCGCCGAGCTGCTCTCGATCTCGGCCGTCGAGCCGATCGACGACGAGACGCAGGCCCTCACGCCGGAGGCCGACGTCGTGGTGCTGGCAGGCGCCGACCAGACGCCGTAGCCCGCCTCCGGTGAGCCTCTTCGCCCGCGCCGGCTTCGTGTTCCTGGTGGCCGCGACGTTCGCGGCGTTCTTCGTCGCTCAGCGGCTGAAGAGCGCACCGAAGGTGGCGGCGGTGACGCAGATCACGCGCCACTTCTCGCCGAACGGCGACGGGCGTCGCGACGTGGCCCAGATCAGCGTGCGCGTGCGCAAGGACGACGACGTCACGATCGCGGTCGTCGACGACACCGGCACCGAGATCAGGCGACTCGCCGAGGCGCTGCCCGCCACGGCCAGGCGGCCGGTCGCGGTCCGCTGGGACGGCACGACCGACGCCGGCGGGCGGGCGCCCGACGGCGCTTACCGCGTGCGCGTCGGCCTGCGCCGCGGCGGCCGCGCGGTGACGGTCGGGCCGACGCTGTGGCTCGACACCGCCGCGCCGCGTCCGACGGTGATCGCCGGCGGGCCCCGCGGCCGCGGCTGGATCACGGGACCCGTCGCGGGCGCCGTGCCGTTCCGCGTGCGGGTCGTGTCGCGGCGCTTCCCGACGCGCATCCGCGTGCTGCGCACCGACACGGGCGGCCCGCACGAGGCGGAGTCGTTCGAGCTGCCCGCCGGCGAGCGCGAAGGCGAGTGGGACGGCAAGGCCGGAACCGCGCCCGCGCCGCCGGGCATCTACCAGCTCGTGGCCGAGGTCCGCGACGTCGCCGGCAACGTCGGGCTGTCCGCGCCGCGCGACGCCCGGCCGGGGACGATCCGCGGCGCGCCCGGCGTCAGCGTGCGCGGCCTGCTCGCGCAGCCGCCCGCCGACCCGGTGCGTGCCGGGAAGACCGTCACGTTCGCGGTCGACTCGCGCGGGCGCCCGTACCGCTGGCGCATCTTCCGCGTCGGCGGCGACAAGCCGCGCAGCAAGGGCCGGAAGCTCTCGGGCGGGGAGCTGAAGGTGCCCGCGCCGGCCGGCTCGTCGGGACTCTACGTGCTCGACGTGCGCACGGCCAAGCGCTCGTCGAGCGTGCCGTTCGCGATCCAGGACGCCACCGCGGCGCCGATCCTGGTCGTGCTGCCGGCGATCACGTGGTTCGGCGCTGACACGCTCGACGACGATCGCGACGGCCTGCCGAACACGCTCGAGAACGGCACCTCGGTGGCGTACCCGCGGCTGCTCGCCGGCGGGCTCCCCGCGGGGTTCTCCGACCAGGTCGCGCCGCTATTGGCCTTCCTCGACCGCCAGAAGATCAACTACGACATCACGACCGACCTCACGCTCGCGGCGTCGCGCGCGGCGCTGTCCGGCGAGCGCCAGGGCGTGCTGCTGGCCGGGCCGCTGCGCTGGATCTCGACCGGCGTCGCCCGGCGCCTGCGACGCTACGTCGCCGACGGCGGCCGGCTCGCCTCGTTCGGAGCCGACTCGATGCGGCGCGGCGTGGGCGTCGCGCGCGACAAGCTGCTGCGCCCGCTGCCGCCGACCGACGTCGACCCGTTCGGCACCCGCCTGCGCCGGCTGCGGGAGGACTCGCGCCCGCTCGAGCCGATCGCCGACGTCGGCGCGACCGGGCTGCTGACGGGCGTCGACCGGCTGAGCGGGTTCTCCGCGCTTGAGGAGTCGCAGCCGTCCGAGCACGTGCGCGTCGCGCTCGCCGCGGTCGACCAGGCCGCGCTCGCGAAGGCCGAGGCCGCCGGCGAGCCGCCGCCAGAGACCTACCCCGCGCTGGCGCTCACGCAGGTCGGCAAGGGGATGGTGATCCGCGTCGGGCTGCCGCAGTGGGGCGCGCGGCTGAAGGCGGGCGCGCTGCCCGTGCAGCAGCTCACGCGCAACATCGCCGACATCCTGCGCGGCGCCAAGCCGCGGATCCGGACGTTCGGGTGATCCTCGCCGCCGACACCGCCGCCGGACCGGAGGCCGTCAGGGCGATCGGGATCGTGATCGCCGCGGCGCTGGCGGGAGCGGCGATCCTCGGGCACAGCGCGCGCGGTCGCGCCTGGGCGATGCTCGCCGCGCTCGTGCTCACGCCCGTGCTGCTGATCCTGTCGATCTGGGAGACGCCGCAGCTCGACGGCGTTCGCGCGCATCCGCTGGCGGCGCTCGTCGGCGCGGTTGCGGTCGCGGGGCTCGTCGTCGTACCGCTCGCGCTGCTGTTCGCCCGGCGGGTCGCCGTGCTGCCGCTCGCCGCGCTCGCGGCGCTGCCGTTCCGCGTGCCCGTCGAGGCCGGCGGATCGACGGCCAACCTGCTCGTCCCGCTCTACCTCGTCGTTGCCGCCGGCGTGCTGGCTTGGGCGGGGCCGCGAATCCGCGCGGGCGAGCGCTTCGACCCGCCGCGCGCGAACGGCGCGATGGAGTGGCTGCTGGTCGCCGCCGTCGTGCTCTACACGCTGCAGGCGGCGTACTCGACGTCGCTCGACAAGGCACTCGAGCAGACCGTGTTCTTCTACGTCCCGTTCGCGCTGCTGTTCGCCGTCGTGCGCGACATCGAATGGTCGCCGCGGCTGCTGCGCGCGGGCTTCGCCGTGCTGATCACGCTGGCGCTGGCGTTCGCGGCGGTCGGCTTCGTCGAGTACGCGACGCGCCGGCTCCTGCTCAACCCGAAGGTGATCGCGTCGAACGAGCTCGAGGCGTACTTCCGTGTCAACTCGCTGTTCTTCGACCCGAACATCTACGGGCGCTTCCTCGCGCTCGTCATGCTCGCGCTCGCGGCGGTGCTGCTCTGGGAGCGGCGGCCGCGTACGGCGGCGCTGGCCGGCGCCGCGCTCGCCGTGCTGTGGGGCGGGCTGCTCCTCACGCTGTCGCAGTCGAGCTTCGCCGCGCTGCTCGCCGGGCTGTTCGTGCTCGCCGCGTTGCGCTTCCCGTCCGCGAAGGTCGCGCCGGCGGTCGTCGCCGCGCTGGTCGTCGGGCTCGTGGTCGTGCTCGCGTTCCCGTCCGCGCTGCGGCTCGACATCGGCAACGCGAAGTCGCTCGACGACGCGACCTCGGGCCGCTACGACCTGATCCGCGGCGGCGTCGAGCTGGCGGGTGACCGGCCGGTCTGGGGCTGGGGCTCGGGCTCGTTCGCCGAGGAGTACCTCGCGCACGGGTTCGGCGTGCGCACGGATGCGGTCTCGGCCTCGCACACGATCCCGCTGACGGTCGCGGCCGAGCAGGGCCTGATCGGCCTCGCCGTCTACCTGGCGCTGCTGTACGCAGCCCTGATGCGGCTGGTGCACCGGGCGCGCAACGACCGCTACCGCGCGTTCGTCGCGGCGGGGTTCGTCGCGGTGGTCGTGCACACGTGGATGTACGCTGCGTTCCTCGAGGACCCGGTGACGTGGACGCTGCTCGCGGTGGGTGCGGTGCTCGCGCGCCGGCCGGGCAGCCGCCGCGCCTCACAGCCGACGCTCGGACCCGAGCCGCCCGGACTCGATCCCGATCGCCTCCATCCGCTCCCAGGCCGGGCGCAGGTCGCTAGTCGCGCCGAGGTCGAGCGTGAGCGTGGAGTCGACGCCGTCTGACGGCTCCGAACCGAGCTGCCACAGCTCTGCGCCGGCGTGACGCTGTGCAAGCGCGACGGCAAGCGGGACCTGGAGGTCGTCGAAGACGGCGACGGCGCGCGGCTTGCCGGGCAGCCGCATCCGCTTGGCCTGGCGGCGCGCGACCGAGTAGGCGAGCCCGGGCCCGAGCGCGCCGAGCGCGCGGTAGGAGACGCGCGCGGGCTCGACGGCGATCGCGCCGGGCGCGGCGAGCAGGCGCTGCGCCGGCTCGCGCAGCTCGAACTCCTCCAGTGCGCACGGCAGCAGCAGGACGAGCAGCGGCGGGCCGTCCGGGAGCGGGCCGCGCCTCACGGGATGCCCGCCGATTCGGCGCGCCACACGTACACCTTGTAGCCGTCCCGCTTGCCCGCCGGCATCCGCGGTACCGACCGGATCTCCCCCGTCGCTGCGAAGCCCGCGCGCTCGGCCACCAGCTGCGACGGCCGGTTGTCGCGGTGGGGGAGGATCTCGAGCTCGGACAGCCCGAGCTCGCGCCGCGCCCAGTCGCGCACCAGCAGCACGGCCCGCGTCGCGGTCCCGCGCCCGCGCGCCGCCGCCGCGGTCCAGTAGCCGATCTCCGCGCTGCCGCGCTCGCGGTCGACCTCCATCAGCCCGATCGTTCCGATCAGCCGATCGCCGCGGTCGGTGACGGCGAGCGCAACGCCCTCGCCGTTGGCCGCCTCGGTCGCCGCGATCGCGAGGAAGCGCTCGGCGTCCTCGCGCGTGTAGGGCGACGGCACGCTCGTCCAGCGCGGGATCTCGGCGTCCCGGCAGGCGGCGACGATCGCAGGGATGTCGGCCGGACCGAGCGGCCGCAAGGTGATCTCGCCGTCGGACAGCCGTGGCGCGGGAATCGCCGGCATCCGCACAAGTGTGGCGCAGTCCTGCCAGCATGCGCCGCCATGGAGCGGCCGCTGGCCAAAGCGATCTTCTGGGGCGCCGCCGCGCTGCTCGCCTGGACGCAGGCCGGCTACGGAGCGTTCCTCGCCGCGCTGCGGCGCGCGCTCGGCAATCCGCCGGTGGCGCCGGGCGGCGACGCCGGCACGCCGCATGTCTCGCTGATCGTCGCCGCGTATCGCGAGCAGGAGGTGATCGCCGCCAAGGTCGCGAACGCGCTCGCGCTCGACTGGCCGCGCGACCGGCTGGAGATCGTCATCGTGGTCGACGGCGGCGCCGACCCGGGCGCCGACGCGACGGCGGAGCGCGCGCGCTCCGCCGGCGCGGATCTCGTGCTCGAGTTGCCGCGCGGCGGCAAGGTACGCGCCCAGGACGCCGCGGTGGCCGCCTCGCACGGTGAGCTGCTGGCGTTCTCGGACGCGAACGCGACCTGGGAGCCGGACGCGCTGCGCGCGCTGGCCGCGCCGTTCGCCGACCCCGCCGTCGGCTACGTCTGCGGTCAGGTGCGCTTCCTCGACGCCGCCGGGAGCAACCAGGAGGGCCTGTACTGGCGCTACGAGCTGTGGCTGCGCGCCGGCGAGTCGTCGCTTGCCTCCGTCACGGCCGGCAACGGCGCGATCTACGCGCTGCGGCGCAAGGCGTACATGCACGTCGACGCCGTGATGGGGCACGACTTGTCGTTCCCGTTCAACGTCGTCAAGCGCGGCCGCCGCGCGGTCTACGCGCCGGACGCGATCGCGACCGAGAAGATGGTGCCGACGATCGAAGGCGAGGGTGCCCGCAAGCGGCGGATGATGAGCCACGCGTGGGCGATCCTGCTGCGCGGCGGTCTCCTCTCGCCGCGCGGCTATCCGCCGCTCTACGCGCTGATGATCGTCTCGCACCGGGTGCTGCGCTACGCGTCGCCGCTGCTGCACCTCGCCGCGGCCGGCGCCACGCTGGCGCTGCTGCGCCACGGGCGGACGTATCGCGCCGCGGCGCTCGCCCAGGCCGGGCTGCTGGCCGCGGCGGCCGCCGGCAGCCGCGTGCGGATGCGTCCCGCGCTGGTCGCGCGCTACTACGTCGCGACGACCGCCGCGCTGGGCGCCGGGCTCTACGACCACCTGCGCCACGGGACCGCCGCCGAGTGGGAGGCGGCGGAGGGCACGCGGTGAGCTATCGCGGCAAGCGCGCGCTCGACGTCACGGTGGCGGGAGCGGTGCTGGTGCTCACGGCGCCGGCGCTGGCGCTCGCCGCGCTGCTGATCCGGCTGGAGACACACGGCCACCCGATCTACCGCCAGGTCAGGATCGGCCGCGACGGCGTGCCGTTCGAGCTCTACAAGCTGCGCACGATGGTCAGCGGCGCCGAGACGATGGGCCCCGGCCTCGCCATCAACGTCGGCGACTCGCGCATCACGCGCTTGGGCGCGGTCCTGCGGCGCACGTCGATGGACGAGCTTCCGAACCTCGTGAACGTGCTGCGGGGTGAGATGTCGGTCGTCGGGCCGCGCCCGACGGTTCAGGTCCAGGTCGACCGCTACACCGAGCGCCAGCACGGCCGGCTCACCGTGCTGCCGGGCCTGACGGGCTGGGCACAGGTCCAGGGCCGCGCGTCGCTGCCGTGGAGCGAGCGGATCGAGCTCGACCTCTGGTACGTCGAGCACGCGTCGCTCGCGCTCGACCTGCGGATTCTCTGGCGGACCGTGCGGATGGTGCTCGGCGGGCACGGGCTCTACAAGGGCGAGACGGGTGGCTGGAGCGAGCCGACCTAGGCCCGCGCGCCCCCGCCGAGATCATGTCCGTCCCGGCACGTTGACCGCCAGCCCGCCAGGAAGCCGTGTTCGGGCAGCTCGGCCTGGCGTCGATGGTTGGTCGTCTCCCGGGCGGGTAGCTCCTTCGGATGCGATCGGCAGCCGAGCATGCGCCGGCGGACGGGCGACGTGGCTCGGCTGCCGAGCGCTCACCGCTTCGGGACAGCGGTCCCGGAGTTGCCGTCGAGACGGCCACACCTCGACCGCTGGCAGCGGCTGCGGGCGCTGCCTTCGGAGCGCTGTCGCGGTTGCGCGGCGCGCGCATCTTTCACCCCGACGGCGTCGGGTATACCGGCATCCTTCGGATCGCACGACCCCAGCCGGAGCACGCTGCCGTGCCATTGCTGGCGCGGCCGGGCGACCATCCGGCGCTGATTCGCTTCTCGCGCGCAGCTGGCGTGCCGGAGCCGCTGCCCGACGCGCTCGGGTTGAGCCTGCGGCTCGTCGACGTCCACGGCCGCGGCCGCCATCAGGACTTCCTGCTCGTGACCTCAGCCGACGGTCCGCTGCTCCACCACCTGCTGTTGCCGGGCGTGCGCGGCTTCCTTGGGCAGTCGTTCTCGAGCCTGCTGCCGTACCGCCTGGGTGGGCGACTGCGGCTCGTCGGTGCACAGCCGGCGAGGCAGCGGGAGCGTCTCGCGCGCGGTGCGCTGGCTGAGCTGGTCGAGCTCGCCGAGCGGGGCGACCTGCACTTCCGGTTCGCGCTCGCGTCGCTTGGCGGCGGCTGGAGCGCCGTGGGTGACCTCCACGTGGCGGAGCGGCTTTCCCACGACGAGACCGAGCGTCTCGCGTTTACGCCCTGGAACACCGGTGGCGGCATCCGTCCCGTCGGGCCGCTGATGGGCCTGCGGAAGGCTGCCTACCGCGCGAGCCAGCGCGCCCGCGGACTCCACCCCAGCGAGATCCCGTGATGGCCGTCGCTACGGAGTTGCCGTCCGTCCCCGGTGTGACGCACCGTGACATCGACGTCGGCGGCGTGCATCTGCACGTCGCTGAGGCGGGCGACGGCCCGCCGATCGTGCTGCTCCACGGCTGGCCGCAGCACTGGTGGTGCTGGCGCCGCGTGATGCCCCAGCTCGCCCGCCGTCATCGCGTGCTCGCGCCCGACTTACGCGGGTTCGGCTGGTCGGACGCTCCATCGGGCAGCTACGCCAAGGAGACGTTCGCCGCCGACCTGCTCGCGCTGCTCGACGCCGAGCGCCTCGAGCAGGTCCGGATCATCGGTCACGACTGGGGCGGATACGCCGCGTTCCTGCTCGCGTTGGAGCGTCCCGAGCGCGTCGAGCTCCTGCTCGCACTCGACATCGTTCCTCCCTGGGCGACAGCTTTCCGCGTACGTCTCAGGCAGCTCGCCGTACCTGTGCTCGCGTCCTACCAGGCGCTACTGGCGACGCCGCTGGTCGGGCCGCGCATCCTCACGACGGGGCCGTGGTTTGTTCGTACCGTGATCCGCGCCGGCAGTGGCCCGCGAGTGCGCTGGACCGAGCAGGAGCTCGACGTCTACGCGAACGTGCTGCGCGACCCGGCCCGCGCCGAGGCCAGCTCTGCCTGCTATCGAACGTTCCTCACGCGCGAGGTTCCGGCCATCGCGCTGCGCGGCGATCGATCCAACGAGTTACAGGTGCCCACGCTGCTGGCCATGGGAGCGACGAGCGCCCTTCACTGGATCCTTCAACCCGAGCCCGCGCCCAACCTCCGGGTCGAGAAGATTCCGTCGGCCGGCCACTTCCTGCCGGAAGAGGCGCCTGACACAGTGCTTCGGCTGGCGCGCCGCTGGTTCGGCCGCTAACGGGGCGACTTGCTGCCGCCTGCGCGGACTGCGGCTCACCGCAGCACCCGCCGCCGATCCGCACCCCTTGCGTCTGGTCGCCGGGCGACGCGTCGACGCCATAGCGCGCGCAACGCCTGCCTCAGCGGCCATCACGGGTAGAAGGTCGCCATGAAACGACCGATCACCAGCCGTGCACCCGCCGAGCGGCCCGGCCGTCGTCGGGACCCGCGCTCCGCTGGACCGACGCGCGCCGGATACGGGGCTATGGATGAGTCGCTCCGACCACCCCTAGACGCGCGCAACGAGACGGCGCTGGAGCGCTGTGACCGCAACCTGGCGGAGCTGCTGCAGGAGGTCAGAGTCGCCCAGACCGGCGTACAGGTGCTGTTCGGCTTCCTGCTCACCGTCCCGTTCAGCACCCAGTTCGACCAGGTCACCGCGACCGAGCGCGCCGTCTACTTCGTCACGCTGCTGCTCGCCGGCGCGGCCACGATGCTGCTGATCGCGCCGACGTCACACCACCGGCTCCTGTTTCGCTGTGGCGACAAGGAGCGGCTCGTGCTCATCGCCAACCGTTACGCGATCGCTGGGCTCGTCGCCGTGGCGGCCACGATGGTCGGAGCGGTGCTGCTGGTGAGCCTCCTCGTGATCGGAAGCACGGGCGCGTCACTCGCCACCGCGGCCGCCGCGGCCGGCTGCGCTTGGTGCTGGTACCTGCAGCCGCTACGCCGCCGGCGCGCGCTCTACCAAGGCTCGAGGGCTTCGCTACCCGACGCGGGGTAAGCGCGTGGCAGCAGAGCGGGTGACGCTGCAGACGATCGCCGACGCGCTGCCGAGCGCGGAGCGCGAGGTCCTGCTGGCGGTCGAGCTGGTGGCCCGCCGCTCGACCGCGCGGCCGGCCTAGGGCACCTTCTCGGGGCCGCGGTCGATGTAGCGGGCGCGGAACGTCCTGATCGCGTCGAACACCTCGTCGTTCATCCGCGGGCAGGTGAGCGAGTGCGTCCAGGCGGTCGCGGCGATCGCGGGCGTCATCCCGGTCGTGTTCTCGAACAGCAGCATGTGGTAGCCGTCGTTCTGCTCGGAGAGCAGCGCCTCGAGCCGCTTGACCGTCGCGGCGGGCGTGCCCTTCTTGTACTGGACGTCGATCCGCCCGTGCTCGAGCGTGTGGACAAGCATGCCGAGGTTGGGCGTCGTGCCCGGCTCGTAGACGCCGTCGTCATACCACTGGGGGAAGTGGTTGCCCGAGGTCGGCGGGTTCGTCTTGTAGTCCGACGGCTTGAAGTCCTTCTGCTCGTGC
>Ga0307415_100000416_pt1 | contig 18218 bp, 15 predicted proteins | sample DK1Cmetagenome_FD_204524 | JGI IMG/M metagenome (GOLD analysis project Ga0307415, IMG submission 204524) | Maize rhizosphere microbial communities from greenhouse at UC Davis, California, United States - DK15-C-2 | ecosystem: Host-associated > Plants > Roots > Rhizosphere > Soil | place: USA...
CCTCACCGTGGACACCGTGTTCCTGCAACGGCTGTACGTGCTGTTCTTCATCCAGCTTCACAACCGGCGTGTGCATCTCGCCGGCGTCACCACCAACCCCCACAGGTGCCTGGGTCGCCCAACAGGCCCGTAACCTCCTCGCCACCCTCGAAAACGATGCCACGGCCGTCGGGTTCCTGATCCACGACCGAGACAGCAAGTTCACCCGTGTCTTCGACGACATCTGGCGCGCGGTCGGCGCCGAGGTCATCCTCACACCGATTCAGGCGCCGAACGCCAATGCCGTCGCCGAGCGCTGGGTTGGCACCGTGCGCCGGGAGTGCCTGGACCAGCTTCTGATCGCCGGGCGGCGGCAGCTTCTTCACGTCCTGCACCTCTACGTCGAGCACTACAACCGCCATCGTCCCCACCGTGGCCTCGACTTGTCGGCCCCCGAGCCCTCGGAGTGCTGCGAACAGGCGGACCCGTCAGCCGCAGCGCGGCAACTCCACCGCCGTGACGTCCTCGGCGGCCTCATCCACGAATACGAACGCGCAGCATGACAACCGATCGACTTCTGGCACCCCACGGGGTCGGGGCGCGGCGGAGCACAGGCCGGACGGCCCAGGGGGAAAGGGACCTTCGCCCCTGGGTGAGGTGGTCCAGCACGGCCATGCTTGGCCTCACACTGCCGAAGCACAGGAGAACCCCATGCGCCCTCATCTGACCCTCCCCGCCGTGGTGGCCATCGTGGTTGGTGTGATGGCGGTGGCCCTATCCGTCGGCGAGGGACTCGACCTTCTGCTGGCGATCGTGCTCGTGGCACCGCTGGTCTTGCTGGTCGTCGTGGACGAACTGCGGCAATCGAACAGCGAGGTCAGACAGCGCGGGCAGGCTCACGACCAGGGTTGATCTGCCGCAACGGTGTGCTGCCTGACGAGGGCGCACCGGTGCTTCTACCGCTCACCCGTCCTGGTCTTGCTTGGGACACGCCACCGGACGCCGAGGACGGCGCTGGGGATCGACCACACCCAAGCCAAGCCAGCCATCGGCGGCAGGGCGGCTCAGGCCCGATGCTGGCCGGTGACGACGTCGGCGACGACCTCGACAACCTCGGGCAGCGCCTGCTCCAGGGCAACAGAGAGGCGGTCGCCTTCGGCCAACGAACCGGCGGCGACGCTCACCAGCACGATCGGAGGCACGAAGCCGTAGAGGACCTCGGCCAGCCCAGCCAGCGTCTCCGGGTCGAGGTGGTGCGACCATGTGGCCGGTGTGGGCGGACGTGGCCGGACTCGCCGGACCAAGAGCGACCCCGGGTCGCCCTCCGCGGCCGCGTCGACCAGCACGACCAGCGACGCCCGGCTGACGTCTTCGGCGAGCTCAGGGACGAGCTGGTGCTGGGCCAGGACCCTGGCCCCGGCCAGGCGCGGGTCGGTGGCCAGCAGTCCGGCGGCGTGCCAGCCGATCCTGTCGTCGCTGCGTAGGGAGTTGCCGTAGCCGACGACCAGGACGCCGGCGGCGGTCACCGTTTGCACTCGTCCAGCACCGAACCATCCGGCGCCAGTAGCTGCAGGTGCAGGGGCATCTGCCCGATGGCGTGGGTGGAGCAGCTCAGACACGGGTCGTAGCAGCGGATCACGGCCTCGACCCGGTTGAGCATGGGCTCGGTGAGCCGGTCGGCCTTGACGTAGTGGCGGGCCACCTGGGCGACGCTGCGGTTCATGGCCAGGTTGTTGTGGCCGGTGGCGATGACCAGGTTGGCCCACTGGACGATGCCGTCGCCATCGACCCGGTAGTGATGCAGGAGCGTGCCCCGGGGCGCCTCGGCCACGCCGATGCCCTCGTCGCGGTTGATCCCGGCCACCGAGCGGACCCGGGTGGACAGGATCTCCGGGTCGTCGAGCTCGGCTTGCAGGCGCTCCAGGCAGTGCAGGATCTCGATCAGCCGGGCGTGGTGGTAGTGGAAGGAGCTCGAGGGGGTGCGGCCCAGGCGGCCGCGGAAGTCCTCCAGTTCCTCATCGGCCCGGGGCGTGCCCATGCGGTCGGCCACGTTTAGCCGGGCCAGGGGACCGACCCGGTAGACGCCGCCGGGGTAGCCGAGGTCCTTCCAGTAGGCGGATTTGAGGTAGGACCAGGGCTCGACCGCCTCGCCCAGGTATTCCCAGTAGGGGCGGGGGTCGGTCCGCTCGGCCAGGACCGCCCCGTCGGCGCCGACGACCCGCAGGGTGCCGTCGTAGTGCTCGACGGTGCCGTCGGGGCCGACCAGGCCCATGAACGCCGAGGGGAAGTCGCCGAAGCGGGCCGCCTCCTCGGCGAACCGCCGCACCGATGTCTTGTACCAGGCGAGTGCCCGCTGGGTGGCGGCGCGGGCTTCGGGGAGGGCGGCCAGGATCTGGTCGCGGGTTTCGGCCTGCAGCGGCGCGTCCACCCCGCCCGGGACCACCCAGGCTGGGTGGATCCGCTTGCCGCCCAGCGACTCGATGACCTGCTGGCCGAAGCGGCGCAGCCCGACGCCGTCGCGGGCCAGCTGCGGGTTGGCGCCCAGCACCCCGAACAGGTGGCGGCCGCCGGCCTCGGCGTCGAAGCCGAACAGCAGATCCGGGGAGGACAGGTGGAAAAAGCTGAGGGCGTGCGACTGGACGACCTGGGCCAGGTTCATGATGCGGCGCAGGTCGACGGCGGTGGGGGGCGGCTCGGTGGCCAGGATCTGGTCGCAGGCCTTGGCCGAGGCGATCAGGTGGCTGACCGGGCAGATGCCGCAAATGCGGGCCATGATCGACGGCAGCTCGTGGACCGGCCGGCCCTGGCAGATGCGCTCGAAGCCGCGGAACTGGGTGACGTGGAAGTGGGCGTCGGCGACCTGGCCGTCGTCGTCGAGCTGGATGGTGATCTTGGCGTGGCCCTCGATCCGGGTCACGGGCTCGATGACGATCTCGCGGGCCACAGCCTTTGCCTCCAGATCAGGCGCCGAAGCGGGCGATGTGCGCGGTGTCCGGCATCCGCCCCTCCAGCAGCTCGTTGACGGTGAACCAGATGAGATCGGCCGAGGGTGGGCAGCCGGGCAGGAACACGTCCACCTTGACGGCCCGGTGGACAGGCACCGAGTGCTGCAGCAACCGGGGCACGACCTGGGACGGCAGCTGGGGGTTGTCGGTGGCGTTCTCCAGATAGGCCCGCTCCAGCAGCGGCAGCGGGCCGATGGGGTTGCGCATGCCGGGGACATTCGAGGTGACCGCGCAGTCCCCGAACGACACCAGGACCCTGGTCCGGTCACGGATCATCCGGATCTTGGCCAGGTCATCCTCGCTGGACACGGCCCCCTCGACCAGGCAGACGTCGCCGCCCTCGGGGTACTCCTTGGCGTCGACCAGGGGGCTGTAGACCAGGTCGGCCCGCTGGCCGAGCTCCAGCAGCCGCTCGTCCATGTCCAGAAACGACATGTGGCAGCCGGAGCAGCCGTCCAGCCAGACGGTGGCCAGCCGCGGGCGGGTCACGGCTCGCCCCTCTCCGCTGGACGCTTGAGGTAGGGCAGGAACGGCCGGCGCGTCTTGGCGCCCTCGGCGACCGAGCGGCCCTTCTCGAACAGCGCCCCGGTCGGGCAGACCTGCACGCACTTGCCGCAGCTGGTGCAGGTGGGCGACTCCCCCCAGGGGGTGCCGAGGTCGGTCACCACCCGGGCGTCGATGCCGCGGCCCATCACGTCCCAGGTGTGGGCGCCCTCGATCTCGTCGCAGACCCGCACGCAGCGGGTGCACATGACACAGCGGTTGTGGTCGATGGCGAACAGCGGGTGGCTGGCGTCGATGCCGACCCGGGGGTTGACCGCCGGCAGCTCGAAGTGGGTGAGCCCCAGGGATGCGGCCAGGTCCTGGAGCTCGCAGTGGTTGTTGGCCACACAGATCGAGCAGATGTGGTTGCGCTCCACGAACAGCATCTCCACGATCGTGCGCCGGTAGGCGGCCAGCCGCTCGGAGTGGGCGGTCACCTCCATGCCCTCCTCGACCGCGGTCACACAGGCTGGCAGGAGCTTGCCGGAGGCGCCGACCTCGACCACGCACAGGCGGCAGGCCCCGACGTCGCTGAGGCCCTCCAGGTGGCACAGGGTCGGGATCTCGATGCCGTTCTCGGCGGCCACGTCCAGGATGGACTGGCCGGCGGCGCCGGCCACGTCGGTGCCGTCCATGCGCAGCGTATAGACGCTCAACTGAGCACCTCCTCCCCATCCACCGGCCGGTTGGCGACCGGGCAGACCCCGGCCGGGCAAGTCCGGTCCTGGATGTGCGCCAGGTACTCCTCGCGGAAGTAGCGCAGGGTCGAGAACACCGGGTTGGGGGCGCTCTGGCCCAAGCCGCACAGGCTGGTGTGCTTGACCATGTCCGACAGCCGCTCCAGCCGCTCCAGATCGTCCATGTCGGCGGTGCCCTCACAGATCGAGGTGAGCAGGGTGTAGAGCTGGGTGGTGCCGACCCGACACGGGATGCACTTGCCGCAGGACTCCTCGCGGCAGAAGTCCATGAAGTAGCGGGCCACATCGACCATGCAGGCGGTGTCGTCCATCACGATCATGCCGCCCGAGCCCATGATCGACCCGACCTCGGCCAGCGACTCGTAGTCGACCGCCATGTCCAGGTACGGCGCGGGGATGCAGCCGCCCGAGGGCCCGCCGGTCTGGACGGCCTTGAACGGGCGGCCGTCGAGGATGCCGCCGCCGATGTCGTAGACGATCTCGCGTAGGGTGATCCCCATGGGCACCTCGACCAGGCCGGTGTTGACCACCCGCCCGGCCAGGGCGAACACCTTGGTGCCCCTGCTCGACGGGGTGCCGATGCCGGCGTACCAGTCCCCGCCGTTGCGGATGATCGGGGCGATGTTGGCGAAGGTCTCGACGTTGTTGATCAGCGTCGGGCTCCCCCACAGGCCCGAGACGGCCGGGTACGGCGGGCGGGGCCGGGGCGTGCCCCGCCCCCCCTGGACCGAGGCGATCAGGGCCGTCTCCTCGCCGCACACGAACGCCCCGGCGCCGAGGCGCAGCTCGACGTGGAACTCGAAGGGGGTGTCGGCGATGCCGGCGCCGAGCAGTCCGGCCCGTCCGGCCAGCCGGATGGCCGTCTTGAGCCGGGCGGTGGCCAGTGGGTACTCGGCCCGGCAGTAGACATACCCGCGGCTGGCCCCGATGGCGTAGCCGGCGATGGCCATGCCCTCCAGCACCCGGTGGGGGTCGCTCTCCAGGACGCTGCGGTCCATGAACGCCCCCGGGTCGCCCTCGTCGGCGTTGCAGATCACGTACTTCGGCGTCCCTGGGGCCTTGGCCACCGTGGTCCATTTCAGCCCGGTCGGGTAGCCGGCGCCGCCCCGTCCCCGCAGGCCGCTGCGGACCACCTGGTCGACCACCTCGGCCGGCGACATCGAGTGCAGCGCCCGCTCCAGCGCCTGGTAGCCGCCGCGGGCCCGGTAGTCATCCAGGTCCTCGGGGTCGACCCGGCCGGAGTTCTCGGTGGCCACCCGCACCTGGCGGGCGAAGAACGGCGCCGGCGGGGCCGGGGTCACACCTGCGCCCACGGCCCTGAGCTCTCCAACCAGGCCGCCCAGGTCGTCCGGGCCGACCCGCTCGAACAGCCGGCCGCTCTCGGGGACCTCGACCAGGGGGCCGGCGGCGCACAGGCCAAGGCAGCCGACCCGCTTGACGGCCACGTCGGTGAGCCCGGCCTCGCCGACCCGCTCAACAAGGGCGTCGAAGACCTGGTCGGAGGAGGCGGACAGGCAGCTGGCGGCCTGGCAGACATGCGCCGACGCCCGCACCGGTCCGGTGGGGACCGTGCCCCGGGGCCGGCGGCGGCGAACCGGCCGCCCCGGCCGATCCGTCCCGGCGGTCTCGGTCACAGCGTCTCCAGTTCGGCCACAACCGCTTCAGCGGACAGCTTCCCTTTGACCTCGCCATCCAGGATCATCGCCGGCGCCAGGCTGCAGGAACCCAGGCAGCGGGCCGTCAGCAGCGACAGCTTGCCGTCGGTGGTGGTCTCCCCAGGCCGCACATCCAGCCCGCGGCGGATGGCGCTGACGATGCCGCCAGCCCCGTTGATGTAGCAGGCGGTGCCAGTGCAGACGACGCAGGCGTGCTCGCCCTGGGGCTTGAGGGTAAAGAACGAGTAGAAGGTGGCGACGCCGTAGACCTTGCTGAGCGGCACGCCTAGGCTTCTCGCCACGAACGCCATGGTGTCGGTGTCCAGGTAGCCGAACGCCTCCTGGGCGGCGTGCAGCACCTCGATGAGGGCGTCGGGTCGCTGGCCGAGGCGCCGCATGCGGGTCTCGACAATCCGCCAGCGCTTGTCGTCACTCGGCGCCGGCGGCACGGTGGTGGCTATAGCCACGGCGCTCTCCTCGGAGTTCGGTTGCTCCGGTTCCCGTGACGCCGATTAGGCATGCAATCGCCCCGGCAGGTCAAGCGACTGCCGCCGCCCGACCAGGCGGCCGCCGGGCCGGATGCCTGGGCGCCGGGCCCGAGGCGTCACCTGCGCCGCGGGACGATCCGGCAGCATCGGGCCGGGGGGCTTCGGCGGCATGGGACCTGCGGTCCATCACGGCGGGCTTCTGGCTGGCCGTGACCCAGGCGGCGTAGTCGCCGCTGCGCACCAGGTCCTGGAACTCGTCGGCCATGCGGACATACAGCGCCGGCACGGACATCCCGCGCCAGCGCATGTCGCCGACGATCTCTCGGGCGTGGCGTCTCGCCTTCAGTTCCTCAGCGGTCACCATCGGAACCCCTCGGTGATCCGGTGCCATCAGGTCCCGGCTGGGTGGGGTGGACCTCGACAACGCCGGGGACCGTGCGGGCGAGTCCCTCGAGTAGCTGGCGGGCGAGCGGGCCGGCGTCAGCGTCGATGGTGACGACCCCGCCGGCGACGCTCACGGCCAGCCGCTGGAGCGTTTGGATCTCCTCCTTGAGCCGGCGTTCCAGGTCGGCCTGAATGTCCTGGTCGCTCCGGGCGATCAGGCGCAGCAGGTCGCGGCGGGTGATCATGCCCATCACCCGGTCGCCGGCCACCACCGGGACCGACTTGAGCCGGTGGCGCAGCATCATCCGGGCGGCGGCGGTGGCGTCGGTGTCCTCGGCCAGGGTGTACACCGACTGGCGCATCACCTCGCGGGCCAGATGGGGCGCCATCCCGCCGGGGACCTGACCCGATCCGGTCTCCAGCGGCAGCAGGTCCGCCTCGGAGACGATCCCGACCAGCCGGCCGCCGGCATCGACCACCGGCACAGCATTGATCCGCCGCTCCACCAGCAGCGAGGCCACGTCCTTGAGGGGAGCGTCCGGTGGCACGCTCACCACTGGGCTGCTCATCACGTCGCAGGTGCGCATGTCGTCCTCCTCAGGCGGCCTGGGTGTCGCCCGGCGGGACGAGGTCGGCGGCGTCGATGTCGTCGCCGCAGAACTCACAGCGGATCAGCACGAAGGTGTCGTCGGCGAGGTAGTCGGCGTCGTTTCCGCACCGTGGGCAGGTGACCATGGTCCTCTCCTTCGTCGGCGGTGCTGCTGCACCGGCCTTGAGTCGAGCATTAACCCTGGCGGCGGCTGCGCGTACGGCCGAAGGTCCCGCTAGCAGCGGGCCACCCGGCCCGCAGTTAGCCGACCGGCTCGTCGGTGGTGGCCTGGCCCGGGCTGACCTGGGCCCGGCTGGACCAGGACATGAGGGTGCGGACGTAGTTGGCCCGCTCGAAGCCGGCCGGGTCGGGCATGCGCGCCCGGCTCATGCTGCCCCGCAGCTGGGCCACCGAGTCGTGCTCGTGCTCGGCCAGGACGGCTCGCAGCTGTTGCTCGACCACGGCGACGTGGTCGGGGCCGTTGCGGAGCAGGGCCGAGGTCATCATGGCCACGTTCGCCCCGGCCAGCAGGACCTTGGCCGCGTCCAGGCCGGTGTGGACCCCGGTGGTGGCGGCCAGGGAGGTCCTGACGCTGCCGTAGAGGATGGCGATCCAGCGCAGGGGCAGGCGCAGCTCCTCGGAGGTCGACAGCACCAGCCGGGGCACCACATCCCGGCTGTCCAGGTCCAGGTCGGGCTGGTAGAAGCGGTTGAAGAGCACCAGCCCGTCGACGCCGGCCCCGTCCAGGCGGGCGGCGAAGTTGGCCAGGGCGGTGAAGAACGGGCTCAGCTTGACCGCCAACGGAATCGTGACGGCGGCTCGGACGTCGGCGACCAGGTCCAGGTAGCGGGCCTCGAGCTCGGCCGCCCCGACCTCGGGGTCGGTGGCCACGGTGTAGAGGTTGAGCTCCAGGGCGTCGGCGCCGGCGTCGCGCATGCGCTTGGCGTGCCCGACCCAGCCGCCGGGGGTGATGCCGTTGAGGCTGGCGATCACCGGCACCGACAGGGCCCGCTTGGCCTGGGTGATGTGGTCCAGGTAGGTCCAGGGGCCGGTGTTGTAGTCCTGGAGGTCGGGGAAGTAGGACTGGGCCTCGCCGACGTGGTCGGCGGTCGTCTCCAGCAGCCGGTCCAGCTCCAGCTGGTCGTGGGTGAGCTGCTCCTCGAACAGCGACGGCAGGACCACCGCCCCGACCCCGGCCGCCTCCAGCCGCCTGAGGCCATCCAGCTCGCCGGTCAGCGGCGAGGGTGAGGCGACCAGTGGGCTGCGCAGCTCCAGCCCTAGGTAGCTGGTGCGAAGGTCGACGGTCACGGCGCCTCCTCTCCGCTCGGCTCTGTCGGATCGATCGGCCGCAGGGGCAGGTGCGGGGCGACGCGGGTGACTCCGGCGAGCTGCTCGTAGTGGCGCCAGCGCTCGCGGGCGTCCTCCTCGGCCAGGGCCATCAGCCGCTCGAACTCCTCAGGGGCGGTGCGGGCCAGCATGGCGAAGCGGGCCTCGGAGACCGCGAACTCCCGCAGCGGTGTGGTCGGTGGCTTGGAGTCGAGGTGGAACGGGCGCTCGGCCTCGGGGTGGTAGCGGTACAGCGGCCAGTGGCCGGACTTCACCGCCTCGCGCATGTGGGCCATCGACCCGGCCATGTCGAAGCCGTGGGCGATGCAGGTCGAGTAGGCGATGACCAGGGATGGCCCCGGATAGGCCTCGGCTTCCAGCAGGGCCTTGACGGTCTGCATGTCGCTGGACCCGACGGCCACCTTGGCCACATACACGTTGCCGTAGGCCATGGCCAGCATGCCCAGGTCTTTCTTGGCGGTCGGCTTGCCGCGGGCGGCGAACTTGGCCACCGCCCCCCGGGGGGAGGCCTTGGAGGCCTGGCCGCCGGTGTTGGAGTAGACCTCGGTGTCCAGCACCAGCAGGTTCACGTTCTGGCCGGAGGCCAGGACCGCGTCCACCCCGGCCGAGCCGATGTCGTAGGCCCAGCCGTCCCCGCCGACGATCCAGACGCTGCGCCGGACCAGCTCGTCGGCCAGCCCCTCCAGCTCCCGGGCCTCCGGGGAGTCCACCCCAGCCAGGGCGCGCCGCAGCTCCGCCACTCGCTCGCGCTGGGCGGCTACGGCGGCCTCGCCGTGCTGGTCGGCCGCCAGGACGGCCTGGGCCAGGTCACCGCCGACCTGGGGGGCGAGGCGCTCCAGGAGCTGGCGGGCCCGGGCCGCCTGCCGGTCGGCGGCCAGGCGGATGCCCAGGCCGAACTCGGCGTTGTCCTCGAACAGCGAGTTGGCCCAGGCCGGCCCCCGCCCCTCGGCGTTCTGTGTCCAGGGGGTGGTGGGCAGGTTGCCGCCATAGATCGAGGAGCAGCCGGTGGCGTTGGCGACCAGCAGCCGGTCGCCGAACAGCTGGCTGATCAGCTTGAGGTACTGGGTCTCGCCGCAGCCGGCACACGCCCCGGAGAACTCGAACAGGGGCTGGCGGACTTGGGATCCCTTGACCGTGTCCGGGGCCATCCGCTCCCGGTCCAGCTCGGGGATCTCGAGGAAAAAGTCCCAGCGATCGCGTTCGCGCTCCAGGAATTCGTCGACTGGGGTCATGTTGATCGCCTTGTGCCTGACCTCCTCCTTGGCGTGGGCCGGGCAGACCTCCACGCAGACCCCGCAGCCGGTGCAGTCGTCGGGCGCGACCTGGATGGTCAGCTTCATCCCAGGCAGGTCGCGGGAGCGGAAGTCCTTGGAGTCGAAGCTGGCCGGGGCGCCGTCGAGGGCTTCGGGGGCGAACACCTTCATGCGGATGGTCGAGTGGGGGCAGACGATGGCGCATTTGCCGCAGTCGATGCAGATCGACGGGTCCCAGATGGGGATCTCGGCGGCCAGCGAGCGCTTCTCCCACTTGGCCGTCCCGGTCGGGAAGGCGCCGTCCACGGGCAGGGCGCTCACCGGGAGCAGGTCGCCGTTGCCCTCCAGCATCCGGGCGGTGACCCGCTTGACGAAGTCGGGGGCCTCCTCGGACACGGTCGGGCGGCGGTGGCGGGTGCTGGTCGCCACGGTGGGGACCTCCACCCGCTGGAGCGCCTGGAGGGCGCCGTCGATGGCGGCGAAGTTGCGGGCCACGACCTCCTCGCCGCGGCGGCTGAAGGCCTTCTCCACCCAGGCCTTGATGGCCGCGACCGCCTGCTCGCGTGGCAGCACGCCCGAGAGGGCGAAGAAGCAGGGCTGCATGACGGTGTTGATGCGGTGGCCCATGCCGGCCTCGCGGGCCACCCGGGCGGCGTTCACCACCCACAGCTCCAGGTCCTTGTCGAGGATCTCGCGTTGGACCTCGACCGGCAGGTGGTCCCAGACCTGGTCGGCCGGCCAGGGGCTGTTGAGCAGGAAGGTCGCGCCCGGGGCGGCCCGGCCAAGCACGTCCATGCGGTCCAGGAAGTGGAACTGGTGGCAGGCGACAAAGGTGGCCTGCTCGATCAGGTAGGTGCTGCGGATCGGCCGCGGCCCCATCCGGAGATGGGACACGGTCACCGACCCGGACTTCTTGGAGTCGTAGACGAAGTAGCCCTGGGCGAACAGGTCGGTGCCCTCGCCGACGATCTTCACCGAGGTCTTGTTGGCCCCAACGGTGCCGTCGGAGCCGAGGCCGAAGAACACCGCCCGCAGGCCGTCGGGGTCCTCGGTCGAGAACCCCGTGTCGACCGGCAGGCTGGTCCGGGAGACGTCGTCGGCGATCCCGACCGTGAAGTGGTTGCGCGGCCGCTCGCTGGCCAGCCCGTCCAGGACCGCCCGGGCCATCGCCGGGGTGAACTCCTTGGAGGCCAGGCCGTAGCGGCCGCCGACCACCGCCGGCATGGCCGGGCCGCCGGCCGCGGCCCGTTCGGCCAGGGCACAGACCACGTCCTGGTACAGCGGCTCGCCGGCCGCGCCCGGCTCCTTGGTCCGGTCCAGCACGGCCACCCGCCGCGCGCTGGCCGGGAGGGCGGCGGCCAGGGCCTCGGCCGGGAACGGCCGGTACAGCCGGACCGTGACCAGCCCGACCTTCTCCCCGGCAGCGACCAGCGCCTCGACCGCCTCGGTGGCCGCCCCGGTGGCCGAGCCCATCAGCACCAGCACCCGCTCGGCGTCGGGGGCACCCGCGTAGTCAACCAGGCCGTAGCGGCGGCCGGTGCGCGCGGCCAGGGCGTCCAGCTTGGCCTGCACAATCTCGGGCACGGCGGCGTAGAAGGGGTTGCTGGCCTCGCGGGCCTGGAAGAACACGTCCGGGTTCTGGGCCGAGCCGCGCAGTTGGGGGCGGTCCGGGGTCAGGCCCCGGTCGCGGTGGGCGGCCACATCCGTATCGTCGACCAGGGCCCGCAGGTCGTCGTCGGTCAGGGCCTGGATCTTGGCCACCTCGTGGGAGGTGCGGAAGCCGTCGAAGAAGTGCAGGAACGGCACCCGGGAGGCCAGCGTCGAGGCGTGGGCGACCAGGGCGAAGTCGTGGGCCTCCTGGACCGAGGCCGCGGCCAGCATGGCCCAGCCGGTGGGACGGGCGGCCATCACGTCGGAGTGGTCGCCGAAGATCGATAGGGCGTGGGTGGCGACCGTCCGGGCGGCCACATGGATGACCGTCGGGGTCAGCTCGCCGGCGATCTTGAACATGTTGGGCAGCATCAGCAGCAGGCCCTGGGAGGCGGTGAAGGTGGTGGCCAGCGCCCCCTTGAGCACCGCCCCGTGCAGCACCCCGGCCGCCCCGGCTTCGCTCTGCAGCTCGACCACCTCGGGGACCTGGCCCCACAGGTTGGGCCGCCCGGCCGCGCTCCAGGTGTCGGCCAGCTCCCCCATCGGCGAGGCCGGGGTGATCGGGTAGATCGCGATGACCTCGCTGAGCCGGTGGGCGACCCAGGCCGCCGCCTCGTTGCCGTCGACACACACCCAGCCGTCCGCGGTCATCCGATCCTCCGAAGTCGTGGCGGTCTCCGGCGCCATGCGACCAAGTCTCCCCCCCGGGGGGCCAGGGTCCAAGGACCTGCCGGCGGCGGGACTACCTGGTCGCCTCCGCCTGGTGGACATCGGCGTCCAGGACGTCGCGCATCGACAGCACTCCGATCAGCTGGCCGCTCCGGACCACGGGCAGGTGGCGGATGCCCAGCTCCAGCATCAGGTGGGCGGCGTCGGCGAGCTCGTTGTCGGGCCGCAGGACCTCCGGGGCCGGGGTCATGTAGTCCGACACCGGGGTCACTTCGGCGTCGGCTCCCTCGGCCAGGGCCGCCGTCAGGTCCCGCTCGGTGACGATGCCGACGAGGCGCTGGCCCTCCAGGATCGGGAGGGCGCCGACCTGGTGCCAGCTCATCCGGTCGGCCGCCACCTCCAGCGTCTCGTCGGCCTGGGCGGTGAACAGCTCGTGGGGTCGCAGGTCGGAGACCTTCATCGGTGCCTGCTTTTGTCGTCACTCTGGCACCCTAACTGGTCGCCGGGGCGTTCCCGAGGGCCGACCGGCACGCCAGCCACGGGGCGTTCGGCCCTGTGGCGGCCGGTCGTGGTGGCGCTAGCGTCGGCTCCACCATGGGCCTTTCGATCGATCGTGAGCGATTCGACCCGGTGGACTACCGGCGGTTCGAGCGGCGCCTTGACGAATGCCTGCTCGCCCTGGGCCGGCTGCTGGGGCGGCCCGGGTTCGGGGTGGGTCCGACCACGGTCGGCGCGGAGCTGGAGCTGTTCCTGGTCGACGGGCAGGGCCGCGCGCTGCCCCGCAACCAGGCGGTCCGAGCCGACGCCGCCGACCCGCGGGTGGTCCTGGAGATCGACCGGTTCAACCTCGAGCTGAACCTGACGCCGGCGCCGCTGCCGGGGCGGCCCTTCGCCGCGTTCGCCAGCGAGCTCGAGCAGGCCCTGAGCATTGTCCGCCGGGCCGCCGCCTGGCACGGCGGCCGAGTGGCCATGGTGGGGATCCTCCCGACCCTGCGCGCCGGGGATCTCCGGCTGGCGGCGCTGTCGGACGCGCCCCGCTACCGGGCCCTCAACAACGGCATCCTCCGGCTGCGGCACGAGCCGTTCCGGATCCGGATCGACGGGGCCGACCCGCTGGAGCTGGCCGCCGACGACGTCGGCCTCGAGGGGGCCAACACCTCCTTCCAGGTCCACCTGCGGGTGGATCCCGACCGGTTCGCATCCCACTTCAATGCCGCCCAGCTGGCCACGGGCCCGGCCCTGGCCGTGGCCGGCAACTCCCCCACCTTCCTCGGCCATCGGCTGTGGGAGGAGACGCGGGTGGCGCTGTTCAAGCAGGCGGTCGACGACCGCGACGCCGCCGGCCGGTCCAGCCGCCGGGTGTCGCGGGTGGCGTTCGGGACCGGCTGGACCCGGACCGGCGCCTTGGAGCTGCTGGAGGAGAGCGTGCGGCTGCACGAGCCGGTCCTGCCCGTGGTCGGCGACGAGCGACCCCTGAACCGGGTGGACGGCGACGGGGTCCCGGCCCTTGAGGAGCTGCGGCTGCACCAGGGCACGGTGTGGCGCTGGAACCGGGCCATCTACGACCCGGCCGGCGGCGGGCACCTGCGGATCGAGCTGCGGGCCCTGCCGGCTGGGCCGACGGTGGTCGACATGCTGGCCAATTCCGCCTTTCTCCTCGGTCTGACCCTGGCCCTGGCCCCCGATGCCGACGGCTGGGTCCCCCGGATGGCGTTCCAGCAGGTCCATCACAACTTCTACCGCGCCGCCCAGCTCGGCCTCGCGGCCGAACTGGCCTGGCCGCTGGGGCCGGGGGGTCGGGTGCGGACGGCGCCGGCGGCCGAGCTGGTGCCGCGGCTGCTGCCCGAGGCCCGCCGGGGGCTCCAGGACGCTGGCGTCATGGCCGAGGAGGCCGACTCGCTGCTGGCCGTGGTCCAGGCCCGGGCGGCCTCCGGCCAGACCGGGGCCGCCTGGCAGCGCCGGGCCCTGGCTGCCCTGGAGCCGCGGCTTGGCCGCGAGCGCGGGCTGGCGGCCATGCTGGAGCGGTACCTGGAACACCAGCGGACCGGCGAACCCGTCCACACTTGGCCGGTCCCGGGTGCAGGACGACCGACCAAGGGAGCGTCATGACCGGACAGCTCGCCGCGCCCGAGCGGCCGCTGCGGATCGCCATCATCGGCGCCGGCCCAGCCGGGCTCTATGCCGCCGAGCGCCTTCTTCGGAGACCCGACATCAGCTTGACCATCGATGTCTTCAACCGCTTCCCCACCCCGCTCGGGCTGGTCCGCGACGGCGTCGCGCCCGATCACCAGTCCATCAAGGCGGTGGCCCGCATCTTCGACAAGGTCCTGGCCGACCCACGGGTCCGCTTCTTCGGGAACGTCACCTACGGTGTCGATCTCCACCACCGGGAGCTGAAGCGGCTCTACCATCAGCTCGTCTATGCCGTCGGCGCCCAGGCCGACCGGCGCATGAGCATCCCGGGTGAGGACCTGCCCAACAGCTTCCCGGCGATCTCGTTCGTCGGCTGGTACAACGGGCATCCCGACTACCGTGACCTGCCCGCCGACCTCTCCTGTGAGCGGGCGGTGGTGGTCGGCAACGGCAACGTGGCCATGGACGTGACCCGCATCCTGGCCACGCCCCCGGATGCGCTGGCGACGACCGATATCGCCGATCACGCGCTGGAGGCGCTGCGCCAGGGCAGGATCCGCGAGGTCGTGGTGCTGGGGCGACGTGGTCCGGCCCAGGCGTCGTTCACCACCCCGAGATCAGGGAGCTGGGGAGGCTGGAGGGGGTTGACGTGGTCGTCGATCCTCGGGATCTCGAGCTTGACCCGGCCAGCCAGGCCGAGCTGGAGGAGGACCGCACCGCCAAGGCGAATCTGAAGATCCTGCGCGACTATGCCGGGCGCACCGGGCAGGCCGCCCCGCGCCGCATCGTCCTGCGCTTCCTCGCCTCGCCGGTGGAGATCATCGGCGAGGACGGGCGGATCGCGGCGTTGCAGGTCGAGCGCAACGAGCTGGTCGTGGACGCCAACGGCGCGCTCCGGTCCAAGGGAACCGGCCAGCTCGAGACCATCCAGGCCGGCCTGGTGCTGCGCTCCATCGGCTACCGCACCGTGCCGATCGAGGGCGTGCCCTTCGATCCAGCCACCTCGACGATCAACAACGTCGCCGGGCAGGTTGTCCATCCGAACACCGGCGAGGTGGTCCGCGGGGAGTATGTCGTCGGCTGGGCCAAGCGGGGCCCCACGGGGCTGATCGGGAACAACAAGCCCGACTCGGCGGCCACCGTCGAAGCGATGCTGGCCGACCTGCCGGTTCTGCAGCGACTTGGCGACGGCCACCGTGACCCGTCACGGGTCGAGGCGCTGCTGCGTGAGCGAGGCGTCGACTTCGTGACGTTTCGGGACTGGCAGGTCCTGGACCGGTACGAGATCGCCGCCGGTCGCGCCCAGGGACGCCCGCGGGTGAAGCTCACGTCGGTTCCCGAGATGATGGAGGTCATCCGCGCGGGGCGCTGACGGCGGCTGCGGCGGACCGGACGCCGCTACCGGCGGCGGGCGGCCAGGGGCAGGGGTGGGCTGGCCGCCTCGACCCGGACCCTGGCGTCGACCACCACCGCGCCGTCGGCCAGGGCCAGGACCGGATTGCAGTCGAGCTCGGCCACCTGCGGGTGCGCCTCGACCAGGGCGGCGACCCGCAGCAGCAGGTCCTCGAGGGCGGCGACATCGGCCTTGGCCGCGCCCCGGTAGCCGTCCAGCAACGGGAAGGTGACCAGGGAGCGGACCATCTCGGCCGCGTCCCGGTCGGTCAGCGGGGTCAGGCGCACGGCGACGTCCTTGAGCAGCTCGACCGCCGTGCCGCCGGCCCCACAGGCCACCACCGGGCCGAAGGACGGGTCGTGGACGACGCCGACCAGCAGCTCGACCCCGCCGGCGACCATGCGCTGGACCATGAACCCGTCGACCGCGTATCCCTCGGCGCCGACCGCCGTGCGCATCTCCTTCGCGGCCGTCCGGACTTGGTCGGCACCGACGAGGTCGAGCCGGACGGCGTGGGCCTCGGTCTTGTGGATCAGACGGGGCGCGACCGCCTTGAGGGCGACCGGCCCGCCGAGCTCGGCGGCGACCGCTCCCGCCTCGTGGGGCGTGCCGGCCATGCGCAATTCGGCCATGGCGATGCCGTAGCAGTCCAGCAGGGTGGCCACTTGGTCGGGAGCCAGCCAGTGGGGCTCCGGTCCCTCGGCCAGCGCGGCCGCGAGCACGGCCGCGGCCTCGTCGCGGCGGGCGCCGGGCAGGTCGGGGACGCGGCCCTGGGGCCGCTCCCGCCAGCTCCCGTACTCGGCGGCGCGGCCCAGGGCGCGGGCCGCGTCCTCGGGAAAGGCGTAGTTGGGAATGACAGAGTCGCCGGCGCGCAGCTCGGGCGGGCTGCCGGCGGCCGACATGAACACGGTGAGCACCGGGATCGCCTGCCCCGCCGCGTCCGTCGCCGCACGGACGGCCCGGGCGACCTCGGCCGGCTCGGTGAGCAGCGGCGGGATGAAGATGACGATCACCGCGTCGACCTCCCCGGAGGCCACCACCAGCTCCACGGTGCGCCGGAAATGCTCGGCCGGGGCCGCGGCCAGCATGTCCACCGGGTTGGTGGTCGACGCCGCCGCCGGCAGGCCCTCGGCCAGCCGGTCCCGCAGCCCCGCCGACAGCTCGGCCACCTGCAGGCCGGCGGCCACACACGCGTCGGCGCAGAGGATCCCGGGCCCGCCGGCGTTGGTCACGATCCCGACTCGCCGGCCCCGCGGGCGGGGCTGGTTGGCCAGCAGGGTGGCGACGTCGAACAGCTCGGCCAGGGTGTCGGTGCGGATCACCCCGGCCTGGCGGAACAGCGCGTCCACGGTCACGTCGGAGGCGGCCAGCAGGGCCCCGGTATGCGATGCGCTGGCCCGGGCCCCGGCGGCGGAGCGGCCGCTCTTGACGGCCACGATCGGCTTGCGCCGGCCGACCCGGCGGGCGATCCGGGCGAACCGGCGCGGGTTCCCGAACGACTCCAGGTACAGCAGGGCCACCGCCGTGTCGGGGTCCTCCTCCCAGTAGTCGAGCAGGTCGTTGCTGGAGATGTCGGCCTTGTTGCCCACCGACACGAACGACGACAGCCCCAGCCCCAGCTTGGTGGCGTAGTCGATCACCGCCAGCCCGAGGGCACCGCTCTGGGACAGGAAGCCGACGCGACCCGGGAGGGGGACGGCCGGGCCGAAGCTGGCGTCCATCCGGACGGCGGGGTTGGTGTTGGCGATGCCGAGGCAGTTGGGACCGATCAGCCGCATGCCGGCTTCTCGGCAGACGGCCAGCAGCTCCTGCTGGCGGGCGGCGCCCTCGGGTCCAGTCTCGGCGAAGCCGGCCGAGACCACCACCAGGGCCCGAACCCCGACGGCGGCGCACTCCTTGGCCGCCGATACCACCTTGGGGGCGGGAACGGCCAGGACGGCCAGGTCGACGGGGCCGGGGACCTCGGCGATCGAGGGATAGGCGAGCACCGACTGGACCACCGGCGTGTTCGGGTTGACGGGGTAGACGGGGCCGTTGAACCCGGCGGCGAGCAGGTTGTGGAACAGCTCCGCCCCGACCGTCCCGCGGCGCCGTGAGGCGCCGATCACCGCCACCGACCGGGGCGCTAGGAAGGCCCGCATGGCCGCTACGGCCGCGGTCTGCTCGCGCCGCTCGAAGCGTTCCTGCCCCTCGGGGGTCAGCAATGTCGGCACCTCGAACAGCAGCGCGCCGGGGATGGCGTGAGTCTTGACCGGGAAGCCGCTGTCGCGGAAGACCTGGACCATCTTGTGGTTCTGGGGCAGGACCTCGGCGCTGAGCACCTCGACCCCGAGCTGGTGGGCGGCCTCGGCGAGCTGGCCGAGGAGGATCGTGCCCAGCCCCTTGCCCTGCATGGCGTCGGCGATGGCCAGGGCGACCTCGGCCATTTGCGG
>Ga0307415_100000417_pt1 | contig 18210 bp, 18 predicted proteins | sample DK1Cmetagenome_FD_204524 | JGI IMG/M metagenome (GOLD analysis project Ga0307415, IMG submission 204524) | Maize rhizosphere microbial communities from greenhouse at UC Davis, California, United States - DK15-C-2 | ecosystem: Host-associated > Plants > Roots > Rhizosphere > Soil | place: USA...
GCGTTGTTGGGTTGCAGTTCCAGCGCGCGCTCGAAGAGGACCGCCGCCTGGCCATCGATCTCGCGCTCGTCCAGGAGGACAATCGATTCGGCGTAGCCGACGACGGCGTCGGCATCGCTGCCACGGGTGCGCGTGTATGCTTCGCCGAACGCCTTCCGGGCGAGCGCGTAGTCACCCAGAACCGTTGCCGAGCGGCCAAGCAGCTTCCACCCCTGCGCGTCCTCGGGCTGCCTCGCCAGCTTCTCCTGGAGTTGGGTCACGATTCGCCGCAGGTCGTGCTCGGCGGCGGCCGGTGCCCCGGCCGATCCTCGCCAATCCCAGTTGCTGAGCGAGAAATAAACCAGGAAGGCCGCCAGGGGCAGCACGGCGGCGAAGGTTGCAGCCGATACGGCGGAGCGCGAGCCCTCTGCGCGCCGCAGCAGCGGCCAGGTCACCAGCCCGATGGCCATTGCGACGAACAACGCCGCGATCGCGATGAAGGCGGTCAAGGCTCGCCGGCCTCTTCGTCGAGCGACGACGGGTTGTCGCGGGCCGCGAGCGCGCGGCGGCGGATGACGACGACGACGGCCGCGAGTCCGCCGACCAGGAAGAGGGCCGGTGCAGCCCACAGCAGCCAGGTGCGCGGCGCGACGGGCGGCCGCAGCAGCACGAAGTCGCCGTAGCGCTCGGTCATGAACGCGTGGATCTCGGCATCGCTCTTGCCCTCGCGCATCAGGCGCTCCACCTCGCGCCTGAGGTCTGCTGCAAGCGTGGCATTGGAATCTGCGATGCTCTCGCTGCGGCAGACAAGACAACGCAGGTCCCGGATGAGGCGTTCGTAGCGCGCCTGCTGGGCCTGGTCGTCGAAGCGCTGTCCGGTGTCCACGGCACCCGCCGCGACTGCGAAGAATAAGGCCGCCGCCAGCACGGCGGCGCGCCTCAAGTGCCCTCCCCCGGCGACGGCAGTAGCGGCACGAATTTGCGCTGCCAGACATCCAGGGTGAGCGGTCCGATATGCTTCACGAGCACTCGGCCGTCGGCGCCGACTAGGAAGGTCTCCGGCGCGCCGTAGACGCCCCAGTCGATGGCCGTTCGCCCTTCGGGGTCATACGCGACGGACGCGTATGGATTGCCGAGCTGCGCGAGCCAGCCCAACGCGAGCGAGCGGTCGTCGCGCCAATTGAGTCCCACGATCGGCACGCGATTCTCGCGCGCGATGGCGAGCAGCGCTTCGTGCTCGTCGCGGCAACCGGCGCACCACGTGGCCCAGACGTTGAGGAGCCAGGCCCGCCCGGCGAAGTCGGCCGTCCCGACGCGCCAGGCCGGGTCGCCGAGCGATTCAAGCGAGAACGCCGGCGCAGACCTGCCGATGAGCGGCGAAGGGATCGTGCCGGGATCGCGCTGCAGCCCGATCACGAAGAATGCGACCAGGACGGCGAATGCAGCTGCCGGCAGGATGAAGCGCGAGGGCAGTTTCATCGCGCGGGCGCCACCGCCCGATCGCCGGCAGTCGACGTGACGGGCGCGCGATAACGCCGGTCGAATGCCGCGATAAGCCCGCCGAGGGCCACGAGGATGGCGCCCAGCCAGATGCAGCGGATAAGCGGCTTGTACTGCAGCCTCACGCTCCAGCGTCCTTGTCCGAGCTCGTCGCCGAGCGCCGCGAACAGGTCGCGGGCCGCGCCAACCTCGATGCCGGCCTCGGACAATGGATTGCCGCCCGAGTTATAGAGTCGCTTCTGGGGCTTCAGCACTGTGACTGGGACCGCGGCCCGGGACACGACGATGTCCGCTTCAACGCCGACGTAATTGGGGCCGCGCACGTCGCGCAGCGCCGCGAACTTGAACTCGTAGCCCGCGATCGTCGCAGCTTCACCGATGCCGAGCGCAAAGTCCTTCTCGATCTTGAACGACTGCACGCCGGTGATGCCGAGCGTCGCGAGGCCGATGCCGAAGTGCGCGACCACCATGCCCACGACGGCCGCAGGCAACGGCTGGCGGCTGCGCAGGCGCATCACGGGAATCAGGGCTGATGACAGCATGACCCACAGTCCCAGCGCGAAGCCGACCGTAGACATCGGCCGAATGTCCCCGTACGCCGCCGCGCCGATGATCAAGGCGCCCGCGAGGCTCCCCGCGGCGACAACCACGAGGCGTACCCTCATCGAGCCGAGCAGACCGCGTTTCCAGGCTGCGTGCATGCCGACGCCCAGCAGGGCGAGAAGCGGGATCATCGGCACGAGGAACACGAGGTCGAAATACGGCGGACCCACGGATACCTTGCCGAGCTCGAGGGCGTCCATGAACAGCGGGTACAGCGTCCCCAGCAGGATGAGGCTGAGCGCCGCGACCAGGAAAGCGTTGTTGAACAGCAGGAAACTCTCGCGCGAGGTGACTTCGAAGCCGGCGGCCGAATTGAGGCGCGGCGCCCGCCACGCGAACAGCGCCAGCGCGCCGCCGATCACGACCGTCAGGAAGGCGAGGATGAATATCCCGCGAGCGGGATCGGTAGCAAATGCATGAACCGAGATCAGCACCCCCGAGCGGACGAGGAAGGTGCCGAGGAGCGACAGCGAGAATGCGGACACGGCGAGGAGCAATGTCCAGCTCTTGAAGAGGCCGCGCTTTTCCGTGACTGCGAGCGAGTGGATGAGCGCGGTGCCCGCGAGCCACGGCATGAATGAAGCGTTCTCGACGGGATCCCAGAACCACCACCCGCCCCAGCCCAGCTCGTAATACGCCCACCAGCTGCCGAGAGCGATTCCGATGGTGAGGAACAGCCAGGCCGCAAGCGTCCAGGGCCGGGTCCACCGGGCCCAGGCGGCATCGAGCCGCCCCTCCAGCAGCGTCGCGCAGGCGAATGCAAATGCCACCGAGAAGCCCACGTAGCCGAAATAGAGAATCGGCGGGTGCACGGCCAGCGCGAAGTCCTGCAACAGCGGATTCAGGTCCTGACCTTCCGCCGCCGCGGGCATGAGTCGATCGAACGGATTCGAGGTCGTCAGCATGAAGAGCTGGAAGCCGATGCTGATGAGGCCGAGGATCCCGATCACCCGGCTTCGGAACGGCGCGTCGAGCGACGCACTCGCGGCGGTGACTGCGAGCGTCCAGCCGGCGAGGCACAGGGACCAGAGCAGCAGCGAGCCCTCGTGCGCGCCCCACACGGCAGCGATGCGGTAGAAAAGCGGCAACTGCGAATTGGAGTTCGCGGCGACGTACAGGACCGAGAAGTCGCGCTCGGCGAAAGACCAGGCGAGCGCCGCGAATGCGACGGCCGTGAAGACGAACTGCCCGACGACGGCCGAACGGCCTGCCGCCATCCACGCGTGATTCCCGCGTGCGGCGCCGCCGAGGCTGAAGCCCCCCTGCGTGGCCGACAGCAAGAGCGCGAGGATCAGCGCGAAATGGCCGAGCTCCGGGATCATTCGGCCACCCGCGCCGGTTGCGGCTCGTGCAGCGATTCCGCGACCTCGGGCGGCATGTAGTTCTCGTCGTGCTTGGCGAGCACCTCGTCCGCGACGAATTCGCCGCGCTCGTTCATGCGGCCGTGCGCGATCATGCCCTGCCCTTCGCGGAACAGGTCGGGAAGCAGGCCCTCGTAACGCACGGGGATCGAGTGGCGGTAGTCCGTGACGACGAACTGCACCGCGAGCGTGCCCTCCGTCCGCTTCAGGCTGCCTTCGGTGACCATTCCGCCGATCCGGAACGTGCGCTCCTCCGGAGCATCCCCGGCGAGCACCTGCGAGGGATTGTAGAAATAGAGCAGGTTGTCCTTGAAAGCCAGCGACGCCAGCGCGGCCGCGGCGCCGACGCCAACGAGGATGGCCGCGACGGCGAGCAGCCGCTTGCGGCGCGGCGTCACGGGGCCCCCTGCCCCGCTATCGCGCGCCCCTGTGCCCGCTCGCGCGCGGTGGCAAGCAGCCGCCGGGCCGCAATCACGTTCCAGGCGAGCACGACGGCAGCCAGCGCAAAGCTGGGCCAGACGTATGCTGCGTAGCCGCCCATGCGCACAAATTCACTCATCGTGCCAGTTCCATCCTGAGCCAGCTTGCGTTGCGCTCGCGCTGCAGGATTTCGGCCCGCAACCGCACCAGCAAGACCACGGCGAAGAACAGCGTGAAGGCCAGCATCATCGTGAGCAAGGGCCACAACATGTCCCCGGCCATGGACGGCTTCGCGATCTTCGTCAGCGTCGACGGCTGGTGCAGCGTGTTCCACCAGTACACGGAGTAATGAATGATAGGCAAGTTCACGACGCCGACGATGGCAAGTACGGCCGAGGCGCGATCGGCGCGGTCGCGGTCGTCGATGGAGCCGCGCAGGGCCATGACCCCCGCGTACAGGAACAGCAGGATCAGCTCGGACGTGAGCCGAGCGTCCCACACCCACCAGGTCCCCCAGGTCGGCTTACCCCAAATCGCCCCGGTCGCGAGCGCCAGAACCGTGAACGAAGCACCGATGGGCGCCGCCGCCGCGGCCGCGGCGTGCGCGAGCTTGATGCGCCAGACAAGCCCGATCGCGGCGGCGACGGCCATGGTGGCGTAGGCCGCCATGGACAGCCAGGCCGCGGGCGCATGGACGTAGACGATGCGGAACGCGTCGCCCTGCAGGTAGTCCGGCGGCGCGAGCACGAGGCCGCCATACAGCCCGAGGACCAGCAGGACGCCGGCCGGCCATGCGAACCATGGCACGAGATTGCCGGCGATGCGGTAGGCATGCGGCGGCGAGGCGAGCTTGTGGAGCCAGGCCCAGTTCATGGTGTCACTCCGCGCTGATCCGCAGTGCCGCGGCGATCGCAGGCGGCGCCAGCGTCACGGCCAGCACCAGCATGGCCGTGAGGAGCAGCAAGGGCCCGCGCGGGCTGTCGCCGTGGATGGCGAGGTCGACGGCGCGTGCGCCGAAGATCAGGGCCGGCATCGCGAGCGGCAGCACCAGCAGGCCCAGCAGCAGGCTGCCACGGCGCAGGCCCAGCGTGAGCGCCGAACCGATCGCGCCAAGCGCGCTCAGGATGCCCGTTCCGAGGGCGAGTGACAGCATGACCGTGGCCATCGCGCCGAACGGCACGCCAAGCCCGGTCGCGACGAAGGGGGACAGGAGCACCAGCGGCAGCCCGCAGGTCGTCCAGTGCGCGACTCCCTTGGCGAGCGCGAGCAGCGAAAGCGGCTGGCCGGCGAGCAGCATCTGCTCGAGCGTTCCGTCGACGTGGTCGGACCGGAACAGTAGTTCCAGACCCAGGAGCGATGCGAGCAAAGCGGCGACCCACAGGATGCCGGGGCCGATCCGACGCAGTTCCGCGAGCTCGGGGCTGAGTGCGAGCGGAAAGAGTGTCGTCACCATCAGGAAGAAGACCAGGGGCTGCGCGACCTGCCCCCAATGCCGCTGTGCGAGCAGCAGGTCGCGGCGAAAGACGAGGATCGCTGCGGCCGAGAAGCTCGTCCGGCTCATGCCGCCAACTCGAGGCTGCGGGTCCGATGACCCGGGATCGCCGGTGGCTGGTGCGCCGCAATGAGCGCCGCACCGCCGCGGTCGAGGTGCCGGCCGATGATGGCGGATACGAGCACGCTGCCGTCGCGGTCGAGGTTCGTGTAGGGCTCGTCGAGGAGCCACAAGGGCGCATCCGCCAGCATGACGCGGGCGAAGGCGACACGCCGCCGCTGTCCCGCCGAGAGCGTGGCTGCGGGTCGGTCGAGCGCGTGGGCGATGCCGAGGTCCGCCAGCGCGGTCTCGACCTCGCCACCTCGCACGACGCGGCGAAGTCCGGTCTCGAATGCGAGATTTTCTCGTGCCGACAGCTCGGGCTTCAGGCCGTCGCTGTGGGCGAGATATGCGAAGCTGCCGCACCAGGCATCGCGATCGCTGCGCGTGTCCTGCCCGTTGCACTCGATGCGGCCAGCCTCCGGCGACAGCAATCCGGCGACCACACGCAGGAGCGTGGTCTTGCCCGACCCGTTCGGTCCGAGGATGTGAACGCACTCGCCGGCGGCGGCCTCGAGCGAGACTCCTGCCAGGACCCGCCGGTCACCGCGCCAGACTTCGATGCCTTTGGCCGAAATGCGTGAAAAATGAGCCGCTTGCAAGGAGAATGTCCACCGGCCTCTCAGTGCGCGCGGACTATACCAGAGTAGGCGTTACTCAGCCTTTCGATGGATAGCGGTCGAAAGCGGGCAATTCATGCGCGCGCTCCCGTGCCGGGACATGTCATTGAGCGGCGCTGGACGCTCGATGCGGCGACGCGTTGCCTGCGTGAACACGCGGCTCGCGACCTGGCCATTCAGCGGAACATTGAGAGAGAGCACCATCGCAAGGAGCCGGCCGGCCTCGGCGTACGCGGTGATGTAGTTCCATCGCCAGACCACGATGCCCTCGTCGTGGCGACTGAGGTAGTAAGCCCGCTCACGCGCCCTGTCGTAGCGATGCGCCCGCCCTTCGCCGTCGAGGTCGCAGGCGACACCATACTTGACGCCGTGCGGCAGGGGCGACAGCGCCTCGACGAGCTCGCCCGGCGTTTTCGCGATCGCGAGGTGCACCACGTCGTTGAAAGCCCTGGAAAACATGGCGCCTAGATGTGCCATGTTCGCGCGACACGAGGCGTCGGCGGCTGTGCAGACACGCCGTCGGACGACGTCCGACTTTTCTAGCGCGGGTCGGGTGCCGGGCGCTCGTCCTGTGGTGTTCCCTTGGGTGGTATCGGGACGAGGATCCGCCACGCATTGGTCGGATTCAGGATCGCCCAGAACGGCGCGGCGATACCGCCCCAGGCGTCCTGGCTGACGTCGCGCATCGGCGCGAGCATGCCGGGCGCCTTGACCAGGACCTCCTCCTCCTCGATCGGACTCGTCAGGTTCTGTCCGGTCTTCATCTCATAGCTTTGCACCCAGTCGCGCAGCTCGGCCTGGGTCAGCAGGAGGTTCAGGCCCCCGGGGTGGCGGGCCACGACAGGCGTCGTTACGGTCGTAGGTATTTCTTCGGCGCGCGCGGTGCAGGTATGCGAAAGGCTCACGCCGGCCGTCGCCAGCCACAGGCCAGCCTGCAGTTTGACCGTCCAGATGCTCCGGATCATCGACCTTCAACCCTACGCCTGTTGCTGCACTTTCGTCCTGCCGCTCGAGCCTGGTGCCCCGGGCTGGAGTCGAACCAGCACGACCTTGCGGTCAACGGATTTTAAGTCCGTAGCGTCTGCCGTTCCGCCACCGGGGCTCTGGGCGCCGGGGCAGATTATGGGGCCCGGACTTCCCTAAGAGACAGTACACAGGCGCCACGCACGGGACTAGCGTCGGCGCCACCGTCGGGAGGCGCGTGCCGCGCCGACGCGACACCTATTAGGGAGAGTAAATGAGCACGCAGCAAGATCGTTCAATCGGGGATAGGCGACGGCTCGCCAGAGCCGGCCTCGTCGCGGCTATCGCTGCGGTCCTGTCGGCACCGGCATGGGGCCAGGTGACCCGAACCGAGCACGACCTGCTCGGTCCCAAGGAAGTCCCGGCCGACGCCTATTACGGCGTGCAGACGGCGCGTGCGCTTGAGAATTTCCAGATTTCGGGCGTCAAGATCAATCACTATCCCGGGTTCGTCGAGGCCTGGGCGATCGTGAAGCTGGCGGCGGCAAGGGCCAATACCGACGTCGGTGCCATGAAGCCCGAGACGCTCGCAGCCATCCAGAAGGCTTACGACGAGCTCATGAAGGGCAACTACCACGACCAGTTCCAGGTCGACTGGTACCAGGGCGGCGCAGGCACGTCCACCAACATGAACGCCAACGAGGTGATGGCCAACATCGCGCTCGTTAAGAGCGGCCACAAGATCGGCGACTACAAGATTGTCGAGCCCCACGACGACCTCAACATGTCGCAGTCGACGAACGACTCCTATCCCACGGCGCTGAAGGTCGCTTTCATACTGCGCAACGGGAAGCTGACAGAGGAACTCGAGAAGCTCGTGGCTTCCTTCCGCGCCAAGGGCGACGCCTTTATCGATATCGTGAAGATGGGTCGCACCGAGCTCCAGGACGCAGTGCCGATGACGGTCGGTCAGGAGTTCCATGCATTTGCCTCGGCGCTCGAGTCGGAGGTGCAGCTCCTCCGGGATGCGGAGAAATATCTCTACGCGCAAAACATGGGGGCGACGGCTATCGGCACCGGCATCAACGTGCCGAAGGGCTACAACGAGCGCGTCGCCTTCCACCTCGCCGAGCTGACGGGCAAGCCGATCGTCGAGGCCCCGGACATGATTGCCGCGACCTGGGAACAGCAGGGATTCGTGGTCTACTCTTCGGCGCTCAAGAGCGTAGCGATCAAGCTGTCCAAGATCGCGAGCGATCTGATCCTGCTTGCCTCCGGACCGCGGGCAGGGCTTGCTGAAATCAACCTGCCAGCGATGCAGCCGGGTTCGTCGATCATGCCCGGCAAGGTCAACCCGGTGATCCCGGAGCTCGTCAACGTCGTCGCTTTCCGCGTGATGGGCAACGACTACGGCGTGACCATCGCCTCGCATGCCGGCCAGCTCCAGCTGAACGCCTATGAGCCGGTCGCCGGCATTTCGATTCTGGAATCCCAGCACCTGCTCTACACGACGTCACAGGCACTGCGCGCGAAGTGCGTGGACGGCATCACGGTGAACGAGAAGGTCCTCGCCAACTACATGGAAACTACCGTCGGGATCGTCACCGCCCTGAACCCGGTGCTCGGCTACGAGAAGGCCACGGAGCTGGCGAACGAGGCCTACAGGAGCGGAAAAGGAATCCTGGAAATCATTCGCGAGAAGAAGATCCTGACCGAGGCCCAGATCGCCGATTTGCTGGATCCGGCCAAGCTCACGAACCTGGACAAGTCCCTGTACAAGAAATAACGCATAGAGAGGTTGCGGACATGAAATCGCTGACTCGAACGTTCCTTGCCGCCGCGGTGCTGGCCCTCGTGCCCGTGCTCGGCAGCCCCGCGCTGGCGCAGGCAGCCAAGAAGCCCAACATCACGATCCTCGCCACTGGCGGCACGATCGCGGGTGCCGCGGCCACTGGCACGCAGTCCGGCTACACCTCGGGTGCCGTCGGCATCGACACGATGATCGCCGCCGTGCCTGGCATCACGGACCTGGCGACGATCAAGGGAGAGCAGATCTCGAGTGTCGGATCCCAGGACATGTCCTTCGACATACTGCTGAAGGTCGCCAAACGGATCAACGAGCTGCTGGCGACGCCCGCGGTCGACGGCATCGTGATCACGCACGGCACCGACACCCTCGAGGAATCCGCGTTCTTCCTGAACCTGGTCGTCAAGAGCGACAAGCCTGTCGTGATGGTCGGCTCGATGCGTCCCTCGACGGCCGTCAGCGCCGACGGGCCGCTGAACCTCTATAACGCAGTCGGTGTCGCGAGCGACCCGAACGCCCGCGGGCGGGGGGTCCTCGTGCTCATGAACGACTGGATTCATGGCGCGCACTCGCTGACGAAGACCAGCACGACGGCCGTGCAGACGTTCATGTCGCCGCTGCGCGGACTGGTCGGCGTCGCGTCCTACGGCAAGAACGACTTCTACAACAACCCCCCGTGGAAGCACACGACCGGCAGCGAGTTCGACGTCAAGGGCGTCACCGCCCTGCCCCGCGTCGACATCGTCTACGCCTACCTCGACATGCCGGCCGACTCGATCGACGCGGCCGTGACCAACGGCGCCAAGGGCATCGTCATCGCCGGCGTCGGCAACGGCAACATGAACAAGGTGTCTGTCGATGCCGCGGCGCGCGCTGTGCAGAAGGGCGTGGTCGTGGTACGGAGCTCGCGGGTCGCGACCGGTAGCGTCGGCCGCAACGTCGAGCTCGACGACGACAAGCTCGGGTTCGTGGCCTCGGACGAGCTGAATCCCCAGAAGGCGCGAATCCTGCTGTCCCTGGCGCTGCTGAAAGGCCACGACGCTGCGGCTGTCCAGAAGCTGTACTACGCCTACTGATCGAGGATGGGCTTTCAACATTCCGGCGGTGCGCGGCGCCGCAAACGCCCGCACGCCGCCGGAGTGCTCATCGGCATGCTGGCCGCGTCAGCGTGGCCCGGGTGGTGCCAGGGGCAGCAAGCACCCTCCATCACTGCTGCGAGTTCCGTCAATTCCGAAGAAGGCAACCCCGACGATCCGGATCGGGGGCTGACCCGCTGGAACGAATACGAGGGGCCCTGGTTCACCGCCCGCCTTGGCGGCGGCTTCCTGTACGACACCGCGAACTATTCACAGGACGCAGACAGCCACTCGCAGTTCGACTTCGAGGCCGAGCAATACGTGCGCGACTCGCGGCTTCTGCTCAAGGGCCGACTCGGCAGTTCTTCGCGGGTACGCTACACGATCGGCTACATGTACGACCCCGCACCGGAGAAGAGGACCTGGTTCTGGCGGCAGACCGGCATCTACGTCGACCTTCCACTGATCGGCGGCGACGTCTTCGTCGGGAGGACCAAGGAAGGCTTTTCGATGAACAAGATCATGGTCGGCTACAACGGCTGGACCAACGAGCGCGCGACCGCGAACGACGCCTTCATACCCATCCTCGCCGACGGCATCCAGCTCCGTGGCAGCGTGGCGTCGCGGGGCATCGCGTGGAATGTCGGAGTGTACGACGACGAGTTCACCGAATCGGAGTCCTTCAACAAGAATGACAACCAGTTCGTGGCGAGGGGCGTCTGGCAGCCGCTCCACGGGCAAGCCGAAGAGATACTGCACCTGGGCCTCGCCTATCGATACGGCACGGACGAAGACGGCTTGATGCAGTACAAGTCGCGCCCGGAGTCCTTCTCCGCGCCCTTCGTAATCGACACCGGCGCGTTCGCCGTTGACCATACCGAGACGATTGGCCTCGAAACGTACTACCAGCGGGGCTCCCTGTTCCTGGGCGGTGAATATTTCCTGAACAAGAACGATGCGGAGGCCAGCGGCGATCCGTCCTTCCACGGCGGCGAGATCATGGTGACGTGGCTGACGGGCGGCGAGCGCCGGCCGTACAATGCGAAGACCGGCGTCTTCGGCGGCATCGTGCCGGCCAGCTCCGTATTCGACGGCGGGCGCGGCACCTGGGAGTTCGTCGCCAGGCTGTCCTACACCGACCTCGACGACGGCAGCATCCAGGGCGGCAAGTTCTGGAGATTCACGCCGATGGTCAACTGGCACATGTCGCCGAACGTGCGGCTCGAATTCGTGTACGGCTACGGTGAGCTCGACCGTTTCGGTACGAAGGGCGGCTCGCAGTTCTTCCAGACGCGCATCCAGCTCCAGCTCTGACCTGATGATGCCCGGGCGCGAGATAGCGTTGACGGCATTCGCCATCGGGTTGCTTGCCGTGCCTTGCCTGTCCGCCGCCCAGGAGCAAGGCGACGCGGCAACTCCTCCGTCCAAGGGACCCGCGGCACCGGACGCAGGTCCCGCGGAACCCCGTTCGTTCTTCCCGCTGCTCGCCGACGAGGCCCTGAAGCGAGGCTACGAGCTGCCCCTGCCTTACGGCGCTTCCCTGGTCGTCACCGGCCTCGCCAACCGCGAGATCGAGGTGACCGACGTGCGCCTAGACCTCGACGGCGCTCCCGTGCTTCCGCACGCCGATTTCGTCAACCTCGGCTCCAGCAGCGACGTCTTCAACGCGAACCTGAAGTTCGACATCTTCGTTCTGCCTTTCCTCAACGTGTATGCGCTGCTCGGATACGTCTACAACGAGTCGGAGACGACCGCCAACATCACTCTGACGACGCCGGGTCCCGGTGGCGGTGACGTCGTATTCGAGCGCACCATCCCGACCAAGCTCGACGGGTTCATCGGCGGGCTGGGATTCGCACTCGCGGGCGGCTACGGCAATTTCTTCCTGGTCGCCGACGCGAGCTACATCCAGAGCGATCTCGGCTTCGACGACAATTTCACGGCGACGATCGCCACCGTGCGCGCCGGTTACCGCGGCACTGTCGGAACCCTCCCCCTCCAGACATGGCTCGGCGTCGGAAGCTGGGACACGGCCGCAACGGCCGTCGGCCACACCGACCTGCCCGGCGGCATCCGGTTCACGTTCGAAGCGGACCAGCGCCCGCACACCAAATGGATGTACGACGTCGGCGCGAACTTCGAATTCACGAAGAGGTTCCAGCTGGTCGCCGACGTCGGATTCGACTTCGAGGGCGGCTACCTGCTGGTCCTGGGGCCTACCTGGCGGTTCGGCCGCTGATCAGAGCATGGCCTCGGCGACGTACCAGGCATAAGTCCTGCGCAGTCCCTCGTCGAGGTCGACCGCCGGCCGGTAGCCGAGCTCGCGCCGGGCCTTTGCGATGTCGAATGCCCGGTCCAGGCGGAACCAGTCGACGCGGCGCGGGAAGATGGGCGGCGCAATCCCGAAGGGTTTGCAGACCTTCTCGACGACGTGGCCGAGCGCGACGAGCGGCCATACCGGATAGTGCGGAATCCGCACCGTCGTTCCCATGGCGCGCGCGACCCGGCGGACGAGGTCCTCTATCTCGACGTGATGCTCGTCCGCGATGAGGTACGCCTGTCCCAGCCCGCGGTCCGGTGATTCCGCCAGCATGAACGCATCGACCAGGTTGTCGATGTAGAGGCTGTGATACAGCGTCTTTCCGGAGCCGAACATCGGGAACGTGCCCTTCTTGACGCGCCGGAAGATCATGTAATAGCGGCCGGGATCCCCCGGTCCGTAAATCGCGTTTGGCCGCAGTATCGTGCTCGGCAGGCCACGCCCGTGGCAAGCCAGCGTCACGAGCTCGCCCTCGTATTTCGTGCGCTGGTAGTAGTCCGACGGCGCGATCGGCGAGTCTTCGGTTGCCGGCGGGTTCTTGACGTCGCCGTGTACGCCGCAGGTGCTGCAATACACGAACTTGCGCACGCCTTGCTTCAGTGCCGCCTCGGCGACGATGCGCGTGCCCTCGATGTTGATCTCGGCATACTCGCGGTCCGGGAGGTGCATCTCCCGGAACGCGGCCGCGACGTGGTGGACGATTTCCACGCCTTCCATGCAGCGCGAGACCGTCGCAGCATCGGTGATGGTCCCGATGACGATTTCCGCGCCGAGCTCGCGCAATTCGCCGGTCTTGTATCCCTCCTTGTTGTCGAGGACGACGACGCGGCGGCCTTCGTTGAGGAGCCTGCGCACGAGCGCGCTTCCGGTCACGCCCGTTCCGCCGGTCACCAGAGTCTTCATTCGGCGACTACCCCGCTGCCCGTCGATTCATGCATCACTCGCCGGCGCGTGCCTGCCGCGGGAGCAAATCGCCGACCAGGCGCGTAACCGTCGCCGTTGCCGCCTCGTCGCACCACGCGTTCGTCCTGCGCTCGATGAGGTCATCAAGGTAGACAACGCTCTCGTTCGTGGCAAGGTCGAGCAACGACTCCCTGGTTGCGGGGTCGCGACCGTCGGCGAGGTTCCACCCGCTCCCTGCCGCGGGGCGCGCCATTGCTCGCAGCTTGGCGGCCGCCACGATGTGATCGAGCGCGCGGCGCGCGACATCCGGGGACTCCGTGAACTTGACGCCGACGACATGCACCAGCGCCACGCCGCCGGTTCCTGAATCGCGCACGATGCGAGGGCGCAGCGCGAGACGCGAGTGGCCCGGCCGGACGCCGGGCAGGATACCGGCGAGGACGCGCAGCACCCTCGCGGCACCGAGCCCCGCGCGCGGCCACGCCGCATCGAGGTCGCGCCGCATGTCGTCGATCAGCGCCGGGGCAACCCGGGTTTCGTTCCGGGCATCGCGGATTGAGGCATGTCCGGTGCCGGCCAGGACACGCCCATGGAAAGGCTGCACGAAGTAGGTCTGCGCACCGGATCGCGGCGGAGTGAGGACGATACAGGCTGCGTCCGGCAGCTTCGCATCGAGGAAAAGGTTCCATGCGAGCGTGGGCACGAGCAGCGACTTTCTCCTGGCCCCGAGCCTGAGGCCGACTTCGTCGGCACGGGCACCGCCCGCGTTGATTACCGCGCCGGCAACGACCGAAAGGGCCGCACCCGATGACCGGTCCGAAAGCTCGAGCCGGACGCGCCCGCGGCCTTCGGGGCGCGCGGCACCGAGTTCGACGTAATTGAGGGCGGTGACGCCGGCTGAAACCGCCCAACGAAGGCACTCGATCACGAGACGCGACGACTCCGGCATGAAGCCTTCCTGCCAGAGCGCCGCGCCGCGCAGCCCGTGCGCCGGAAAGTCCGGCATCCGCCGCAGGACGGCATCGGCGGTCAGGAGCTCCACGGCGGGCGCCGCTGCGCGGCCTCCCGCCGGAGCCTTCATACCGGCAATGCGCGCGAGCAGGCCCGCCACGCGGAACGCGGTCCGGCCGCGCAGCCCGCGTCCGCTGGCCAGCGGCATCAGGCAGGCACGGGACTCGACGAGGTCCGGGAAGTTCCTGAACCACCATCGCTGTTGCGCGTTCGAGTGACGCGCCCGCGCGAAGTCCAGCCACTGCAGGTAGCGAAGCCCGCCGTGGACCGTGCGCAAGCTGTTGAAGCTCGCGGCAGCTCCGTAGTCGCCGGCCTCGACGAGCAGGGTGCTGAGCCCGCGTTGCGCCGATTCGAGCGCGCAGAGGATGCCCTGGATGCCGCCGCCGATGACCACGACCTCGAACCGGGCGTCGTCGGCACGCAGCGTGTCACGCTTGATCGTCGCTGCCGCGCTCATGTGAGCCAGCGGTGCTGCCAGGCCTGGAAGATCATCAGGCTCCAGAGCAGATGCGCATGGTTGCGCCGGCCGTCCAGGTGCTCGTGCTTGAGCGCACGAACCCGGTCCGTGCGAAACAGGCCCGCAGCGGACAGGCGCTTCTCATCGAGCAGATCCTCCATGAGCGGCCGCCCGCGCCCGCAAAGCCACTGCTTGATCGGGGCGCTGAATCCTTCCTTGGGCCGCTGGACGATCTCGCGGGGCAGATGGCGGGCCGCCGCCTGCTTGAGCACCCATTTTCCGGTGCCGCCGCGGATCTTGAGCGAGGACGGCATCCGGAAGGCGAGTTCGACGACTTCCTTGTCCAAATAGGGGACGCGGGCCTCGAGGGATGTTGCCATGGAGCTGCGATCGAGCTTCACGAGGATGTCGTCCGCCAAAAAGCTTGCATAATCCGCCCGCAGCGCACGATCGATTCCCTGGGGAGGCCTCTGGCCATCGAGCATCCCGGAGAGATGTCGATCGAGCGGCGCGGACACGGCCGGCCAGGCGTCGTCCGTGAAGAGGCCGCGCGCCTGCGACGCGTTCAGGTACATGCGCCACTTCGCATGGCCGACCGACCCCGGGCGGTCGAGCCCCTCGATGAAGCGTATAGCGCGGTTCACGAGCCCTTTCTTTGCCGACCGGGGACGAAGTCCGCGTATGAGAGGCTCCAGGAATCGCGCGCGCAGCACGGCCGGCACGCGCCGGTACCGCTCCTCGAGCCGCCAGGCCTGATAGGTCTCGTAGCCTCCGAAAAGCTCGTCGCCGCCGTCACCGCTCAGGGCCACGGTCACGCGCCGCCGGGCGAGGCGCGCAAGCTGGAACGTCGGGATGATCGACGTATCGGCGATTGGATCGTCGAGCATTTCGACCAGGGCAGGAAACAGTTCCAGCGACTCGTCGCGGACCGTCTCGGTGACGTGCTCGCAGCCGACGTGCCTCGCGACGCGCTCGGCGTGCACGAGCTCGTCGTAGCTCGCATCCTCGAATCCGATGCTGAAGGTCGTCGCCTGCCCCATGGCCGCCACGATCAGCGAGGAGTCGACGCCTCCGGATAGAAACGCGCCGAGCGGCACGTCGCTGACCATCTGGCGCCGCACCGCGGCTGCGAGCGTCGCGTCCAGTTCGTCGATCCACTCGGCATCCGTACGCGCGCGCCGTTCGACCTCCGGCGGCTGCCAGAAGCGCCATTCACGCGCGCGGCCGCTCGACAGGTCGAGGGACCAGCAGGTCGCCTGGGGAAGCTTCCGGACTCCGTCCAGGAGCGTTCCCGGGCAGGGCACGTATTCCCAGGCGAGGAACTCGGCGAGGGACGCCATGTCAAGCCGCCGGGTCACCAGCCCGCTCGCGATGATGGCCTTGACTTCGGACGCCCAGGCCAGCCGTCGTCCGTCCCAGGCGTAAAAGAGCGGCTTGATTCCCGCATGGTCCCGCGCAAGAAGCAGGCGGCGATTCCTGCGGTCGAGCAGCGCGATCGCGAACATGCCGTTGAGCCGCGAGAAGACGCGATCGTCCCACTGCAAAAAGCCCTGGACGATGACTTCGGTGTCGGACTGGGTCGCGAAACGGCGGCCGAGGCCTTCGAGCTCGGCGCGCAGTTCGCGGTAGTTGTATATCTCGCCATTGAAGACGGCAACGACCGACTTGTCCTCGCTGAATATCGGCTGGTCGCCGGTTACGAGATCGATCACGGCAAGTCGTCTCATCCCGAGGCAGACATCGCCGTCCGCGAAGAAGCCGTCTCCGTCAGGCCCGCGGTGGCGTATGACCCCGGCCATTCGCTGCAGACGAGCCAGCGACGCGTCGGCCGGAGAGTCCGGGTCGCGAAAACCGACGATGCCGCACACTGGATGCTTGCTCGCTGCGGGCGCAGCGCTAGGACGCTACCAGCGAGAGGACGCGGCGCAACTTGCTCGCGTAGCCTCGTCGCGAGTAGTGCTCGCCGTACCAGGCGGCCGCGCGTCCTGCCTTTTCGGTCGCGAGCGCGGGATTGGCCAGCACCTGGAGGATCCCGGCCGCCATCTCGCCCGGCGAGATGCCGGTCAGGGTGCAGACATCGTCATTCAGGACCTGGGTGTGGGAGTTGATCCGCGTCGCCACGAGGGGCACCGCGTGTGCAATCAGCTCGTAGATCTTCATCGGCGTATTGTCGCCGGTCTCGCGCGGAGAAACGGCAGCCGCGCAGCGTCGGGATAAGTCGCGTGCATCGGACGGGCTCAGCCAGCCTGCGAACATCACGCGCTCGCCGAGGCCCAACTTCGCAGCCATGTGACGATAGTGTTCGACCTGGCGCGGCAAACCGCCTGCGATGACGAGAGCCGCTTCGGGCAAGGCTCGCAATACCTCGACGAAGGCCTCCAGCAGCCGGTCGATGCCCTGGTAAGGCTCGAGCGTGCCGGCATAAATCACCGTCGGGTCCGGCTTCCTCTCTTCGACCCACCGGCGCGCCGCGGCCGCGCGAATGCCTTCCGCCCGGCGCGTCGGCTCGTCGACCTGCACCTCGACGGGGTCCACGATCGAGTTCTCGATGAGGAAAGACCGGTCGGCTGGCGCGCCCTCCTTCCTCGCGAGCTCCAGCAACGTGGGGCAGACGGTGATGACGGCCTCGGCTTTTCGTAGCGCCTTGATTTCCCAGGCGCGGAAGATGTGACGCAGCATTGGCAGCTTGTGGAAGCGGAAGTTGTCCAGCTGCTGCGGCAGGCTCGAATGCATGTCGTATATGAGCCGGAACCGGAACAGCGGCTTCAGCCACAGGCACCAGAACACGGCTTCCTCGTGCGCATGCACGACCGTGTACCGGCGGCGGCAGAGGAGCGCAATCGTCCAGACTATCATCAGCGCATCGAGCAGCGCCTTCAGGTACGAAGGTCCGACTTTCACCTCGCCCAGCCAGCGCAGCGCGGGAATTCGATGGATCCGGCAGCCCGGCAGGTTGACGTCCAGCCCCTGCCCGTACGTCAGCAGGTCGCATTCGACGCCCAGCTCGGACATCACCAGGGTCCGGTAGTAGACGCTGAAGGGCGTGCCGCGATACGTGAAAAACGGCTGCGGCGCGATCACGAGGGCTCTCAAGCCTGCCCTCCGCGGAGGTGCTTGTGAAACTGCATCCGGGCCTGCTTGAGTCCGAACGCGAGCAGACCGGAGCCACGTCCATAACTCTGCGGCGAAGCGCCCGCCTGCCTCAATGCCGCCCGAATCGAATGCCAGGGCCGGTCCGCATCGGGCTGGACGGGAACGACACAACCGAAACTGCCCACGCGGCGGTAGTCATGCCAGAACGGGAACGGGTCCGTCCCGGGCAGGATCGCATGGCCGCGACGCTCACCTTCGCCGAGCAGCCGGGGTTTCGGCAGCACCGACAGCCGGCCGCCGTTGTCGCCCATCCACAGGTCCGCGCCCTTCTCCGCATCGATCGCTTCCCGCACGCGACGCTTGCGCCGCCCGGTCCACTTCCCGAATCCCCAGGGCATGACGGCCAGCCCCTCGCCGGATCGCGCGAACTCGAGCGTCGCCGCGAGACCGAGGCCGTCTTCGATCCGGCGGTGCGTGCCCAGCGCGAGCACCTCGAGGCCCGGCTC
>Ga0307415_100000420_pt1 | contig 18169 bp, 19 predicted proteins | sample DK1Cmetagenome_FD_204524 | JGI IMG/M metagenome (GOLD analysis project Ga0307415, IMG submission 204524) | Maize rhizosphere microbial communities from greenhouse at UC Davis, California, United States - DK15-C-2 | ecosystem: Host-associated > Plants > Roots > Rhizosphere > Soil | place: USA...
GCCGATACTAGTGCATTCGTTAATCGCGCTAGCGTCGTTGAGAACACCACCGAATTATTGCAACCGCTACCGCGTGAAGCGAAGCGAGACAGCAAGTAGGTTGAACCACTCACCAGCGACGAATTGCAAGTCTTCAAGACTTCACTCGTAATGAAGCTAATGGGCCTCTGCATTGCGAGATAGAGAGCGCTTGAAACATAAGACACTATCTTCCCTTAAGTCGCGTACTAGAACTTCAGCGGTAAGGCGGCCAATCCTCTTAAGAAGATACTTGGTCTCCAATGCAGGGAACTAGAAGGCTTCGTCAACCGCAAGTTAGGTACACGCTGCAGCAGAGTGGTGAAAGCAATCTGCGCCTCCATCCGCGCCAATGGCGCACCCAAACAGAAATGAATACCTTGTCCGAATGAAAGATGTCTGTTTGGCTCGCGAGTGATCTGCAATTCGTTTGGATTCTCGAATGCGGTTTCGTCGCGATTTGCAGATCCGATCACGCCCAGGGTCATCTCTCCTTGCGGGATCGTAACGCCATGAATCGTTGTGTCCTCACGTGCGTACCGTTCGGTCGTGGTGAAGACGGGTGAAGTGTAACGAAGCAGTTCCTCAACGGCCGGCTTCACCAGTGAAGGCTCGCTCAGCAGCTTATTCATCTCATTCGGATTCTCGATGAGGGCAAGGGTGCCGTTGCCAATTAAGTTTACTGTTGTCTCATGACCGGCAATCAATAACAGGAATACCATTGCCAGCAACTCATCTTCGTTTAACTTATCTCCGGCCTCCTCCGCTTTAATCAATGCACTTACTAAATCGTCCTTGGGATCACGACGTCTCAGCTTGAAAAATTGGCGCAGATAACGAATAAATTTCCAGACGCTCGGAAGAACGCGCAACGTGGGGCTTGGAGAAGTCAGCGATACCACTGCCTGCGACCACTTGTGAAACTTATCGTGGTCCTTTCTCGGCACGCCCAGAATTTCCGTGATGATCGTCATGGGCAAGGGAAGCGCGAAGTCCTTGATCAGATCCATCTCACCGGTCCACACAATACGATCGAGCAACTCGTCCGCGATGGCCTGAGTGCGTGAGCGCATTTGCTCGACGAGACTTGGTGTAAATGCTTTATGCACCAGTGAGCGTAGCCTTGTGTGATCGGGCGGATCGAGGTCAAGCATGTTTCGCTCCAGGGGTCGAAACATTGGCGGCGTCCACGGAAGTTTGCGTAGTTGTTCTTTGGTCAATGCATGTCGTCGGTTTTTTTTGAATCGCTCATCGCGGAGTAGAGCAGCTACATCGTCATAACGCGACAGAAGCCACAAGGGTGTTTTATCAGGCAATGTCGTGCGGTAAACGGGCTCAGAAGCACGCAAGACCGCGAAGAATGGGAATGGGTCGGCCTTAAATTCCGCGCTAACGATGTTCAGCGGTTGACTTGTGCTCAATATTTTGGCCATCAATGAAGTTAGCCCTGATGATTCTATAGTGACGCGATTCACCGGATACCAGATTTCTTCACTCGATAGCGCTTTTTGTGTGCGGCAGCCGTATCATGCGTTAGGCGGAATTCGACCGAGGAATAATGGTATGCCGAGACCGATATAGATTATTCCAACTATGGAAAAGAGCAGTGCGGCGTATGTGTTGTCGTCCATGTCACTTCCGCCTCGTCAAAATCTCTTTCCGCTGAAACCTTGAGGTTCAGTTGTATTAGCGTTATCAGGTATCGCCTTGTTCCGGCGAACGCTTAGTTCCCTTTCGTACTGCTTTTCCTTTCTGCAAGTAGCAACTCTGTCGTGCGTTCCGTCACGCTTGGGATCGGTTCACGCTGGTTTTCTGGCAGGAGTTTTGCCGTGGGCGCACCTTCCAGGTTTTCTTCAGGGCTGTCGGGTCGATGCCTGGGTGGAGCCTCCTTGATTTCTTTCGCCTGGGCAAAAAGCAAAACCGAGAGCAATCCACAACTGAGAACAGCGACTAAAGCGAGTAGCGCAATCGCCCCGAAGATTTTGCCTTGTGCCAACAACGACAGGACCTTGCCGCCAACGAGGTAGAGTAGGAAGCCGAGCACGCCCACACCAAAGATACTCAAACCAATGAGGCCTAAGCGCTCAAGCTTGTCCTTTCGTTCCCGCAGGTTCAGCGCCAACTCTGTTGGATGTTGCTCACTGACCAATTGCGCAGTCTTCTCCAAACCGAACCCGCAAGAGCGACAGAATTTTTGGTTCACTGAAACCTTCGTTGCACAGATAGGGCAATACATTTCACTTCCACCTCGTTAAGATCTCTTCACGCTGAAATTCTTCAGGTTAAGTCTCAATAGAAACAGCACCGACAACAGTTGAGAGAAAAAGATCAGGTTCTCCCAGGCAGACATTCGATCGTAAAAACCCGGCGGCTCGGTCAAGAGCCCGCACACACTGCGCAGCGCATTATTTGATTGACCAGGTTGATAACCGGCGACCGTCGCGGTTCCACTGTCGGGCGCAATTAAGCCGAGTAACAACAGCACGGTGGTAGTTTTGCCCGCCCCGTTTGGACCAAGTAGCGTAAAAAGACTCCCTTCCGGGATCTCAAAAGAAACAGTTTCGACGGCTGGAACTCCGTCGAAAGAGCGAGAAAGCATTGAGGCGCTAATCACTGGAAGAGTCTCCTAATGCTTCAGTGACACGCCGAATGACACGTTCCCATGAACGGAGGATCCGCACCGAATCGCTCTTCATATCGCTCGAACACACTGGATCAATCAGCACTAAGAGGTGATAACGAATGGCGCCTGATAGCCCATTGCTTGCAGACGCATACCAATACAGAGTACGGAGGTCGGTCGTGATTCTTTGTTTTGATGACCGTGCCTCAAGATAGGCCCGCAAGAGAGTGTCGTGGCGACGACGCGCCTCCGGTTCCCAACAACCCAGCGAATGCAGCCACGAAGCCAGATCTTCGAGCGGCGATCCCAACCGAGCTCGAGCCCAGTCAATAAAGGCGACGTCTCGCTTCTCACTTGCTCGTAAGATCACGTTTCCTGAATGCACATCTCCATGTATGAATGCCGTTGCTTGCAGCAATGCCGATCTCAACTTAGGCAAGGCAGCAACAACTCGGCGTAGATCCCCAATCCGGCGCCAGTGACGAACACCCGTCGCGTCGCGTGCATCAAGGGCAACAGCAAGAGTCTCGTCAGCAGACTTTGCCAGGTCACTTTCGTAGTCCCAATCAATCAAGGTTTTGGGATGCAGCTGCTCGTTATCATGTAGCCGGGCCAGCGCTTGACACACTGCTGCCGAAATAAAAGTTTGATTCCATGGCCACTCGGTTTGCGGAGTTGCCTCCTCGAGGTACAGATAGTCAGCGTCTTCAGTCGCTTCAAATCCCAGCAGTCGCACCGTTGGCGGCGCCGTTAAACGAGTCCACAGCTCGCGGTAAATGTTCGTTTCGCGTCTTTGAAAGTCACGTAGCTCCTTCACCACAAAGGTGGTGGGCCGCAGATCCTTCGCCACTGGTGAACGGAAGCTTGCCCGTACCACGCGTGATTCAAGGCCGCCAGTAATCTCCTCCAGCGAGAGTTCTAGATCCGCAACAGGAATTGACCACGTCCTGGAAGCGAATTGTGTTGCCCGATCAAGCATGAGGCAATCATACCTAAGGCCTAAGCTGCGGCGGGAAAAATCGAATGCTGCCGCACGATCCTATTAGCAAGCGGTATTGATTTTTGAACTGCGACAAGAGGCTTGCACCAATTGTCGTCATCCTATGTTGCAGAGATCTTCTGAGGCGACGATACCACCAGCATCAGCTGGTCCAATCTCTGCCTGCGCGGCTGGTTCGCTGCCATAAAGTATTTTCAGAAACGGCGGTGCAATCAGTGTGGTTGCCACGGCCATGAAGAGTACGACGCCATAAAGCTCTGGTCCAATTACAGCAAGGCTCAGACCGATTTGGGCGACAATTATTCCGACTTCGCCGCGTGGCACCATTCCCATTCCCACCTGTGCTGCCCGTTTGATGCCGAGGTTAATAGCTCCAAGTCCACATCCGAAAAGTTTTGTCGCCACAGCCACTAACGTTACAAGCACGCAAAGAATGATCACCGAAGGAGAGCGAAAGACATCCAGCCGTAATTGCATGCCGATGTTCACCAGAAAAAATGGTACGAGGAATTCAGTCACACCGTTTATTTGCCGGTGCATGTTGGGATGATCCTCGGAAGCCTCCGCCATGGCCATCCCGGCCAAAAAAGAACCGATGATTGCCGCCACTCCGATGAAGGCTGCCGCTACTGATAAGCCCAGGCACAAAACTAACCCAAGGATGAACATTCCATGTCCGCTTCGGAGTTGATCAACTCTTGGTGCGACGCGAGTAACGACAGGTGTCGCCACGAAAGCTACGAAAACGGTAAATCCGATGGCTAACGCAGCGGTCGTCAGTATTTCCACGTAATTGACCGCGCCGGCAGCCATGTTGGACACTACAGCTAAAACGAGTAAGCCAAGAATATCGTCGATCACTGCGGCGCCTAAAATGATGCGAGCTGTGGGCGCGTCAAGCAGTCCCATGGATGAGAGCACGCGGGCTGTGATTCCCACGGATGTTGCAACCAATGCGGTGCCAACGAAGAGCGACTCGACACTGGTGCTGCCCCAGGCCTTCATTAGCAACCAGCCAGCAATGAAAGGAAGCACCACTCCCAGCACAGCCACCATTGCGGCACTCTTTCCGACCTTGAAAATGGCGGCGGGTTTTGTTTCTAAGCCAACATTAAAAAGAAGGAAGATAACTCCGATCTCGGCAAGTATGCTGGTAATCTCGGTTGGCGCCGCCAAATTCATCAGGCTTGGTCCAATCAGGATGCCTGCCACTATTTCACCCGCTACTGCGGGCTGCCGCAGCCGCTCGAATAACTCCGCCATGAACTTGGCCGCGGCGAACATTATGAAGAGGGTAAGAAGAACTCTCGTCTCTTCTCCCATCGCGGCTCCGATAAAGTAGTTCATACTTACCTTTCACTCGTTAACCTAAAATGCTCGTTGTTATGAAGCAACCCTGCGCTCGCCGCGGTGGCCGGACCACGGCGAGCAGGATTGCCTGCATCTCACCCAAAGCCTATCCGTCATTGGGTTCAGACCGGCTGAAGAGTGAGATGAGAGTCGGACGATTAAGTCGGACGGCTCGGTCGGCGAGGCTCCGGTGGTTTGATACTCGTCTTTGCGCGGTGTTCTTGCCCGCGCCGGCTCGAATAAACAACCAGCCAGAAGATGCCAGCTACTGCCATAATTGCAACTAACGTGTAGATCACAGTGGTGCTCATTTAGATTCTCCTCGTTCGCCTGAAGAACAGGCGTAAAAATGCTGCGAACGCACGCACTTCATTGCGTCGTCCGCTGATAAAGCGATGTTGGCGTTTGGTTAGATTAGACGAGGAGGCGCACGGCCGGAGTGCAGTGACGTTGAAGCGACCGTGAACAGGAAATCGGGATCGTTGAATTCAACAAAAACTCGCCTGTTGTTCGGGAGTACGAAGTGGAGCCCAGGCATCACAGCCAGCGGTTGAGCTTGCAGTTCCCGGTCAGCCCTTTTCTGAGCTTGGGCCATCGGAACGCGAAAAGTGGCCAACCCGTTAGATTGTGACCGTGAAGCAGTCGTGCCTGTTGTTTGCTGGAGATTCTCTGCCTCGTTCTCCAGCGCTGGCAGCGGAAGGAAGCGTGGCCCAACATTGCTCGAGACACATAACGAGAGCAGCGCGGCAACAATTACCGACGCGCGCAAAATCGAAAGTCCCGATAACGTCCTCATAAACTGTGATTAAATGTTACCAGAAACGATTGCAAAAGGCCCAAACGGTTTAACTCATTCTCGACCTCGTTTTGCGTGCAGTGGACAATCTTCCAATTTGATTCTGGTTGGGGAATCAGTTCTCTCTCCAGTCTTGAAAGAATTCAACTATCGTACAACGCGGTATGGCCCTGCGTATGAATGGCAATTTCGACGGCGCCATTGAGGATTTCGCGGTGGCTGAAAAATTGACGCCAACGCTATCGCTGGTAATCGTTACATTGCGGAGTCTTACAGCAATCGTGGCTACATTGAAAGTTTGCTCAGAACGCAGCTATACGCCCGTTCCGTACCTGCGTTAAATGTAGGAAAGGAAAGGCTCCGTACCCACAGCGAGATTAGTAGCCGTTTGTCCCGCCAACACGGCCGCGCTAAGTAAGGAATTCACCGACGCCCCTTGTTCTGTATTAGTATGAGGAATCCATCTGAGTCGGCTGATGCGACGCTTATCTACTTGTTCTACCACAAAAACGCCACCCTCATGTTTTATCCGGTCGCCAGTTTTCAGAACGCGTCCCGCACGCTCCATCAGGAAACCCGCGATCGTTGTGTAATTAGCATCTTCCGGCAGATTCAGTTCAAGGTGCTGGTTGGCGTCGCGCACACTTAGCATCCCATCCAAAACATACGTTTTGCCATCCTTACTTATCTGTTCGCGAACCTCTTCGTCATATTCGTCATTGATCTCTCCAACAATCTCTTCCAGCAAATCTTCAAGCGTGAGTATCCCTTCAATGCTGCCATGTTCGTCTACTACAAAGACGAAGTGCAGCCGCTCAGCTTGCATTTGTCTTAACGCCTTGCCAAGTGAAGCTGTAGCAGGAATGAATGCTGGCGGTCGAATTAGTCTTTTCAGATCGAAACCTTCACCATTGATCCTTCCCATGTCCAGATCTTTTCTAAAGAGCAGCCCAAGGATATCGTCCGGCTGCTCACCATAAACTGGCAGTCTGGAGTAACCCGTCAAAAGGAATGCCGCTCTGGCATCGTCTAAGGTGGCTGTCAGAGGTAGAGCCGTGACTTGCGTGCGTGGCACCATCGCCTCGCGAACTTCCGCGTCCGAGAATTCGAAGACCCTATGAATGAATTGCTGTTCTTCAGCCTTAAGCTGCCCGCTTTGGCGAGAGACATCTATCAGACGGCGCAGTTCCTCTTCCGTGTAAACGGAAGCGTGTTCCGATGTTGGATGAAGACCCAAGAGACGAACGACCAGTGTGCCGGACCAGTCAAGCAGCCGTATGGGCCAGCGAAACACTTTGTAGAAGGCTTGCATCGGCCACGAGATTGCCAACGCGACCTTTTCTGCGCGCTCCAAAGCTAAGGTCTTGGGAGCAAGTTCGCCGAGCACTATGTGCAGGAAAGTAATGATAGCGAAAGCGATAGCGAAGGAAATCGTATGTAAGGTTACTTCCGAAACTCGACCCTTGAGCGGCGCTTCGAGTAAGTGTGCGAACACTGGTTCACCAATCCATCCCAGAGCCAGCGAAGCCATCGTTATCCCCAGCTGAGTGGCTGAGATATAGATGTTCAAATTGTCGAGTAATCCCAGCAAACGGCGAGCACTTACATTTCCGCTGGCGGCGAGCATCTCAACACGCGAACGTCGCACCCCGACGAGGGCAAATTCAGACGCGACAAAAAAGCCGTTTGCGAAGACCAGGAGAAATACAAAAATAATGTAAGCGATGCTAATCACGCGCAGTTATTCTATTGCCTCGCTGGCTTGATGTGAAACTCCCACAGCAAGCGCAGCTTGTTGATACGCTCCAGAATTCGATTGCTCTCGCTGGTGCGCCGCCAGGCTGGCCGGCAGATTAATGTAAGCAGGATTACTAACATCGTTAATGTTGGTGGGCGGTTTCAGTAGGCAGTCCCGCATCAATCCAATCAGATTTTCCTTCGGCATAATCGCGCACGTTCGTGTAACCCATCGCAGCCAGTTCACGGGCTGCGTTATCCGAGGCGTGTCACGTAGGAGACGAGCAGTACACTACAATCTCAGCAGATTTGTCGGGCAGTAGCGCCGGCGCAAGCTGTACCACGACATCGGGCGGCAGGTTGATAGCTCCCGGTAAGTGAGCGTGATCATAAGTGGTGCGTGGCAACGTCTCAACGAGTGCAAACTTGTCGCCGCGTTCGATCTTCTCTTTCAATTCATCTCTGGAGATTGTCGCAACCATAACGATGCTCCTTTTTCAAAACGTTTCTCGGATTACGTTGGAATTTCACAACGTAATCGGTGGATTGTAAAACTCGAGGTGGAGCATGTCTAAGTCACACAGGGAATCCTCACTGGCTTGCGTTCTAACCCTGCCAGGAGGAGACTGTTGTTTATGAGAAAAATAGAAATTCGCTACTGTTCTGTGTGACCGATAAAAAAAGCGATAGCTGCCAGTGTGGCGGCTCAACTGTCGAAAGAGGATGATCTTAAAGTGGAAACAACCAAGGGCGGTTTGGGTGAGCTTAGCGTTTCCCTCGATGGCCAAAAGGTTGTTGACACGAATCGCCTTTGGTATCCCTCACCCCGCACAGTGGTGGTCAAGGTCCGAAAGCGTTTAGCCGAGCAGCCACAGTGAGGCGTCGGTCACTGTGGCTCGCCACGCCTGGAGCCGCCGGCGGGCGGCATCATATCCGGCGTACCCACGACCGCGCCAGCCAGCGAAATTTTCAGACAGTTCCCACGGCGCGCGTGGTGGGCTTGATCCGGTAAACATCTTCAACCGCTGCACGCAGAATCTCAGCGACGCTCCAGGCTTGGCCGACGCAACCGCGCGGCGCATGAGGCCCGTCTGCGTCGAAAATCTCCGAGACTTGTCCCAGGCAGGCTTCGTCAAGGTGTTTGCTGAAGCTATCGAGCCAGTCTTCAGCCACTTTGCGACCAATCTGCTCGCCAAAAGTCTTCACATAGGCGGTTATATATGAGCCCATCAACCAAGGCCAAACTGTTCCCTGGTGGTACACGCTGTCACGAGTGCGCGAATCTCCTTCGTAGCGGCCGGCATAACGAGGATCATCAGGAGAGAGGCTACGCAATCCACGGGGTGTCAGCAGCTCGCGCTCGATCACAACCAGAATCTGCTCGGCTCTCTCCGCCGAAACCATCGAATGAGTAAGACTAATCGCGAAGACTTGATTAGGTCTTACTGAGCCATCGCGCGCGTCACCGTCCACTACGTCGTAGAGGCAACCCATTTCCTGGTTCCAGAACAATCGGTTGAAACTCTCGCGCGCACGCTCAGCCATATTCGCATAGTTCGTCTTTGCTTTCTGGTCCTTGAAATTCCGGGCCAGGTCTTCCATTACGCGCAGGGCGTTGTACCAGAGCGCCTGTATCTCTACGGGCTTTCCGTGACGCGGCGTGATCACCCAGTCGCCGACCTTCGCATCCATCCAGGTCAGTTGCACGCCGGGTTCGCCCGAGTAAAGCAAGCCGTCATCATCAACGTGAATGTTGTAGCGAGTGCCTCTTACATGCCATTCGATGATGTCGGACAGAACGGCGTAGAGATTGACTCGGACAAATTCGTAGTCATTCGTATATTGCACAAGCGAGCGCACCGCTTCAAAGAACCAGAGCGTCGCATCGACGGTGTTGTATTCGGGTGTTTCTCCAGCATCCGGAAAGCGGTTCGGTAACATGCCCTGATCGACGTGCGCGGCAAACTCAGCCAGGATGCTCTTCGCGATTTCAGCGTGGCCGGTGGCCAGCGTCAGACCTGGAAGAGCAATCATCGTGTCGCGACCCCAATCAGCGAACCAGTGATAGCCGGCGATCACAGTCTTGCAGCGCGCGCGCGCGACGATGAATTGATCGGCGGCCGAAGTGAGAGTGTTGACGAGTACTTTGGCTTCCGCCGAGTTTCCGCTCAGAAGTTCGCGTCGCTCTAACTCGGCTTTGCGGTAAGCGTTCGCTTTACTGACATCGCGGCGCTCAGTTGACGCGATAATACTGATACTCGCACTTGCGTTCAGATCAAAAGTAAAGGCGCATGGACTGAAAAGATCTTCAGCAAAGTCGAGACCACGTTCCTGCTCGACTGCATACTGAAAGTTGCGATACCAAAAAGCGTTGGTGTCGATCGCGGCAGCATCATGCGCGAAATGAAGTGCCGGGAGATCTCCGTAAGGCTTGATCGTAGCTAATCCACTCTCAGTTTCGACAGTTGGATTCAGTGCGCTGTTTTCATGCGTGGTGCTGTGATAATCGCGAAACGCGATCAACGGGCGAATCTCAAGGCTGAGGGACGAGCTGTCAGCTTGCGCTTGCGTTTTGAAAATATCGTACTGAACAACCGTCGTGTTCTCTCCCTGCACCATGAACACAGACTTCTCCAGCCTTACGGCTTGAATTTCATAAGTGAACCTCGGAAACGGATCAAGACGGAAGCCAGTTTGATACTGGAAGCCTTGTGGATGAACAGCTCCCGGGTATTGATTCGCTGATAGTTCGTAACGTTGGCCATCAACGATGAGGGTCTCTTCCAGCTTCGACAGTAAAACCAGGCGGCCAACCGGCGGCCTTGTCGCCGCTGTTAGCAAACCGTGATAGCGCCGCGTGTTCAGACCCACGATTGTTGAAGATGAAAACCCGCCGATGCCATTCGTCTCGAGCCATTCGCGTGCCAGTGCCGTTTCGAGATTTCGGCAACTCTCCTGATCCATCTCAATCATTGTGTGCCCTCTTTCCATTTAACGCCGCTAAGCGGCGCGACTGTCAGCAACTCCATCCGTCGCGGCTTCGATCTTTACTGACCTTTCAACTCGAGTACTCACATCCATGAATTGCACGAGGTCCTTCGAAAACAAGAGGTCCAGGAACCAATCCAGCGCCACCCTTACTTTCTTTTCAAAGCGCGGCAGCTTGCTCAGATATATCGTTCGCCACAGCCACCAGGCGACGAAGCCGGAAAAGTTCACGCCCATTATTCGTGCGACGCCGGTGCGTTTGCCGATCGAAGCCAGCGCTCCGATGGTCTTGAATTTGAACCGTCGCCCCTGGCCACCATTGATAGCAGCAATGATGTTCTCAGCGACGACCTTTCCCTGACGTATCGCGTGTTGCGCAGTTGGCGGACAGGATTTCCCTGATGCAGGATCGGGTACAGCAGCACAATCGCCGAGCGCCCAGACGCCCGGAAAATCTTCGACTTCAAGAAACTCATTCGTAATTAGCCGTCCGCGTTCTTTGGAGCAATCCAACATCTCCAGCAGCGGATTCGGAGAAACGCCAGCCGTCCAAACCAGCAGGTTGGTCTTAAGAGAAGTCCCATCGCTCAGATTGACCTCGTCATTCGAAACACTCTTGACTGCCGTGTTCATGAAAAACTGCACGCCGCGATGCGCAAGCTTCTTGCGTGCATACGCGCCAAGTTCCGGACCCAGTTCTGGCAAGATCACACCGGTGGCTTCGATCAGAACGATGCGCAGTTCTTTTTCGGTGAGCTTCGGATAGAACTCAATCGCTTCGCGCACAAAGTCATTCACAGAAGCTATTGTTTCGACGCCAGCAAACCCGCCGCCCGCTACGACCACGGTTAACAGCCGCGAACGGTCCTTGCCGGAACATTCAAAGTCTGCATCTTCGAGGTTCTTGATCAGCCGGCCGCGCAACCGAATCGCGTCGCTGAGTGACTTCATCGTCAGCGCGTTCTCAGCCAGACCGGGCAGATTGTAGAAGTTCGTAACTGATCCAAGGGCCAGGACCATATAGTCGTAGAACAATTCGTGATCGTGATTGTCATCGGCATGAGCAACGACCACGCGACGTTCTTTCAAATTGATCGATCTGATATTCCCATTGAAAAAGTGCGTGCGGCGCAGCAGCTTGCGGACCGGATTGACGATGTGCGTCAGGTCCAGATCGCCGGCCGCTACTTCGTGCAGCATCGGCGTGAACAGAAAAAAGTTTTCGCGATTGACGAGTGTGATCTCAACCGCGGCCTCGCGACGAAGCTTCTTCTCAAGATGCAAGGCCGTATAGAGGCCGCCGAAGCCGCTACCGAGAATCAGGACCCTCTTAGGTTGGTTTGAATCGCCGGACATTATGTTAGTTCCGCAACTTCGCAGAAGACTTTGATCGCCCCGTTCGGGTTTGTAAGCTTTGCGAAAAGCTCCCGATAGTTCTCCAGGCCTTTGACCGGATCTGTCAGCAGACGGGACAGCCAGCCCGGATATTCAGCTTCGGCTTGCGCCAGATCCTTGACGCCCATTTCGAAGTATTCACGATTGGCGTTGACCGTGCCGACCATTACCTTGTTGCCGAGCACGAATTCCAGATTGATCTTGTCCGCCGGCACTTCGACCTTGCGATCGCCGCCAGTCACACTTGACAGGACCAACACACCGTTCTTCCCGAGCGCTTGCATGCTTTCGAATACGACGGGCGAGAAACCGGTCGCTTCGAAGATGATGTCGAATGGTCCATACTTCTTCGCGCCTTCAAGAATCGAAAGTTCGTCAGTGGATTGATAGGTCGCGCCGATCGCTTCTATCAAATCCGAATTCAAATAGGGCTTCGGCGTCTTGCCAAATGTTACGACCTGTAATCCCTTCAAACGCAGCACCAGAGTCGCAAGCAAACCGACCGTGCCCGCGCCCATTACTGCCGCGCGTTTCGGCTTCCAAACCCGAAGGCGACGTTGAATTTCGAAGGCCTGCGCGATGCCTTTCTCAACGACGGTAGTTGGTTCAAGCAGAACGCCAACTTCTTTAAGGCCCTGTGGAACCTTGACGATGAACTCAGCATCATCGACGTAGTACTGGCTCATGTAGCCGTGGCGGAGATTGATGCCTCGCTCGAAATACGTATCGTCCGTCGTCATGTCGTTGGTGCCAATCAGGTCGTAGATACTCGAACCCGGACGGCGCACCGTCGCCACGACATAATCGCCGGGCTTCACTTCCGTGACGTTCGGACCGACAGCTTCAACCTGGCCGAATCCTTCATGACCGATGACCAGGAAGTCATATCCCGGAGGCGCCTGGCCATATTCAGCTGCATTGATTTCCTTGTCGGTGCCATCCACACCAACCCGCAGGACGCGCACCAGCACGCCGCGGCCGTTGGGAATGTCATCGACCTGCGGCGCAGGCAATTCGGTTAGATGAACTGTGTTTGGTATTCCCGGTTTGACTGCAATTGCTTTCATGATTGCTCCTCGCGAACGTGGTTCAGTTTCAGGTCTTCAACTCGCTGACATCGCCATTTGTGTTTCAACGCCGATGCGCGCGAGTGTTGACAGTACACGCGCCGGCTCGCCGAGATCACTCCAGCCGACATCGCCAACTCTCATCACTGTGAGATCTTCGGCGCGCGCTGCCAAAACTTCTTTAGAGAAATTACTCTCCTGAATTCTCGAATACAGTGCATGCAACGCCTTGCGTTCAGTTGCGGTTTCAAACGTCGGCATGGTCGACGCAAACTGCGAGTACATGTTCGGTAAAGCTCTGCGCGTCATTTTCAGTAGCGCATCAACACGACCGACCATAACAAAGCTGTTCCACAGACAGCCGTTGTCTAATAGCGTGCGGGCCATGTCTGAGTCTGGTTTTTCCCAAAAGCGACTCACGCGAGTGATTGACAGCGGCATCGTGCCGAGTATGGATTGCTGCGGTTCGATCCATCCGTATTCGGTTTCGGGGCTGCTGGGCGTTATACCAAGCAAAGTGATCATCGTCGGGCGAGCTTGCACTGCGTCGAAAGCCGCATCGACATGCGACATGAAAGCTTCGTCATCGGCAAAGTAGTGGTCCGACGGGAACAGCGCGACGATTGCCTTGGGCGACTTTGCCGCTACGCGCATCAGCGCATAAAGAATGGCCGGCGCAGTTCCTTTGTTCGCCGGCTGCTCAAGCAAAAGATTTGGTGACACACCATCGGCCATGGAACGATAAAAACGTTGATGCTTCTCGGTGACGACAAAGAATGTGTGGGCCGGCAAGACTGACAGCCCGACTCGCCGTCTCGTTTGCTCAAGCAAAGTGCTGCCGCCAATGACGGGCACAAATTGTTTTGGCCGATCGTCGCCGGTGATGCTGCGTGTCATCGATTGCAAGCGCGTGCCGTCGCCCCCCGCCAGGATAACCGCCCAGCGCTCGCTGCGCCGTAAGTGACCTGCTGCTCTACGAATCAAAAGTTTTTGCGAAAACCGATGCTGGGATGAAATCGCGCTCATGAATATTGGCTTTCCTTGTCGTGGATTCGGCGAACAATCATGAGTCGAATTGAAAAGTGATTCCTTACAGGACCTCGACTATTTCTCGGCTGGTAGGGCAAGACAGGTGGGATGATTCATCTCGGCGCCACAGTCCGGGCAAACCAGTTTGGGTTTAGACACGCGCTGGGCCTCCTAGTGCTCTGAGTTGGTCAGCTTTTCAAGTTGATGTTGAAAATACCCTCGCCAACTTTCCGGCAAGGCTTCCACTTCAATCGCCCGACGAAGCAACTTCGCATTGTGCTTCTCTCGTGTATATAGTCGGGTGATATCGCTAACCCTCACATCGTTTGCGTCTCTAGCCAACGGTTCGAACTCATCGCCGGTGCCGACTTCGCCTTCTTTCAAAACCGCGAGATAGAATCCGGTGCGCTCGCTTTGCAAAAATCTCTTGATGATGTCCGGGCGGCCAAATTTCAGACCGAGCTTGTAACAAGGCATCCGCGGTTGAGTGACCATTACCTCCGCCGTGCCAATGCGAAACTTGTCGCCGATGTTGATTTCCGTTTCGAGTAATCCCGTGGTCGTAAAATTCTCGCCGAACATGCCCCACGGCAGGTTCATCTCCGGCAACTCGCGCTTCCAAGAATCGTAGTGCTCCGCAGGATAGACATAAACGGCTTTGCTCGGCCCTCCATGAACAGACAAGTCAGCCTGTCGATCGCCGTCGAGATTCAGCGTCCGCATCATCACACGTCCGTCGATCGGTTCCTTGAAGATGCCGGTCGATACCGGCTCGCCGTCGCGCAAGACCAGGCGCGGCAAACCAACATTGAGTGAAATAATTTTCATGCTCAGATCGTAGCGCTTTCGCGACCGTATCGCAGCACCTTGCTCATCCAGATCAATTCTGCGAGAAACTTATCGACGCGGCCTTTCCGCACCGTCCATGTCAGAGACCGTCATGCCAATCGCGCCGGCCTGCTCAACCAACGGAACGTTCTTTGGTTTTTCAGTTGCGATAGGGAAGGGGACGCGCGTGCCGTTGAAAGCGCGCGCGTCCGTCGGCAGGTACTGAGTTGTCGTCGTATGAACAACGGCACTCAGCGCAAGCAGTAAACCAGGAACGAAGACCTCGAAATGCCTCATCTCATTCGCTCTAACGCTTATTGGTCGCAGAGGAAATCAAATCCTTACACAGCAGATTCAGGCAGCGGCAGCCCGATAGGTGAACTTCGATCGAACCGTGGTCAGCTCCAGCGGAGTTTGCTCGAGATTCTTTATTCCACTCGTTGGCTCAGCATGCGCGCGAAACAACTCAGCTTCCAGAAACTGCCTGAGTTTCGCCCGGCCACGATGCAAGATCACCCAAAGGTTATTTGGCGTGACGTCAAGGATTTCGCAGATTTCCTCACTGCTTAGACCATCGATCTCGCGCAGCGTGAACGCAATCGCCATTTGCGGTGAAAGCCGCGCTAGACCACGATCGACGATCTCCCAAAACTCGCGGGGCTCCAGGAGTCTTACAGCCTCGACTGGCCAGCTTATGGGCGCCTGATCCTCGCGCCAATGTCCACGCCAGGTGCCTTCGCTTTCAAACCAACCCAGGTCATCGCGACCCTCTTCATTCGATATTTGAAACTCAGACGTTCTCGCAAGCCGGCGAAAGTAATCGACCACTTTGTGTATCATTATTCCTACCAACCAGGTCCGTTCCGAGCTTCGTCCTTCGTGAGCTTGATACGAACGCATCGCCGCCAGCAGAGTTTCCTGCAGCAGATCTTCAGCAGCCGCTGTGTCGCGCACACGCATCAGCGCGTACCGATAAAGGTAATCGCCATGTCGGTCCAGCCAATCAGTTGGATCGAGAGAGAGTTTAATGTCGGGACTGGTTATCATTGAATCAACTCCAACGGTTGCGGATTTTGAAACCCGAGTCGTGAATTGAATTGCCCTTGATTTGATTCTCTGAAGGATTAGACGCGTCGCTGGCCGCGCGGATGCAGAATATCTGGGATCTGGAGTTTTGCTGGCGACAGATTCACGGACTGGGGTATGCTCTGCCACGTATTTCGCTCGCTGATGGGAGCAAAGATTGAGTTTCCTGCCTGAGACCGATAATCCAGAGTTACTTGCTTCGCTGACAGTTTTCAAGCAGCACTTCGGCTTCGTTCCCCGGGTCTTCAAGGCCCAGATGGGACGGCCAGATCTGGTCGAATCACAGGCGAAGCTGATCGAAACTCTTTTATTTGGGAAGGGTTCACTAACGAGAATCCAAAAAGAGTTCATCCTCCTGGCCGTTTCCGGCGCAAATCAGAATAGCTATTTTCCGGCGGTGCATTCCCGGACCCTGCAATTTCTAGGCGTAGACCCGGAAAAGTCCCAACAAATTGCAGTCGATCATCATCAGGCCAATCTTTCGGAAACGGATGTGGCGTTGCTGGATTTTGCGCGAAAGTTAGCGCAGCAAGCCCACGCATTTTCGGCGGATGATGTTGAAGTTTTGCGCGGCCATGGCTTCTCTGAAGAGCAGATTCTCGAAGCCGTGTTGATGGTCGGGCTGACAAATCTTCTCAATGTTGTGCAGATGGGATTAGGCACTGAGCCCGACTTCAAACCACGACTTGTGTTTCCGCTGAAAGAAGTGAATCCCCCAGAGGATTCCGAGCGTCCAATACTTGAGCGACCATTAGTGGACGAGTCTGCGTCCGCCGATCCAGACGCGGAGTTTGTCGCTCGCGTGAAGGCCGGCGAGACGGATGCATTCGAGGAACTGGTGCGACGGCATGGACGAAGAGTTTACCGAAGCCTGATCGGCATTCTCGACAGCGTCGAAGAGGCGGAAGACGCGATGCAGGATGCGTTCTTGAAAGCGTTTCAGCATTTGCCGGAATTCGAAGGACGATCAAGATTCTCAACCTGGCTGGTGCGCATTGCCCTCAACACAGGGTTGCAACGATTGCGAGGACGGAAGGATTTTGAGACTCTTGACGACGAAAGCGAAGAATTCAGACCACGGCGAATTCAGGCCTGGTTGGAGAATCCGGAAGACTTATATTCGCGCGAAGAGCTGAGAAGACTTGTCGAGATGGAAGTGATGAAGCTGCCTTCAAAGTATCGCGTGGCGCTGATCCTGCGGGATCTTGAAGAGCTTTCGACTGAAGAAGCGGCGAATGCAATGGGGCTGACGATCCCGGGCTTGAAAGCGCGCGTACTTCGCGGACGTTTGATGCTGCGCGAGTCAATGGTTTCTTATTTTGCGAAGGCTGGCGCAGGAGTAAACGCATGATTAGCTGCCATGATTTCATAACCGAGCTGGGAAACCTTCTCGACAACGAACTCGCGGCCGAGATTCGCGAGCAGCTTGAAGCTCATCTCGCCGACTGTAATACCTGCCAGGTGCTTTACGATTCCACGCGCAAAACGCTGCGCATTGTCACGGACAGCGGATCGTTTGAGTATCAACCGGTCGAGGAACCGCTGGTCTCGAAGATTATGGATAGAATTCGTGCCGGCTGTGAGTTACCGGCGACACCATCGAAGGGATGAATCGATCGTCTGATTAGATCGATGCGGCCTTGCTCTTCTCCAAATCGATACGTGATTTGAAATCAGGCACTGTGCCAAGACCGAACCCGACATAGTTCGCAAACTTGGCGAGTCCAACGCACACCACTGCTTCCAGGATCTGCTGATCGTTAAAATCGTAAGTGCGCAGATCATCGACGTCCTCTTGCGTGAATTTGAGCGCGTGATTGTTTAGCTTCAAGGCGAAGTTCAAGAGAGCTTTGTCGACAATCGGAAGATCTGTTGACATGTGATCGAGCGCGATCTGCTCTGGTTCTGGTCCCGCGAGTTTCAACATCCGCACGATTTCACAGTGCGCCGTTACACAGTAGGTACTAAGGTTAGCCGCGGAACAGACTAGAAAGATGTACTCCTTCTGTTGTCGCGTTAACGCACCTTTCTTGATGAGGATGGCATCGACGAGCTGCACCTCTGTGTCGAGAAGATCGGGCCGCGCGGTTTGTGCCTGGAAGAAGTTGGGAATAAACCCGTAGTCATCCTTGATTAATCGAAGCGTGGGAAAGTCGTTTTCGTCGAACGGTACTTCGCGGAGAAAGCTCATATTCCCTCCTGTAGGGGAAGTCCAGATTGGACCTCAGTTCGGGATGTCGCAATCCTACGAC
>Ga0307415_100000421_pt1 | contig 18158 bp, 18 predicted proteins | sample DK1Cmetagenome_FD_204524 | JGI IMG/M metagenome (GOLD analysis project Ga0307415, IMG submission 204524) | Maize rhizosphere microbial communities from greenhouse at UC Davis, California, United States - DK15-C-2 | ecosystem: Host-associated > Plants > Roots > Rhizosphere > Soil | place: USA...
GGGCTCGTGAGCGTCCCCGCCGCTCCGCCGTCCTTGGTGACGGCCGCGCCGTACTCCGGGACGTCGCTTCCTTCGAGAGCGAGAGTGACCATGCGCCGCGGCGGCGCCTTGGCCGTCTCCGCGAGCGCCTGCTTGCCGTGGAAGTCGCCCTTGTCGAGGCGGATGACCTTGTCGAGCGACATGTCGAAGGGATCGGTCTCGTGCTGGAAGTAGTCGTAACCGATGAAGATCAGCCCCGACTCGATGCGCAGCATCTCGACCGCGGCCAGCCCGTACGGCTTCGCGCCCGCGCCGATGAGCGTATCCCAGAGCTCCTTCGCATGATCGGGGTCGGTGAAGATCTCGTAACCGAGCTCGCCCGAGTAGCCCGTCCTGGAGACCCAGCACGGCACTCGTCCGACGTGCACCTGGTGCGGGGAAAAGCGGAAGTAGCCCAGGTTCTCCACCTCTTCGTCCGTCAGCTCGGCGAGTAGCTCGCGTGACCGGGGACCCTGGAGCTGGACGTGCGGGAGCTTCTCCGTGATCGGCTCGATCTCCACGGACATGCCGGACGCGACGTCGTTGAAGTGATCGAGGTCGGAGTCGAGGGCCGTGATCACCCAGCAGCTCGAGTCGGTGAACTTGAAGACGGTGCCGTCGCCCACCATCTTCCCGTTCTCGTCGCAGAAGGGGGCGTAACGAACCTGGCCGATCTCGAGGCCGGCCATGTCGTTCGTGAAGATGCGGTCGGCCGCCTCGAGCGCGTCAGGGCCGCTGAAGTCCCACTTGCGGAGCGGCGACTCGTCCCACACGCCTACGTCGCGGCGCACCGCGTGGTGCTCCGCCACCGGGTCGCCGAAGTGGTTGGGCCAGTACCAGCCCTCCCAGTCCATGAACTCGCAGCCGAGCTCTTCCTGCTTGCGATGGAACGCCGTTTGGATGATCTGCGCCTCGGTGCTCATGGCGCCCAGCCTAACGCCTTCGAGACGGCCCTCGCACGCCCGATGAGGGGGTCGACCGCGGCCCGCCTGGCGGGGCGGTCGAAGCGGCCATCCGGTCCCTGCAGCCCGAGAATCCCGGCCAAGCGGCCATCCGCGCCGAAAATCGGCGCGGCGACCGCGTTGAGGTCACGCTCGCGCTCGCCGGCGGCCTCCGCCCAGCCTTGCGCGCGGACGCGCTCGACGGCGGCCGCGAGCTTGCGGGGATCCGTGAGGGTCCGTGGCGTGAAGCGCTCGAGCCGGCCGGTCGGAAGGGGCACTCCGCCGAAGGCGAGCAGGACCTTGCCCGCTGCCGTGGCATGGGCGACGCTCGGCCGGCCGAGTCGAGCGACGCTCTGCACGGACGAGCCGCTCTGGACGAAGTCCACCGTCACCGCGTCGCGCTCGCCAGGGACGGAGAGGGTCGCCGTCTCCCCGGTCTCCAGCACGAGATCCTCCAGGTGGGGGCGAGCAACCCGGCGCAGGTCGAGGTTGCCGAGCACGACGTTCCCGAGCTGTAGCAGCCGCAGCCCGAGGCGGTAGCGGCCCGTCTCCTCGACGTGCTCGATGTAGCCGCCGGCCGAGAGCGTCGCGAGGATGCGCGAGACGCTGCTCGCGTTGACCCCCGTCCTCCGCGCGAGCTCGTTGGTGCCAAGCTCGCCGCCCTCGTCCGCGAGGACCTCGAGCACCCCGACTGCCCGCTCGACCGCGGCGACGTGCCGGACGGCTGGTTTTCCGGTGCGGGCCATGCTACGGTCAGCATGACAGATTTGAAACGCTATTGCCGAGGAGGCAATTGATGGCCGACCTGCACAGCTCCCGTCCCTACGTCGTCGTTGGTGCCGGCATCCACGGTCTCTCGACCGCGTATCACCTCGCAAAGGAGCTGCGCGGCCGCGGCCTTGGCTCGGGGCGCGACATCGTCGTGTTGGAGAAGTCCGAGCCCGGCGCGGGAGCCTCGGGCATCGCCTGCGGGGTCGTCCGCAACAACTACTACCAGCCCGCCATGAGCGAGCTGATGCAAGCGTGCGTCGAGGTGTGGGAATCCGACCCGGCCGCCTACGCCTACAACCCGGTCGGCTACATGGCCATCGGCCCCGCGGTGCAGGAGTCCGACCTCGTGGAAGTGTACGAGCGCCAGGAGCGGATCGGCTACAGCTCGACCCTCGTCACCGGAGACGCCCAGGTGGATCGCTACATGAAGGAGCTCTTTCCCGACTGGCGCGCGCAGGGAGTCACGGTGTGCCTGCACGAGCACCAGGGCGGCTTCGCCTTCAACCGCGAGTCGGTCCTGGGGCTCGTCGGCAAATGCCGCTCGGAGGACGTCGAGATCCTCGTCGGGGTCGAGGTCACCGGTCTCGAGCTCGGCCCTGACGACGCGGTCACCGCCGTGGAGACGAACCACGGCCGCATCGGCGTGGGCGAGCAGCTCGTCATCGCGCCGGGTCCGTGGGCGCAGCGCTTCTGGGAGCTGCTCGGGCTGCCGCCGACGATCGACATCCGCACGCCTTCGGGTGAAGTCGTGCGCGACCGTCCCATGTGGACGTACTGGAACCTCCAGGAGGGCGAGATCCAAGTCGACCCGCAGATTTTCGCCCTGGCCGACGGCGGCGCCCCGCCGGTGATCCACCTGGACACGGACGCTCCGCTCCACACCGACGACGGCAAGCTCGTCACCGACGAGCTCTGGGGGATCTACTTCAAGCGCGACCGCCACGGTGTCCAGGGCGGCGCCTCCCCGCTCGTCGTCGACGGAGACGTCGAGCTCGACCCGTACCCCTCGACAACAGACGTCGACCCGGACTTTCCGGACATGTGGTGCGCGGCTCTGTCCCACTCGATGAGCCGCTTCGAGGGCTGCCGGCCGCTCTACAAGCAGGCCCGCTCAGGCGGTGTCGGTTCGTTCACCGCCGACAACTTCCCAGTGTTCGACTACATGAAGCCGAACGTCTACACCGTGCTCGATTCGAACCACGGCTACAAGATGATCGGAGTGGGGCGCGAGGTCGCGAAGGTGCTCGTCGGAGAGCACTCGAGCCTGCTCTACCCCTTCCGCTTCGAGCGCTTCTCGACGGGCGACCTGCACCCGGTTTCCCACTCGCCGTACCCCTGGAGTTAGTTAGTCCGCGGGCGGACGCCGCTCGAGAGCGGTCTCGGCCGCCTTGGCGAGGTCGTTCGCAGTGATGAGCAGGATGACGACGAGGAGAGCGGCGATCGCGCTCACCGCGATGAGAAGCCGCAGAGCGTCTTTGCGAGCGTCCTTGAATTCCCTGTCCTCGGCTGTGACCCGCCCCGCTTCGTAGGCGGCCAGCCGCTGCGCCGCCGTCGCCGCACGGTCGAAGTTCTCGAGCTCCGGGCCCAGGAAGAGCCGCTTGACCTCTTCGGTGCGCCCGGCCTGGAGAGCTGCGAACGCCCGGTCGTCGAGCTCCATGAAATCGTCGAATGCAGACTCGATCTCGTCGAGAAGTCGCTGCTCCTGCGGCCGGGTGAGCTCCCGCCTGGTCTGAGCGAGGTTGATCCGGAAGCGCCGGACTGAGGCGAGAAATACCGGGCGGCTCTGGCCGTTGTCGTAGCCGTAGGCGGTCTGCCAGCCGTTGAAGTCGGTGACGTCGAACTTGAGCTGGAGCGCGAGGGCCTGGGCCTCCGAAGCCCGTTGCACCTCGTCGAAGCGATCGCCGAGCTGGCTCATGCCCCAGATTCCGACCCCCGCCGTGACGAGGAGCCCGGCGACGGTGACGGCGAGCGCCGCGTAGAGCTTGGCCCTGATCGTCACGCCGAAGCCTCGGAGGCGGACGCCTTCGGGACGCCCGGAGAGGGCGGACCCACGTACTCGCCATCCTCGAGCAGGTCGAGGCGGCGGGCCAGCCATCCCTTGGTGGTCGCCTGAACCGTCAGCGTCAGCACGACCGCCACGGCGACCGTCGTCACAACCAGATCGGCGTGGTTGATCCCCATCGCGACGATGATCCCCGCCAGGGCGGCCGGCACGACGCCGGTCTCACGAGTCCAGGCGAGAAAGATGAGCTCCTCCTTCGACCAGCGGCCGCGCCGGTCCGGAAGGAGGCATGCGAGGACCGCGAGCGGGCGTGCGACGAAGAGGAGGACGGCCAGGACTCCCAAGGTGGGAAGCAGATGATCTCCGATCGAGGCCCACGGAAGGTTCGCCCCGAGCGTGATGAAGACGAACATGACCATCACGTCAGCGACGTTGCCGACGAGGATCCGCATCTCCCGCTCGTGCTGCGTGTGCATGCCGAGCTTGAGGAACTCCATGTTCCCGACGATCAGCCCGGCCAGGAAGGCGCCCAGGTAGCCGCTTCCGCCGGCCGAGTCGATCGAGAAGAAGCTGCCCGTGATCACGGCCATGACCGCGATCGCGGCCGACTCCCGCCAAATGCCGGAGCGACGGCTCGACACGGCCGCCGAGAGCACGATCCCGTACACGCAGCCAAGCGCGGTCGAGATCCCGAGATCGACCACGAAGTCCATCATGGGCTCGGTCAAGGAAGGGCTTCCGCTCGCGACGACGCCCGCGAAGGCCAGCGCCAGGACCGCTCCGGTGGGATCGTTCAGGGCCGACTCCGCAATAACGGTCTGCGAGACCTTCGGGCGCATCCGGATCCGGTCGAAAAGGGGGACGAGTATGGCCGGGTCGGTCGGCGCGAGTACCGCGCCGATCAGGAGGCCGGTTGTCAGGGGAAGGCCGAACAGGGCCGCGGCCGCGACACCGGTCACGACCGCCGTGATGATCACCCCGGGGATGACGAGCAGTGTCAGCCCGACCGCGACCCGCTCGAGGATGCGCGCCGAGAGCTGGAGTCCACCGTGGAAGAGGATGAACGAGACGCCGACGGTCAGAACCAGCTGGGCGCCGAGCGAGTCGAGCGGCACGTCGATGGCGTCGAGCGCCGCCGGGCCGATCAGAGCGCCCGCGCCGAGGAGGACAAGCATCTGCGGGAGGCGGGCCAGGTCGGCGATCAGCTTCGAGACCAGCCCGACGCCGAGCATGATCGCGACGGTCTGGATGACATCCTGCGCAGTCACTGCCGCCGATTGTGACTTGCGCGACCGACTGCGTCATGCCGGGGTTGCGCAACCGGCTCCCCTGTTACAGACTTGGCCGGCGTGCTGATCTTCCTGATTCTCGGGATCTATCCGATCGTCCTGCTCCTGACGTGGGGGGTCGCGATCTACTTGACCTGGATCGAGACCCGGGAGCAGAAAATGGACTGGCGCCACAAGCTCTGGTGGATCCAGCTCACCTTCCTGACCCACTTCCCGGGATACCTTGCACTTCGCTTCTGGGTCTACTTCAGGCGACACCGCGTCACGGCCTAGCCTCGTAGACCGGCTGCGGCGGGTCACGTGGTCGCGCGTCGCGTTCATGGTCGCCCTCATCGCGATCGGGCTTGTGATCACGCGGGTTTTGGATCGCGGCGGCGCCCGGATCAGCGAGGAGCGCGCGGTCGCTATCGCGCGTCCCGCCGTCGACTTCACGCCGGAGGGACACAACATCCGCCTTCTTCGGAGGGGGATCCCTCCTCGTCCGTACTGGGCCGTCTCTTTCTGGATCAAGAACTCGAGCGGGAACACGACGCGGGTCACACTCGTGCTCGTCAACGCTGACACAGGGCAAGTGACCGAGGTGAGGAAGGGCACCTAGCCACTGCTGCGGTGTGTGCGATTCGCACAGGAGCCTACGTCCAAAGTGTCATTCGCGGCCATTGTGCGAAGCCATAGCGCTTTCTAGCCTCGCGCAGTCCGTGGAACGGCGGGTCCAACGCTCATCGGAGAAGTGAGGCGATGGTCGGGTCCATGCTAGGCGGGTTGAGCGCGCTCCTTGCGCAGGCGCCTACCACGCAGGAGCTCTCGGACAAGCTGACGCTCGACAGCCAGATCCTGGCCGAGCAGTTCTACTACTACACCGTCGTCGTCATGTGGCTGATCCACGTGGGCTTCATGGCGTACGAGGCCGGCGCGAGTCGACGCAAGAACGTCATGTCGACGGCGATGAAGAACATCCTCACGATCGCCGTCGTAACGCCCACGTTCTACTACTTCGGCTGGTGGATCTACGGCTGCTTCAACGAAGGAATCATTCCGTTCTCGCCTGGCGACTTCGTCGACGCCGCCGGTAACGCCGTTGGCGGCGCGACCTCGACCGAAGTGGCGATGGCCAACTTCTGCTCGACGACGTACCCGTGGGCGGCGAACTTCGGTCCCAACCTCACCGACCACATCTCCGGCGTCTTCTGGGCCGCCTTCCTCCTCTTCTCTTGGACGACAGCGTCGATCATGTCCGGTGCCCTTATCGAGCGCGTACGCCTCTCGGCCTACCTCGTTCTGGGGTCGATCCTGGGTTCTGTGATCTGGATCCTCGACGCCTCGTGGGGCTGGAGCGCGTACGGCTTCCTCAATGTCCGCTACGGCTTCCACGACTCGATCGCCGGCCTCGTCGTCCACGGCGTCGCCGGCGCCTTCACGCTCGGCGTGCTCCTCAATCTCGGGCCGCGCATCGGCAAGTTCACCCGTGACGGCCTCGCGCGCACGTTCCGGCCGCACAATCTGCACCTCACGCTGATGGGCCTGATGCTCATCTTCACCGGCTTCTACGGCTTCTACGCCGCCTGCCTGGTCATACAGTCGACGACCTTGCCGGGCTGGGGGAACATCTATCTCAACCCGACGACCCTCTCCTCGATCGTCTTCGCCATCACGATCGGGTTCGCCGGCGGCTTCACGGGTGGCTACTTCGCCAGCCGCGGCGATCCCTTCTGGACGCTCTCTGGCGGCCTCGCTGGTGTTATCTCGGTCTCCGCAGGAGCGGATATCTACGCCCCGAGCCTCGACTACCTCATCGCGATGTTCGGAGGCGCGCTCGCCGTCTACGCCGGGAACTTCATCGAGAAGAAGCTGCGCATCGACGACGCGGTCGGCGCGGTGGCGGTGCACGGGGTAGCCGGGTTCTGGAGTCCGCTTGCCGTCGGAATATTTGCAGCCGGCTATCCGACCGGTCTCAACAACGTCGATTCGTCACTGACCGGGCAGCTCTACGGGATGATGGTCTTTCTGCCGCTCGGGTTCTTCGGCGGGTACATCCCTTCATGGATCATGAAGAAGCTCAATCTCCTCCGCGTGCCGCCCGAAGTCGAGCTCGAGGGCCTGGACATGGCGGAGTTCCAGGCCGACTTCTATCCCGAGTTCGACCGGCCGGACGAGGTCGTCATCCTCCCGGACGGCACGGAGGTGCCGTCTGCGCCGATCCTGCTCGAGGGCTATCACGAGCTGATGACCAACGGTGACGGCCGTGTCAGGGCTGGGCCTGGAGAGAGGGTGTAGCGTGACGCAGCTCGCTCTCAGCATCGCGCTGCTCGTGGTCGTGTTTGGCTTGCTCGGAGGATGGGCGTTCCGCGAGGACCGGCGCCGGCGCCGGGCCGAGGGGCTTTGAGGAGGTACTGAGATGGCATTCGGATGGGATACAGCACCGGGATGCATCCAGCACGGCGTTCCCGGTTCGGAGGGGGTCTACAAGCCGTATCAGGACTGCGCCGACTTCTTCACCATGGGGCCGGGCTCGACGTTCGGAACGACCACGTCCGGCGTGAGCGGCACGTACTGGGGCCTGACTATCATCGGGATCCTCGTCATGATCGCGGCGTTCGTCGCCTGGGTCATGACGGAGGATCGAAAGCTCAAGGCGCAGGCAGCCCGGTTACTCGTATCCGGACAGGCCGGCCAGGTCGTGATCAAGGATCAAGACGTGCCTCAACCGGGGCTTGGAGGCCCCGCGGACACCTAGGGGAGGAGATCGATGTCGACGAGACCACCTGGGTGGCAACGTGGAAGGCAGGTTGTCTTCGGCCCGTTGCAGCGCCATAGCCAGACGTTCGAGCTCGGATTCATCATCTTCTGCCTCCTCTGCATCGTCGCCGCGGTCATCATCGCGAAGGCGACCGACTGGGGAGTTACTACCCGGCCGTAGCGACTGTCTAGGCTTCGGGCTCGAGCACCTGCCGGCTGATCCGGCGGCTCATCTCGACGAGCTCGTGGGCTCGCTCGATCCGTTCGTCCCCGTCGCGCGTGCCCAGGTTGATCTCTACGAGGTTCGCGGTCGCACGAACCGCTGCCTCCGAGAGGAGGACCGCGGTCGCCGCGTCCCCACGGATATTCGGGTTGCCGCGCTCGACGAGCTCCGCGGCGAGCGAGGCCACGTCGAGCGCGGCCTCGGCGATCGCGAGTGGCACGTCCGCGGCCCGTGAGAGCGCTTCGCCGATCGCCGCGTCGCGGACCTGCGGGTCGAAGTCCTTCGACATGCGCCGGGCGAGGAGGAAGCTCTCGTACGCGCGGGCATCCTCCTCCGCGAGCGGAAGCACGCGCGCACGCAGCGTCTCTGCCTGAGCGACGGCGCCGGGCGCGTCTTCCCATTGCTCGGTCGCGAAGCGAGCCGCCATGGCCGTCAGCGAGGCCGCGAACGCCGTCACGATCGCCGCGATCGAGCCGCCCCCGGGAGCGGACGTCTGAGCGGCGACGGTCTCGCAAAGCTCCTGAACGGTCACGTCCTGAAAGGCCACTTCGGGGTCAGACCCCCACGTGGCCGAAATGGCTTACTTCTCGCGTTCGATTCTCGCTCTGAGCGGTGGAATCTGTCACGAGAGTGCGCCGGCGACCAGTGACCAGAAGGGACACCTCGGGGTCAGACCCCGCCTGGCGGACCTAGGCATGGCTAGAAAAGACCGACCGTGCGGCCGTTCTCGTCGATGTCGACGTCGAAGGCGGCGGGGGTCTTGCCGAGGCCGGGCATTGTCTGCATGTCCCCGAGGAGCGGGACTAGCCAACCGGCGCCCGTGTACGCGCGGATGTCGCGAACGGTGACGGTGAAGCCTGTCGGCGCGTTCAGGAGCAAGGGGTCGTGCGAGAGAGAGAGGTGGGTCTTCGCCATGCAGATGGGGAGCTTGTCGTACCCGTTCTCCGTGAAAGTCTTGATCTTCTCCCGGGCCGCGGGGAGGTAAACGACCCCGTCGGCGCCGTAGACGCGTTTGCAGACCGCCTCGATCTTCTCGTCGATGGGGGCCTCCAGCGGGTAGATGGGAGCGTAGGAGGAGCCCTGCTCGGCAGCGTCGACGAGCGCCTCGGCCAGGGAGGACGCACCTTCGCCGCCGCGCTCGAAAGCCTCGTTCAACTCGGCGCCGTAGGCGCCGCCCTCGAGCGCCAGCCGGCGCACTGCCTCCACCTCTTCCTCCGTGTCGTCGGGGAAGCGGTTGATGGCGACCACCGCCTTCAAGCCGAACTCGGAGACGATGCCGAGGTGGCGCTGGAGGTTGGCCGCGCCAGCTTCCACCGCCTCGACGCCGCCATCCGGATCGCCGCCGTGGTGCTTGAGCGCGCGCACGGTCGTGACCAGGCAGATCGCGCTTGGCTGGATGTTCCCCACCCGGCAGACGATGTCGAGGAACTTCTCCATGCCCATGTCTGACCCAAAGCCGCTCTCGGTCACGACGTAGTCCGCCAGCTTGAGGGCGACGAGGTCGGCGACGAGCGAGTTGTTGCCGTGGGCGATGTTGGCGAAGGGCCCGCAGTGCACGAAGGCGGGCTGTGCCTCGAGCGTCTGGACGAGGTTCGGTTTGATGGCGTCCTTGAGGAGGACGGTCATGGCGCCTGCCGCGCGGATCTGCTCGGCGGTCACCGGCTCCCCCTCCCACGAGTATCCAATCGTGATCGCGCCGAGGCGCCGGCGTAGGTCGAAGAGATCGCGGGCCACCGCGAGGATCGCCATCACCTCGGAAGCTGCGGTGATGTCGAAGCCCGTCTCTCGCACGTAGCCGTTCGCACGGCCGCCCAGGCCGACGACGATCTGGCGCAACGCGCGGTCGTTGATGTCGACGCAGCGCCGCCAGCTCACCGTCAGCGGATCGATCCCGAGCTTGTTGTCGTGCAGGAGGTGGGCCTCGACCATCGCGGCGAGAAGGTTGTTCGCGGCGCTGATCGCATGAATGTCTCCCGTGAAGTGGAGATTGAGATCCTCCATCGGAACGACCTGCGCGTAGCCCCCGCCGGCGGCGCCGCCCTTGATCCCGAAGACAGGCCCGAGGGAGGCCTCGCGCAGGCAGAGGGCCACCTTCTTGCCGATGTGTCCGAGCCCTTGAGTCAGCGAGACCGAGGTGGTCGTCTTGCCCTCGCCGGCCTTCGTCGGCGTGATCGCCGTGACGCAGATGAGCTTCCCGTCCCGGACGTCCTTGAGCCGCTCGAGCACGTCGAGGCCGACCTTCGCCTTGTAGTTGCCGTAGAGGTCGTACTCGTCCGGCTCGAGGTTGACGTCCTCCGCGATCTCGGCGATGGGCCGAAGCTCCGCCTCTTGGGCGATCTCGAGGCTCGAGGGCATGTGGGTCGCCATCAGTGCGAGACCGCCGCGGCCGCCAGCTCGCTCACGAGCTCGTCCTTATAGAAGCGTTCAAGAGCAAAGGGAGCAATGAGAGAGGGAGTCTGCTTCGTCGCGACCAGCTCTGCAAGCGTCGTCCCCACGATCGGAGCGGCCTTGAAGCCGTACGTGCCCCAGCCGCAGCTGACGAGGAACCCGTCCACCTCGGTGACGCCCAGAATCGGGCTGTAGTCGGGCGAGAGGTCGCAGAGGCCCGTCCAGGAGCGCAGGATCTTGGCCCGCTCCAGCTGCGGGAAGAGCTCGAGCGTGTGCTTGGCCGAATATTCGAGGAAGGGGAACGTGCCGATTCCCTTGTAGGTCGTGTACGGCTCGATCTCCGCGCCGATGAGAAACTCGCCCCGGTCCGTCTGCGACACGTAGATGTGCATCTGCGAGGAGACGATGATCACGTCGAGGAACGGCTTCACCGGCTCCGTGACGAATGCCTGGAGGATGTGGGTCGTGATCGGTAGAGGGACGTCCGCCAGGTCGGCAACGAGCGTCGACCAGCCCGCCGTGCAGCTGATGACGGTGTCGCACTCGATGTCCCCACGAGTCGTCTGCACGCCTCGCACTCGTCCGTTCGAGCGGTCGATTCCCGTCACCTCGGTGTACGGATGGATCTCGACGCCGCCGCGGTCGGCTCCGCGCGCGTAGCCCCAGACCACCGCGTCGTGCCGGATGATCCCGCCCGGCGGGTGGTAGAGCGCCGCCATGACGGGCCAGGTCACGTCTTCCGAGAGGTTCATCTCCGGGCAGAGCTTCGCGATCTCGTCGGGGTAGATCACGCGGCTGTCGATCCCGAGCAGCCGGTTCACCTCGGCGCGCTCGTTGGCGGTGATGATCCCGCGGTCCGAGTGCGCGAGCGTCAGGTGACCCTGCTGGGAGAAAAGCAGGTTGAAGTCGAGGTCGGCGCCGAGGCGCTCATAGAGCTTCACGCTGGCCGAGTAGAACTCCGCTCCCTGGGGCGTGCGGTAATTGGCGCGGATGATCGTCGTGTTGCGCCCGGCCGCCCCCGACCCAATGTAGCTCTTGTCCAGCACGGCGACGTTGGTGATGCCGTGGTTTTTCGCCAGGTAGTACGCGGTCGAGAGCCCGTGCGAGCCGGCGCCGACAATGACGACGTCGTAGCGGCGCTTCAGCTCTCCGCGGGGCCGCCACATGCGCCGGACGCGGAAGATGTCTTTCATCCGCGGAGCCCCTCCGCCGCGTCGACGACGACCTCGGCGAGGTAGTGCCCGTACTCCTGCGGGAAGAAGAGGCGGAAGGTCTCTGCGTCGTCCCGGAGCACATACGCCTGCACGTGCGCGACCGCGCCGACCGCCGGCAGGGAGTCGAGATCGAGGTCGGTCAGCCGGCGCACGAGGGCTTCGCCGCGAAGCTGCAGACCGGCCAAGGCTGCGCTCAGGTCGACGACGAGGAAGCCGTCGGCCAGGCTTGCTCGCACGTTCGCAGTCTTCGTGAAGTCGCAGAGGACGAGCCCACGCTCGGGCGTGATCCTGAAGAGCTCGACGCCCTTGGCGTCGACCGAGTCGAGGTCTCCGCGGACGTCGAGCTTGCCCATGAGCGAGAGGTCCGCGATCTCGGGAGGCGCATGCTCCAGCCCGCGCTCGAGCGGGGAGCGCCACCGGGCCTCGGCGTCGGCACGGTCCGGCGAGAGGAAATCGAGGAGCTCGGTCACGACCTCAGCCTCTCGCCTTGGGGATCGAAGAAGGGTGTGAGGCGCACGTGCGCTTTGTCGAAGCCGCCGTCGATGGTGACGAAGAACTCGGCGCCGTCGCGCGCCAGCTCGGGGGGCACCCAGGCCATTCCGATCACCTTGCGCAGCTCGGGACTCCAGCGCGCGCTCGTGATCCGGCCCACGGGTCTCCGCTCCTTGATCACGACCTGGCCCCCCTCGGGCGGCACGCGGCCGTCCTCCATCTCGAAGCCGACGAGCTGCTCCCGGGGGCCGCGTGCTTGCACATGCTCGAGCGCCCACTTGCCGACGAAGTCGTCCTTGTCGAACTTGACGATCCACGGCATGTTCGCCTCGATCACGTTCGACTCCGAGTCCGTGTCCTGGCCGACGAGGATGTGCATCTTCTCGAGGCGGAGGATCCGCTGCGGCTCCAGGCCGAAGGGTCGGATGCCGAGATCCTCGCCGCGCTCGAGGATCGTGTCCCACACGAACTCACCGTACGGGCTCGGGAAATGGAGCTCGTAGCCGAGCTCGCCGACGAAGCCGATTCGCAGTACGAGACTCGGGACGCCGGCGATCTTCCCCTGGCGGGCATCGAGGTAGGAGAGCGCCTCGTTGGAGACGTCGAGGTCGGTGAGCCTGCTCATGAGCTCGCGGGCCCGCGGCCCCGCGACGTTCACCGCGGCCAGTGCGCCGGTGATGTCGGCGATCTGAACGTCCATGCCCCAGACCGCGTTCCACCACTCGAACCACTCGACGACCGCGCCCGCGCCCGTCGACGTCGTCGTGACGTAGTACGCGTCCTCGGAGAGCCGCGCGATCGTTCCGTCGTCCATGATCCGCCCCGCGTCCGTATTGAGGACGGCGTAGCGGATGCGGCCCGCCTTCATGTCTCCGAAGCGGTTCGGGTACAGCCGCTCCAGGAACTCCGCAGCATCGGGCCCGATGACGAGCAGCTTGCCGAGCGTGGAGACGTCGATCAACCCGACTGCGCCATGCACCGCCTGCACCTCGGCCTCGACGTCGCCGTAGGAGTGGGGCCGGCGCCACGTCCCGGTCCACATCATGCGGCCGCCAAGCTCCTTATGACGGTGGTGGATAGAGGAGCGCTGGGCGGGCTCGTGCGGCCGGCCCGCGAGGACGCCGAGCGTGACCGGGCCCCACGGCGGGCGTGCCGTCGTCGTCCCGATCGTTCCCGGGTCGGTCTCGTTCTCTCTCGCGAAGACGCGGATGGAAGGGACGTGGCAGAGCCGCCCCTGGCACGGCCCCATCGTCACCGTCGTGTAGCGCTTGGCCAGCTCGAGCGAGTCGAAGCCCTCGGCGATAGCGCGCTTCAGATCCTTGTCGGTCACGTCTTCGCAGACACAGACGAAGCACTTCCCCTTGCCGGACGCTCCGTTGTACGTGGCGGCGGGTATCGCCGCGGAGAGCCCTTCGCCGGCGACCGACCCGACCGCCTCGATGCCCTCCGGGATCTCTGTCGGAAGAAAGGCGCCGCTCTCCGGAACGTACTCGACGCGCGCGCCGGCCTGGGCGAGCAGCGAGTAGGCGGGCTGCCGTCCACCCGACATCACGAGCAGGTCGCAGTCGATGCGGCGGCCGTCGAGCTCGACCGAGCGGAGCACGCCCTTGCGTCCGCGCCCGACGATCTCGCGGATTCGCTCGCGCCGCAGGTCGTACACACCTCCGATCTCCACTCCGATCCGCTTGAGCCGCGCAGCTGCCTCGCGCCCGTTCTCGTCGACCGTCACGACGACGGCGCGCTGCCCCGGGCGGATCGCCCAGTCGTCGACGAGGCGGCGAACGGCTTCCGGGAGCATGACGCCGACGAGGTCGTTCCCCGGGAAGACGAGCGGCTGCTCGATCGCCCCGGCGGCGACGACGATCTGCTCGACCCGGTAGCGGTAGAGGACGTTACCGGCGTCCACCGGTACGAGCCCGCCCTCCCAGATTCCCAAAGCCCTTCCCGGGGCGATCACCTCTACTCCTGGAATCTCGGGCGCGCTGCCGTTCTCGTCCACCAGGACCACGTGCCGCCCTTGCTCCGCCAACTCCGTCGCGCGGGCGACGCCTGCCTCGCTGGCACCGATCACGAGCACCTCCGCATGGCGATGCTCCGTGTCGTACCGGTCGCTCCGCTCGGCGTGCGGATCGATTCGCCCGAGGCCGGCGACGTTGCGAAGGAACTTCTCGTACAGCGGCCACGCGCGCCGCGGGCGGATCATCGTCCGGTAGTAGAAGCCGACAGGCGTGAACGGCCCGCCGATCTTGTCCGTGACCGCCAGGAGATCGTGCTCGAGCGAGCCCAGGACATTTTGCGGGGTGACGTGTGCGCCCTCGCGCACGGGCTCCGCGCACACGCGGACGTTCGGCGTTCCGTCGATGGTCATCATGCAGTTGGGGCAGCTGCCGGAGCAGCAAAGAAGCCCCCGCGGGCGGTGATACTTGAAGCTCCGGGAGAAGACGCGCTGGCCGTCCGCGAAGAGAGCCGAACCGAACGTATCTCCTCGGAAAGCCCTGACGGGTTTCTCCCGGAAGGTGAAAACGACCTCCTGGGTCCGATCGATCCGCTCGTCGGGCTGGGGGGGAAGCCTCAAACCGTGGGCGTGTCGGGAATGGCGGCTTCCTGGGGCCCGGCGGTCCCCGCTCGCGCGGTCGGCGCAGCAATCTCCGTGAGGAGCACGTCATTCGTGCGCGTGTCCCTCTCCGCCTGGAACCAGACCTCGCAACCGAATCGGTGGTACCACCACTCGCGCTGCACGCCGGCGATGTTCTCCCGGAAGTAGACGTACGAGGTCAGCTCGCGGAGGGTCGGCGATTCCTTCGGCCTCTTCGTGACCTCACCGGCGTACGAGAACTCATTCACGTCACGCGGGCCGCAGTTCGGACAGGGAAGGAGGAATGACACGGCTACGACTGATTATCGACGCCTGGGATCCAGCTCGTGCCGGCAAGCGGCACCCGCGCCATGGCAGCGGCCTCGACCGTCAGCGCGACGAGGTCTTCGGGCTCCAGATTGTGGACGTGGGATTTCCCGCACGCGCGCGCGAGTGTCTGCGCTTCGAGCGTCAGCACGCGCAGGTAGTTGGCGATGCGACGGCCGCCGAGGAGGGGGTCGAAGCGGGCTGCCAGCTCCTCGTCCTGCGTCGAGATCCCCGCAGGATCGCGCCCCGCCTGCCAGTCATCGTAGAACCCGGCCGCGCTCCCGATCTTCGCGTACTCCTCCTCCAGCTCGGGACTGTTGTCGCCCATGGCGATCAGAGCCGCGGTCCCGATCGAGACGGCGTCGGCTCCTAGCGCCAGAGCCTTCGCCACGTCCGCTCCCGTGCGGATCCCGCCGGAGACGATCAGCTGCACCTGCCTGTGCAGGCCCAGCTCCTGCAGCGCATCGGACGCGATGCGCACGGCCGGCAGGGTGGGGATGCCCACGTGCTCGATGAAGACATCCTGGGTCGCCGCCGTCCCACCTTGCATCCCGTCCAGGACGATCGCGTCGGCGCCGGCCTTCACGGCGAGCTGCACGTCGTAGTACGTCCGTGTCGCGCCGATCTTGACGAAGACCGGCTTCTCCCAGTCGGTGATCTCGCGGAGCTCACCGATCTTGATCTCGAGGTCGTCCGGCCCCGTCCAGTCGGGATGCCGCGAGGCGCTCCGCTGGTCGATGCCCCGCGGAAGATTGCGCATCTCCGCCACGCGATCGGAGATCTTGTGACCGAGAAGCATTCCGCCGCCCCCGGGCTTGGCTCCCTGCCCGACGACGATCTCGATCGCGTCGGCCTTGCGCAGGTCGTCGGGGTTCATCCCGTAGCGCGAAGGCAGGACCTGGTAGACGAGGATCTTCGAGTGCTCGCGCTCCTCCGGCGTCATCCCGCCGTCGCCTGTCGTCGTCGAAGTGCCCACCTCGCTCGCGCCGCGGCCGAGCGCTTCCTTGGCCGGAGCCGAGAGGGCTCCGAAGCTCATCCCGGCGATCGTGACGGGGATCTTCAGCTCGAGCGGCTTCTTCGCGAAGCGCGTGCCGAGCGTGACGTCGGTGTCGCAGCGCTCCCTGTAGCCCTCCAGTGGATAGCGGGAGATGCTCGCGCCAAGGAAGAGGAGGTCGTCGAAGTGGGGGACCCGCCGCTTCGCGCCGAAGCCGCGGATGTCGTAGATGCCCTCGCGCGCCGCGCGCTGGATCTCAGCGATGACTGTACGGTCGTAGAGGTAGGACTCGCGCAGGCTCCAGGGGTCATGAGTGTCCATCGTGGCCATCAGTAGGCGTTGTCGACGTGGAAGTTGTAGAGGCGGCGCGCGGATCCGTAGCGGCGGAAGTCCGACGGCTCGAGGTCGTCGATTCCGGCCTGCAGCAGCAACTCCGCCAACTCGGCGCGGTGCTCGGCGCGCAGATCCTTCTCGACGCAGTCGGCTCCCAGCTCGGAAACCTCTCCACGCACGTAGACGCGCGCCTCGTAGATCGAGTCGCCCAGGGCCTCGCCGGCGTCACCGCAAACGACCAGGCGACCGGTCTGGGCCATGAATCCGCTCAGGTGGCCCACGGAGCCGCGAACCACGATGTCGACCCCCTTCATGGAGATCCCGCAGCGCGCAGCCGCGTCGCCGTGGACGACGAGCAGGCCGCCGCGTCCTGTCGCCCCTGCGGACTGGCTCGCGTTCCCATCCACCACGACGGTTCCGGAAGTGATGTTCTCGGCGAGGCCGGGACCGGCGTTTCCGTGCACGCGCACGGTCGCGAGCTGGTTCATCCCCGCGCAGTAGTAACCCACGTGACCCTCGATCACGACGTCCAGCTCGGCGTCGATTCCGCAGGCGACGGCATGGGCGCCGTTGGGAGTGAGGATGCGCCAGCGGCGGGGCCCGTCCGCGCCGCCCGCGAGGTCGTGGAGGCGCTGGTTCAGCTCGCGAAGAGGCGTGGTGGCGAGATCGACGACCTCGACTGCCGTCGTCTCGGCCGCCTCGGCCACGCTCATACCTTCTGTCGTTCCCACGCGTAGACGACGCCGGGCGCCGGCTCCCAGGCCCTTGCGTCGGCGGCGCCGGGGAGAACTGCGATCGCGCGCCACTCAGAAGCCATCGCCACCCATTCCTCGGTCTCCGCCAGGACCGCGGGCTTGCAGGCGATCGGGTCGCGCAAGACTGCAAAGCCATCCGCCGTGCCGACGAGGAACGTGTAGAAGCCGTCGAGATCGTCGAGGCAGCCCTCGAGCGCCTGCTCGAGCGAGGCGACCTCGCGCAGCCGCCACGCGAGATAGCCAGCGGCCACCTCGGTGTCGTTCTCGGTCTGAAACTCGATCCCCTGACGCCGAAGCTCCTCGCGCAGCCGGTTGTGGTTCGACAGCGACCCGTTGTGGACGAGACAGACGTCCAGGCCAGTGGAGAAAGGATGCGAGCCGGCGGTCGTAACCCGGCTCTCGGTCGCCATCCGCGTGTGGCCGAGCGCGTGGGTCCCGTGGAAGTCGCCGAGCGAGAACTGACGGATGAACTCCTCGGGGCGGCCAGTCTCCTTGTAGATCTCGATCGTCTGGCCGGCGCTCATCACCCGCAGTTCGGGGTGGGCGCTGCGGACCCAGGCCTCCGCGTCGGAGGCTTCGGCATCGACGACGAAGACGGCGTGACTAGCCCTGACGCCCGCCTCGGGCGCGCCGCCGAACGCGTTGCGAAGCTCAGCTGCGAGGGCGTCCCAGTCCTGCAGCGGATCGCTCGAGAACAGGGTCAGCTTGCTCGCCCCGCTCGGCGCGGGGTCGCGATAGACGGCGACGCCGGCGCTGTCCGGGCCGCGGTCGCTCATCTGGGCGAGCATGGCCGCGAGGTGCTCTCCGAGCCCCTCCTCGACTTCGGTCGACTTCGCGAACAGTCCGACGATGCCACACATATGTTCTCAATCTACATACGTTTCGCGCCGGGACAGCGCATCTTTCCAACGATCTTCCCAAACTCCATATGTAGCTTTTTTACATAGAACTAGAAGCGGGTCAGGTACTCCTTGATCTCCCAGGGCGTGACCTGCTCGTGGTAGCGGGACCACTCGTCACGCTTCACGCGAATGAAGTAGTCGAGGTAGTCCTCGTCGCGGCCCCGCCCGAAGGCCTTTCGCAAGGCGTCGTCGCCTTCG
>Ga0307415_100000422_pt1 | contig 18141 bp, 16 predicted proteins | sample DK1Cmetagenome_FD_204524 | JGI IMG/M metagenome (GOLD analysis project Ga0307415, IMG submission 204524) | Maize rhizosphere microbial communities from greenhouse at UC Davis, California, United States - DK15-C-2 | ecosystem: Host-associated > Plants > Roots > Rhizosphere > Soil | place: USA...
CGTTCCGGCATGAGGGAGCGCGCGGCGGCGTCGATCAGGGCCTCGAGGGCGCTGCGCAAGGTGATCCCCGCCGGGATCCCGGCGGCCGGCTCGCCCGGGGGTGCAGCGGCGGCGGTGAAGGCGCGGCAGACCGGGGGCATGGCGGCGGCGAAGTCCCGGTACGTGGCCGCGTCCGCGCCGGTGATCACCGGCCGCCACCGGGCCGTCGGCTCGCCGTCCTCGTCCACCAGGTGCGGCAGCATCCGGCCGCGCCGGGCCATGTCGCAGGCGTGCCCGCCGAGCATGCACAGATAGCGCAGCGACGCCGCCGCGGACCACGGCCCGTCCGGATCCGGCTCGGCGAGCGCACCGAGCGCGGCCAGCGCCGCGTCGGCCGGCAGCAGCAGGACCGGCACCGCCCAGGCGGTCAGCCGGACACCGCGCCCGGCCGTCTCGCTGCCCGCCTCCGGGGACGGCAGCGGCCCCTTGGCGGTGCCGGGCAGATGCAGCGTCACCGTGCCCTCGACGGCCTTGGCGACAGCGTCGCGAACGTCGTTGACCGAGCACGGTCCGCCGGCCGCTCCGGCGGCGTCCGGGTCGTCGCCGGAGCTGGAAGCCGGACCGGTGGCGCCGGTCAGCGCGGCGAACAGCGCCCCTGCGGACACCGCGAACGGGTGCGGCCGATCGCGCGCCCGCGACGACGAGGTCAGCGGCAGCGCCGGGTCCTCGGCCCACAGCGCGAGCCGCCCCGGCCCGCCCGTCCCCGTCAGCCAACCGCCGTGTACGACCAGCACCTGCACTCCGTTCTCGGAGAACGCTGACGAAAGAGAACGCTGTCGAGACTAGCCAGCGGGTATGACAAGGTCGGTGATCCGCGCCGCTGACGCCCGCCCGGGGGCCCACGTAGGCTTCATGACGTGACGGTGAACGCGGAGATCGACAGCATTCTGACGCGCGCGGCCGAGGGCGGCCGGATCACGCCCGAGGAGGCGTTGCGCCTCTACACGGAGGCCCCGTTCCACGCGCTCGGCGAGGCGGCGGACGCGGTGCGCCGGCGACGGTATCCGGACGGCATCGTCACGTACCTGATCGATCGCAACATCAACTACACCAACGTCTGCGTCACGGCGTGCAAGTTCTGCGCCTTCTACCGGGCGCCCAAGCACGCCGAGGGCTGGACCCATTCGACGGACGAGATCCTGCGGCGCTGCGGCGAGGCGGTCGACCTCGGCGCCACCCAGGTGATGCTGCAGGGCGGGCACCACCCGGAGTACGGCGTCGAGTACTACGAGCATCTGTTCTCGGCGGTGAAGCAGGCGTTTCCGCAGCTGGCCATCCACTCCATCGGCCCGAGCGAGATCCTGCACATGACCAAGGTCAGCGACGTCTCGATCGAGGAGGCGGTGGTCCGGATCAAGGCGGCCGGGCTGGACTCGATCGCCGGCGCGGGCGCCGAGATGCTGCCGGACCGGCCGCGCAAGGCGATCGCCCCGCTCAAGGAGACAGGTGCGCGGTGGCTCGAGGTGATGGCGGTAGCGCACCGCAACGGCCTCAGTTCCACGGCGACCATGATGATGGGTACGGGCGAGACGAACGCCGAGCGTATCGAGCACATCCGGATGATCCGCGACGTGCAGGACCTGGCGGTGGCCAACGGGTACGCCGACTCGGCCGTCGAGCAGGATCACGCGGTGGGTGGCTTCCGGGCGTTCATCCCCTGGACGTACCAGCCGGAGAACAACCACCTGAAGGGCCGCACCCAGGCGACCACGCTGGAATATCTGCGGTTCATCGCGGTGGCCCGGCTGTTCTTCGACAACGTGGCGCACCTGCAGGCGTCCTGGCTGACCACCGGCAAGGACGTCGGCCAGCTGTCGCTGCACCTCGGCGTGGACGACCTGGGGTCGATCATGCTGGAGGAGAACGTGATCTCCTCGGCCGGCGCCCGGCACCGGTCCAATCTGCACGAGCTGATCGGCATGATCCGGACGGCGGATCGGATCCCGGCGCAGCGCGACACCCTCTACCGGCATCTGGCCGTGCACCGCACGCCGGCCGACGACCCGTCGGACGACCGGGTGGTGTCGCACTTCTCGTCGATCGCGATGCCGGGCGGCGGGGCCGGTCGTTCCCTGCCGCTGGTCGACGTTTCCTGATCTCTTGCCCCGATTTACCGGCGTGTGGACGATACGAGACCGTCCCGGCGCTCGTAATGGCGATCTAGCTCTCCGTCGAAGTTCACTCATCCGAACGGACGAGTGAGCAACCCACTCTAAGGCTCCATTAAGGAAGCGTGGATCGGACATAGCGCCGCGTAGCCCGTCGAATCGACGATCATCCCCATCGACGGGGGTCGCGCAGCGTCAAGATCGACCGATAACCTCCGCTCCTCGACTTCCATCGTCCGACGGGGAGCTCCCATCCATGACCATCCGTAACCTGGCGCGTGTCTCCGCGACCGGTTTGCTGGCCGCCGGTGTGCTCGGCCTGGCCGCGACCCCGGCCCTCGCCGCCGACGAGGTCGACTTCGGCCTCGAACTCAAGGGCACCACGATCGCACTGGAGGCGGGGGGCAAGCCGGCCACCGTCAACATCACCAACCACGGCACCACCAAGCCGGAGCAGGTCAGCGTCCTGTTCGACGCCAGCGAGCTGGACGGCGACAAGGTCGAGCTCGACCTGGGCGACTGCACCGTCGAGGACGGCATCGGTGACTGCGCGCTCGACGAGGACAGCATCCCGGGGCCCGGCGAGACCGTGCACACCGACATCCCCCTGGTGCTCAAGCGCGGCGCGGCCGACGACGGCCCGGCGTCCCTGGGCAAGCTGACCATCACGCTCAGCGTCGAGGGCGACAGCAACAAGGCCAACGACAGTGCGACCGCCGAGGTCAAGATCGCCGGCAGCGGCGGCGACCTGCGCGTGCTAGCCGATGACGTGACCAAGACCGACGCCGAGGGCCAGCCGACCGGCCAGCCGCTGCAGCCGGGCGAGACCAGCTGGGCGTACGCCTATGTGTTCAACAACGGCGACCGCGCGACCCAGGGCATCAAGCTGGACATCGCGCTGCCGAAGCAGGTCACCTTCACCGACGAGGAGGGCGGCTGCGAGTACACCGCGGACAAGCGGCACGCCACCTGCGCCGCCGAGGACTACGTCCTGCAGCCGTGGAGCACCGACGAGGACCCGCAGAAGGCCAACTCCTCCGGCACCATCGCCTTCCAGGTCACCCTCTCCGCCGATGCCAAGGGCCCGGCCACGCTGACCGGCGGCACCTGGACCGTGTCGGCGCTGGGCCTGGTCTCGGACAACGCCCGTAGGGCACGGGTCGCCCCGACCAAGCCGGAGTTCCTCCAGCCGGGTTGCGAGGAGGACCAGGTCGAGGTCGACGAGAGCGACAACTCCGACGCCTTCGCGGTGCTGGCGGCCGGGGTGGCCGGCGGCAGCGGCGGCGGCGGCGACGAGGGGCCCGGCCTGCCGGTGACCGGCCCGGTGGCCGCCTCGATGGCCGGCGCGGGCGCGGTCGTCGTGGGCCTGGGCGTGGTGCTCTTCGTGGTGTCGCGCCGGCGCCGGGTCGTCCTGGTCACCCCGGGCGACGAGAAGTAATCACAGCACGAACAGCAGACCGCGGCCCGGCGTTCATTCGCCGGGCCGCGGCTTTCTGTGCGCCAGGAATCCGGGGCATGAGGGGGTCGACTCCACCGTTCAGATGGGGCGGGGTCGGCGGACCGAACAGGGCCGGATTGCTCATTCGTAACGAGGCCGGTGACCGCCTGTACCAGGGACCCGCCGGTGGATAGTTTCCTATCGCAGTTCCTCGCACTGCTCAGACGTCGCCCCGCTGCCATCAGCGCCCGCGACGGGGTCGGACCCGACCGATGGCGGTCGTATATATAACGCACCACAAGCGGGCGGGATGGGTGACCATCCCGCCCGTTCCGATGTCCGCGCACCGCGGCCTGGCAGAGTGGACCCGTGACGCGCGCAGACCTGGACAAGCAGCCGCACGAGGTCGCCGAGATGTTCGACGGTGTGGCGGAGCGGTACGACCTCACCAACACCGTGCTGTCGTTCGGGCAGGACCGGGGCTGGCGCCGGGCCACCCGGGCCGCCCTGGCGCTGCGGCCGGGCGAGCGGGTCCTGGACGTCGGCGCCGGCACCGGGGTCTCCACCGCGGAGCTGGCCCGCAGCGGCGCGTACGCGATCGGCGCCGATCTGTCGGTCGGGATGTTGCGGGCCGGCCGGGCCAGCCGCCGGACCGTGCCGCTGGTCGCCGGCGACGCCCTGCGGCTGCCCTTCCCGGACGGCGCGTTCGACGCGGTGACGATCTCCTTCGCGCTGCGCAACGTGGTGGACACCGGGGCCGCGCTGCACGAGCTGGCCCGGGTGACCCGCAAGGGCGGCCGGCTGGTGGTCTGCGAGTTCAGCCACCCGACCAACGGCGCCTTCCGCGCGGTGTACATGAACTACCTGATGCGGTCGCTGCCGGCGGTGGCCCGGGGCGTGTCGAGCAACCCGGACGCGTACGTCTATCTGGCCGAGTCCATCCGCGCCTGGCCGGACCAGCCGGCGCTCGCCGCCCGCATCACCGCGTCGGGCCCGTGGGACCGGGTCGGCTGGCGCAACCTGACCGGCGGCGTGGTCGCCCTGCATCGCGCGACCAAGGCGTAAAAACCACGAAACCGGCCAAAGAGCCCGCAGCGGCATGCTTGGCTCCGGAGCCATGGGGACAATCGGGCAGTTTGACGACACCGATATCGACATCGCCATCGATGATCAGGAACTGGGCGAACGGCGCGCGCGAGAGCTCGCCAACCGGATCCGGCTGGTGGCCGCCGAGGATCCGGGCCTGGCCCAGAATCTGGTCGATCAGTTGATCGTCGCGCTGGATCGGGCGATGGGCGGTACGTTTCGGGAGCACCTGGACGGAGCTGCCCGGGGGGTCGCAGACCGGGCGTTGGCGCGAAGTGCGAGGTAGTGCGCCCAGTTAGGGTTGCCTTACCCATAAGCGCTTCGATGGCCGTCCTAGACTCCGACCTGGGCTGGCTTGTGAACTGTTTCACGAGCCTGCACGAGACGGAGGTGAGGCCGTGCACGACACCGGAGCAGCGACGGGAGCGATTGCCGACGAGGCCGACGTGATCGTGGTCGGGGCCGGGCCGGGTGGCTCGGCCGCGGCGTACCACATGGCCCGCCACGGCCTGCGGGTCCTGCTGCTGGAGAAGACCGAGTTCCCGCGCGAGAAGGTGTGCGGCGACGGGCTCACCCCGCGGGCCACCCGCCAGCTGATCCGGATGGGCGTGGACACCTCGGAGAAGGCCGGCTGGCTGCAGAACAAGGGCCTGCGGGTGATCGGCGGCGGGGTCCGGCTCGAGCTGGACTGGCCCGAGCTGGCCAGCTTCCCGAACTACGGCCTGGTGCGCACCCGCCTGGACTTCGACGACATGCTGGCCAAGCGCGCCGTCGAGGCCGGTGCCGTGCTGCGGACCGGCGTGAACGTCACCGGCCCGGTGCTGGACGCCGACGGCCACGCCATCGGTGTCCAGGCCAAGGTCGGGCCCGGGCCGCTGGTCGAGTATCGAGCGCCGCTGATCGTCGCGGCGGACGGCGTGTCCGGCAAGCTGCCGCTGGCGCTCGGCCTGGCCAAGCGCGACGACCGCCCGATCGGCGTCGCGGTCCGCCGGTACTACCACTCGCCGGTCCGCGCCGACGACGACTACCTGGAGTCCTGGCTGGAGCTGCGCAGCGCCCAGGACCCGCAGAAACTGCTTCCGGGGTACGGCTGGATCTTCGGCCTCGGCGACGGCCGGGTGAACGTGGGCCTGGGCATCCTCAACTCGAGCGCGGCGTTCGGCAAGACCAACTACCGGGCGATGCTCAGCGACTGGCTGGGCACCACGCCGACCGACTGGGGCCTGCGGGACGAAGCCAATGCCGGCGGCCCGATCCTCGGCGCCGCCCTGCCGATGGGCTTCAGCCGGGTGCCGCACTACACCCGCGGCGTCATGCTGGTCGGCGACTCCGGTGGCATGGTCAACCCGATGAACGGCGAGGGCATCGCGTACGCGATGGAGTCCGGCGAACTGGCCGCCGAGGTGGCCGTGCAGGCGCTGGCCCGGCCGGCCGGTCCGGAGCGTGAGCTCGCCCTGCAGGGGTATCCGGCCGAGTTGAAGGTCCGCTTCGGCGGGTACTACCGGTTGGGCGGTGTCTTCGTGAAGCTGATCGGCAATCCACATATCATGCGGATCGCCACGAAACACGGCATGCCGCATCCGACCCTGATGCGGTTCGTTCTGAAACTGCTGGCGAACCTGACCGACCCCCGCGGTGGTGATGCGATGGACCGGATCATCAACGGCCTGACGAAGGTGGCTCCGGCGGTATGAGGACTTTCCAGGAGAGAGCATGACGATCAATCCGTACGTACCGATCGTCGGGCTGCTGATTCTCGGCGCCCTGTTCGCGCTGTTCTCGGTTTCGATCGCGCCGATCGTCGGCCCCATGCGCTACAACCGCGCGAAGCTCGAGGCGTACGAATGTGGCATCGAGCCGGCACCGCCGCCGATCGGCGGCGGCCGATTCCCGGTCAAGTTCTATCTGACCGCGATGCTGTTCATCATCTTCGACATCGAGACCATCTTCCTGTACCCGTGGGCGGTGTCCTTCGAGGCGCTGGGCCTGTTCGGGTTCGTGGAGATGGTGCTCTTCATCGTCACCGTCTTCATCGCCTACACCTATGTGTGGCGACGTGGCGGTCTCAACTGGGACTGATGCGCCATGGGAATCGAAGAGAAGCTGCCTAGCGGCATCCTGCTGACCTCGGTCGAGAAGCTGTCCAACTGGGCGCGCAAGTCGTCGTTCTGGGGCGCCACGTTCGGCCTGGCCTGCTGCGCCATCGAGATGATGGCGGCCGGTGGCCCGCACTACGACCTGGGCCGCTGGGGGATGGAGGTGTTCCGCGCCTCGCCCCGCCAGGCCGACCTGATGATCGTCGCCGGCCGGGTGAGCCAGAAGATGGCCCCGGTCGTTCGGCAGATCTACGACCAGATGCCCGAGCCGCGCTCGGTGATCTCGATGGGCGTCTGCGCGTCGTCCGGCGGCATGTTCAACAACTACGCGATCGTGCAGGGCGTGGACCACATCGTGCCGGTCGACATCTACCTGCCCGGCTGCCCGCCGCGCCCGGAGATGCTGATCGACGCGATCCTCAAGATGCGCGAGAAGGTGATGGCCCAGCCGCTCGGCCCGAACGGCCGCAAGATGCTCGAGGCGCGCAAGGCCGATGGCAACGTGCCGGTGGTCGCGCCGGGCGCCATGCCGTCGTCGTACCGGGCGGACAAGGCCCGCCGTGCGGAGTGGACACAGGCGGTCAAGGAAGGCCGGGAAGAGCAGCTGCGCATCGAGAACTGGATGAAGCTGCAGCCGCACCTGCGAAGGGGTGACAAATGAGCACTGGGCCCGAGTCCGACGGCGGCGTGCCGGCGGACATGCCGGTCGGCGCCCACCTGGACGCGCCGGCGCAGACCCCGCCGAGCCCGCAGAAGGGCATGTTCGGTGTCCAGGGCACCGGCGACGTGTCCGGCTTCGGCGGGCTGGCCCGCCGTCGCTCGGTCGCGGCGGACAGCCCACGGCCGTTCGGCGACTACTTCGACGAGGTGTACGACTCGCTCGAGGAGGCCTACCCGGGCTTCGCCGACGCCGTCGAGAAGGTGGTCGTCGACCGCGGCGAGCTCACCCTGCACATCAAGCCGGAGCGGATCGCCGAGGTCTGCCAGATCATGCGGGACGACGAGTCGCTGCGCTTCGAGCTGTGCTCCTCGGTGGACGCCGTCGACTACCTGGGCACCGACTCGCGCCGGTTTCACGTGTCGTACCAGCTCACCTCGATGACCTACCGCCGGCGGGTCCGGCTCGAGGCGGCCGTCGGCGACGATCAGCCGCTGCCCAGCGTGACCGCCGTCTACCCGACCGCCGACTGGCAGGAGCGGGAGGTGTACGACATGTTCGGCGTGGTCTTCACCGGCCACCCCAACCTCACCCGGATCCTGATGCCGGACGACTGGGAGGGTTACCCCCAGCGCAAGGACTACCCGCTCGGCGGCGTGCCCGTGCAGTACAAGGGCGCCGAGATTCCACCTCCTGACCAGCGGAGGGTCTACCAGTGACTAGTCAAACGACATCGGGTCAAGCCTACGCAACCGAACGCGAGACCACCGAAGGCCGCGTCTTCACCGTCACCGGCGGCGACTGGGACCGGATCACCGAGAGCATCGATCCGCTCAGCAACGAGAAGATCGTCGTCAACATGGGTCCGCAGCACCCGTCCACCCACGGCGTGCTGCGGCTGGTGCTGGAGCTCGAGGGCGAGACGGTCACCCAGTGCCGGCCCGTGGTCGGATACCTGCACACCGGCATCGAGAAGAACCTGGAGTACCGCAACTGGACCCAGGGCGTCACGTTCGTGACCCGGATGGACTATCTGTCCAACATGTTCAACGAGGTGGGCTACTGCCTCGCGGTGGAACGGCTGCTCGGCATCAGCGACCAGATCACCGAGCGCACCAACACCATCCGGGTCATGTTCATGGAGCTCCAGCGGATCGCCTCGCACCTGGTGTGGCTGGGGACCACCGGCCTGGAACTCGGCGCGATCTCGATGATGCTGTACGGCTTCCGGGAGCGGGAGTACATCCTCGACGTTTTCGAGGAGACCTCCGGGCTGCGGATGAACAACGGCTACATCCGGCCCGGCGGCCTCGCCCAGGACCTGCCGGACTCGGCCGTAGTCAAGATCCGGGACTTCCTGAAGTACATGCCGAAGAAGCTCGACGAATACGAGAAGTTGCTCACCGGCCAGGTGATCTGGCAGGAGCGTACCCAGGGCGTCGCGGTTCTCGACGTGACCGGCTGCCTGGCGCTGGGTGTCACCGGCCCGGTGCTGCGGGCCGCCGGCCTGGCCTGGGACCTGCGCAAGACGATGCCGTACTGCGGGTACGAGAACTACGAGTTCGACGTGCCGACCGCCAGCACGTCCGACGTCTGGGGCCGGTACCAGGTGCGGGTGGCCGAGATCCGCGAGTCACTCAAGATCATCGAGCAGGCGCTGGACCGGCTGCGGCCCGGTCCGATCTGGATCGAGGACAAGAAGATCGCCTGGCCGGCCCAGCTGGCGCTGGGCGTGGACGGACTCGGCAACTCGCTCGAGCACGTCGCGCACATCATGGGCCAGTCCATGGAGGCGCTGATCCACCACTTCAAGCTCGTCACCGAGGGGTTCCGGGTGCCGCCGGGCCAGGTGTACGTGGCCCTCGAGCACCCGCGCGGTGAACTCGGCGTGCACGCGGTGTCCGACGGCGGCACGCACCCGTACCGCGTGCACTACCGGGACCCCAGCTTCGTGAACCTGCAGGCCATCGCGCCGATGGCCGAGGGTGCGCTGCTCGCCGACGTGATCGCCGGCGGCGCCTCCCTGGATCCCGTGATGGGTGGGTGTGACCGTTGACGACCGATACCGAGATCGAGTTCACCGAGGCGGCCGCCCCGCTGGCCGAGCGACTTCTGGAACCCGCGCTGGAGATCATCGCCCGCTACCCCGCGGGCCGCGGCCGGTCGGCGCTGCTCCCGCTGCTGCACCTGGTGCAGACCGAGGAGGGCTTCGTCAGCCCGCGCGGGGTGGCGTTCTGCGCCGAGGTGCTGGGCATCAACAAGGCGCAGGTCAGCGCGGTGGCCACCTTCTACACGATGTACAAGCGCCGCCCGACCGGCGAATACCTGGTCAGCGTCTGCACCAACACGCTGTGCAACGTGATGGGCGGGCAGGAGGTCTACGACCAGCTCGTCGAGCACCTGGGTGTCGGGCACGACGAGACCACCGCGGACGGCCGGATCACGCTGGAGCACGCCGAGTGCCTGGCGGCCTGCGACTACGCGCCGGTGGTGACCGTCAACTACGACTTCGCCATCGACGAGGCCACGCCGGAGGCGGCGATCGGCCTGGTGGAGCGGCTGCGCAACGGCGAGCGGCCGGCGCCCATCCGCGGCGCGCGGATCTGCACGCTCAAGGAGATGCAGATCCAGCTGGCCGGGTACGCCGACGAGCGGGACGGCGCGGTGGCCGACGGCCCGGCCGGCGCACCCACCCTGCGGGGCGTGACGCTGGCCGAGCAACACGGCATCGCGGTCGCCGACTTCGACCCGGACACGCCGATCCCGACGACCAAGCCGGCCAGGGACGAGTCGGCCAAGGCGGTCCGGGACCCCGGCCCCGAGCCGCGGCGCACCGCCGAGGCGGAGCCGAAGGGCGGCAAGGTCGCGTCGGTGGCCAAGAAGGCGGCCGGCGCGGTGCGCGCCGCGGCCGAGGCGGTGGCCGAGAAGGTCGAGGAACGGCGGACCGCCCGGTCGGCGGCCGACCAGGCCACCGACCATGCGGGCCGGACCACGCACACCGGCGACGTGAAGGATCCCGAGGTCCGCACCGCCGAACAGCGCAATCCCACCATGGGCGAGCCGGACCGGACGGGCGTCGCCGACGACGCCGGGCCGACGCCGACCAACCCCGCCGAGGCCGCCGGGGTCGCGGACAACCGGGCCGCCGGTGACGGCAAGCCCGCCGGTGACACCGAGCAGGGCGACAGCATCGTGAGCGAGGCCAACGCCGCCCACCAGGAGCAGTCCACCGCCACCGAGAATCCCGGGTGGCAGAACGCTCAGCGCGGCGGGGGCGACGACAGCGCGCAGCGCCCCAATGAGGAGAAGAAGTGACTCAGCCACGGCGTGAGGTGCTCGAGAAGCTGACCCCGGTGCTGACCAAGCGCTGGCTGTCGCCGGACGCCTGGAAGCTCGACGTCTACGAGCGGCTGGACGGGTACGCGGCGCTGCGCAAGGCGCTCAACGTGCACCCGGACGACCTGATCCAGCTGGTCAAGGACTCCGGCCTGCGCGGTCGCGGCGGCGCCGGCTTCCCGACCGGCCTGAAGTGGGGCTTCATCCCGCAGGGCGACGGCAAGCCGCACTACCTGGTGATCAACGCCGACGAGGGCGAGCCGGGGACCTGCAAGGACCTGCCGCTGATGACGTACGACCCGCACTCGCTGATCGAGGGGGCGATCATCGCGGCGTACGCGATCCGCTCCAGCCGGGCGTTCATCTACATCCGCGGCGAGGCCGTGCACGCGGCCCGGCGGCTGCGCAGCGCGGTCCGCGAGGCGTACGCCAAGGGCTACCTGGGCGAGGACATCCTCGGCTCCGGGTTCGACCTGGATCTGGTGGTGCACAGCGGGGCCGGCGCGTACATCTGCGGCGAGGAGACCGCGCTGCTCGACTCGCTGGAGGGCTTCCGCGGCCAGCCCCGGCTGCGCCCACCGTTCCCCGCGGTGGCCGGCCTGTACGCCAGCCCGACGGTGGTAAACAACGTCGGCACCATCGCCAGCGTGCCGTACATCGTGCTGGGCGGAGCGGACTGGTGGAAGAGCATGGGCACGGAGAAGTCGTCCGGCCCGATGATCTACTCGCTGTCCGGCCGGATCGCCAACCCGGGCCAGTACGAGTGCGGCATGGGCATCACCCTGCGCGAACTGATCGAGCTGGCCGGCGGCATGAAGCCGGGACACGAACTGAGGTTCTGGACGCCGGGCGGGTCCTCCACCCCGCTGCTCACCGCGGAGCACATCGACACCCCGATGGACTTCGAGGGCGTGGCGGCGGCCGGCTCCATCCTGGGCACCACGGCGATGCAGATCTTCTCCGACCAGGACTGCCCGGTGTACGCGACCTGGCGGTGGCTGGAGTTTTACCACCACGAGTCGTGCGGCAAGTGCACCCCGTGCCGCGAGGGCAACTACTGGATGGTGCGCACGTACCGCCGGATCCTCTCCGGACAGGGCACCTACCAGGACCTGGACACCCTGCAGGATACGGCGGACAACATCTTCGGGCGGTCGTTCTGCGGGCTCGGCGACGGCGCGGCCACCCCGGTGGTCTCCACGCTGCAGTGGTTCCGGCAGGACTACCTGGACTACATCGAGGGCCGGACCGCCCCGCGGCTGTCCGAGAAGGCCTTGGTAGGAGCGCACTAAATGACTGATGTCGCCAAGCAGACCGACACCGTCACGCTCACCATCGACGGCATCGAGGTGGCCGCCGAGAAGGGTGAGCTGGTGATCCGGGTCGCGGAGCGGATGGGCATCGCCATCCCCCGGTTCTGCGACCACCCGCTGCTGGCTCCGGCCGGCGCCTGCCGGCAGTGTCTGGTCGAGGTGGAGGGCCAGCGCAAGCCGGTCGCCTCGTGCACCCAGACGGTGGCCGAGGGCATGGTGGTCAAGACCCAGCTGACCTCGCCGGTGGCCGCCAAGGCGCAGGCCGGCATCATGGAGATGCTGCTGATCAACCACCCGCTGGACTGCCCGACCTGCGACAAGGGCGGCGAGTGCCCGCTGCAGAACCAGGCGATGTCCAACGGGCGCGCGGAGTCGCGGTTCTACGAGCACAAGCGCGAGTACGAGAAGCCGATCCACATCTCCACCCAGGTGCTACTCGACCGCGAGCGGTGCATCCTGTGCCAGCGGTGCACCCGGTTCTCCGAGGAGATCGCCGGCGACAAGTTCATCGACCTGATGGACCGCTCGTCCGGTGAGCAGATCAACGTGTACCGCGACGACTTCTTCGGCGGCGACCTGACCGGCGACGGCCAGGTCGGCGAGGGCGACGGCGACGTGCCGTTCAACTCGTACTTCTCCGGCAACACCATCCAGATCTGCCCGGTCGGCGCACTGACCGGCGAGCAGTACCGGTTCCGGGCCCGCCCGTTCGACCTGGTCTCCACACCGACCGCCTGCGAGCACTGCGCGGCCGGCTGCGCGATGCGGGCCGACCACCGCCGCGGCAAGGTGCTGCGCCGGCTGGCCGGTGACGACTCGGCGGTGAACGAGGAGTGGAACTGCGACAAGGGCCGGTGGGGCTTCCGGTACGCGACCGCGTTCAACCGGCTCACCACCCCGCTGGTCCGCGACACCGAGACCGGGCAGCTGCGTGAAGCCTCCTGGAGCGAGGCACTGTTCACCGCTGCCGAGGGGCTCCGGGCCGCCCGGGAACGGGGCGTCGGCGTGCTCACCGGCGGCCGGCTCACGGTGGAGGACGCGTACGCGTACGCCAAGTTCGCCCGGGTCGCGCTCGGCACCAACGACATCGACTTCCGCGCCCGCCCGATCCGCGCCGCAGGCGGGTCCGCAGGCTCGGACGCCGAGGAGGCCGAGTTCCTGGCCGCCGCCGTCGCGGGCGTCACCGACGTCACCTACACCGACGTGGAGAACGCCCCGTCCGCGGTGATCGTCGGCCTGGAGCCGGAGGAGGAGTGCCCGATCCTGTTCCTGCGCATGCGCAAGGGACACAGCAAGCGGAAGCTCCAGGTCACCGCCGTGGCGCCGTACCTGAGCCGCGGGTTCGAGAAGCTGGGCGCAGCGCTGGTGCCGGCCGTCCCGGGCGACGAGGCCCGGCTGCTGGCCGACGACGCCACCGTGGCCGCCGCCCTGGCCATCCCCGGCTCGCTGCTGATCGTCGGCGAGCGGCTGGCCACCGTGCCCGGTGGACTGTCCGCCGCCGCGGATCTGGCCGCGCGCACCGGTGCCCGGCTGGCCTGGGTGCCGCGCCGGGCCGGCGACCGCGGTGCGGTGGACGCCGGCTGCCTGCCGAACCTGCTGCCCGGCGGCCGTGCGGTCGGCGACGCGGGCGCCCGCGCGGAACTGTCCGCGGCATGGGCCCTGGACGCCGGCACGCTGCCCAGCGCGGCCGGCCGGGACACCGACGCGATCATCGCCGCCGCGGCGGACGGCACGCTGGGCGGGCTGCTGGTGGCCGGCGTCGACCCGGCCGACCTGTCCGACCCGCGGCTGGCCGAGCGGGCGCTGGACGCGGTGCCGTTCCTGGTCAGCCTGGAGGTGCGGGAGAGCGCCGTGAGCCGGCGCGCGGACGTGGTGCTGCCGGTCGCCCCGGCGGACGAGAAGTCCGGCACCTACCTGGACTGGGAGGGCCGGCTGCGCACGTTCGGCACGGTCCTGCCCACCTCGGCGATGACCGACGGGCGGGTCCTGGAGGCGATCGCCGCTCAGATGGACTTCCCGTCCAACCACCCCGCCGCCGGCCAAGAAACGACTAAAGGCATCCCGCTTGGCACCGGCGACGTCGGCCTGATCCGGCGGGAGCTGGCCGCCATGCCGGCCAGCCGGGCGGACCGCCCGGCGCTGCCGTCGGCCCGGCCGGCCGGGCTGCCGAAGCTCGGTGCGAACGAGGCCGTGCTGGCCACCTGGCACCACCTGATCGACCTCGGGTCGCTGCTGGACGGCGACGAGGTGCTGGCCGGCACCGCGCGGCCGCCGCTGGCGCGGATCGGCAAGGACCTGGCCGAGTCGCTCGGCGTCGCCGACGGCGATCCGGTGACCGTGAGCACCGACCGGGGCGGCATCACCCTGCCGGCCGCGATCACCGACCTGCCTCCGCGGGTGGTGTGGCTGCCCACCAACTCGCCAGGCTCCACGGTGCGCCGGAGCCTGGGTGTCACCGCGGGCGCGGTGGTCCGGCTCAGCGCCGGCCGGCCGGGCCCGATCCTGGCCAGTGATCCCCACACGAACGGGGCCCGAGCGTGAACGACACCATTCTTGCCGCGGCGCAGGATCCGACCCTGCAGACGTTCGAGAACGACGTCTGGTGGATCGTCCTGATCAAGCTGCTCGGCGTGTTCGTCGTCCTGCTGCTGCTGACGCTCTTCACGATCAACTATGAGCGCAAGGTCGTGGCCCGGATGGCGGTCCGGCCCGGCCCCAACCAGGTCGGGCCCAAGGGCTGGCTGCAGAGCCTCACGGACGGCCTGAAGCTGCCGTTCAAGGAGGAGATCATCCCCAAGACCGCCGACCGTACGATCTACTTCCTGGCGCCGGTGATCTCGGCGACGGTGGCCTTCACCGCGTTCTCCGTGATCCCGTTCGGGCCGGTGGTCTCGATGTTCGGGCAGCGGACGGCGCTGCAGCTCACCGACGTGCCGGTGTCCGTGCTGGTGCTGCTCGCCTGTTCGTCGATGGCGGTGTACGGCGTGGTGCTGGCCGGCTGGGCGTCCGGGTCGACGTACCCGTTGCTCGGTGGTCTGCGCTCGAGTGCTCAGATGATCTCGTACGAGGTCGCGATGGGCCTGTCCATCGTGGCGGTGTTCATGACCGCCGGCACGATGTCGACCTCGCAGATCGTCAAGGCGCAGGCCGGCAACAGCCAGGCGAGCTTCGACATCTTCGGCTGGAACCCGACCGCACCGAGTTGGTACGCGGTGCTGCTGCTGCCCAGCTTCATCATCTACTGCATCGCCGCGGTGGGTGAGACCAACCGGGCTCCCTTCGATCTGCCCGAGGCGGAGTCCGAGCTGGTCGGCGGCTTCCACACCGAGTACTCGTCGTTCAAGTTCGCGATGTTCTTCCTGGCCGAGTACATCAACATGATCACCGTCTCGGCGTTCGCCACCACGCTGTTCCTCGGCGGCTGGCGGGCACCGTGGCCGATCACCGCGTTCTGGGAGGGCGCCAACTCCGGTTGGTGGCCACTGCTCTGGTGGCTGGCCAAGGTGCTGATGTTCCTGTTCGGGTTCATCTGGCTGCGGGCCACCCTGCCCCGGATGCGCTACGACCAGTTCATGCGCTTCGGCTGGAAGGTCCTCATTCCGGTCAACCTGGTGTGGATCCTGTTCCTGGCCGGCGTCCGGGTGGCCAACGACGAGCTGTCCACCCGCGACCGGTGGCTGGTGATCGGCGCCACCATCATCGTGGTCCTGCTCATCGCCATGCTCTGGCCGTCCGCCCGCAAGCCCCGTCAGCTCTCCATCGAGGAACAGCTGGCCGCCCGGCCACCGGGCAGTTTCCCGGTCCCACCGATGGACCTCCAGGTACCGCCGAGCCCCCACGCCCGGCGTGCGGTCGCCGAACGGGCACCCGCCACGGTCGGCGGCGAGTCCGCAGAGAAGGAGGTGTGACGTGGGGACCTTCACCAGCTCGTTCAAGGGCTTCGGGGTGACCTTCGCGCACATGTTCCGCAAGGTCGTCACGACCGACTACCCGTTCGCCCCGCCGACGCCGGCGCCGCGCTACCACGGGCGGCACATCCTCAACCGGCACCCGGACGGCCTGGAGAAGTGCATCGGCTGCGAGCTGTGCGCGTGGGCCTGCCCGGCGGACGCCATCTACGTCGAGGGCGGCGACAACACCGAGGAGCAGCGCTTCTCGCCGGGTGAGCGGTACGCGAAGATCTACCAGATCAACTACGCACGGTGCATCTTCTGCGGACTGTGCATCGAGGCGTGCCCGACCCGCTCGCTGACCATGAGCAACGAGTACGAACTGGCCCGCGACAGCCGGCAGGACCTGATCTTCACGAAGAAGGAACTGCTGGCCCCGCTGCTGCCCGGCATGGAGCAGCCGCCGCACCCGATGCGCCTGGGCGACACCGACAAGGACTACTACCTCGGGGCGCTGACCAACCCGGGCACCTCGGCCGGCGCCGAGCGGGCGCCGTGGAGCGACGCGGGCACCGAGGACGCGTCCACCGCGGGCGACCCGTCCGCACGGCCGGAGACGGCCGGCACCGCCCGCAGGACGGACGCCAAGGCCGAGGCGGCGGCGTCCGGACTCAGCGGGGAAAGGGGTGACCGCAAGTGACCACCGCGATCCTCGCGGCCGACGCCGCGGGCGCCGTCTCCACCGGTGAGGCGTGGGGATTCTGGATCCTCGGCACGCTGTCCGTGATCGGTGGCCTCGGCATGGTGATCGCCCGCAACGCGGTGCACTCCGCGCTCTGGCTGGTCGTCACCATGCTCTGCCTGGGCTTCATGTACGTGATGAACTCCGCGCCGTTCCTCGGCGCGGTGCAGATCATCGTCTACACCGGCGCGATCATGATGCTGTTCCTGTTCGTGCTGATGCTGGTCGGCCGGGACGCGTCGGACTCGCTGATCGAGACGCTGCGCGGCCAGCGGGTCGCCGCGGTGGCGCTGGGCGTCGCCTTCGCCGCCCTGGTCGGCACCGGGCTGTCCCGGGCGCTGGGCGCCACCGAGACGGTGGGACTGGCCGCGGCCAACGCCAACGGCAACGTGCAGGGACTGGCCAGCCTGCTGTTCACCCGGTACGTGTTCGCGTTCGAGATCACCTCGGCGCTGCTCATCACGGCGGCGGTCGGAGCCATGGTGCTGGCCCACGTCGAGCGCGCCAAGGGCGAGATCGCCGACCAGCTCACCCGGGTGACGCAGCGGTTCCGGCCGGGCAACTACCCGGGTCCCAAGCCCGGACCGGGCGTGTACGCCAACACCATGTCGGTGGCCGCCCCGGCGCGGCTGCCGGACGGCAATGGCTCGCAGCGCAGCATCTCGCCGATCCTGCCGGTGCGGGAGCTGACACCGCGCGAGGCCGCCCCGAAGGGCACCGAGAAGTGACCGCGCAGCGGTTCCGACGTGACAGCAGATTGGATCGGCCAAATGACTCCTGACTACTACCTGGTGCTCGCGGCCATCCTGTTCACCATCGGTGCGACGGGCGTGCTGATCCGCCGGAACGCCATCGTGCTGTTCATGTGCATCGAGCTGATGTTGAACGCGGCCAACCTGGCGCTGGTCACGTTCAGCCGGATCAACGGCTCGCTGGACGGCCAGATCATCTCGTTCTTCGTGATGGTGGTGGCGGCGGCAGAGGTCGTGGTCGGGCTGGCCATCATCATGTCGATCTTCCGGACCCGGCGGTCGGCGAGCGTCGACGACGCCAACCTCCTCAAGTACTAAAAGGGGCACTGGAGTGGAAGCGACAGTGGAGTTCGCCCCGGCGACGGGGCTGCTGAGCGGAATCTGGCTGTTGGTGGCCATTCCGCTGGCCAGCGCGGCGGTCCTGCTGCTGCTCGGGAAGCGGGCCGACAAGTGGGGCCACTGGCTCGGCGTGCTGGCCGTCGCCGTCCCGTTCGTCCTCGGCCTGATGATGTTCATCAACCTGCGCGGGCTGGACGGCAATCGGACCGCTGAGCTGAGCCTCTTCGACTTCATAGCGGTGGGCAACCTGCACGTCGACTTCGGTCTGTTGTTCGACCCGCTGTCCGGCGTCTTCGTCCTGCTGATCACCGGTGTCGGCTCGCTGATCCACCTGTACGCGGTCG
>Ga0307415_100000423_pt1 | contig 18100 bp, 16 predicted proteins | sample DK1Cmetagenome_FD_204524 | JGI IMG/M metagenome (GOLD analysis project Ga0307415, IMG submission 204524) | Maize rhizosphere microbial communities from greenhouse at UC Davis, California, United States - DK15-C-2 | ecosystem: Host-associated > Plants > Roots > Rhizosphere > Soil | place: USA...
CCGACAGGTCGAGGTCGGTGAGGCCGAGCTCCGAGAGCCAGTGGCGGAACGGCTCGATCGGGGTCGACGTGAGGCGCAGGTTGGCGCGGATATCCAGGTCCGGGATGAGGGCCGGCTCCTGGTAGACCGAGATGATCCCGCCGCGTCGGGCCTCAGCGGGTGAGCGCGCGACCCACGGCTTGCCACGGACCGTGATGCTGCCGCCGTCCGGCTGGACGGCCGCCGTCAGGATCTTGACGAGCGTGCTCTTGCCGGCGCCATTGGCGCCCATGAGCGCATGGACCTCGCCTGGACGCACGGCCAGGGACGCGTCCCGCAGCGCCACCACGGCGCCATACGTCTTCGTGATCCCGGTCGCTTCGAGCAGCAGGTCGGTCGCGACGGTCATCGGTCCTCAGTATGCGGCGAGGGGACGCCGGCGGTGCCGACATCCCCTCGCGATCTTCGACTGGTGGACGCGGTCGGTTACGCCTCGCCCGGGCCCTTGCAGGCGACGGCCTGCTCCGGCGTGTACGAGGTGTAGCCCTCGATCTGCAGGCCAAGCGGCCAGAGCGGATCGAGCCCGTCGACCTGCCACGACTCGAGCATCTGCTTGCCCGCGTCGGACGTGTTGTCGGCGAGGACCGGCTTGAGCAGCACGGTGTTCGGCTTCGGCGCCGTCGAGTCGGTCTCGACGGTCTCGCCCTTGAGCAGCTTGACGGCCAGGTTGACGCCAGCACCGCCGACGGCGGCGGTGTTGGTCACAGCGGCCCCTTCGAGGCCCTGCTCCGTGAGGAGCTGGTTGACGAAGGCACCGAGGTCGGCGCCGACGATCGGCTTGAAGGGCTTGGTGTTCGCCTTGGCCGCGTCAACGACCTGGGAGTCCATGCCGGACGTCCAGACGCCGGCGATGCCGTCCCACTGGCCGCTCGCCATGAACTCGTTGGCCAGGTTCGTCGCCGTGGCCGGATCCCAGCCCGTCGCGACACCGTCGCCCGATGGCAGGACCTCGATGCCCGGATAGTCCTTCAGGACCTCGGTGAAGCCCGTGTGCCGGTCGGTATCGGCCGGGTGGCCCGCGATCCCACGGGTGTACCAGACCTTGCCTTGGCCGCCGATCTTGTCGAACAGCCACTTGGCGCCGAGCTTGGCGTACTCGATCTGGTTGTTGTAGAGGTTGTAGGTGTCGGGGTGATTGACGAACGCGTCGACCGAGATCGTCTTGATGCCGGCGGCCTTGGCCTCATCGAGGGCCGGGCTGAGGGCATCGGGGTCGTTCGGGTTGAACACGATCGCATCGACGTCCGCCGCGATCAGGTCGCGGATGTCCTGGAGCTGACCGGCCGCATCGGTGTTGCGGTGGATGGTCACCAGCTCGGAGACCGCACCGGACGCCAGCGCCTCGGCCTTGGCGGTGCACACCTGCTCCTCGCGGAAGCCGTTGCCGACGCCGCCGCCGTTGGAGTAGCCGATCTTGTACTGCGTCGCCGCCGACGCCGACGCGCTCTCGCTTGGAGCGGCCGCCGACTCGGACGGCGCCGCGCTCGGTGCGGTGGTGGCTGCGCCGCCTCCGCTCGTGCACGCCGCCGCGAGCGCAGCGATCGCCGCCCACGCGAACAGCTTCTTGCGGATGGATCCTTGGACCATTCGTTGTCCTCCTCCTGCCAGCGACGCGCCGATCTGGTCGCGTCGTCGAACCTGTGGATCTACTGTCGAGTTGCTCCTCCTGCGATCTATCGGCGCCACCTCCTCCGCTCGATCACCCGGGCCATCTCACCCCTCCCCGGCGAGGGCCCGAGCGATGCGTCGCGCGTGCTCCTGATATGCGGCATCGAACAACGACCGCGAGCGCTCGGCGCCGACGACCGAGGCCCTGGTGATGGTCGGCGGCAAGGCCCCACGCTCCGCGAGGAGCTGGGCGGTCCGCACCTTGATGCTATTGGCGATCGCGACCGCTGCGAGCGTCGAGCCCGGTCCCACGGGGGTGTCGATGCCGTCGATGGCGACGAGCGCGTCCGCATGTGGCGTGCACAGGTCGATCACGAGGTCGCCCTCGTACGCCAGGCGGTCGCCGGCGGCGGTGTCCGAGTCCCCCGTCGTCGACTGCGCGAGCGAGGTTACAGCGATGACCCGCAGCCCGCGAGCGCGCGCGCCGCGCGCCATCTCGATCGGGACGGCGGTTTCGCCGCCGGCCGAGAACACGATCATCACGTCCTGGGGCCCGAACCGGAAGTTCGAGAGGATCACCTCGGCGAGGCCCGGCGTGCGCTCGATGGCCATCGCCTGGCGCTGGCCGTTGGCCCCGACGACCTGGGTGTGGAACGTCATCGACAGCTCGACGATCGGGTTGAACCCGGGGTACGAGCCGTAGCGCGGGAACATTTCCTCGACCGGGATGCGCGAGTGGCCGGTCCCGAACAGGTGGACGAGCCCGCCCGAGCCGATCGCGTCGGCGCACCAGCGGCTGGCCGTCTCCATCGCCTCGGCCTGGGTGTCGGCGAGCCGGTCGAGGACGCCGCGAGCCTCCTGCAGCCAGGCAAGCACCGGCGCGGCCGTCGCGGCGCCCATCAGTAGCTCCCCGCCTCGCCGGCGCCCTGGGCGCCCGCGGTGGCCGGTGTCCGGCCGGCCTTGCGCGCCCGGAACTCGTCGACGATGGTCGCGGTCGCGGTCGCGCCGATCCGAGTCGTGCCGAGCGCCATCACCTCGAGCAGCGCGTCGAGGGTGCGGACGCCGCCGGCGGCCTTGACCTGGATGTGCGGCGAGGTGTTGGCCCGCATCAGTCGCAGGTCATCGTGGGTGGCGCCACCGGGCGCGAAGCCGGTCGACGTCTTGACGAAGTCGGCGCCCGCCGCCTCCGACAGGTGACACGCCCGGATCTTTTCGTCATCGGTGAGGTAGGCGTTCTCGAAGATGACCTTCACGATCGCGCCGGCCTCGTGGGCGACCTCGACGACCGCCGCGATATCGGCCTGGACGTCGGTATCACGGCCCGACCTCAGGGCGCCGATCTGGATGACCATGTCGAGCTCGGTCACACCCTCGGCGAGCGCCTGCCGTGCCTCGAAGACCTTCGTCGCCGTCGGCTGGCCACCATGGGGGAAGCCGATGACCGTGCCGACGGCGACGTCGGTGCCGTCCAGGAGCGAGACGGCGCGAGGAACGTCGACGGGGCGCACGCACACGGATGCGACGTCGTAGTCCGCGGCCAACCGGCAGCCGTCCTCGATGAACGCGTCATCGAGCTCGGGCCGCAGCAGCGAATGGTCGATCGTCTTGGCGATGTCGCGCTCGGTGAGGGAATCGAAGTCGATCTTCGTCATAGAGGCTCAGTGGCAATACGGGCGGAGGACGTCGCGGGCGATGAGGAAGCCCTGTTTGACCTTCTCGTCGGTTCCCTCGAACCGGCGATCCTCGTGCTCGATGATGCAATCGCCCTGATAGCCCTGGCGGTAGAGCTCGCCGTGGACGATGCCCCAGTCGACCTCGCCGAGCCCCGGGATGCGCGGGATCTGCCAGCCGATGCCCATCGAGAAGATGCCGCGCTCGTAGAGCCCGTCGCGGTCGATCATCAGATCCTTCGCCTGGTAGTGGAGGACGTTCGCGCCGAACTCCTTCAGGAACCGCTGGATATCGATCATCTGAAGGATCAGGTGCGACGGATCGAAGTTCAGGCCGATCGTGTCGCCCCATTGCTCGAGGATCCGGCGCCACTGGCGTGGCGTGGTGGCGATGTTGTGGCCGCCCGGCCACTCGTCATAGCTGAACAGCATCGGGCAGTTCTCGAGCGTGATCTTGACGCCCTGGTCGTCGGCGAACTTGACGATGTCCGGCCAGACCCGGAGCGCCTCCTCCCAGTTGTCGTCGAGGTTCTTGGCACCGTCACCGCCCATGAACGTGTTGACCAGCGGGATGCCCATCCTCCGCGCGGCGACCATCACGGCCTTCAGGTGGTCGATGACCTCGGCGCGATGCGCTGGGTCCGGGTGGAGCGGGTTCGGGTAGTAGCCGAGCCCGGAGATGGCCAGCCTCTTCGATGAGATCTCGTCGACGATGTCCTTGGCTTGGTCATCGGACAGGTTCTTGACGTCGATGTGGCTCGTGCCGGCGTACCGTCGAGTCGGCCCGGTCGCCTGCGGCCAACAGGCGATCTCCAGGACCTCGAAGTCGGCGCTCGCAGCCCAGTCGGCGACATCCATGAGCGGTGTCTCGGGGAACGGGGCGGTGAGCAAACCGAGCTTCATGCGTGGGTCTCCTGGGGAGTCGGTGACGGGCCGCGGGCGGCTGCGGACGATCGGTCGACGTCGACCCAGCGACCCTCCCGAGCGCTGCGGGCGATCGCATCGCCGACGAGCATCTCGTCGTGCCCGTCGGCGAAGGTCGGGTAGCCGGGCGAGGAGGAGGGCCGCCCGGCCAGCACGTCGTCGTAGATCGCCCGGAAGTGGGCGCAGTGGGTGTCGAAGAAGCCCTCGACATGGCCGCCCGGCAGCGCGGCGGCGGCCTGGCCGGCGGCGTTCATCAGGGCCGGGTTCCGGATCAGGACCTCGTTCGGCCGCTCGCGATGGCCGATCCACGCCTGATCGGGCTGCTCGCTGTCCCACGCCCAGGCGCCGTCCGAGCCGTCGATCTCGTACACGAGCGAGTTCTTTCGGCCCGGGCTGATCTGGGAGATGCTCACAGCGCCGCGGGCGCCACCGTCGAACCGGAGCAGGATCGTCGCTGTGTCCTCGGTCGAGATAGCGCGGTCGACCGCCTCGACTGAGCGGTCGGTCGAGAAGGTCTCGACGGGCCCGGTGGGCTCCCGACGGGTGCCGATGAAGGTCGTCAGGTCGGCCATCACCGACGCCACGTGCTGGCCGATGACGAAGGTCATCAGGTCGAGCCAGTGCGAGCCGATGTCGCCGACGGCCCGGAGTGCGCCGCCGCGGTCCGGCTGGAGACGCCAGTTCCAGTCGCTCTCGAGCAGCAGCCAGTCCTGGAAGTAGCGGCCGGTCACGAGCCGCACCTCACCGAGACCGCCGTCCGCGATGAGCGACCGGACGTGCTGGTTGAGCGGGTAGTAGCGGATGTTGAAGTTCGTCGCGTTGATCAGGCCGGTCTCTGCGGCGAGGGCGACGAGCCTGGCGGATTCGTCGGCGGTCATCGCCAGGGGCTTCTCGCACACGACGTGCTTGCCGGCTCGGAGCGCGGCCTCGGCCTGGCTGAGGTGCAGGTCGTTGGGCGAGGTGACGTGCACGACGCGGACGCGATCGTCGGAAAGGAGGTCGTCGAGGGATCCGTAGCCCTTCGGGACGCCGAGCGCGTCGGCCCGTGCCGCTCCACGTTCCGGGGTGCTGCCGAGCACGCCGAGCACGTTCACGCCGATGCGTCGCAGCGCTTCGATATGGACCGTGCCGATGAATCCCGTCCCGATGACGGCGGCGCCGATCGATGCGCGGTTGGCCAAGGGCGTCGGGCCTCCTCCAGCCTGGCGCGGAACTTGGGACGGTCTAGACAGTCTAGATGGCCGGCCGCGAGAACGCGGCGTGGCAGCAACCGTTTACCGGCTGACTGTGCCGGTCGCACTTTCGCTTGTCAAGTGCAAAAGTCGCCGGTGAGGTCATATGATCGTTCGGTGGATCGATCACCGGCCCCGATAGCCACGACGCCGCTGCCTGACGAGGTCCTCGACGATCTCGTGACCGTCCTCGACGAGATCCGCCTGGGCCGGTCGCGCTCGCGATCGGAACTGGTCCGGCGGACCGGCCTCGGACGGGCGATCGTCGGCCGGCGAGTGGGCGAGCTGATCGACCGTGGGCTGGTCACGGAGGGTGCTGCCGGGCCGAGTACGGGCGGCCGCCCGCCCAGGCAACTCGCGTTCCGGGCGACCGCTGGGCACCTGCTTGTCGCCGATCTCGGCGCCACCAGCATCGACGTCGCGCTGACCACGCTCGACGGTCGGATCCTGGGTCATCACGACGAGCCCGCACGCATCGAGGACGGTCCGGATGCGTGCCTCGACCGGGTCGATGCGCTGTTCGACCTGCTGCTCGCTGCGGCCAAGGACGTGCCCGGCCGCCTCTGGGGCGTCGGCATCGGCGTCCCGGGGCCCGTCGAGTTCGGCTCCGGCCGGCCGATCTCCCCGCCGATCATGCCGGGCTGGGACGGGTACCCGATCCGCGAGCGGTTCGCGGCCCGCTACGGGGCGCCGGTCTGGGTCGACAACGACGTGAACCTCCTCGCGCTGGGGGAGTGGCGGTCGGGCGTCGCCGCGGGGCACGACAACGTAGTCGTCATCAAGGTCGGATCGGGCATCGGGGCCGGGATCATCTCGGACGGCCGGCTCCATCGAGGGGCCCAGGGCAGCGCCGGCGACGTCGGCCACATCCAGGTGTCGGACGACCCGTCGGTCGTGTGCCGCTGCGGGAACATCGGCTGCCTCGAGGCGTACGCCGGCGGCGCGGCGCTGGGTCGGGCGGGCGAAGCGGCAGGGGCGGACGGATCCAGTGGGCGGCTGGCTCTCGCGCTTGACCAGTCTGGGACCGTGACCGCCGAGGACGTGGCGCGGGCGGCCTCGTTCGGCGATCCCGTCGCGGTGGCGATGCTCCAGTCTGCCGGTGCGCGGGTCGGGTCGATGCTGGCAAGCGTCGTCAACTTCTTCAACCCATCGCTGATCGTGATCGGGGGCGGCGTCGCGAACAGCCCGGACCTGTTCATCGCCGCCATCCGCGACACGGTCTACCGCCGCTCCCTGCCGCTCGCGACGCGTGACCTGCGCATCGCCCACTCATCGCTGGGTGGCCTGGCGGGGGTCATCGGCGCGTCAGCGATGGTCGTCGACCAGCTGTTCGCCCGCGAGTCGATCGGCCGCTGGCTTGAGGCGGGATATCCGGCTGCGATCACGGATCTGACCCTCGCGCGGGCCGGTTAGAGGCAGGTCAGCGCGCCACACCCCTGAGCCAGTCGACATCCGGCTCCCAGCTGTCGACCACCGCGCCGTGGCCGGCTGCCCGTGCCGCCAGGTCGATCTTCAGGAAGGCACGCCGCTGCGCGGCCGGACTCGCCTCGACCGCGATCCGCTCGGCGTCCTCGAGCAGCCCGTCGATCCGTAACGGACGCTTCCCCAGCTCCACGACCAGCCACTTGTTGAACGGCCGTACGCGTCCCTCGAGCGCGAACGCGGTCGTCAACAGCGGCCCGATCGACTCCCCCGCATCGAGCCGACCCTCGAGCAGCCGCCCGGCTTCGATGTTGCGCAGCGACCGATACAGGCTGTTGATGTAGTCGTCGAGCGCCGCCTGCACGATCCGCCGCGCCTCGTCAACATCGAGCGACGCCTTCTGAGCGACGAGCCTGGCGACGCCAGCGCCACCGCCCTCGCGGTCGAGATCCACCCGCGTACGCAGGAACGTGGGGCGGTCCCATCCGTCGGGCGAGCCTTCGAGCGCATACGAGCGGAACTCGTCGAGCGTCATCGTGCGCACGTCGACCGGAGAGCCGCGCGCCGTCGTCCAGGACGGATCGGCCGTCCGGGTGATCACGAATGCGTCGACGTCGGACGACGCGGTCAACAGCTCCCCGGTCGCCCGCCCACCGACCACGAGCACGCTGACCACGTTCTGATCGCCGCGGGCGCGCTCCAGGATCGCCTCATACATGGCGGCCGGATCGGTGGGCATGAGCTCGCGATCAGCCGCTCACGACCCGGTCGATGAAGTCGCCCGACTCCGGATCCTTGACGATCAGCCGATGCCGGCCATCCGGCAGGATCTCGCGCTTGATGACCGTCTGGCCTTCGAAGGTCTCGGGGGACGACGCGATCCGCGGGGTCGCCCCGCCTCGCCAGTCGACGTCGACCGGCTCCCACCGGCCACTCGTTCCGGACCGGTAGCACGCGTCCATCACCGCGTTCACGACATACCCGTCGTAGAACGTCTCGCGCGGCTGGTCGCCCGACTCCATGGCCCGGAACATGTCGCTGAACATGTCGACATAGCCGAGCTCCGACGCCTCGTCGCCGACCGGGAACAGCCAGCCCGCCTCTGTCTCGGCCTTCTCGGCGACGTAGCCGGTCCCGCCACCCGCGGTGAACATCTCGAACCCGGTCCGCAGGAAGTGGTTGAGCCAGATCGTCCCATGCGTGCCGGCCACCTCGTCGCGCAGGTCCATCCCGCCCCGGAAGGTCCATGACACCTCGAACTGGCCGATCGCGCCCGATTCGAAGCGGATCAACGCGATCGCGTTGTCCTCGTCGCTGATCGGGTGGACGAGCGTGTCCGTGTGGCACATCACCTCGACCGGCCGGTTCCCCTTGCCGACGAAGTTGCGGATGATCTCGATGCAGTGGCAGCCGAGGTCGATGATCGCGCCGCCACCGGTCAGCCGACCGTCCCAGAACCACGCCGAGTGGGGCCCAGGATGCGTCTCGCGCGAGCGGACCCAGGTCACCGCGCCGACCGCGCCGCCCTCGACGGCCGTGATGGCCTTGAGGGTCTTGGGCGTGTAGACGAGGTCTTCGAGGTAGCCGGCGAAGAGGCCCGCCGATTCGACCGCCTCGAGCATCCGCTTCGCCTCGTCCGCGGTACGGCCGAGTGGCTTCGTGCAGAGGACGGCCTTGCCGGCCTTCGCCGCCAGCCCGACCGCCTCCTCGTGCATGAAGTTCGGCACGCCGATGACGACCACGTCGGTGTCCGGGTGCTCGATCGCCGCCTGCAGGTCGGTCGTCGCCGTCGGGATGTCCCAGCGATCGCGGAAGGCCTGTCCGCGCGCCTCGCTGCGCGAATAGACGACCTCGACGCGGTCGCGGCTGCGCTGCCCGTGCAACGTCGCGGTGTAGAAGTCGCCGATGAGCCCGGTCCCGAGCATCGAGATGCGATGGCTCTCCACGAGGTCCTCCTTCTAAGTGCGGCGACCGGCGACAAGGTCGCGCCCGGCGACGAGGGCACGCAGCTTGGCGAGCGTCGCCCAGCGAGCGGTCTGGCTGAAGCCGCAATCGGGCACGAGCGTCAGCCGCTCCGCGGGAACGCCCGCGGCGAGGACTGCATCGGTCCGCTCGGCCACCTCCTCCGGTGATTCGAGGTGGTAGTTCTTCACATCGACGACGCCCGCGGCGACATCCCGCCCCGCGGCGGCGATCTCGCCGAGCAGGTCGACCTCGGCCATCTCGCGGTTCGCGAACTCGAGCACCAGCTCATCGACACGGAACCCGAGCATCGCGTCGAGCACCGGTCGATACGTCCGCCGCGCCAGCGGTCGGCCGAGGTAGTTCCCGAAGCAGAGATGCGCCCCGAGTCGGACCTGCCCCACGATCGGCTCGACCGCGGCGTTGAACAACGCCGCGAAGTCGGACGGGGCGTCGGGGTGGATCGCCGGCGACGGGTCGTCGATCTGGATATGTGATGCGCCCTCGGCCACGAGCGACTCCAACTCGGAGCGAAGGATCGGCACGAAGGCCTCGGCGGCGGCGTCGCGGGTCGAGTACACCTCGCCGGGCCCGGTCCGAAGCCGACCCGACAGCGTGTACGGCCCGGGCAGCGTCACCTTCAGCGGCCGTCGCGCGCGCGTACGCGCATACCGGAGCTCCTCGACCACCCCGAGCCCGTCCGGTGCGGTGATCGACTCGAGGACCTCGAATCGGTGTTGCTGGTCATGGCCTCCGGCGCCGAGCTGTCGGTCCGCGGGGAGTGCCCGAAGCCCCGACAGGTGCCGGTAGAACTCCGCCGTGAAGAAGCCGGCCCGGCGCATCTCTCCGTCCGTCACCAGGTCGATACCGGCGTCCTCCTGGTCCCGCAGCGCGAGGTCGACGCCGTCGTCGAGCATCTCCGCGAGGTCCGCCGGGCCGAACTCGCCGCGCTCGGCGGCGTCGATGCCCGAGACGAACCACGACGGCCGGGCGTGCGACCCGACCACGCTGGTGCGGAGTGCGTCGGTCATGCGCTGATCCCTCGGTCGATCGATGCGAAGGCGAAGACGCGGGCCGGGTTGTCGACCAGGAGCCGCCGGCGGACGTCGGCCCCGAGGCCGCGATCCTCCATCGCCGTGGCGAAGCCGTCGAGCAGCCACGTGAGCCCCGGCGCTCCACCGTACACCGTGTAATACCCCTGCCGCGCGGCGTCCATCCCGAGCACGACGTGATCGAGCAGGTCGTCCTCGGCCATCCAGCCGAGCAGCCGGAGCGTGCCGTTGTCCGCGTCGCCCCAGCGGAACGAGCCGTCGTACTCGAGCGCGACGCCGGTCGCGGCGAGCTCCCGGTGGTAGCCGCGATCGACGACCTTGTCGACATGGCTCAGCGCGACGTGCTCCGGGGTGACGCCGCCGTCCAGGAGGGAGCGGACCTGCTCCAGGCCGCCTGTCCCGCGTTCGCAGTGGGTGAGGATCGAGGCGCCCGTCCGGCGGTGAGCGGCGGCCGCGGCCCCGAACACCAGGTGGTCGCGATCCGACAGGCTGCCTTCCGAGCCTCCGAGTTTGATGACGCCGGCTCGGTGCTGTGTCCGCTCGACGAACGGTCCGGAGTAGTCGTACGCATCGATGCCGTCCTCGATGTCGGCGACGAACAGATCCGCCAGCTGCTCGACGTTCAGCCGGTGCGACCAATGGCTCGGACCGTAGAACCGGTCGTGGTGGAGGCCGGTCGGCGCGACGATGTGGAGGCCCGTGCGGCGTGACAGCTCGGCGAGCTTCAGCGCACTCCGGCCGCAGTCGCACGGCATCGCATCCACGACGGCGCCGAGACCGAGCTCCATCGCCGCCGCGACCTCGGTCGCCATCGCGTCGACGTTCGACAGGTCGAAGTCGGGTTCCAGCTCGACGGGTCGTCCGCCGTCGATCACGAGATGCTCGTGGGCGTACGTGACCCCCAGCGCGCTCGGCTCGATGTCGCCGAGGACCGTCCGGACGAACGCGGTCACGCGGTCGGTTCGGCCGTGGTCGACACGATCGACCACCCGCCGTCGACCGCCAGCGACTGGCCGGTGACGGCGCGGGACTCGTCGGACAGGAAGAAGATCGCCGCCTTGGCGACCTCATCGGGGTCGAGCATGGGGCCGGCGAGCGGCTGCTTCCGCGCCGCGTACTCGAGGATGTGCGGATCGGACGCCGCACGCGACGCCATCGGCGTGTCGGTCAGCGACGGCACGAGCAGGTTCACGCGGATCCGGTCGCCGATGTAGGTCGCGGCCATCGAGGTCATCAGCGCGGTCAGCGCTCCCTTGGCCGCGGCGTAGGCGTGCGTGCCGAACAGCTCCGGGACCGGCGCGCTGGTCGTGACGCTGCCCAGGATGAGGATCGAGCCGCGGATGCCCGAGCCGTCGGGCTCCTGCGCCCGCATCGCACGAACGACTCTGGAGCAGACGAGGACCTGGGTCCGCAGGTTGAGCGCCACCGTGGCTTCCCAGGCGTCCGCGGTCAGCGTGTCGATCGGGCCATCGCCGAACCGTCGTCCGCTGCCACCCGCGGCGGTGAACAGCGCGTCGATCCGACCGAATCGTTCGACCGCGACACCGACCGCGCGATCCACGGCGGCCTCGTCGGTGAGCTCGGCCGTTGCCCAGCCCGCGTCGGGCAGCCGCTCCCCGAGGGCGCGTGCGTGCTCCTCGGTCCGGGACACGACGAACACCGATGCCCCCTCGGCTGCGGCCCGTTCGGCGGTCGCGGCGCCGATCCCGGTCGTGCCGGTGATCAGCACCACGCGGCCCGCGAGGCGTCCCGTCATGTCCCCCTCACGGCGCCGTTGCCGCGATGATGGCCTGGCGATCGTCCCGTGTCCCATTCACGAGCGCGCCGCCCACGCCGACCGCGACACAGCCCGCCGCGAGGAAGGACCGCGCGTTCGACGCATCGACCCCGCCGGTCGCGATCAGCTCGATGTCGGGCAGTGGCCCGCGCAGCTCGCGGACGTGGCTCGGACCGAGGCTCGAGGCCGGGAACACCTTCACGAACGTCGCCCCCGCCCGCCACGCGAGAGCGATCTCGGTCGGCGAGTAGGCGCCCGGTACGACCGGGATGCCGATCTCGACGGCGCGCTCGACGATCGTCACGTCCAGGGTCGGCCCGACGACGTACGCCGCCCCACAGCGGGCCGCGTCCTCCAGGTGGTCGATGGTCAGGATCGTCCCCGCACCGACCAGCGCATCGGCCGCACCCGACGCGTCCAGCCGCTCGCGGACAGCGACGAGGTCACCGCCCGCGTCGGGCGCGCCGAACGTGATCTCGAAGATGCGCACCCCGTCCTCGGCAAGTGACGAGACAAGGTCGATGAGTCGGTCCCGCGGCTCGATCCGGCGGAGGACCGCGATCAGGCGGCGCGATCGGATGCGGTCGGCGACGGGCGCGTGGCGAAGCGCCGCGACGGCGTCGGGATCGGGCACCCGCGCATCGTAGCCCGCACCGTCAGGCCGAGGTCACGCCTCGTCCTCGTAGTCCCACGCTCGGATCGTGCCGGGCTCGACCCGGATCACGGCTCCGGGCGCATACTCGGCGACCATCCGGTCGGCCGCCTCCTGCCCGCTATAGCGCAGCGCCGTCCTGCGGAGCGCACCGTAGAAGTCGTCGGGATCGGTCGAGACCGTGGCCTCGCCGCGGAGCTCGAAGCCTTTGTAGGGCCAGGTCGAGTTCGCGACGACGACCGTCACGCGCGGGTCGCGCTGTACATGACCGACCTTGCCGCCTTCGGGCTTCGGCACCCAGACGTTGATGCCGCCGTCGTGCCACTCGAACCAGACCGGCGAGAGCATGATCGAGTCATCCGCCCGACGCGTGGCGAGGATGGCGATGAGTGGCTGGTCGAGCAGATCGCCGAGGTCGTCGACCCCGAGGCCCGTGCGCATGGGTATCCCTCCGTTGTGTGCTGGCGGACACATCGTCCCCCGCGCAAGCGCCCCTCGGCGAGTACCGGTCCGGGAGTACGACCGGGGGCCGGTCCACAGGGTACGACCGGGTGGCTGAGACCTCGTTGACGAGCGATCGTCCTCGGGTCTATGCTCCGCTCATCCCGACCGGTACCGCGCTGCGGCAGCGATTCCGCGCGCACACCCGCTCGGCCCCCAGCGAACCGGACCCAGGCCCTTTCGGCCCGCTGAGTCCGTCCCGCCACGCACCCAGGTGACCCCGAACAGATGCCCAGCCCAGGCCCCGACCAGCGTTCCCGCAACCGCCGTCCGCGGCGGCGCGGCCAATCATCCTTCCGCGCTCCCGTCACGGAATACGAAGAGCAGCAGGAGCTCGAGGCCGCGCGCGAGCGCAACGACCTCGACGTCAGCGACCTGCGCGAGATGAGTGTCAACGAGCTCCGCCAGGTCGGCCGCGACCTCGAGCTCGACGCCGCCGTCGACCGCAAGGACGACCTCGTCGAGAGCATCCTCCAGAAGCAGACCGAGCGCGCCGGCCACGCCTATGCGACCGGCATCCTCGACATCGTCGACGAAGGGTTCGGCTTCATGCGCCGTCATGGCCTGTTGCCCAGCCCGGACGACGTGTATGTGAGCTCCAGCCAGGTCCGCCGATTCGGTCTGCGCATCGGCGACCGGATCTCGGGCGCCGTCCGTGCCCCGCGCGAGGCCGAGAAGTACTGGGGCATGCTCCGGGTCGATGCCGTCAACGGCGTCGACACCGAGACCGCCCGCCGTCGGCCGATCTTCAACGACCTGACACCGGTCCATCCGGACGAGCTCATCAACCTCGAGACCGATCCCAAGAACCTCAGCCAGCGGCTGATCAACCTCGTCAATCCGCTCGGCAAGGGCCAGCGCGCGCTCATCGTCAGCCCGCCGAAGGCCGGCAAGACGATGCTCCTCAAGCAGATCGCCAACGGCGTGAGCGCCAACTACCCGGAGATCCTCCTGATGGTGGCGCTCATCGGCGAGCGCCCCGAGGAAGTCACCGACATGCGCCGCAGCGTCAAGGGCGAGGTCATCAGCTCCACCTTCGACGAGCCGACCGAGAACCACACGCACGTCGCTGAGATGGCGCTCGAGATCGCCAAGCGGCAGGTCGAGACCGGCCGGGACGTGGTGATCCTGCTCGACTCGATCACGCGCCTCGCACGCGCGTACAACCTGGCGCTGCCGCCGAGCGGCCGCACATTGTCGGGCGGTCTCGATCCGATCGCGCTCTACCCGCCGAAGCGCTTCTTCGGCGCAGCGCGCAACATCGAGGAGGGCGGCTCGCTCACGATCATCGGGACCTGCCTCGTGGACACCGGCTCGCGGATGGACGACGTGATCTACGAGGAGTTCAAGGGCACCGGCAACTCGGAGCTCATCCTCGATCGGAAGCTGGCCGAAAAGCGGATCTTCCCGTCGATCGACGTACAGCGGTCCGGCACCCGCCGCGAGGAGCTGCTCCTCGAGGAGGGCACGCTCAAGATGGTCTGGACGATGCGCCGCATGCTGTCGGCCGTCGGGACCAACGAGGGCATCGAGATCCTTCTGAATCGCCTGTCGAAGACCCAATCGAACGCCGAATTCCTGGCCTCGCTGACCAAGAATCTCGATGCCTGAACGTGCCCGTGGGTGATGCGTTCACGCCACGGAAACGCAATGTTGCTGTCACCGATGTTTGCCACGCCTGTTCTGAGCGTGGTACGTTTCGCCGCGATGTCGTAAGTCCGGCGTGATGTCGGACGCGGCCGCGAAGAGAGACCCCCAGCTCGATACCGCGACCCCGGACGGGCCTTAGATCCCCCGAACACCCCCTCGCGCCCCCGCGCACCCGGGCTCGTCCTCACGTCAGGAGACCGTATTGCTGAATGCGTCGGTCGGCGTCCAGCGCGTCCTTGGCCGCGTGCGCCGAACCTCGATCGACTCGATGACGACGTTCTCGCTTCCGACCCGACCCCGGGTGTCAAAGCGTGTCTCTCGACCGGTATCGAGCTACCTCCCGACGTCGCGGCACATCTATCCGCTGCCGCGGGCTCGCCGCAACCGGGTCTCCCTCCTCCCGGCACTCACGCTGCATCGCCCGTCGCTGGCGATGCGCCGACCGACCGTGCGCCTCAGCGGACCCGCGCTGCGAGACGCCGTCCTGCGCTTCCCGACCCTCACGCGGCGGGTCGCCGTCGGTCTCGGCCATGAGCGGATCGTCGCGATCGCGGCCGCCGGCATCCTGCTGTCGGCCTCGTTCATGAGCATGGCCCCGGGCGGGCCACGGGGCGACACCGGCGGTCCGACCGGCGATGGCCCGGCGCCGCGTCTGGCGATCGCCGGCTCGACCGATGGCGAGGACACCGGCTCGATCGTCGAGGATTACGTCGGCCAGTCCGATGGACGAGGCGAAGCCACGATCGACGGCACGCTCGCGCATCCCGACCTCGAGCCCGCGGTGGTCGACCGCTACGTCGGCACCGATGTCGATGCGGTGAACCGCGCAGGGATCAAGCTGGCGCTCGCGGGTGCCGCGAGCGTGGTCGACGGCCCGTTCCTCGACGACGGAACCCTGCTCAAGCCCGTCGCTGTCAACACGACGGTCCCGGATGGCAGGGATCTGCTCCAGACGTACAAGGTCAAGTCGGGCGACACCCTCGCGACGATCGCCGACCACTACGACGTCTCGATGATGACGCTGTGGTGGGCGAACAAGCTCGAATCGAAGGACCGCCTCCACATCGGCCAGACGCTGCGGATCCCGCCGGTCAACGGGCTGGTCGTCGAGGTCACCCCGGCCGACACGCTCACCGGCCTCGCCTCGAAGTACGAGGTCCCCGAGCAGGACATCCTGAGCACGAACGGCCTGGACGATCGCAATCTCGTCGTCGGGCAGGTCCTCATGCTGCCGGGCGCACGCGGCGCCCAGATCAAGGAGCCGAAGGCCAAGCAGCGCCCGACGAAGAGCCTCGTCTCGACGCCGAGCCGGCCGCGCTCCAATGGCTCGTCACGACCGGTTCGTCCGCCGTCGCGCTACAACGGCGGATCGATGGCCTGGCCGACCAGCAGTCATCACATCAGCCAGTACTTCCACTACGGCCACTATGGTCTCGACATCGACGGCTCGACCGGTGATCCGATCTACGCGGCCGCGTCAGGCACGGTGATCTTCTCCGGCTGGAAGAACAACGGCGGTGGCTACCAGGTCTGGATCGCTCACGGCTCCGGGTTGTACACGACGTACAACCACATGTCGGGCGTGTCCGTGGGGCGCGGCCAGAGTGTCGGCCGCGGCCAGCGCGTCGGCCGGATGGGCGCCACGGGATTCGCGACCGGCTCGCACCTGCACTTCGAGGTGTGGAAGGGCCGCATCTGGGACGGCGGCACGCGGGTCAATCCGCTGGCATACCTCTAGGTCCCAGACTTCCGCCGGCCTCGGCCTCGGCCTGGCCCGTTCCCCGGGGAAGGATGCCCGTGACCCCATGGGAGAATGGCCGCGATGTTCCTCGACCGCGTGAAGATCTGGGTCCGCGCCGGCGATGGCGGCGCCGGGGCCGCGACCTTCCGCAAGGAGGCCCACGTTCCCCGCGGCGGCCCGGACGGCGGTGACGGCGGTCGCGGCGGCTCCGTATACCTCCGCGTCGATGCGGGGCAGACCACCCTGCGTGATTTCCAGTACAAGCACCACTTCAAGGCCACGCCCGGTGGCCCGGGCGCCAGGGCGCGGCGCCATGGCAAGGCCGGCGACGATCTGATCCTCGACGTCCCACCGGGCACGGCCGTCGTCGATGACGAGTCGGGAGGGCTCCTCGCGGACCTCGTGGCGACGGGCCAGCAGGCCATGGTCGCGCGCGGTGGCCGAGGTGGCCTCGGCAACACCCATTTCAAGACCTCGACGCATCAAGCGCCGAAACATGCCCAGAAGGGGGAGCCCGGTGAAGAGCATTGGCTCCGGCTCGAGCTGCGACTCATCGCCGACATCGGGCTCGTGGGCCTGCCGAACGCCGGGAAGTCGACGCTGCTTGCCGCTGTGACGGCGGCCCAGCCGAAGATCGCCGACTACCCGTTCACGACGCTCGAGCCAAATCTGGGGGTGATGGAGCTCGGCGAGGACGACGAGCGGCGGCCGACCATCGCCGACGTCCCCGGGCTGATCGAGGGAGCATCGAGCGGCGCGGGCCTCGGGCACGCGTTCCTGCGCCACGTCGAGCGGACGCGGGTGATCGTCCACGTCGTCGACGGATCCTCGATGGATCCTGCGTGGGACCACGAGGTGATCCGCGAGGAGTTGCTCGCCCACGACCCGGCCCTGCTCGACAAACCGATACTCGTCGCGTTCAACAAGATCGACCTCCCGGCGGCCCACGATGCGTGGCCCGCCTTCGCCGCGGCCCGACGTGCCGAGGGTCGCGAGACCATCGCGATCGCCGCCGCCACCGGGGAGGGGCTGGACACGTTCCGTACCCGCGTCGCCGACCTGCTGCCGTCGGCCGAGGAGCTCAAGGCGCCGCCGGAGCCGGCCGGTGTCGTCGTCCACCACATCGACTCGATGGTCGACGGCTTCGTGGTCGAGCGCGATCGCGACGGCGCGTTCCGCGTCCGGGGCAAGCGCATCGAGCGCATCGCTGCGCAGACGAACTTCGATGTCGACGAATCGGCGGAGCGGTTCCAGCGCGACCTCGAGCGGATGGGCATCGATGCCGAGCTGCGGCGGGCCGGGGTCACGCCCGGCGATCTCGTCCGGATCGGCGCGTCGGAGCTCGAGTGGGAGCCGACACCCTGGGACGACGCGTGAGTCACCACCACGACCGCCCGGACGTCTTCGGCGGAGCCACGGGCGTGTTCGGCGGGACCTTCGACCCGATCCACATCGCCCACCTCGCCATCGCCGAAGCCGCACGCGACGAGTTCGGGCTGCGCCGCGTGCTGTTCATCCCAGCAGCGCAGCCGCCGCACAAACCCGGGCGCGTCATCACCCCGGTCGAGCATCGTCTGGCGATGGTCGAGGCGGCGGTCGCGGGCAATGCGGCCTTCGAGGTGAGCCGGGTCGAGGTCGATCGCGAGGGGCCGTCCTACACGGTCGACACACTCGCCGCGCTGTGCGACGCCGATCCCGCCGACCATCTCGCGCTGATCCTGTCGGCGGAGTCGTACGGCGAGCTGTCGACCTGGCACGAGCCCCGCCGCATCCTGGACCTCGCCGATCTCATCGTCGCGCCACGGGTCGGCTATGCCGATGCCGACCCGGAGCTCGTCGCGTCGCAGTTCCCCGATGCGCCGGCCGCCAT